>Ga0299907_10000263_pt1 | contig 24072 bp, 12 predicted proteins | sample RVTome_16_FD_198680 | JGI IMG/M metagenome (GOLD analysis project Ga0299907, IMG submission 198680) | Soil microbial communities from uranium-contaminated site in the Upper Colorado River Basin, Wyoming, United States - RVT152D67 (version 2) ...
CACTCCGCCATCGCCGATCCCGCTTCGCGATCCTGAACGTCGATCAACCGGTCCAGATCGGCTATCGACCACCCTCGCGAGACGAGCGCAGCCGACAACTCCCAGTTGTCACCGACCCCGACACCGGCCAGCCAGTCACTCACTTCCTCCTCCCGATCGGAGGTCTCGAGGGCGTTACGAGGCACATCGCCGGAAGGGGCGGGCACGCTGTCGCCAGCCACACCTGCGAGACGCAAGGCCGCGTCGCCCAGCCGGCCATAGAGGTCCCCGAGAGCCTCGGCCGTCCTTCCCACCGCGGCTGCCGGGTTGTTGAGCTCGTGCATCAGCTGGGCGGCCATCTTCCCCAGGGCGGCCATCCTCTCCTCGTGCCGGAGGGTGGCCTCGGTGCTGCGCAGCCTGCCGATGACCGTCTTGAGCATCGAGAGCAGGAACTTCGGGTCCTCGACGAGCTCGCGAAAGGTCGAGACCGGGACTCTCAGCAGGGTCGATTCGGTGAGCGCAGTGACGCTGGCGGCGCGCGGGGTGTCCTCCAACAACGCCATCTCCCCCTGGACCTCGCCCGGCCCCACCCGGTTGAGGACCACCTGGCGGCCCTCGGTCAGCTTGGTGACCTCGAGACTGCCCGACAGGACCACGTACATGGCGTCGGCGGCGTCGCCCTCCTGGATGACTGCCTCACCTGCCGGCACCGTCACCTCCGACGACTCGGCGGCGAGATCCTCGAAGTGCTCGTCGGTGAGGGAGGTGAAATAGGGAAGGCTCCTCAGCAGCTCGGTTGTGTCACTCACAGGTTCTCGAGATGACGATGGATGAAGCTGATCGCAGTGGCCCCCTCCCCAGTCGACGTCGCCACCCGCTTGGTCGAGCCGTGCCTGACGTCACCGGCGGCGAAGATTCCGGGGACATTCGTCTCCATGGGGAGCGGGTCACGCTCCTCCGTCCAGCCCTGCAACGAGGTGATGTCCGGGCCGGTGAGGATGAACCCGCGGCTGTCCGTCTCGACGAGCTGCGAGATCCACTCCGTGCGTGGTGCCTGGCCGATGAATATGAACACCGCACCGGCCGGCACCCGCTCCTCACTGCCGTCGATGTCGAGGAGGAGGGATTCGAGCCTGGATTCCCCCTTCGCCTCCATCAGCTGTGCGTTGTAGAGGACCTCGATCCTCTCCTCGATCCCGATCAGGTCCACGAGGTACTGCGACATCGACTTGGCGAGATCGTCGCCTCTGATGACCATCCGAACCGTGTCGGTGAAACCGGTGAGGAAGAGGGCCGCCTGACCAGCCGAGTTGCCTGCTCCCACGATGAACATCGGCTCGTCCTGATGATTCACCGCCTCGAATCTGGACGTGCCGTAGTAGACACCTGCCCCCGCCAGCTCGGCAAGACCGGGCCGGTCCAGCTTGCGATAGGACACGCCAGTTGTGATGAGCAGGGCCTTGCAGGTCACCTTGCTGCCGTCGGAGAGATGGATGAGCCGGTAGGGGTCGCTTCTCGTGACGGACTCGACTCGCGCCGGCACGAGCAGCTCGGTACCGAACCGAGTCGCCTGTGTGGTCGCCCGCCGGGCCAGATCGGAGCCACTGACGCCCTTGGGGAATCCGAGGTAGTTCTCGATCCTCGAGCTCTGGCCCGCCTGGCCGCCAGGGGCGCTCTCCTCGACCAGGAGGGTGCGAAGCCCCTCGGAGGCGCCATAGACAGCCGCGGCCAGGCCGGAGGGGCCGGCGCCCACGATGACCAGGTCGTATGCCGTGTCCGAGGCGTGGGTTTGGAGACCGAGCTGCACCGCCAGCTCTGCCTTGTCCGGTTTCAGGAGGGTGGTACCGTCAGACAGGATCACTACAGGCAGGTCGTCGAGGCCGGCTCCGCTGCTCTCCAGGAGTGCCGCGCCCTCCGGATCGTCGGACACATCGACACTCCGATAGGGGACCTGATTGCTGGCGAGAAACGCCTTCAGGTCGTGCCCGACGCTCGACCAGCGGTGCCCGATCACCTTCACCCCACTGAATCGGGGGCGATATGTGGCCCACCAGTCGTCGAGCAGGTCGTCGAGGATCGGATAGAGCTTCTCGTCGGGTGGATCCCAGGGCTTCATGATGTAGTAGTCCAGGGCGACGTCGTTGATGGCGTTGATCGCGGCGTCGGTGTCGGCGTAAGCCGTCAACAGCGCACGGCGCGCCTTGGGATAGAGCTCACGCCCCCGACGCAAGACATCCACGCCGGTGATCCGCGGCATCCTCTGGTCAACCAGCATGAGCGCGACGTCCTCGTCCTGGGCCAGCAGCTCGCCGAGAACCTGGAGGGCCTCCTCCCCCGAGGTAACCCCGACGACCCGGAAGTCGTCCGAGTAATGGGCTCTCAGGTCGCGGCGCACCGCGGCGAGGACTTCAGGCTCGTCGTCGACAGTGAGGATCACGGGCTTGGCCATCGGTCAGTCGAGGAACACCGAGTCGGGGTAGCACCAACGCCAATCCTCGCCGGGCTCGAACGATCGGACGATCGGATGACCTATCCCGGCGGCGTGCTTCCGGGCGTGGGTGTTCTTGGAGTCGTCACAACAGGCCACCTGACCACAACTCAGACACAATCTGAGGTGCACCCAGCGGTCACCCATCTCCAGGCATTGGTCGCAACCCTTGCCCGAAGGTGTCACCTCCCGTATCTGGCCCACGTGGGAACAGAGAGTCATATTCCAGAACGAAAGGTAGCGGACCCAGCCACGCCGTATCATCGACGGGTGGCGACAACCGATTTTCCGTCCGGCATTGTCACCTTCCTATTCACCGACATCGAGGGCTCGACGAGGGTGCTGCAGGCGCTGGGCGACCGCGCCTACGCCGAGGTCGCAGCAGAGCACGACCGAGTCATGCGGAACGCCGTTGAGCAGGGCGGTGTCGTGGTCAAGGTCTCGGGAGACTCCTTCTTCGCGGTGTTCACCGACGCCCTCACCGCCATCAGGGCGGCGGTCGAGGCGCAGCGGAGCCTGGCCGACACCGATTGGCCGGAGGATGGTCAGATCTTGGTGCGCATGGGGCTCCACACCGGCGCCGGCCGCCTCGGCGGTGACGACTATGTGGGCCTCGACGTCCATCGGGCGGCCAGGATCGGAGACGCCGCTCACGGTGGGCAAGTCCTACTTTCGGGCGACATTGCCGACGCGATCGGGTCTGCTCTCCCCAGAGGACTGTCGCTGCGTTGGCTCGGCGAGCACCGTCTGCGCGGGCTGAGTCGCCCCGAGGCCCTGTATCAGCTCGACATCGAGGGATTGAGCGGGGAGTTCCCACCGCTCCGAGCGAAAGGAGCCTCGGCCAACCGGCTTCCGATCCAACTGACCAGCTTCGTGGGGCGATCCCGTGAGATCTCCGAGGTCACAGACCTCCTCGAGTCGGCCCGCCTCGTCACCCTGACCGGGCCCGGGGGCACCGGCAAGACCCGTCTCTCCATCGAGGTGGCGGAACGGGCCTCGCATCGATTCTCGGGTGGCGCGCACTTCGTGCCGCTCGAGTCGATAAGCGAGACCGAGCTGGTACCCCAGGCCATCCTCGAGGGTCTAGGTCTCGAGAGAACGGCCGGAGGCGTCCTCCCCCTCGATCACCTGCGCAAGTTCCTGTCGGACAAGGAGATGTTGATCGTCCTCGACAATTTCGAGCAAGTTCTCGACGCAGCCGGGGACGTGGCCGATCTCCTGGCCGGGGCAGCACGGATCAGGTTCATAGTCACCTCACGCGGCCCTCTCCGGTTGAGGGGCGAGCGGGAGTACCCCGTGCCGCCACTGGGCACCCCTGGCACGGAGCACCGTGATCGTGCCCACGCAGAGACTTCCGAGAGCGTCGAGCTGTTCACCGACCGGGCAGCCGCCGTCTCGCCCGCGTTCGAGCTGACCGAGCAAAACCTGCCCGCCATCGTGGAGCTGACTGAACGTCTCGACGGGCTCCCACTCGCTATCGAGCTGGCCGCTTCACGAATGCGAGTGCTCACCCCGCAGACGATGCTCGAACGCCTCGACAACCGACTGCTGGCCAACCCCGGGGCAGACGTGCCGGCCCGGCAGCAGACGATCATCAACACCATCGGGTGGAGCTACGACCTGCTCGAACCCCCGGCACAGCTGCTATTCGAGAGGTCCTCGGTGTTCATGGGCGGGGCCGGCCTGACCGAGATCGAGACCGTATCCGGGGGCGTTGCGGAGCTCGGTGCCGACGTCCTCGATTGTCTCGGCGCACTCGTAGACAACAGCCTCGTCCGTTGGCTGAGCACCGACGGCGAGCCGCGCTATCGGATGCTGGTCGTGGTCAGAGAGTTCGCCTATGGCGCCCTGGTGGCCCGGGGCGAAGTCGACCAGATCCGCCGCCGCCATGCCGACACGTTCGCCGACCTGGCGCGCACGGCCGCACCTTGGCTGCTCACGGGAAGTCAGGCACATTGGCTGGATGTGCTTTCCCGGGAACACGACAACCTGCGAACCGCCCTCGAGTGGGCGATCGAGTCCGGAGAGACCGACATGGCCATGGGCATGGTCGCCGATCTATGGAGGTTCTGGCAGATCCGCGGTCACCTCCTCGAAGCCACGGATCGGATCGACGCCGCCCTCGCCCTCCCCGACGGGCTGCCATTGCTCCGGGCCAGGGCGCTGGAGGCGAAGGGTGGGGTGGCCTATTGGCGTGGTCAATTGAATGAGTCCTCAGCGCCATATCTCGACTCTCTGGCCCTGATGAGAGAGCACGGGGGAGCTGCCGACATCGCCAATGCCCTGTATAACGCAGCCTTCCCCACCGGTTACGGCGGTGACTATGAAGAAGCCACCCGCATGCTCGAGGAATCCCGGCTGCTGGCAGAAGAGGCGGGGTACGACCTCGGGGTTGGCCGAGCCTATTGGGGGTTGGCCGACATCGACATCTACCAATGGGAGCCTGGGGCTGCCATCGCCGACCTCGACAAGGCCGCCGAGCGGCTCGCGAACGTAGATGCCCCCTTCGACCTCGCTTGGACTCGGTTCCTGACGGCTCACGCCCTGGCTCTCCTTGGTCGCTTCGAGGAGGCGCGGAGCTCGATCGACGCCGCCGTCCCCTCCTTTGCCCGTGCTCGGGATGTCTCGGCGATGGTCCTCATCCTCGAATTGAAAGCTCGGATCATCATCGCAGTCGGGGAGGAAGTGACCGCGGCCCGCCTGGTCGGGGCGGCGCAAACCCTCAAGGCCCAGACGGGAGCCAGCATCGGCGATGTAGAAATGAACAAGTACGAGAGTGTCGAGAAACTGCTGACGGACACCCGTCCGGCGATCGTCGAGGCAATCGCGCAAGGGCAGGCGATGACCCCAGACGAGGCCATCGACTTGGCTCTCTCCGTCTGAGAGTCAGCGCCAGTCGATCAGGTGATACGTGACGGGGTGCTCCACACCCTTGAGAATGGCTGACCTGGCCTCCGACACCGGGTAGCGAATCGCCTGCGCCGAGTCGATGACAGCCGACGAGGCCACTATCTCCTCTGCCTGGGCGAGGGCGCCGAGACGGGCTGCGGTGTGTACTCCACCCCCCGAGTAATCGGAACCCACCAGGCTCGCCTCGGCGGTGTGGAGGCCGACCCTGACCAGTGGGGCGAAACCGTGCTCCGCCCGGTGTTTCGACAGCCGGCGCTGAATCGCGACCGCGGCATCGACACCCGCACTGGCATCCCCGAAGGTGACGAAGAACCCGTCCCCGGTTTGCCTGACCTCCTGGCCGTGATGACTGGAGAACTCGGAGCGGACCGCCTGATCGTGCCAGCGGAGCAGATCCTCCCAGGCCGCGTCACCAATGAGACCTATCAGATCGGTCGAGGTGACGATGTCCGTGAACATGAAGGTTCGGGTGACCCGGCGCCCGGCACGACCCGGCCCCGCCTCCCCACCCAGCATCGCGTCGACCCGGGCCAGATCGAAGGCAGAGCCAATTCGCGAGAAGACCGAGCGCGCCGCCTTCAACTCGAGTTGCCACGTCGACTCGTGGCCGGCCTCCCGCTTGGCCTCACCGAGGAGAACCCGGGCTTGTGCACTCTCGTAAGGAAGATCGATGTCTCGAAAGACCCGCCACGCCCGGTCCAGCGTCTCGATCGCGCCATCGTGACGACCCTCCGCCAGCTCGAGGGCTCCCCTGGCGGTGAGGGCATGGCCCTCGAGGGCAGGACGGCCGAAGTGGCCGGCTGTCCTCTCCAGTTCCTCCGTGCCGGCCCGTGCGGTGTCCAGATCCCCGACTGCGATGGCGATCTTGACTTGGGCCGGGAGATAGCGAACCCTGCTCAGCCGAAAACCTGCATCCTCGCCACTCGGTCGGGCCCTGATCACACCCGAGATCGACTTCGCCGCCGACTCGGCCTCCCCCCTCGCCAGTGAGAGCAGGGCCAGACCGGGCTGTGCATTGCTGCCATACTCATACGCCTCGTCGAAGGCCTGCTCGGCACCCGCGAGATCTCCCTTTCGCAGCTTGATCTCCCCGATCTCGTTGAAGGCGAATCCCACACCGTCCAGTATCCGATGTCGCTCCAGCTCTTCACAAGCGGCGCGCGCCTGCTGCTCAGCCTCGGCGAACGCCCCGTTCAGCTTCTTCACCTCGGCGCGGTGGACCCGGCAGATCCCCGGATAACCGCTGAGCGAGTTGCGTCTCATCCATCGCTCGGCCTCCTCGGTCCACTCCCCGGCCCGCCCATAGTCAGCCAGGGTCGAGCAGGTGGCGATCGTGTTGCAGTAGACATCGCACGCGGTGCGGTCGTCCAACTCACCTGAGACAGCAGCCGCGGTGCACTCATCGAGGAGGAGGAGGCCCTCCTGCCACAACCCGGCATTGACCAGGCCAAAGCCTTTGAAGCTCTGGGCCAGGGCGCGAACGGCCGGGACCCCGTGTCGGTCTGCAAGCTGGAGGGCATTCTCGAGACGCTCCGGGACCCGCTCCCGCTCGATGCCGTTGAACATGCCGAGAGCGGCGTGCAGCAGTTCGAGCCACGCGTTCGCGTCGGACTCGGGCTCGGTCTCGATCAGCCGCTCGGCCTTTGACAGCCAACCCGAGGCCACGGCCGAGTTGACCCGCCGGGCGGCGAGATAGGCGAGCTGACCGGCGACCATGCCGGCCTCCCGTCGCCTGCCATCGTCCAGATGCCCCTTGTATGCCCGCTCGAGGAAGTCGATGGCGTCGTCGACGAAACCCGCCCACCAAGATGCGTCGGCCAGCATCTCCAAGTCCTCCGGGGCCAAGGTGCCGTTCCGGTCGACCTTGAGGAACGCCTCACGAGCCTGATCCCATTCGTGACGCGCATAAGCTTCTCGGGCCTCGACCAACGTGTCCGACACTTGTTACCTCCCGGAGTGACGCCGGTTCTCATCTCCAACGATACCGGCGGGGGCCCTCGACACCCCACCCGATAGGCTCTTGGGGTGACCTATCGCGCCGATCAGACCGGTGTCTTCCACCGTGTCGGGCGACGATTTGGGATCAGAGCCGGGGAGGGTCCGGCCGTCACCCGGACCGTCGCCTTCTTCGCCGTCTCGGTGGGCGCGATCAGCCTCGGGACCAATGCCGCCGACACCCTATTCTTCCTCCGCTTCGGGGTCGACGAGCTGCCTCTCATGATCCTGCTGTCGGGGCCGGTGGTGATGGTGGGCACCCTGGTCTTCGCCGCCGGATTGGGGCGGGTCGGGCCCCGAGCGTGGATTCCATGGGTCTTGACGGGATCTTCGCTCCTGCTTGGTCTGGAGCGGATCGGGATCGCGACCGCGATCGGTGGCATCTACCCCGCGGTGTGGCTGATCGGGCAGGCCATCCTGATGGTCACGTTCACCTTGATGTGGGCGCTCGCTGGTGAGATATGCACCACTCGTCAGGCCAAGAGGCTGTTCCCCATGTTCGCATCGGCGGGCATCGCAGGAGGCGTGGTCGGCAACGCCGCCACCGGCCCCTTGGCCAGTCTGGTCGGGACCGAGAACCTGCTCCTGGCTCAGGGCACCCTTCTCGCCGTTGGCGCCATCATCTCAGCATCCGTGGGCCGCCAACACTTTCGCCCGAGGCCGACGAACCCAGGCTCGGTCCTCTCCGACCTGCGACGGGGTCTGCGGGTCACCGCGAGCAGCCGCATGTTGCGTCTGGTCGCGGTGGTGGGTCTGGCGCTGAACATCCTGTTCTTCATGGTGGTGTTCCCTTTCAGCGAGGCCGTCACCGCTTCTTTCGCCAGTGAGGAAGAGGTGGCAGAGTTTCTGGGGACATTCTCCGCGGTCGCCACGGCAGCCACATTCGCCGTATCTCTCCTGATCGCCAATCGCTTGCTCTCCAAGTATGGGGTGGTGCCGACGATGGCCATCGTGCCGCTCGTCTACCTGGCCGGCTTCGCCTCCTGGCTCTTCTTCTTCGACCTGGCCACTTTGTCGATCGTGAGGGGTGCCCAGTGGGTCGCGGTCAATGCACTGGGGGCGGCGGCCTGGAGCTCCTTGTTCAACGTGCTCCCGAAACAGAGACGCGGTCAGGTCATGGCTTTCATGACGGCCGGGCCTGCCCAGCTGGGGACAGTCCTGTCCGGGGCCATCCTCATCATGGGTGCCGCGCTCGCCCGCGAAGTCACGATCGTGTTGGGCATCCTCGTTGCCGCCGTGACTCTCGTCACCGTTTGGCGAATGAGAACTGCGTACGGCGAGGCCTTGGTCGGCGCAGTACGGGAGGGGATGGTCGAGGTGTTCACCGGGCCCATCCCGGGGGTGCCGAGCGCATCGCTCGACGCCGACGCCACCGCCGCCATAGCGAGGAGCCTCGACGACGACAATGCCCACACACGCGCAGCCGCTGTCTCGATCCTGGCTCGTCTCGACCAGGCCCGGGCGCAGTCACTTGTCGACCGCGCCCTCCGGGATCCGGATCCAGTAGTGCGGGTCGCCGCGGTCGAGGCGATGGGCCGGTGGTCCACAGTGGACCGGGAGGTCCTTGCGACCCTCGTATCGGACAAGGACGCCCGCGTCAGGGAGAAGACGATGAGACTGATCGTCGCTTCGGGTCTCGAGCCGCCTGCCGGGATATCAGGGACCCTGAGAGACCGCGACCCCCGTGTCCGGGCGATGTCGGCGGCGATCATCGGTGGCGACGCTGGACGCGAGGTCGTGCAACGGTTGCTCGGCTCCGACCGGCCGCCCCAGGTAGTCGCCGGCCTACAGGCATTGGGCGAACGCCCCGAGCTATATCGCGGAGAGCCCGGGAGCCTGCGCCGCCTCCTCGACGATCCGTCGGTCCTGGTGAGGAGGGCTGCCGGCGTCGCCCTGAGTGTGATCCCGGAAGGGATGAACATCTTGCTTCGGGTGCTGGAGGACGGCTCGGTGCGGGCCACCGACGCAGCCGTCAGGGCCCTGCGGGATGCCGGCATGGCCGACGACCATCTCGCTGCCTGGGCATCCCGAGAGGTGGCGCGAGCCAGATTCCTGCGAGCCCAGAGAGTCGTCCTGGAGCGTGAAGAGCCGGCCTCGCCTGCGGAGGCCTACCTAGCCCGGCTGCTGGCGGCCCGGGAACGGCGTCTCGAGAGCTGGGCGATCATGGCCTTGACCCGGGAAGGCTCCGAGGAGGCGATGTCCACGGTGATGAGGGGCATCTGGCAAGACGACGCTGAGACCCGCGGCCAGGCGCTGGAGGCAATGGACAGCATCACTTCACGGACCGAGGCTCGCGAGCTCACCTCGCTCATCGAGATGGACAGAGACACGACAGACGATCGTGATCGCAGCGCTGCGCTGAGGGACTTGGCCGCGGATTTCGACGAGTGGATCAGTGCCCTGGCGACACGGAGCATCGCCGTCGAGGCTCCACCGAGAGATCCGGGCATGTCAAGATGGGATCCACCGGAGATGCAGATAGCGCGCACCCTCGACACCATGGAATGCGTCCTGTCGTTGAGCCACGTCCCCATGTTCAGTGACATCGATCCCGAGGACCTGGAGAAGCTGGCCGCGGTCACCGCTGAGCGAAGGTTCGATCCGGACGAGCTCATCTATCGAGAAGGTGACGAGGGAGATGAGATGATCATCCTGGTGAGAGGTAGTGCCGTGGCCAGTCAGACCCGGGCCGGCGAGGTGAGGGTGCTCAGGCACTTCGGGCCCGGAGACCACGCTGGTGAGCTGGCGCTGCTCCGCAGCCGGCCCCGGGTGTCCGATGTGGTGGCCGGTCCGAACGGAGCCACTGCCCTGGCTTTGGGAAATGCCGAGTTCCAGGCCATCCTCGAGGAGAGACCCGAGGTGGCGATGGCGATGCTGGGAACCCTGGCCGAGCGCATCGCCGCATCCTGACCCTGGGAGAGGAGTGAGAGCTGTTGAGCTCTGAAACGCTGGGTGACGATCTGAGGCGGCTGGCCGCCAACTATCAGTGGACGTGGGCACCTTCCTGCCGGCGGCTGTTGGAGAGCCTGCCCACCGCCTCGCCGGGAGCACACCCAGCAGGGGCGGTAGCCCTGCTCGAGCAGGCACAGCTCGAAGAGCTCACCGCGGACCCAGCTTTCGTCGCAAAGGTCGCCGAGGAGACAAGAGCACTCGAGGCGCTCCTGGAGGGCACCGCGCCACCGCGTATCGCATACTGCTCACCCGAGTTCGGGCTCTCCGCCACCTTCCCTCAATACGCCGGGGGTTTGGGCGTGCTGGGAGGCGATCACCTCAAGTCCGCCAGCGACCTCGGACTGCCCCTCGCCGGAATAGGTCTCTTCTACGGGGAAGGGGTCTTCCGCCAGGTCATCGTGGACGGAGGTCAATCGGAGGCCTACCGCGAGTCGGACCCCCGGCTAGTTGGGGCCACCGACACCGGCGTGATCGTCCCGGTGCCCATGCCCGGAAGGGACGTCGCTGCCAGAGTCTGGCGACTCGACGTCGGCCGGGTGCCACTAGCTCTGCTCGACACCGACGTGGACGTCAACACCGAGGAGGACCGACGGATCACCGATCGGCTCTACGCCGGCCAGCGTCAGCACCGCCTCGAGCAAGAGATGGTTCTGGGTGTCGGCGGGGCTCGGGCCCTGGCCGCACTGGGGTGGGACATCGAGCTCCATCATCTCAACGAGGGGCACGCCGGCTTCATCGTCCTCGAGCTGCTGGACCGCGCCCTCGCCGGCTCGAGCTGGGACGATGCGCTCTCCGAGCTGCGCCGGGGCCTGGTCTTCACCACCCATACGCCAGTGCCCGCCGGCATCGACCGTTTCGACGCCGAGCTGGTCGGCCCGTACCTCGACATCTGGTCGCGGCGATGGGGCCTTCCCACCGAGCAGCTGTGGGAGCTCGGAGCCGACCCCGAGGAGCCGGACAAGTTCAACATGGCCGCGCTCTGCCTGAGAACGTCCCGCTCGGCGAACGGGGTGTCCGAGCTCCATGGCGAGGTCAGCCGAAAGCTGTTTGCCGGCATTGGGGTCGGCGACGAGATCGGCTTCGTCACCAACGGGGTACACGCCCGCACCTGGACCGGGGATCACCTCCAGGAGCTCTTCGACGACGCGATGGGGCAGGCGTGGGCCGCCGGTGATCACGCCGCCTGGCAGCGGGTCTCCGCCATCGACGACCACCGGCTGGTCGAGGCCCGAAAGCAGTCGTCCAGGCTCCTCGCCGATCTGGTCGAAAGACAGACCGGAGACACCCTCGATCCGAACGCACTCATCGTCGGGTTTGCCCGACGATTCGCGCCATACAAGCGAGCAACGCTGCTCCTGAGCCGGCCCGAGTTGCTGGGAGAGCTGCTGGCCGACGAGCGCCGGCCCGTTCACTTCGTCTTCGCCGGGAAGGCACATCCACTCGACGACGCCGGCAAGTCTCTGGTCTCCGAGGTTATCGAGGCCGCATCGTCGGAAATGGCCAATGGGAGGATCACTTTCATCCCCGACTACGACATGGATGTGGCCCACGCAATGGTGCAGGGAGCCGATGTTTGGCTGAACAACCCGATACGCCCTCGGGAGGCGTCGGGAACCAGTGGGGAGAAGGCCGTTCTCAACGGGGCCCTCAACTGCTCGATCCTCGACGGCTGGTGGGCGGAGATGTTCGACGGCGAGAACGGATGGGAGATCACTGCCAGCTCGGCGCACGACCCGGAGATGAAGAACCTCGAGGAGGCGACCGCCATGCTGGAGACCATCGCGATGATCGCTGCGGAGTATCACACGGCGGAGCACGTCTTCTCGGGCCGAATCAGACACGCGTGGATGACACTCGGCCCCAGGGTCACCTCTGCCCGGATGCTCCGCGACTACCAGGAGAGGGTCTACCGCCTCGAATAGCCGTCAGGGAAGCGTGTCGAGAATCCCCCGCAGCGGGATCTCTACCCAGTCCGGCCTGTTGTTGATCTCGTACTCGAGCTCGTATGCCGCCTTCTCCAACACCAGGGCATCGAGGAGTAGCCGCACCTGGGCCGGGTCGGCTGGGAGGATCGAAGCTCCATCCGCGGTCTCGAGATAACCGCCGAGGAAGGAGGAGGACATCCACTGGTGGAGGGCGTGCGCCCAGTCGAACAGACCGGCCCGCTGCTCCTCGTCGAGCCCCGACTCCTGGACCTGGTGGAACGCCATGACCATCGCATAGTGATATGACCTCACCATGCCGGCGACGTCCCGGAGCGCCAGTCTCCTGAGGCGTCTTTGCGTCAGCGGGCGTTGCGGCTCTCCCTCGAAGTCGATGATGTAGAAGTCGTTGCCAGTGAACAGCACCTGACCGAGGTGGTAGTCACCGTGGATGCGGATTCGATCACACTCGATTCGCCCTCTGGTGATGCCCTGCAGCAAATCGAGCAGCTCTGCTTCGGCGGCGATCACTCGATCGACCAGCTCGGAGCCGAGGACCGGCAGATGGGCACGGCGTCTGCGCAGCAATGAGATGCTGGTGCGCACCGTGGAGCGGATGGCTTGATAGAGCGACCGTTGCTGGAGTGCGGACATCGGCTCCGGGGCGAATACCGGATCCAGGGGGTCTGAAGCCAGCGTCAGGTGCATCTCGGCGGTCCGCCGGCCCAGCAGTGCCGCCTCGACGTGATGTGACCCCATCAGCTCCCTGGCGCCCTCGAGGTCCTTCTCGGAGATGTCGAGCGGATGTCGCGACCGCGGTGCAGCTCCCAGCTCGTCTCTCCGAGCCAGGATGGTCTCCAGGGTCAGGACGGCTCCGTCGAAGGTGTGATCGAAGAGATTTCGCTGCCTCGGGACGTACTCCTGGAAGAAGGCGATTGCCGACTCGGATCGATGATGCTCGGCCACGACCAGGCCACGGGCTCGCGGCGTGTTGGCGAACCCGGCCTGCTCGGTGAGGAAGCGTCCCACCTCCACCTCGGGACTGGGACCAGGCTCCACCTTGCGGAAGAGCTTCATCATCAGCTCCTCGCCGAAGAAGACGGAGCTGTTGGTCTGCTCCATGGCGCCCATCCTGATCTGGCTGTCGGCAACGAGCTTGGGCAGGCCACTCGAGCCTTTGATCCGCCCGTTGTAGAGCTTCACGTCACGGCCACCGACCTTGCGGCGGCTGGAGGCGAGACGGAGCAGCTCCGAGGCGAGCTCGGGTAGGTGCATGCCGTCGTACAGAACCGCCGGAGACGAGAGACCCATCACTTCGGCGATGACACTCGGAGCCAGCTCGGCCTGGATCCTGGATGCGTCCTCGCCAACCGCGATGGCGAGCGGCATCAAGTAGGTCTCGCCGGGCGCCTCGACGTACTCGAGCCGGAGGAAGGCCAGACGTGCGCCCGACTGCGGCATCTCGACCAGATCGAGGATCTCTCCGTCCCTGATCGTCTGCGCCTTGCTCCGGAACCACCGGCGGTTTGTGATGTCGGAGATCAAGGCGCGCTGCAGCTGTGCCCGCGCCCGCCACACCCCGAGCACGTCCCCGGTTCGCAACGTGATCCTCGGCGTCTCGGCCTTCGGGGCCTCCTCATCCTGCGGCGCCAGCGAGATCCAGTAGAAATCGTGCGGCCCCACCGTGAGGAGGTAAGGGGCGTCCCCGATCACGGGGAAAGTCGTGTGCCCCAGCACCTCGCGCGGCTGGAGGCCGGAGAACTCGGCCAGATCGACGCTGGCGGGTTGCACGTGCCGCGAGAGATTGGCCACCACCAGGACGGCGGACGATTCGAGACGACGCAGGTAGGTGAGGACCTTCGGGTTGTCACTGGTGACGAACTCCAGGACTCCCCGTGATAGCTCGGGCAGGGCCTTGCGCAGGGCGATGGCTCGCTTCATCCACCACCACAGCGAGTTGGGATTGTCCTGTTGAATTGCGACATTGACCGACTCGTAGTGGTATTCGGGGTCCGTGATCACGGGGAAGTAGAGGCTTTGTGGGTTGGCCTCGGAGAACCCTGCATTGCGGTCACTCGACCACTGCATCGGGGTGCGGACACCGTTGCGATCACCCAGATAGATGTTGTCACCCATCCCGATCTCGTCGCCGTAGTAGATGACCGGGGTGCCCGGTAGCGATAGGAGGAGCCCGTTGAGCAACTCGATCTCCCGGCGATTGTTGCCCAGGAGGGGGGCGAGCCGGCGTCGTATCCCCACGTTGATCCGCATCTGCGGGTCGTGGGCATACACCCGGTACATATAGTCCCGCTCCTCGTCGGTGACCATCTCGAGGGTGAGCTCGTCATGGTTGCGCAGGAAGATCGCCCACGCCGCCGACTCCGGGACCTCGGGCGTCTGCTCGAGGATGTCGATGATCGGGAACCTGTTCTCCATCCGCAAGGACATGAAGAGCCTGGGCATGAGGGGAAAGTGGAAGCTCATATGGCACTCGTCCCCGTCGCCGAAGTAGGCGACGGCGTCCTCGGGCCATTGGTTGGCTTCGGCTATGAACAGCCGGTCCCGGTACCTGGCGTCCATCCGCGCCCGGAGGCGCTTCAGGAACACGTGGGTCTCGGGCAGGTTCTCGCACATCGTTCCCTCTTCCTCATACAGGTAGGGCACTGCATCGAGACGGAGCCCGTCGACCCCTATGTCCAGCCAGAAGTCGAGCAAGTCGAACACCGCTTCGTGCACTGCGGGGTTCTCGTAGTTCAGGTCCGGCTGATGTGAGTAGAAGCGATGCCAGTAGTAGGCGCCGGCCACAGGATCCCAGGCCCAGTTCGAGGTCTCGGTGTCCTGGAAGATGATCCGTGCTTCCTGATAGCGATCCGGCGTCTCCGACCAGACGTAGAAGTCACGCTCGGCGCTGCCCGGCTCGGCCCGGCGGGCCCGTTGAAACCAGGGGTGCTGGTCGGAGGTGTGGTTGATCACCAGCTCGGTGATCACCCGGATCTCACGTGCGTGGGCCTCACGCAGGAGTCTCTTGAAATCGCGCATGGTCCCGTACGAGGGGTGGATCGACTTGTAATCGGCGATGTCATAGCCGTCGTCACGGAGCGGAGAGGGGTAGAAGGGGAGCAGCCACAGAGCGTTCACCCCGAGGTCGCGCAGATAGTCGAGCTTCTTGGTAAGCCCGCGAAAGTCGCCGATCCCGTCCCCGGATTCGTCGCGGAACGCCCGGACGTGCGCCTCGTAGATGATGGCGTCCCGATACCAATCCGCCCGCTCAGACGAAATAGTCAAAGCCCTCCTCGGTACGGGCATTGGGGCGAACCGCGAACAGGTGGGCCGGGATGCCGTCTGGATCGAGACGCACGAAGTTCCCCGGGCCATTCCACATGTGGCGGCGGTCGGTCAACAGGTCGTGGACCATGAACCCCTGGTCCGGGCTCATCCCCATGGCCGCCAGGTCGAGGTTCACCCAACCTGATTGGGTGTGATGGGGGTCCGTGCTCACCACCACCAGGACGACGTCATCCCGACGCCGCTTCGAGTAGCAGAGGAGCAAGTCGTTGTCCGTGGGATGGAAGACTGGCCGGTCGAGCCTCTGCAATGCCGGGTGCCCATTGCGTGCCCGGTTGACCTGGGCGATCACTGGCGCCAGGGAATCTTCCCGGTCAAGATCCCATCCCCTCAACTGGTACTTCTCGGAACGGAGGTACTCCTCCGATCCCGGCCGCAACGGCTCGCTCTCCATGAGCTCGTACGCCGGGCCGTAGATCCCACACACCGGTGCCAGCGTCGCCGCCAGCACGTATCTGGTGATGAAGGCGGGGCGCCCTCCCGTCTGCAGGGTCTCGGTGAGGATGTCGGGCGTGTTGGGCCAGAAGGCGGGTCTGAAGTAGTGAGCGATCTCCTCGAGATCGTGCATGTACTGGATCAGCTCGTAAGGGCTGTTGCGCCAGGCGAAGTAGGTGTACGACTGGTTGAAGCCCACCTTGGCGAGACGACGCATGACTGCCGGCCTGGTGAAGGCCTCGGCGAGGAGGACCACGTCGGGATGCTCGTCCCTGATCTCGCCGATCACCCACTCCCAGAACCCGAAGGCCTTGGTATGCGGATTGTCGACGCGGAAGATGCGGATGCCCTCCCCGATCCAGTGGTCGAGGATGCCTTTGAGGGCCTTCCAGAGACCTTCGGGGTCGGTGGTCTCGAAGTCGAGCGGATAGATGTCCTCGTACTTCTTGGGCGGGTTCTCGGCGTACTGGATCGTCCCGTCGGCACGGTGCTGGAACCACTCTGGGTGCTCGGTGACCCAGGGATGGTCGGGCGAGCACTGGAAGGCGATGTCCATCGCCAGCTCGATGCCTCTGACCTCGGCGGCGTCACGCAGGGAGCGGAAGTCCTCGACGGTCCCCAGCTGGGGGTCGACGACGGTGTGCCCGCCCAGCTCGGAGCCGATCGCCCACGGGACACCGGGATCGTCCTTGCCCGCCACGAGCGTGTTGTTTGGCCCCTTGCGTTTGGTGGTGCCGATGGGGTGAATCGGTGGCAGATACAGGACGTCGAACCCCATCCCCGCCACATAGTCGAGACGAGCCTCGACGTCGGCGAACGTCCCGTGCTCACCGTCCTTCTTCGACCAGGAGCGGGGGAAGAGCTCGTACCAGGTGGAGAAGACCGCCTTCTCCCGGTCGACGACCAGCGGCCAGCGCGTCTCCGACCGAGTGGCTCGCGAACGGTCGGGAAAGGAGCGAACCATTGCAATCGTCTCCTCGGCCGTGGCCAGGGTTACCCGCTCCTCCTGGGTGACTGAGGAGTCCCCCAGCCGGGCGGCCAGCGTGGTGAGCTCCTTGGATGCCTTTCCCTTGGCCCGGCTCGCCGCCTGCTCCGCCAGGTACTGCCCGGCCGCGAGCTCGACAGCGACGTCGAGCCCGGCTTCGGACTTCTTCTCGATGCCGGCTGCCCAGGTGGCGAAGTGATCGACCCAACCCTCGATCTCGAATTCCCACACTCCGAGCTCATCGGGGGTGAACGTGGCCGTCCAGCGATCGTTGCCGAGCGATTCCATCGGCTCCTCGGACCAGCCCCTGGTGGAGGTCTTGCGATGACGAAGGACACAAGCGACCGCCTCGTGGCCGTCGGCGAAGACGTCGGCGGTTACCTCCACCGGATCACCGAGTGGAGACTTGGCGGGGAACCTTCCCCCGTCCACCTCGGGGAACACCGACTCGATGACGACACGCCGGTGCGGGTCGCGCAATTTGGCCATGTGGTGAATCTAGCGAGGGGACCGGTGGCGCCTAATGGGACGCCGGAGCCCAGGGACCGAGGTATGGCTTGACGTGACGATCGTAGACATCGCGGCCGTTGGCGTCCCCGTCGTTCGACTGGGCGGCTTCGAGGATCTCGAGGAACGCGGGCTCGAAGTCGATCCTCAGGGTCCTCCTCGCGAGATCGATGACCCGGCCGGCAAGTCGGAGGACCAACACCGACTCGATACCCGAGATGTCGTCGAAGAACCAGCCGCACGACGTGTACATCAGCATCGCCCGATGCTGTATCTCGAGGAGGTCCAAGGCCCGGGAGCGACCTCCATCGTCGAGCCCAGGATGACAATGGCTGTCCAGGAACTCGTCCGGTGAGCCACCCAAGATCACTTCGATGTAATGGTCCCGTGCCCCCCACGGGTCTTGGAAGAGGTCGGCGCTAGCGGTATCGAATTCGGGGATCAGACTGTCACGCAAGTAGTCGAGGGCCTTGCGCAGCGGGGCCCTCCAGCCCTGGCTCCAATCCGGGTGCAACCCCGACGAGCACCCACAGTCGTCTCGCCAGCGATCGACCCCGTGGACGCAGCTCCAGGATGAGCCCTCGATCACCCGCACCACCCGCCGGGCCGGGTGCTCGGCCAGGAATTGGCCATACGTGGTCAACTGCACCTCAGGGTCCGCCGTGAGCTCCTCGATCGCCTTGGCCAGTGCCATCTCGCCGTGGCGATGATGGTGGCCGTACGTCTCACCGTCGGTGGCCACATGGGCGAGAGAGGGCTCGGGCACCGACTCGCCCAGTGCCTGGATGAGCCGCTTGGCCAGGATCGAGCCGTCCTCCAGGACGCCGTTGAAGGCGATCTCCTGTGACAGCGGGCCGTGGTAGAAGAAGACGCTGATGCTCTTGCCGGTGGGCAGATGGACGAGGTAGGGGACCCTGGTGTCGATGGAGCCGCCCACCACATCGACCCACTCTCCTTCGTCCAAGATAGACGCCGCCTGGTACGGGGAGAGGATGGTGTAGCGGATCCCCGCATCCGCCATCAGCTCCAGGCTCTCCAGGTCCACTGCCGTCTCGGGGAGCCACATTCCCTCAGGTCGACGGTCGAATCTGTGCTCGAAATCGGCGATCCCCCAGCGGATTTGGGTCTTCTTGTCTCGTCGGTTGGAGAGGGGCAGGATGGTGTGGTTGTAGCTGTGGGCAACCGCGGTGCCATGTCCGCCGAAGTGGTCCATCGACAACCGATCGGCTTCCACGATCCTCTGGTAGGTCTCGGGATGGTTGGCCTCGAGCCAGGTGAGAAGGGTGGGACCCCAGTCCGAGCTCACCCACTCGTAGTTGTTGAGTTGCCGTCGGACCGTCCCATCCTCACCGAGGATCTCGGCCCGGGTGTTGGGCTCGTAGCACTCGGCTGTGATCCTCTCGTTCCAATTGGGGAAAGGAGCTGCCGTCGGTTGATCCTCGACCTCACCCGTGAACGGGTTCTCCCTGGGTGGCTGATACCAATGACCGTGGATGCAGATGTATCCGTCTTGACTCAAGTCGACACCAAATTAGGCGTGACAGACCGGTAACCGACGGTCAAACCAGGCCCTTGGCAGAGCCGACTATTCCTCTTCCGCGGCTGCCGGATCCTTACGAGGGAACTGCTTGAGGATCACGGTCGCGAGCGGGGGCAAGGTGAGGTCGACCGACTCGGGCCGCCCGTGATGGGGCACCGGGAGCGGCCCGGTGTCCACCCCGCCGAGGTTGCCCTGACCGGATCCGCCGTAGATGCCCGCATCGGTGTTGAGGACCTCGACCCATTTCCCAGGGGACGGGACACCGATGCGGTACTGATGACGCGGAACCGGTGTCATGTTGTGCGCCACCAACAGGATCTCCCCATTCGTGGCCTTGCGGAAGTAGGCGAGGACGCTCTGAGCGGAATCATTGACCACCGCCCACTCGAAGCCATCGGGATGGCAGTCCATCTCGTGAAGCGCGGGGTAGTCGCGGTAGAGACGGTTGAGATCCCCGATCAGCCGTGATATCCCCCGATGGGCGGGGTGCTGGGACAAAGACCAGTCGAGCTCGCCCTCATGAGCCCACTCCGACCTCGTCGCCAGCTCGCCACCCATGAAGAGCAGCTTCTTCCCCGGCTGGGTGAACATCTGACCGTAGAGCAGCCGCAGGTTGGCGAACTGCTGCCAGTCGTCGCCGGGCATCTTGGAGAGCAGTGATCCCTTCCCGTGGACGACCTCGTCATGGGACAGGGGGAGCATGAAGTTCTCGGTGAAGGCGTAGACGCCGCGAAAGGTCAGCTCGTGATGGTGGTAGGCGCGATGCACCGGCTCGAACGACATGTACTGGAGGGTGTCGTGCATCCAACCCATGTCCCACTTGAGCCCGAAGCCGAGCCCCCCGAGGAAGGTGGGGCGGGAGACCATCGGCCAGGCCGTCGACTCTTCGGCGATCGTCTGCGCGTCGGCAAAGTCGAGGTACACCCTCTCGTTGAGCCGACGCAGGAAGGCCACCGCCTCCAGATTCTCTCTCCCTCCGTGAACGTTGGGCACCCACTCGCCTTCCTTCCTGGAGTAGTCGAGATAGAGCATCGACGCCACGGCATCGACCCGGAGCCCATCGACGTGATACTCATCCAGCCAGAACAGTGCGTTGCTGATCAGGAACGCCGGGATCTCGCTCCTCCCGTAGTTGAAGATCAATGTCTCCCAATCGGGGTGGAAACCCTTCCTCGGGTCGGCATGCTCGTAGAGATGGGTGCCGTCGAAGTAGGCGAGGCCGTGCTCGTCGGTCGGGAAGTGGGATGGCACCCAGTCGAGCAGCACCCCGAGACCGGCGCGGTGACATGCGTCCACCAGGGTCATGAAGTCCTGGGGAGTCCCGTAGCGGGAGGTAGGTGCGTAATAGCCGGTGACCTGATAGCCCCACGACCCATAGAAGGGATGTTCCATCACGGGGAGGAACTCGACATGGGTGAACCCATGCCCGGCCACATACTCAGGCAGCTGCTCTGCCAACTCGAGATAGGTGAGGTGACGCCCTCCCTCCCCCCGACGCCACGACCCGATGTGGACCTCGTAGACACTGATCGGGGCCTCCAGGGCGTTACGGCCCGCTCGCTCCCCCATCCACGACCCGTCGCCCCACTCGTAGTCGAGCTCCCAGACCTTCGAGGCGGTCTTCGGTGGTGTCTCGTGATGGAAGCCGAACGGGTCGGCCTTGTCGACGCGATGGCGCCCGTTGACGATGTGGTACTTGTACGCAGCCGGCGGCCCGGCACCCTCAACCGTTCCCTCCCAGATCCCCGATGACCCGCGCGGGCTGAGCACGTTGGAGTCCCGGTTCCAGCCGTTCCAGTCACCAACCACCGAGACCCGATCGGCACTCGGAGCCCAGACCGCGAAGTGGGTGGCATCTCCAATCCGGTGGGCGCCGAGCTTCTCGTAGAGACGGGTGTGGGTCCCCTCGTTCCACAGATAGATGTCCTGATCGGTCAGGAGCGTGCTAGTTGGTGTCTGCTTGGCCACGTGCGATCTCTGTCCTGGCTCGGGTTCGAGGCTAACCATCTGATGCGGACGTAGACCTGGGCGGAGCGCTCCTCAGGTGCGCGCCACCCTGGCCAGCCACCCCGCCGCGACGTCGAAGAAGGGCTCTTGGCGTTGCTGCAGAGCGGCCACGATCCGATCGGTCTCCTCGAGGGCGCGCCGGATCATCTCCTCGCTGTAGCCGAACTCGAGCTGATGCACGGCGAACTCATCCTCGTCCTGGACTTCCACGGTGCCGTCCTGGGCCACCGCCACGTCCAGGTCGAGGTCGATCATCTCGTAACGGTCGTCAGAAACCCACACCGGTGGGGTGACGATGTCGACGAAGTGCGAGTAGCTGGTGTAGCCGTCGGGATGACCGTTGTAGTGGAGATGCCACCACTCGTCCCTCGGAGCACAGAAGACGGCCGATACCGAGGTTGGTCTGAAGGCCTCCCCACCCTTCCAGCGTCTGGTCCCCTTGGGCACCGCGATCCAGCTACCCCAATCGTCCTCACCCAGATAGCCGGCGTCGAAGCCCCAGTGGAGGATGTCCGGGTTCTTGAGGAACTGGACGGTGACCGGTCGCACGTGTGCAAAGTAGACCGTCAGGGTGCTGCGGGAAGGCGTGATCGGTTATTGGTTGGTCGAGGACTCAGCCGCCACCAATTGGGGCCTGGCGATGGCCAGGTAGATGATCGGCCCGACGATCGAGAGGAAGAGCACCACGATCGCCCAGAGGACCTGGTTCTGGCCCGCACTCTCCCACTGGCTCGCCGGTCGGCGGACGACGTCCAGGATGGCCCACACGTGGAAGGCGAACACTGCGAGGACAAAGATGATGAAAATCGAGCCCCCTGCGAACCTCAATCTCCGATCCTCTCACTCGACACGGCCGGCACGTGGATGGTAGGGCCCGCTTCTGCCCGCTCGAAGACCATTGCGTTCCACATGAAGTCCTGATCGGTGAAGGCGGTGACGAAGCCAGAATCTCTCGCCGTAGCCATGATGTCGGCCGTTGGATGGACGAAGCCGCGAAAATCGATGCTGCGGGCTCGGCAATACAGATTCCCCAGGCCCACAGCGAGCTTGGCGGCGAGCCGATCGCGGGGGAAGGTGGCGGCGACGAACCGTCTCGAGCTCTGCGTGGCCGCACCCATCAGCTTGGGCATGGCCGGGTAGCAACAGACGACCCGGTTCATCACTACGTAGTCGGCCCGCAGGTCGCCGCCGACCTCCGTGAAGTCGCCCAGCAGCCGGTCGACCCGATCGGCGTACCCCTTCTCCTCCAGGAGCTCTGCGGCCTCGGCCTCGTACCCGCTCGAGAGCTCGACATTGGTCACGTGCGCCGCACCGGCCCCGAGCAGCTCCATGTGGAGCCCACCGATGCCGCCACCGACTTCCAGGATCGACTTCCCCTCCACCCCGCTCTCGATCAAGAACCCGACCATCGAACGAGCGATCTTGTCGAGACCTTTCTTCCGGTAACTCTTCAGATTCCGCCGGGCTTCCCTCTGGTTGAAGAAGCGGCGATAACCCGACGGGTCGCAACAATCAGCCACGCGGTCAAGCTAGCTGTGTGCAGGCGAAGTCGGTTCGGCCACAGGACGGCCCACACTCTGACTGCGTCGAGGAGCTCCAGTCCGAGTCGCGCCGACCGGGCGAGGGCCGATCGATTGGGGATAGGCCAGAGGATCTTCCTACTCGTCGACGAGGATCTTGAAATCTGTCGGGGGATGGTTGTAGTCTCGAACATATGTTCGATACGCCCTCTTCGGATGTGGACTCCACTATCTCTGTGGGTGACGGCTGGGATTCGGGGTTTGACGAGTTCTGTTTCCGGGTGACCGCCGAAGCGGCGGCTCAGCCCGTGCAAGATGATGAGCAGCATGGTTTGCCTGACTTGGCGTTGATTCCGGCTGGTCCGTATCTGGCTGCGGTCCTGGCGTCGGTGGACCGGTCCCGGTTGAATGGGTTCGACCTGGTCAACCTGTTGCGGGCGCGGGCTCGGCTGGTCGCTCATGTGGAGGCGAACCGGGCGGCGGACCTGGTCGAGGTCTCTCATGCGGTCCCCGGCGACCGGAATGCCGATGCTGGTCGGCTGGGCGATCAGTTCGAATATGGGTCTGATGAGATCCGGGCTGCCCTCGTCCTCACCCGTCGTAACGCCGAATACCAGCTGTCGTTCGCCACCGACGTCAGAGAACGTTTACCACGGCTGTGGGAGATCTGGGATCAGGGAGTAGTGGATACCACCCGAGTGCGGGTGATCGCCGATGGCACCGCCCACCTCACCGTCTCCGAAGCCCGGACGATTGTTGAGCGGATCGCTGGTGAGGCTGCGGGGTTGACTACCGGTCAGCTGCGGGCTCTGTTGTGTCGTCTCTGTCTCCAAGCCGATCCTGAGGAGGCTGAGAAACGGTATGAGCGGGCCATCGACGCCCGCCGACTGTGGATTGAAGCCACCACCGATGGGACCGCTCACCTCCACCTCTATCACATTGCCCTCACTGAAGCCCGGCGGATCGGAAGAAGGATCAACCAACACCAGATCAACCTGAACAGACAAGACCGGTCGGGACGAACCCACGACCAGCTACGAGCAGATATCGCCACCGACCTACTAACCGGTGACACCACTGCGGGGACCGCCAATATCAACATTCACGTCGAATTGTCCACCCTCACCGGAACCGACCACCAACCCGCCTCCCTCGATGGGGTGGAAGCCATCCATGCTGATATCGCCCGCCAGATAGCCGACCGATCCCAACACACCACCTGGGAATACACGGTCACCAACCAAGAGGGACAGGTGGTCCAAGTGGGCACCACCCGCCGAAGACCCACCAAAACCCTGAGCCGTCATCTCACCGCCCGACACCCCACCTGCAGTTTCCCCGGATGTCGCATGCCCGCAGTCGACTGCGACACAGACCACCTCACCGCCTGGGCAGAAGGCGGGCCAACCACCCTCACCAACACCGGACCCAAATGCCGCCACGACCACCAACTCAAAGACCACGGCTGGACCCACACCCGCCACCAC
>Ga0299907_10000264_pt1 | contig 24051 bp, 20 predicted proteins | sample RVTome_16_FD_198680 | JGI IMG/M metagenome (GOLD analysis project Ga0299907, IMG submission 198680) | Soil microbial communities from uranium-contaminated site in the Upper Colorado River Basin, Wyoming, United States - RVT152D67 (version 2) ...
TGCGGGCCAGTTCCAAGGCGGTGTCGATGGCCTCCACCTTGGGCCCGCCGCCGGTGACCAGCTCGGGGTTGCGGGCCGTGCCTCCGCCCAGCAGCTTGGCCGCTTCGGCGGCCACCGCGGCCGCCGAGACCCCCTTGGCCACCAGGTCGGGGCTGACGGCCACGGCCAGGCCGGCTTTGGCCCCATCGGGGGAAGTCCCCACGGCCACGGCCACGCCCGAGCCCATGGCGTCCCGGGCGGCGGCCACCAGCCGGCGCAGGTCGTCGGGGGTGACCCCGTCTCGGCGGGTGGCCAGCACCCCGTCGGCCGCGCCGGCGGCCAGCGCTCTGGCCTCGCCCGCGGCCTGGCGGGCCCGGGCGGCGTCCAGCTCGTCGGTGAGCTCCTTGAGCTGGGCCAGGAGGCGCTCGATCCGGTCCGGCACCTCGGCGGGCGAGACCCGGAGGAGCTCGGCCATCCGGCGCAGCCGGGTCTCGTTCTCGATGACGTGCTCCAGCGTGGCGGTGGCCGTGAGGGCCTCGATGCGGCGCACGTTGGCCCCGATGGAGCTCTCGCCCAGGACCTTGACGGGTCCGACCATGCCCAGGGCCGAGACGTGGGTGCCACCGCACAGCTCGACGGAGTTGTCGCCTGCCTCGACCACCCGGACCACGTCGCCGTACTTGTCCCCGAAGAAGGCGATGGCCCCGATGGAATCGGCGTGTTCCTTGGTCGTTTCGTAGGTCCGCACCGCCGCGTTCGACAGCACCTCCTCGTTGGCCAGGAGCTCCACCCGGGCCAGCACCTCGGCGGGGACGGCCTCGTAGTGGGAGAAGTCGAAGCGGAGGCGGTCGGGGGATACCAGCGACCCGGCCTGCTTGACGTGCTCGCCCAGACTGTCGCGCAGGGCCCAGTGCAGCAGGTGGGTGCCGGTGTGGTTGCGGCGGGTGCGCTCCCGGCGGGCGACGTCGATGCGTCCGGTGGCCTCCGAATCGAGGGCCACGTGGCCCGACACGACCTCGGCCCGGTGCACGATCAGGCTGCCGGGCACGCCATAGACAGTGTCCGTCACCCGCAAGGTGCCGTCGGCCGTCTCGATGATCCCGACGTCGCCGACCTGGCCGCCGGATTCGGCGTAGAAGGGGGTGCGGTCCAGGATCAGATCGACCGGCTGGCCCTTCTCCGCCCGCGCCAGGCTCTCGCCGGCATCTCCGGCGACCCGGGGCGAGCGCAGGGCCACGACCTTGCCGGTGCTGACGGGTTCCCGGTAGCCGGTGAACTCGGTCGGCCCGTGGGCCTCGAGGACCGCCCGCCAGTCCGGCGACCCCTCGGCCTCCGGGGCGGAGGACCCGGCGGTGGCCGCCGCCCGCGACTCGCGGGCCCGGCGCCGCTGCGCCTCCATCTGCTCCTTGAAACCCTCCAGGTCCACCGACCGCCCCCGCTCGCCGGCGATCTCCGCCGTCACCTCGACGGGGAAGCCGAGCGTGTCGTGCAGGAAGAAGGCGTCCTTGCCCGAGACATCCCCCTGGCCCAGGAGGTCGTCGAGGAGGTCGAGGCCCCGGCGCAGGGTCTCGCCGAAGCGGGCCTCCTCCCGGCCGGCGACGGTGCGGATGAAATCGTGGCTCCGGGCCAGGTCCGGATAGGCGTCCCGCATGGTCTCGACGGTGGCGTCGACCAGGGCGCCGGTGACCGGTTCCTCCACCCCGAGCAGGCGGGCGTGGCGGACGGCGCGCCGGATGATGCGCCGCAGCACGTACTCGCGGCCCTCGTTGCCGGGCAGGACCCCGTCGGCCAGCAGGAAGGTCATGGCCCGGCCGTGCTCGGCCAGGATCCTCAAGGAGACGTCGGTGGCCTGGTCGGCGCCGTAACGCCGGCCGGTGGCGGCCTCGGCCACGGCCAGGATGCGGCGCAGCACGTCGGTCTCGAACACCGACGGGGTTCCCTGGAGGAGGGCGACGATGCGCTCCAACCCCGCCCCGGTGTCGATGTTGGGTTTCGGCAGGGGGTGCAGCTCGCCGTCGGAGTCCCGGTTGTACTGCATGAAGACGAGGTTCCAGAACTCGACGTAGCGCTCCTCACCGCCGTGCGCCGGGCCTCCTCCCTCGCCGAACTCGGGGCCCCGGTCGTAGTACATCTCCGAGCAGGGACCGCAGGGCCCGGTCGGCCCCATGCTCCAGAAGTTGTCCTTCTCCCCCATGCGCTGGATGCGCTCCTGAGGGACGCCCACGGTGTCGGCCCAGATGTCGGCCGCCTCGTCGTCGGTCTCGAAGACGGTGATCCAGATGCGCTCGGGGTCGAGGCCGAGCACATTGGTGGCGAACTCCCAGGCCATGGGGATGGCGCCTTCCTTGAAGTAGTCGCCCAGGCTGAAGTTGCCCAGCATCTCGAAGAAGGTGAGATGCCGGGTGGTGGTGCCGATGATGTCGATGTCGACGGTCCGGAAGCATTTCTGGACCGTGGTGGCCCGGGGCCAGGGCGGAGGTTGCTCGCCCAGCAGGTAGGGCTTGAACTGGTTCATCCCGGCGTTGGCCAGCAGCAGGGTCGGATCGTTCGGCACCAGGGAGGACGAGGGCAGCACCGTATGGCCCCGTTCCTCGAAGAAGGCGAGGAAGGCGCGCCGGAGCTCGTCGGCGGTCCCCGGGGCGCGGGGTGTCCCCGCAGAAGGCTCTTTCATCAGCGATCCAGGCTATACGCCGCTAGGTTGCTCAACCGACGGCTCTTCGCCTTACGGCTCATCGCAGTGCGGCCGGGGGCCCCTGCCCCAGCCGCCAGGCCTTGCTTCGCAAGTCCTGAAGAGCCCCGAGCCGACGAGGAGGCTGCGATGCCCGACGCCAACTGGTACCCCGACCCGTCCGGGCGGCATGAGCTGCGCTACTGGGACGGCGAACGCTGGACCGAGCACGTCTCCGACCACGGGCGCCAATCGACCGACGTCCCCACCGGCGGCCCGTCCCACATCCCCACCGTGGACCGCCCCACCGAGAAGGTGGTGCGGGACGTGGCCCGGGCCGGGGCGGAAGGCACGGCCGCAGGCGGCGGCACGATCTTCACCGAGCCGGTCCTGGTGGTGAACCAGAAGGCCAAGCTCATCGAGATCAACAACGAGTACGCCGTCTATGACGGAGCCGGCCGCCAGATCGGGGCGGTGCGTCAGGTGGGCCAGTCCACGGCCAAGAAGATCCTGCGCGTCATCGGCGACGTCGACCAGTTCCTCACCCACAAGCTCCAGCTGGTGGACATGGCCGGCGACGTGCTGCTGGCCGTGACCCGCCCGGCCAAGATCATGAAGTCCCGGGTGATCGTGAACGACGGCATGGGCCGCGAGGTCGGCACCATCGTTCAGCAGAACATGATCGGCAGGATCAACTTCTCGCTGGAAGCGGGCGGGGCCGCGGTGGGTGCCATCAACGCCGAGAACTGGCGGGCCTGGAACTTCTCCATCAAGGACCAGACCGGCACCGAGGTGGCCCGGATCACGAAGACGTTCGAAGGCCTGGCCAAGACCTTGTTCACCACCGCCGACAACTACGTCGTCCAGATCCACCGGCCCCTGGAGGACCCCCTCCGCTCCCTGGTGGTGGCCGCCGCCGTGTCCGTCGACACCGCCCTCAAGCAGGACTCCCGCGGTCTGAGCTGACGCCGCGGAGGCGCCGGCGGCCTACCGGTCGACGGCGGGCGCGGCGAGGCCCGAGGCGGCCACCGCGCCGGCGGCGGACCCCAGCACCGCCCAGCGACCGAACTTGGGCAGGGAGCCGAAGGCCACCAGGGTGGCCACCACGTCGCCGGCGTCGGCCAGGGCGCCGCCTTCCACCCAGCCCCTCACCGGCGCGTCCTGGTGCAGGGCCATGATCACACCGAGACCGAGGGCGATGTCCCGGAACCCGAGGGCTCGGGCCAGCAGCTTGGCCCGGGGCCGCCAGGCCACCTCCCGCCCCACCCAGGGGCGGAGGGGGACGGCGGGCGTGAGGACGGCGGTGACCCCGAGGCCGATCCGGCCCCAGGCGACGGAGGCAGCCAGCCGGCGGGCGTCTTGGCGGTCCATACCGCGCGGAGGCTAGCCGGAGGGCCGCCGTCCCCGGGTGGAGATGAGGACGGGCGTGACCAGCTCGAAGCCCGGGTCGTCCAGGAGGGCGCAGGCCCGGGCCACCTCCCTTTCGCCGGCCAGCCCGGAGGCGAGCAACCGGGGTCGCAGCGCCTCGATGGACTGGCGGTACCACCGCGCGTAGGGCGAGCCGCCCCGCACCACCGACAGCCCACCCCGGCCCTCGACGTCGACCAGGCCGGCGGCGCGGAACCGGCCCGGGAGGCGCCGGCCGAAGGCGGGGTCGAAGCCGCTGGCGGCCAGGCACTGGTGCATGGCCCGCTCCACCCGGGCGAAGCCGCGGGCTCCGAACGGGCCCGCCGCCCCCGAGGTGGTGAAGTCCAGCTCCTCCACCAGCAGCCAGCCGCCGGGCACGACGGTGGCGGCCAGGTTGGCCACGGCCCGGTCCTTGTCGGGGACGTGCTGGAGGACGAGGCGGGCGTGGGCCCGGTCGAACTCGGCCGGGAGCGGCGGGTCCGCCACGATGTCGTGCCGGAGGATCTCGTAGCCGGGGATCTCGTCGCCGTCACCGGCGTCCAGGAACCGGATGTCGATGTCGGTGGCCAGCACCCGGCCGTCCCTCCCGACCCGGGCCGCCAGCCACCGGGCCATGGAGCCGGCGCCGGCGCCGACCTCCAGGGCCAGCATGCCTTCCCGCACGCCGATGGATTCCAGCTGCCGGATGGTGATCGGGTCGAGGAGCGACTCGGCCAGGACCATGCGGTCCCGCTCGCCGGTCCAGGCGGGATCGAACCCGTAGGTCGCCACCAACCGCTAGGCGTCTGGCGCCGGGGGCGGGGTGCGGCGGGCGGCGTCGCCCCGCAGCTCGACTTCGCGCTGACGCATGGCTTCGCGACCCTCGGTCCAGGCCGCCCTGAACTCGTCGCGGGCGGAGGCCGCGGCTCGCGTGGCCACCGCCGGCGGCGTGTAGCTCTTGAGGAAGCGGCGCAGGCGGCGCTGGACCCACACCGAGCCCGTGGCCCCCATGCCCATTCCCATGGCCATCCACCGCATCCGCTTGAACAACGTCACCCTCCCCGGCGGAGCCGGCGGCCCGCCCGCCCGATACCGGATAGTAGAGCCAGCATCTTGACCAGCGGATTGGAGAAGGTCACGTAGGCCAGGCGCGAGGCGCCCTCGACGGTGCGGGTCACCGACTCCGCCGCCCCCACCAGATCCCCGGCCCGCTCCAGGTGCACGCTGGCCTGCTGGGCGTCGCCCCGCAGCTCGGACAGAAGCGCCACCGCCTCGTGGTTGAGGTCGGCCAGCACGGCCGTCAGCGACGCCAGCGTCCGCAGCACCGAGCGGAGCACCACCACCAGCGCCAGGGCCAGGAGCACGGCCACCCCGGCCACGGCCACGGCCGCCCACTCCCCTGTGCTCAACCCTCCTCCTCCTCCTCCTCGTTTCCCCCGGGCTCCCGCTCGGCGCGCTCCCGGAGCGCAGCCTCGGCCCCGTGGCCGCTCGGATGGTAGTAGCGCCGGCCGGCCAGCTCTTCGGGGCGGTACTGCTGGGGCACCCACCCCCTCGGGTCGCCATGGGGATACACGTAGCCCTTCCCATGACCAAGGCCCTTGGCCCCCTGGTAGTGCGAGTCCCGCAGGTGCATCGGGACTTCGCCGGCGGGCGCTTCCCGAACGTCGCGCATGGCCTCCCCCAAGGCGGCGATCACGGAGTTCGACTTGGGCGCAGTGGCCAGGTAGAGCACGGCGTGGGCCAGGTTCAGCTGGGCTTCGGGGAGGCCGACGAACTCCACTGCCCGGGCGGCGGCGTCGGCTACCACCAACGCCTGGGAGTCGGCCATCCCGATGTCCTCCGAGGCGAGGATGACCATACGCCGGGCGATGAAACGGGCGTCCTCCCCGGCGTCGAGCATCTTGGCCAGCCAGTAGAGGCCGGCGTCGGGGTCCGATCCCCGCAGCGACTTGATGAAGGCGGAGATGACGTCGTAATGCTCGTCGCGCCCGTAGCGCACCGCCCGCAGGGCGATGGCCGTCTCCGCGTCGGCCAGGGTGATGGCGCGCCGTCCCGCTTCGACAGCCAGGGCGGCAGCCACCTCCAGGCCGTTGAGGGCGGCGCGGGCGTCACCGTCGGAGCGTCCGGCCAGATGGGCGGCGGCCTCGTCGTCGATGGCCAGGCCCTCCCCGCCCAGTCCCCGTTGCCGGTCGGTGAGGGCCCGGGCGATGAGCCGGCCCAGGTCATCCTCGGTCAGGGCCTCGAGGCGGAAGAGGGTGGAGCGGGACCGCAGCGGGCCGTTGACCTCGAAGAAGGGGTTTTCCGTCGTGGCCCCGATGAGGGTGACGAGCCCGTCCTCCACATGGGGCAGGAGGGCGTCCTGCTGGGTGCGGTTGAAGCGGTGGATCTCGTCCAGGAACAAAATGGTGCCCTGACCCTGCTCACCGAGGCGGGTCCGGGCCCGGCCCACCACCTCCCGCACCTCCTTGACCCCGGCGCTGACCGCCGACATGGGCTCGAAGGCGGCGGCGGTGGTCTCCGAGATGAGCCGGGCGATGGTGGTCTTGCCCGTCCCCGGTGGTCCCCAGAGGATGCACGACGACAGGCGGTCGGCCTCGATGAGCGCCCGGAGCGGCTGGCCCGGCCCCACCAGCTGCTCCTGGCCGACCAGCTCGTCGAGGCTTCGGGGCCGCATGCGGGCGGCCAGCGGCGCCTTCCCGGCCAGCCGGTCCAGCGCGGCGGCGGTGAAGAGATCCTCGGTTTCCGCCATGGCCGTTCACGGTAACCGCCGCGCCCCGATGCCGACGCCGTGAAGGATGACCCCCGCTACTGACCCACCCGGGAGACGCCGTAGAGGTCGGCCAGATCGGCGGCGATCCGGGGGACGTCCTGCTCGGACCGGGCCAGACGCACCTCGACGATCCCGCCCTGGTCCTTGACCTCGACGATGCCGGTCACCGCCGCCATCTGCTCGATGACCAGGGCGCGCTCCGGCCCTCGCAGGGTTTCGCTCAGCGAAACCGTGAACTTCTCCACGGGGACGTAACGGGCCGCGGCCACCCCGCCGACCTTCCGGATCCGGTCGATGACCTTCTGTGGGTCGGGGTCATAGTCCTCCAGCACCACGTCGAGGCTCCGGCTCCCCGCCTGGGCAGTGACCTGGAACACACCGTCGACGTCGCCGACGGTGTCCAGGAGCTTGGACATCCGGTCGTCGTCGAACTCGTCCTCGGCGGTCACGAGCACCCTCGGGTTCGGGATGAGTGTCTCCGCTTTCGCCCTGCCGCTCCCGTCGTCGGAGCACCCGGCGGGGCCCAGCGCCACGACGACCAGCCACGCCGCCGCCATCACCCGGCCGGCCAGCGGGAATCGTGCCTCCATCCGTCGCTCCACGGGTCGGCGGGGGCTAGTGGTGCGTCCGGTAAATGGCGGCGCGGTTGTGGCGAGTCCTGGGCGTCGCGGGCAAGGACGCACGACGAGGCGGAGTTTTTCCTCCGCCGAGGAGGAGGACGCCGCCAGCGGCGTTCAGGGCCGCCAGAACCGCCCGACCATTTGCCGGACGTACCACTAGTGCGGCCGGGGCAGGCTGATGCCGAGATCGCGCAACTGGGCGGCCTCGACCGGCGCCGGCGCGCCGGTCAGGGGGTCGGTCCCGGACTGGGTCTTGGGAAAGGCGATCACGTCGCGGATCGAGGATTGGCCGGTGAGGATCATGGACAGGCGGTCGAGCCCGACGGCGAAGCCGGCGTGGGGCGGGGCGCCGAAGCGGAAGGCGTCGAGGAGGAACCCGAAGCGTTCGGCGGCCTCCTCCGGTTCGATCCCCAGCATGGAGAAGATGCGCTGCTGCAGCACGGCGTCGTGGATACGTACCGACCCCGAGCCCAGCTCGGTCCCGTTGAGCACGAGGTCGTAGGCCAGGGAGCGGACCGACAGCGGGTCCGAGTCCAGCCGGTCGACATCCTCGGGATGGGGCCGGGTGAAGGGATGGTGGGCGGGGATGGGCTGGCCGGAGTCGGTGACGGCCTCGAACAGGGGGAACTCGACCACCCAGAGGAAGGCCAGCGGCACCGGACACGGAGCATCCCCGGAGGAGCCGGCCGGGGTCGCGGTCGCGCCCAGGTCGAGGCGCAGGGCGCCGAGCACGGTCTGGGCCCGGCGGGGGATGGCGTCGGCGGTGATGAGCAGGAGGTCGCCGGCCGCGGGCTGGAGGGCGGCCCGCAGCCCGTCCTGTTCGGCGTCGGAGAGGAACTTGAGCACCGGTGCTTCGAGGGTCACGGGGGACACCCCCGAACCCCCGGGCACGCCCCCGTCGCGCACCCGCATCCACACCAGGCCGGCGGCGCCGAGCGACTTGGCCCGATCGGTGAGGGCGTCGAGCTGGTTCCGGGGGGCGTCGCCCCGGCCCGGTGCCAGCAGACCGCAGACCGTCTTGCCCGCGAAGGCCTGGAAGCCACTGGCGGCGAAGACGGCCGAGAGATCGACCAGCTCCATCCCGAAGCGGATGTCGGGCTTGTCCGACCCGTAGCGGCTCAGGGCGTCGGCGTAGGACATACGGGGGAACGGCTTGGGCCGCTCGCCGGTCACGGCCTCCACCGCCCCCGCCACGGCCTCTTCGACGACTCCGAGGATGTCCTCCTGGTCGACGAAGGACGCCTCCACGTCGAGCTGGGTGAACTCGAGCTGACGGTCGGCGCGCAGGTCCTCGTCCCGCCAGCAGCGGGCCACCTGGTAATAGCGGTCCAGGCCCGACACCATCAGCAGCTGCTTGAACAGCTGGGGTGACTGGGGCAGGGCGAAGAACGATCCGCTCTGGAGCCGGGAGGGAACCAGGAAGTCGCGGGCCCCTTCAGGGGTGGAGCGGGTCAGGGTGGGCGTCTCGATGTCCACGAAGCCCTGGGCCTCCATGGACGCCCGCAGGGCGGACACGAGCTTGGCCCGGGTGACCAGGTTGGCGGCCATGACCGGCCGGCGCAGATCGAGGTAGCGGTACCGGAGGCGCAACGTCTCGTCCACCTCCACCCGGTCGTCGAGGGGGAAGGGCGGCGGCTCGGCCTGGTTGAGGACCTCCACCCCGGTGGCCGCCACTTCGATCTCACCCGTGGGGAGGGTGGGGTTCACCGTTCCCTCCGGCCGGGGCCGCACCCTGCCTTCCACCCGGATGACCCATTCCGAGCGGAGGTGGTGGGCGTCGGCGCAACCGGGGGTGGACGGGTCGAGCACGACCTGGACGACCCCCTCCCGGTCCCGCAGGTCGATGAACACCACGCCCCCGTGGTCGCGGCGGTGGGCCACCCAGCCGCACACCGCCACCTCCGTCCCCTCGTCGCTGGCTCGCAACGTGCCGGCGTAATGGGTGCGCATCATGACGATTGATCCACCTTCTCGTGGAGGTACGTGACCAGGCGGGCCCGGGGCACCTCGACCTGCTCACCCGCGGCCATGTCCTTGACCGCCACCGCACCCCGGCCCATCTCCTCCTTGCCCACCAGGACCAGGTAACGGGCTCCGGCCCGGTCGGCCTGGCGGAACTGCGCCTTGAGGGAGCGGCCGCCGTAGGCCCGGTCGGCCGACAATCCCGATTCCCGCAACTCGTGGAGCAGGGCGGTGACGTCGGGTCCGCCCGATCCCGTGGCGTCGACCACGAAGGCGTCGAGGACCGGCGCCGGGGTGGGGAGGGCGCCTTCGGCGTCGCAGGCGATGAGCACCCGCTCGATGCCGATGCCGAAGCCGATGCCCGGCGCCGGCGGGCCGCCCATCTCCTCGGCCAGCCGGTCGTAGCGGCCTCCTCCGCCGAGGGCGTTCTGGGCCGACTCGAGCGCGTCGGAGGCGAACTCGAAGGTGGTGCGGGTGTAGTAGTCCAAGCCCCGCACCAGCCGGGGGGCGATCTCGTAGTCGATGCCGAGCGCCTTCAGACTCCGTTGCACCGTCTCGAAATGGGCTTCGCAGGGCTGGCAGAGGTGCTCGGTGAGCTGCGGGGCCCGCTCGGTCACGGCCACGCAGGTGGGGACCTTGCAGTCGAGCACCCGCAGCGGATTGGTCTCGATCCGGGCTCGGCTGTCGGCGCACAGGTCATCGGCGTGGGCCCGCAGGTAGGCGCGCAGGGCGTCGAGATAGGCGGGCCGGCACTCCTCGTCGCCGAGGGAGTTGAGAGCCAGGGCGAAGCGTTCGAGACCCAGGCCCTCGGCGCCCAGGAACCCCGCGGCCAGGGCGATGACCTCCACGTCGACCTCGGGGTCGTCCACGCCCAGCACCTCGGCGCCCACCTGGTGGTGCTGGCGGTAGCGTCCCCGCTGCGCCTTCTCGTGGCGGAAATGGGGAGCGACGTAGAACACCTTCCAGGGCGGGACCGGGCGGTGCTGGAGGTAGGCCCGCACCACCGGCGCGGTCCCTTCGGGACGCAGGGCGAGGCGGCGGCCGCCCTTGTCCGAGAACTCGTACATCTCCTTGCGGACGATGTCGGTGCCCTCACCGACACGCTGGAACACCTCCAGGTGCTCGTAGACCGGGGTGATCACCAGGCCGTACCCGAATCGGGCCGCCCGAGCGGCGAAGAGATCCACCAGCCGGCCCCAGCGGGTCGATTCGGGTGGCAGCACGTCGTGGGTCCCGACCGGGGCGCGGTAGGCGTCGCGGGGAGGCTCGAGGGGGCGGACGGGCTCGGACACAGCGGCCCATGCTAGTAACCCGCCGCTTTACACTCCGTCGCCGTGGTCGACGATCGCCTGTATTTCCGCCAGTTGCTGTCGGGCCGGGACCTGGCCCGCTCGGATCCGCTGGCCCGCCAGATGCTCAACTTCGTCTATCTGGTGGGTGACCGGGAGACGGGGGAGGCGGTGGCGGTGGATCCGGCTCATGCGCCGGACGACGTCCTCGACCTCCTCGACGCCGACGGGATGCGCCTGACCGGGGTGCTGGCCACCCACTACCACCCCGACCACGTGGGCGGCGAGATGTTCGGCTTCACCGTGGCCGGCCTGCCCGAGCTGCTGGAACGATCCGACGTGCCCGTCCATGTCCAGCGGGACGAGGTCCACTATGTGAGCGCGGTGACCGGCGTCACCGACGCCCTGGTGGCCCACGACGCCGGCGACGTGGTTTCGGTGGGCGGCGTCCACATCGAGCTGCTCCACACCCCGGGCCACACCCCGGGCAGCCAGTGCTTCCTCGTCGACGGACGTCTTCTCGCCGGCGACACCCTGTTCCTGGAAGGTTGTGGGCGCACCGACCTCCCCGGCGGCGACCCCGAGGCCATGTACGACAGCCTGACCCGGCGCCTGGCCCGGGTGGGCGACGACACCATCCTCTACCCCGGCCACCTCTACGCCCCGGACCCGTCCGCCACCATGGGCGAGACCCGGGCGTCCAACTACGTGTTCCGGCCCCGCTCCCTGGAGGAGTGGCTGGGCCTCTTCGGCCGGTAGACGCGCTTAGCCTCTCCAGCCATGTGCGGAATCGTGGCGGTCCTGGCCCGGCGGTCCACCGCCCCCGTCCCTGATGCGGGTGAGCTGGTGGCCGGGGTCGAGCAGGCGCTGGCGGCGCTGTACCGCCCCCTTCCCGACCTCGAGCTCGCCGGTGACCGGCTGGCGGCCGTGGACCGGGCCCTGCGGGGGATGGGCGGGCTCAGGGCGCTGCTCGACAACCCCGACCTGGGCCGGAGGCTGGAGGCCCGCCTCCCGGAGGTCACCCGGGCCATCGAGCGGATCGAATCCGAGCTCGACAGCCAGCGGCAGCCCCTGGAGGGTGCCGCCCTGGAAGCAGCCAACTCCGCCCTGGTGCTCCTCAAGGACGCGGTATGGGCCATCTCGCGCGACCGGGTCCCGGCCGCCCGGGCCATCGCCGGACTCGCCGGCCCGGGAGCCGACGCCGACAGCCCCGGTCTGGAGGCATGGTGGGGGGTCCAGGTCACGCTCTCGGCCCTCGAGCGCCTCGAGGTGCGGGGTCGGGATTCGGCCGGTCTGGGACTGTTCGTCACCGGCCATGGCATCCCGGAGGGCGATCCCGAGGTGGCCGCCCGGACCACCGATGCGCTGTTCCGGTCGAACTCCGTGCGCATGACACCCGAGGGGATCGCCTTCGTCTACAAGGCCGCGGCCGAGATCGGCGAGCTGGGCGACAACATCCGGGTCCTGCGTGACGCCCTCGCCGCCGACGCCCTTCTCCACCGCGCCGTCGCCGCGCCCCAGGCCGAGGCGGCCATCGTGGCCCACACCCGGTGGGCCAGCGTCGGCCTCATCAGCGAGGCCAATGCCCACCCTCTCAACCAGGAGGAGGAGGGCCGCCCCGGCACTCCCTACGTAGCCGCCGCCCTCAACGGCGACGTCGACAACCACATCGAGCTCCGGGCGGCCCACGCCCTGCACACCAGGGCGGAGATCACCACCGACGCCAAGGTGATCCCCGTACTCGTCTCCCGCCGGATCGCCGATGGAGCGTCGTCCGCCTCCGCCTTCCGGGAGACGGTGGCTGCCTTCGAGGGCTCCGTGGCCATCGCCGCCCACGCCGCCGATGACCCGCACCGCCTCTTCCTGGCCCTGCGGGGCAGCGGCCAGGCTCTCTACGTGGGCCTGGCCGACGAGGCTTTCGTGGTGACCAGCGAACCCTACGGGCTGATCGAGGAGACGCCCCGCTACCTGCGCATGGACGGCGAAGGCACGGGCGGCCAGATCGTCGTGCTCGACCGGGCGGCGGCCGGCTCCCTCAACAGCGTGGCGCGCCTGGCCTACGACGGCACCCCCCTGCCCGTCGATCGTTCGGAGGTGGTCACGGCCGAGATCACCACCCGGGACGTCAACCGGGCCGGCTACCCGCACTTCCTGCTGAAGGAGATCTCGGAGGCGCCCCAGTCGTTCCGCAAGACGCTGCGAGGCAAGATCACCGACGCCAACGGCCGCCGGTCGGTAACGCTCCCCGATGAGACCCTGCCCGCCGACCTCCGCCAGAAGCTGGCCAAGGGCGCCATCCGGCGCATCTTCGCCATCGGCCAGGGCACGTCGGCGGTGGCGGGCCAGAGCCTGGCCACCGCCCTGGGCAACCATCTCCCTCCGGGGATCACGGTGGCCGCCCTGCCCTCCACCGAGCTGTCCGGCTTCGGGCTCGACGACGACATGGGCGACACCCTGGTGGTGGCCATCAGCCAGTCGGGCACCACCACCGACACCAACCGGACCGTCGACCTGGTCAGGGCCCGGGGCGCCGCCGTGCTCGCCATCGTCAACCGCCGCCACTCCGACCTGGCCGAGAAGGCCGACGGGGTGCTCTACACCTCCGACGGGCGCGACGTGGAGATGAGCGTCCCCTCCACCAAGGCCTTCTACGCCCAGGTGGCAGCCGGCTTCCTCCTCGCTCTCGCCCTGGCTACCGAAGTCCGGGGGGGAGAGCAGCCCGCCGGGGCCCATGACCTCCTCGTCGGCCTGTCCGAGCTGCCGGCGGCCATGGAGACCGTGCTGGCGGGCCGGCCGGCCATCGCCGCCGCCGCCGCCGAGCACGCCCCCCGCCGGCGCTACTGGGCGGTGGTGGGCAACGGAGTCAACCGGGTGGCCGCCGCCGAGCTGCGCATCAAGCTCTCCGAGCTGGCCTACAAGTCGATCGCCTGCGACGCCACCGAGGACAAGAAGCACATCGACCTGTCCTCCGAGCCGCTCATCCTGGTCTGCGCCACCGGGCTTCCCCCCGCCGCCGCCGCCGACGTGGCCAAGGAGCTGGCCATCTACCGGGCCCACCGGGCCGCCCCCGTGGTCATCGCCACCGAAGGGACCGACTTCCCCGCCGCCCTGGCCACCCTCCCCACGCCCCCTGTCCACCCGGCCCTCGTCTTCGTCGTGTCGGCCATGGCCGGACATCTCTTCGGCTACGAGGCGGCGCTGGCCATCGACGCCCAGGCCGTGGCCCTCCGGGGCGTCCGGGCGCTGGTGGAGGAGGCCACGGAGGAACTCGACACCCCGGGATCCGACCTGCTCACCCGGCTCGCCCCCCGCCTGGCGGCGCCCGCCCGGGCCTTCACCCGGGGCCTGGCGGCGGGGGCGTATGACGGCTCGTTGCCCGCCGCCGCGGCCGTCCGCCTGGCCGCCGTCCTGCGTCACGCCACCGGAGACCTGCCTCTCGAGCTCTTCGAGCCGGCCGATGGACGCCTGCCCACCCCCGCGGCCGTGGTGGAGGAGCTGGCCGCCGCCCTGACCCGGGCCATCGAGGAGCTGACCCGGCCCATCGACGCCATCAAGCACCAGGCCAAGACGGTGACGGTGGGCATCTCCCGCTCCGAGGAGGACCTCTTCACGGCCCCTCTCGTGGCCCAGGTGCTGGCCGCCGGCGCCCCCCGGGACCGGCTCGGCTACCGGGCGCTGCGGACGCTCGGCGCCCTCGCCCCGGCGGTGGAGGAGGTGTTGGGCTTCACGCGCTACGCCATCGCCGGGTCGCTCGACGACGGCGCCACCGTGTCGGTCGTGGCCAAGGGCGGCGTCGCCCGGGATATCCCGTCCCGGGCCGAGACGGGCACGGATACGCCGCTGCGGGGCACCAAGCACCGGGCGGCCACGCTGCGGGAGGTCACGGCGGCCAAAGGCGGGATCGACGGCCGCACCGTGCTGCTGGTCCCTGAGACCCGCCGGACCGACGTGGTCGGAATGACCCTGCTCCACGCCCGCTTTGCCGAGCGCCTCCCCGGGTCGGAGATGCGGGCGGTGCTGGAGGGCTATCAGGGCCGCTACGGGGCTCTGGTCGACGCGGTGACCGAGACCGAGCCCGGCTTCGACGACGAGCGCCTCGCCGAACTGCCCCCCATCGATCTCCTGACCGTTCCCGTCCACGTGCTGGCCCAGCACTGGCGGCGCTGAAGAGAAACCGCCGGTCCCGGTGGAATCGGCGGTTCCGCCGTCAGCGGCTGGTGCTGGCCGTCTTGTTGCCGGGGAGGACCCGGGACACCTCGTAGACGGAGTCGACCCGCCGCACCGCGGCCAGGATCGAGTCGAGGTGGCCGGGGTCGGACAAGGCGAAGTCGAAATGCAGGGTGGCCACCCGGTCGGCGGTGGTCTGGGTGGCGCAGGAGAGGATGTCGACGTGGTGGTCGGCCAGCACCTGGGCCACGTCGCGGAGCAGCTTGGATCGGTCCAGGGCCTCGATCTGCACCGACACGACCCAGTGGCCGGCCGCCTCCCCGTCCCATTCCACCTCGATGAGGCGGGACGACTGGGAGGTGAGGCCGGCGGCGTTGGCGCAGTCGGCACGGTGCACGGACACGCCCCGGCCGCGGGTCACGAAGCCGATGATCTCGTCGCCCGGCACGGGGGTGCAGCACCGTGACAGGCGGACCAGCACGTCGTCGAGACCCTCAACGTGCACGCCCACCTTGGAGTTGGTGCGGGTCTTGCGCCGGGGTCGGGTGGCGGTGGTCGACAGCTGCTCCTCGCCGCCCCTCAGCTCCCGCTGCACCCGCTGGGCCACCGCCTTGGCCGCCACGTGGCCCTCGCCGATGGCGGCGTGGAGGGCGTCGAGATCGGTGTAGTTCATGGTCACGGCGACCTTGGCCAGGATCGACGAACCGGCCAGCTTCTGAACGGGAAGCGACTCCTTGCGCAGGGCCTTGACCAGCTCCTCCCGGCCGGTCTCGATGGCATCCTCCCGTCGTTCCCGGGAGAACCACTGCCGGATCTTGGACCGGGCCCGGGGCGTCTGGACGATGCGCAGCCAGTCCCGCGAGGGCCCGGCGCCCTGGACCTTGGAGGTGAAGATCTCCACCGTGTCGCCCGAGGCCAGGGTCGAGTCGAGAGGCACCAGGCGACCGTTGACCCGGGCGCCGATGCAGCGGTGACCGACCTCGGTGTGGATGGTGTAGGCGAAGTCGACCGGGGTGGCCCCGGCGGGCAGGGTGATGACCTTTCCCTTGGGGGTGAAGACAAAGGTCTCGTCCTGCTCCAGGTCGACCTTGAGGACCTCCATGAACTCGGTGGGGTCGGAGGTCTCCTGCTGCCAGTCGACCAGGCGCTGGAGCCAGCCGAGGTCGTCGCCGGCGGTGCGGTTCTCCTTGTAGCCCCAGTGGGCGGCAATGCCGAACTCGGCCCGCTGGTGCATCTCCCGGGTCCGGATCTGGACCTCCACCGGCTTGCCCTGTGGGCCCACCACCGTCGTGTGCAGCGACTGGTAGAGGTTGAACTTGGGCATGGCGATGTAGTCCTTGAACCGGCCCTGGACCGGCTTCCACAGAGCGTGGATGGAGCCGAGGGCGCCGTAGCAGTCCTTCACCGAGTCGACCACGACCCTGATGCCCACCAGGTCCTGGACCTCGTCGAACTCCTTGCCTTTGACCACCATCTTCTCGTAGATGGAGAAGAAGTGCTTGGGCCGCCCCACGACGTCGGCCCGGATACGCAGGACGGCCAGCCGGTTGGACACCGCCTCCAGCACTTCCTTCAGGTAGAAGTCGCGCTCGGGGGCCCGGGACGCCACCATCTGCTCGATCTCGGCGTAGCGCTTGGGATAGAGCACCGAGAAGGACAGGTCCTCCAGTTGCCACTTCACCTCCTGGATGCCGAGGCGGTGGGCCAGGGGGGCGTAGATATCGAGGGTCTCCTGGGCGATGCGGCGCTGCTTGCCTTCGGGGAGGGCGGCGATGGTCCGCATGTTGTGGAGCCGGTCGGCCAGCTTGATGAGCAGGACCCGGATGTCCTTGGCCATGGCCACCAGCATCTTGCGCAGGGTGGCGGACTGCTGGGCCTCCTTGGTGTCGAACTGGAGCCGATCCAGCTTGGTGACGCCGTCGACGATGGCGGCCACGTCGGGGCCGAAGTCGCGCGCCAGGTCGTCCAGGGTGACCTCGGTGTCCTCCACCGCGTCGTGGAGGAGGGCGCCGGCGATGGTGACGTCGTCGAGGCCGAGGCCGGCCAGGATGCGGGCGACCGACAGCGGGTGGCTGATGTAGGGATCGCCCGAGCGCCGGACCTGGTCCTGGTGGGCGTTGCGGGCCAGCTCGAAGGCCCGTTCGATGCGCGACGTCTCCCCCTTGGGGTGGCGCTCCAGGTAGGTGGCCAGCAGCGGGGCCACCTCGGAGTTGACCTGGTGCCGCCGCCAGGGCAGCACCCCGCGGCGCCCCTCGCTGCGGAGGTCGATGCGGCGGTCGACGGTGCTCATGTCCTCGCCCGCCCGTTCCGGCTCATCCGCGCCGCCGTCACTCGAAGGTGAGGAGCGAGTGCAGCTCGCGCCCCTCCAGCTTGCGCCGACCCTCGAGGAAGGCCAGCTCGATGACGAAGGCCATGCCGATGACCTTGGCGCCCAGGAGCTCCACCAGGCCGGCGGTGGCCGCCGCCGTCCCGCCCGTGGCCAGCACATCGTCCACGATCAGGACCCGCTCGCCCGGAGCCAGGCCGTCGGCGTGGATCTCGAGGCGGTCGGTTCCGTACTCCAGGACGTACTCGGCCGCCTCGATCCGCCAGGGAAGCTTGCCTGGCTTGCGCACCGGGATGAGACCGGCGGAGAGCCGGTGGGCGACGGGGGCGGCGAAGATGAAGCCGCGGGCCTCGATGCCCACCACCTTGTCCACGTGGTGACCGACGAACGGCTCCACCAGGGCATCGAGGACGATGGCAAAGGCGCCGGGGTCGGCCAGCAGCGGGGTCAGATCCTTGAACACCACGCCGCGTTGAGGAAAGTCCGGAACGTCCCGGATCAGGTCCTTGAGCGCGGCAGCATCCACAAAACCAGAGTACCGGTCGTTGTACCCGGAGACGCCGGCTCTCTAGAGGGGCCGGCAGAAAGGCGCAGTGAAGGGGTGCGCGGGTGGGTAGCGCCGCGGGGCGGGTTCGGGCGGCGCCTTTGAGAGCCGCAGCAGGTTAAGCACCTCCCAGGTGCTTTTCCTGCTGATCCTCTCCCGACACCCGGACTCCTGCCGCTCAGGCACTACCCGCAGCAGACCGGTGCCGTTCAGCCCAGTCCCAATCCTCTTCAGTGCGCCGTTCTTTTTTCAACACCGTGCTAGCGCCGTTTGCGACGTTGCTGGCGGGGGCGGGGCGGGGGGCCCGGACGGCGGGGAGCAGCCGGGGCGCCCACCGGGGCGCGCTCGGCGGCGCCGTCCGGTTCGGAGGAGCCCGGCTCGGAGGCGCCGGGTTCGGAGGCGCCAGCGGACGCCGGTGCCGCCTCACCGGGAGCCGCCACCGCGGCCCGGGTGCTCAACCGCTGGCGCAGGGCGGCGTACCGCGGCTCCCGCTCCTTCATCACCGCCAGCAGCGGGGTGGCGGTGAAGATGGACGAGTAGGCCCCGGTGATCAGGCCGACCGTGAGGGCGAGGGAGAAGTCCCGGATGGTCAGGGCGCCGAAGACGTAGGAGCCCACGACCAGCAGGGAGAAGACGGGCAGCGAGGCCACGATGGAGGTGTTGAGCGACCGCATCAGCACCTCGTTCATGGAGCGGTTGACCATGTCGGAGTACGTCTCCCGGCCGGCGGCGGTGAGGTTGTCGGCGTTCTCCTTCACCTTGTCGAAGACGACCACGGTGTCGTAGAGCGAGAACCCCAGGATGGTGAGAAAGGCGATGACGGTGGCCGGGGTCACCTCGAAGCCGGTTATGGCATAAGCCCCCACGGTGATGAGGATGTCGTGGACCACGGCGGAGAGAGCGGCGATGGCCATCTTGGGCTCGAAGCGCAGCGACAGGTAGGCGGCGATAACGACGAAGAAGAAGACCAGGGCCCGGAGCGCCTTGCTGGACACCTCGGATCCCCAGGTGGGGCCGACGTCGGTGATGCTGACGTCGTCGACGCTGACCCCGCCGTAATCGGCCAGGACCTTCCGGATCTCGTCCTGGGCCTCCTTGTCGGCCCGCTCGGCCTGGACGCGCACGGTCTCGTTGCCGCCCGTGCGCAGGATGGCGACTTCGGCCTCGGGCAGGCCGTTGGCGCCCATCAGGTCGCGGACGGCCCCGGTCGAGGCCTCGCCCTGCTCGATCGGGGCCTGCCAGGCCGTGCCGCCCTCGAAGTCGATCCCGAAGTTGAGCCCGCCGACGACGAGGAAGAGGACGCCCACGGCGATGGCCAGTCCGGAGATGGAGAACCACAGGCGCTTGCGCCCGACGAAGTCGAAGTTGGTCCGCTCGTTGAGGATGTCGGAGAGGGTGCTCTTGACGCTCACGCTACCGCCCCCTTGGCGCCGAGCCCGGAGGCCACGCCGAGCCAACCGGCCCGGGCGAATCTCGGATTGCGGGCGACGATCGAGACCAGCGGGTGCATGAAGAAGTAGGACACCCCGATGTCGAGCATGGTGGACAGGCCGAGGAAGAAGGCGAAGCCCCGCACCGAGCCCACGGCCAGGAAGTACAGCAGGGCGGCGCCGATGAGGGAGACCAGGTCGGCGGCCAGGATGGTGCGGAAGGCCCGGGCGAAGCCCCGGTCGAGGGAGGACCGGATGGTCTTCCCCGAGCGCACCTCGTCCTTCAATCGCTCGAAGTACACGACATAGGAGTCGACGGTGATGCCGACCGACACGATGATGCCCGTCACTCCGGCCAGGGTGAGCGTCAGCCCGATCGCCTGGGACAGCCACGACGTCAAGACGTAGAGGGCGCCGGCGGCCAGGAGGAGACCGGCCCAGATGACCAGGCCCAGCATGCGGTAGTAGAGCAGCATGTAGAGCATGACCAGGCCGAGCCCGAAGAGGCCGGCGGCCACACCCGAGCGGAGCTGGTCCCGGCCGAGCGTGGGCGAGATGGCCTGCACCTGGCTCTCCTCCAGCTCGACGGGCAGGGCGCCGTAGCGCAGGACCAGGGCCAGGTCCTCGGCTTCGCTCTGGCTGAAGTTGCCGCTGATCTCGGCCTCGCCCCGATCGAAGCGCTGGGCCTGGATGGTGGGGTCGGAGATGACGATCCCGTCGAGGACGATGGCCACCTGCCGCTGGTAGTACTTCGCCGCCAGCGCATTGAACTGCTCGGCTCCCTGGGCGGTGAACTTGGTGGTGACCCCCCAGCCGCTCTGGAAGCGGGCGTCGGCGCTCTTCACCGCCTCACCGGTCATCTCGGCGGGGCCGAGGCAGTGGAGGGTGCCTTTCCGCTCCTCGTCCGTGTCCCGGAAGGGCAGCACCACGATCTTGGTCGGGTCGTCCACCGCCGAGACCTTGGGCTCGCACGCCCCCGGAGGTACCTCCGGGACGGCCGCCGGAGGCACGGGCACATCCGGGGCCAGGGTCACGGGAGGAGTCCCCGGGGCGGTGGTGGCGGTGGTGGCCGGCGCCGTGGTGCTGGTGGCGGCCTGCCCGGCCGTCACCGTGCCCCTCTGGGTGGTGGTGACCGTGGTCGACGCCCCCGGCGCGGTGGTCGTGGTGGCGCCGCCCGGGGCCGTGGTGGTCGTCGCGCCCTGTGCCGTCGTGGTCGTCGTCGCATCCGCAAACCCAGGCGGGAAGACCTGGAGCACGGGGCGGAAGCGCAGCTCGGCGGTGGTGCCGACCAGGTCCCGGGCCTTGTCCCGGTTCTCCACCCCGGGAAGGTCGACGACGATGTTGTCACCCTGGAGGGAGACGTCGGGTTCGGCCACGCCCAGGGAGTCGACCCGGTTGCGGATGATGTCCACCGCCTTGGAGAGGGCGTCGCTCTTCGCCTCCTTGGTGGGGGCGAGGACCACCGAGATGCCCCCCTGGAGGTCGAGGCCGAGCTGCGGCGACGTGTCGCTGACGAGCACGACGCCGAGGGGCACCAGCACCGCCAGGATGCTGAGGGTGAGACGGATGACGTGCTTGCGCACTTACAGGCCCTCGACTTTCCGGGAAATAGCGGTGCGGGCCACCCGTAGGGAGGTGCCGGGGGCGACCTCCAGATCGACGATGTCTTCCTCGAGGCTCCTGATCCGCCCGAAGATCCCACCCATGGTCATCACGTCATCACCAACCGAGAGGCTGGTGATGAGGGCCCGGTGGGCGGCCACCTGCCGGCGCTGCGGACGGATCAGCAACGCGTAGAAGGCGCCCAGCATGACGATGAGCCACAGGGGGGCGGCAAGTGCATCCACGGCGAAAGTAACGACTCCGGAGTCTCAAAAGCGGAAATGCTAACCGCTATCCGGCCCCGAACAGATTCGCGTCGGCGGGAGCGCCGGGAGGGACGGGCCCCTCCAGGCCCAGGTGGGCGAAGGCGGCCGGGGTGGCCACCCGCCCCCGGGGGGTTCGCTGCAGGAATCCTTCCTTCAGCAGATACGGCTCGTAGACGTCTTCCACCGTTTCGGTCTCTTCCCCCACGGACACGGCCAGGGTGGAGAGACCCACCGGGGCGCCGGCGAAGGTCCGGCACAGGACCCCGAGGATGGCCCGGTCGACCTTGTCCAGACCTCGTTCGTCCACCTCGAAGAGCGCCAGGGCGTCGGTGGCCACCGGCCCGGTCACCGTGCCGTCCCCCTTCACCTCGGCGTAGTCACGCACGCGCCGCAGGAGCCGGTTGGCGATGCGGGGCGTGCCCCGGGCCCGTCGGGCGATCTCGGCCGCGCCGTCGACGCCGATGGCCACGCCCAGGATGTGAGCCGCCCGCCCCACGATGGCCACCAGATCCTCGGTCGTGTAGTAGTCGAGACGGGCCACGTACCCGAACCGGTCCCGCAGGGGGCCGGTGACGAGGCCCGTGCGGGTGGTGGCGCCCACCAGGGTGAAGCGAGGCAGATCGAGGCGGATGGAGCGGGCCGAGGGACCCTTGCCGATCACGATGTCGAGGGCGAAGTCCTCCATGGCCGGGTAGAGGACCTCCTCCACCACGCGGTGGAGGCGGTGGATCTCGTCGATGAAGAGCACGTCGCCCTCGTCGAGGTTGGTGAGGATGGCGGCCAGGTCGCCGGAGCGTTCCAGCGCCGGACCGCTGGTGATACGGAACCCCACCCCCAGCTCAGCGGCCACGATCCCGGCCAAACTTGTCTTGCCGAGGCCAGGCGGGCCGGCGAAGAGAAGGTGGTCGGCGGCTTGGCCGCGCCGGCGGGCGGCACCCAGGATGATGTCGAGGTTGGCCTTGAGCCCGGGCTGGCCGACGAACTCGGCCAGGCGCCGGGGACGGAGCGTCGTCTCCTCCGCCTCCTCGGCCGGCCCGGCGTCGGGATGCAGCATCTCCTCACGCACGGGACGCCCCGTTCGCCCTGGGGAGACCGATATCCAAGGGGACACCCCCGGCCCCCCGGGCGAGGGCCAGCAGCTTGAGGGCGTCGCGCAGCATCAGCTCCACCGGCGCGTCCTCGGGCAGGCGCGCGAGCACCTCCCGGACCTCGTCCGGGGCGTAGCCGAGGCTGTCCAGGGCGGCCCGGACCTCGGCCCGGGTGTGGGTCGGGCCGTCGGGCCCGGATTCGGGGACGGGGGTGCCGAGCTTCGCCGCCAGCTCGATCATGAGGCGCTGGGCGGTGCGCTTGCCCACTCCGGGGACGAGCGTGAGGGCGTCGAGGTCACCTTCGGCCACGGCCCGGCGCAGGGCGGCGGGCGAGTGGGCGGACAGGATGGCCAGGGCCAGCTTGGGACCGACGCCGGAGGCGGCCATGAGCGATTCGAAGGTGTCGCGCTGGTCCCGGTCGGTGAAGCCGTAGAGGGCGAGGGCGTCCTCCCGGACCAGCAGGTGGGTGAACAGGAAGGCCGCCGCCCCCGGCTCCAGCGCCACCAGTGTTCCCGCCGGAACCGCCACCCGGTACCCCACTCCGCCCACCTCCACCAGCACCTCGCCGGTGGTGGCGCGCTCCAGGACTGACCCCCGCAGGGACCCGATCATCGTTCCTCCCGTTGTGTCGTCGCCGCCGCGATGGCCCGGGCCAGGGCCGGCACCGGCGCGCCGGCGGCGGCCGCCTCGACCTCGCTCCGGCTCCGGAACCGCCCGGCCGACAGGTGGCAGATGGCCAGGGCCAGTGCGTCGGCGGCGTCCGGCGGGCGGGGCACTTCGGTCAGGCGCAGGAGGCGGGCCACCATGGCCTGGACCTGCGCCTTGGGAGCCGCGCCGTACCCGGCCACGGCCTGCTTCACCTCGTTGGGGGTGTACTGGCAGACCGCCACCCCGGCCCGGGCGGCGACGGCCAGGGCCAGCCCACTGGCCTGACCCACCGCCATGGCCGTCCGCACGTTGACCTGGAAGAACACCCGCTCCACAGCCACCGCCACCGGGCCGACCTCGACCATCAGGGCCTCCAGCTCGGCCTCCAGGGCGGCCAGGCGCTGGGGGAGGGGCATCGACGGCGGGGTGCGGATCACGCCGCACGTGGAGGCGGACAGGACACCGCCCTGCTCGGCCACCGCCCCGTAGCCGCAGCGGGACACCCCGGGGTCGATACCCAGCACCGTTCCGAACATCGGTTCGATCCTAACCCCGGGGTACGACCGCCTCGTGGATTTGAACGATCGGCGCCCGGCCGGGGTGCCACGAATTCGACACAAATCGATCGGATCCGGGCATAGCTGGGAGGCCGAACCAGCGACAGCAGGGATGACCAGGGGTTTTATCGAACACGTGATTGACGCTTTCTTTACACAACTGCAAAGAAGGGGTGTCCGATGGCCGACCAGTCGACCCTGAAATACCGGTCCCTGGAGGGACGCCGCGTCGGGATCACCCTGACCGGTGGAGCCAGCATCGACGACTGCCAGGTCGTCTGCGCTCCCCGCCACGGGACCTCGACCCTGTGGGTCCTCCTCCCCGACGGATCCGACGCCTTCGTTCCGCTGTCGGCCGTGGTCGAGGTCTGCGAAGTAGCCAGCGCCGCGGCCTAGCAGTCCGCTGCCTGTCAGGGGTTGGCTGCTCGCGTCCCGAACGGGTCCGCCAGCGCCGCCAGATCCTCCTGGGTATCGACGTCGGCGGCGCTGCCCGTGTCGTCGCAGGGAACCTCCACCACGTCGTACTTCTCCAGGAGAGAGCGCGCCCCTTCGTCGCCCGAGAGCGACATGGCCTCGGACCAGTGCTCCCGTCCGATGACCACCGGGTGACCCCGCACCCCCTGGTAGGTGGCTACCACGAGCCCCGCGCCCTCCCGCTGGGCGGCGGTCACCCGCCGGTAGGCGTCGGGACCGATGCGGGGCTGGTCGGCCAGGGCCACGGCGGCGGCCACGACCCCCTCGTCGGCGGA
>Ga0299907_10000265_pt1 | contig 24043 bp, 21 predicted proteins | sample RVTome_16_FD_198680 | JGI IMG/M metagenome (GOLD analysis project Ga0299907, IMG submission 198680) | Soil microbial communities from uranium-contaminated site in the Upper Colorado River Basin, Wyoming, United States - RVT152D67 (version 2) ...
TGACCATGGCTCTTCGCCTGGCGGCTCATCGCGGTGCGGCCGGGGGCCCCTGCCCCAGCCGCCAGTCCCTGCTGGCGCAGGTCCTGTGACCATGGCTCTTCGCCTGGCGGCTCATCGCGCTGCGGCCGGGGGCCCCTGCCCCAGCCGCCAGTCCCTGCTGGCGCAGGTCCTGTGACCGAGATCGTCGTCCTGTCCGACACCCACATCCGGCCCGGTGGGCGCCGGCGGCTGCCCGACGCGGTCTACGCCGCCCTCGGAGCCGCCGGCCTCATCCTCCACGCCGGCGACGTGGTGTGCGCCGACCTCCTGCACGAGCTGGGCGGCTTCGCCCCCACCCTGGCCGTGCTGGGCAACAACGACGTCGACCTGCTCGGGTCGGTCCCCGAGGAGCGCCTCCTCACCGTCGAGGGCCTGCGCATCGGGATGATCCACGACTCCGGGGCCCGCAAAGGCCGGGAGGGCCGGATGCGCCGGCGCTTCCCCACCGCCGACCTCGTCGCCTTCGGCCACAGCCACATCCCCCTCGACACCGAAGGGATCGACGGGCAGCGGCTGTTCAACCCGGGCTCCCCCACCGAGCGCCGGGCCCAGCCCGTCCACACCTACGGCCGCCTGGTGGTCGACGACGCCCGCCTCGTCGAGCACGAGATCGTGGCGGTGTGACGCCGTGACTCAGGTGCAACCTGCTACCCGCATCCGGTCACATCGGATCGTCGCACTCCGCGGGAGCGGGGGCCTCGCTGCGCACCGAAGCGCCGACGGGGACGTTGAAGGCCGTCACCACAGCCTCCACTGTCTCAGTCCCGGATTTGTTGCGCACGAAGTGCGGCCACTTGGCGTTGGCGGCGTTGTCTTCGAAGTAGGCCGTACCCGCCGGAAGATCCACCCCGGTGCACGGAGGCTGGTCCAGCCCGTAGGTCGTCAAGGTGCCCGACTTGACCAGGACGACGACGGCACCCGGATGACGATGCCAGCCCGAGGTGGCGCCCGGAGCCATGGTAAACGTGAACACCACCGTCTCGGTTCCCGCGTCGAAACTGATCGTTCCCCCGTCGGCGTGGTTCCCACGGGCAAGATCGGCCCGGTGGATATCGCCATGCCCCGGTGTGGCCAGAGCCACCGCCGCCGACCCGAGTACCACGATCGCCACTATCGCAATGAGCTGCTTCATGGTCTCCCCCCCCTCTAGTACCGCGAGCCCCAGTCTCGTCCTCGCTCAGAAGAATGGAAAGAGCCGGCTAACTCCGCAATCTGTGTCCTCCGGGACGGTCTCCTGACGGACATGGCCCGCCCCTCCCTCGGCTCCTCCTACCGCCGGCTCGTAGCGGCGTCGGCCGCCTCCAACCTGGCCGACGGGGTGTTCCTCGTGGCCCTGCCGCTCCTGACCGTGCGGGTCACCACCTCGCCCGTCCTGGTGGCGGGCGTGGCCCTGGCCCAGCGGCTCCCCTGGCTTTTGGTGGCCCTGCCCGCCGGGGCGCTGGCCGACCGCCTGGACCGGCGCCGCACCATGGTCCGGGTCAACCTGATCCGGGCCGGGGTGATCGGCGCCCTGGCCGGGGCGGTGGCGGCCGACGCCGCCACGCTGCCCCTCATCTACGCCGCCGCCATCGTCCTCGGGGTGGGGGAGACGTTCTTCGACACGGCCGCCCAGTCGGTCATGCCCACCGTGGTCGACCCCGGCCGCCTGTCGGAGGCCAACGGGCGCCTGTACGGCGTCGAGCTGGTGGCCAACCAGTTCGTGGGCCCGCCCCTGGGCGGGGCGCTGGCCGCCGCCGGCCTCGCCCTCGCCTTCATCGGCAGCGCCGGCGCCTACCTGCTGGCCGCCGGTGGGCTGGCCCTGATGGCGGGGTCGTTCCGCCCGGCCCGGTCCGGGCCGCCCACCCGGCTGCGGGCCGACATCGCCGAGGGCCTGCGGTTCCTGTGGAGCCACCGGCTCCTTCGCACCCTCGGGCTCATGCTGGGGATGTCCAATCTGGCTTTCGCCGCCCAGGGGGCGATCTTCGTCCTCTTCGCCGCGGAACCGGGACCAATGGGCCTGTCCGAAGCCGGCTACGGGCTGCTGTTCACCGCGGGGGCGGCCGGCGGGTTGGCCGGCTCATGGCTGGCCGCTCCCGCCGAACGGATCCTGGGCCGGGGCCGGGTGCTCACCCTGAGCATCGTGGCCGGTTCGGTGGCGCTCGCCGTCCCCGTGGTCACCGCCGCCTTCGTCCCCGTGGCGCTGGCCGGCACGGTCATCGGCGTGGGCATGGTGTGCTGGAACGTGGTCACGGTGTCGCTGCGGCAGCGCATCACCCCCGACCATCTGCTGGGCCGCCTCAACGCCGGCTACCGCCTGCTGGGCTGGGGCACCATACCCATCGGTGCCGCCCTCGGCGGGCTGGTGGCCGAAACCGCCGGGCTGCGCACCGCCTTCGCCGTCTCCGCCGTCCTCAACACCACCGTCCTCCTCGGCCGGTTCGTCGTGACCGACCGGGCCATGGCGGACGCCGAAGCCGCCACCGGGAAAGCGGCGTGACCGGCCCCGAGACGTGGGGCCCGTTCGACCAGCACGGCTTCGACGCCCGGGTGGAGTGGGGACCACACGGCCTGCGCCGCCTAGCCCGGGCCTGCGAGGTCGTGGTGATCATCGACGTGCTGTCGTTCACCACCGCCCTCGACGTCGCCCTCGGCCGGGGCGCGACCGTCCTCCCCTACCGCTTCGCCGACGACCGCCAGGCGGCGTACGCCACCGCCGCTTCCGCCCTTCTGGCCGTCGGGCGCCGGGCCACCGACGACGACCATCCCTACTCGTTGTCGCCCGCGACCCTGCAGGCCCTGCCCGCCGGCAGCCGGCTCGTTCTGCCCTCCCCGAACAGCTCGGCGCTGGCCTTCGGAGCCGCGGAGGCCGGAGCCCGGGTGGTGCTCGCCGCCTGCTTGCGCAACGCCGCCGCCGTGGCCGCCGCAGCCCGGGCCGCGGGGGGAGCCGTGGGGGTGGTCCCCGCCGGCGAGCGCTGGCACGGCAATACCGGTCCCCTCCGGCCCGCCCTGGAGGACCTCCTGGGGGCCGGCGCCCTCCTCACCGCCCTGGCCCCGTCGGCTCCATCGCCGGAGGCCCGCGCCGCCATGGCCGCCTTCTCCGAGGCCGCTCCTGACCTCGGCCGGCGACTGGAAGAGTGCGCCTCGGGCCGTGAGCTGATCGAGGCCGGCTTCCCCGAAGACATCCGCCTCTCCGCCGAGCTCGACATCAGCCCCGTCGCGCCCCGCCTGGACTGCCAAGCGTTCGTCGACGGGTCGCGGGGTTAAGCCGAGTTCTAACCCTCCTCGGAGGCGCCGGTCACAGAAAGATCGGGGCAACGCGCTGGGTACTCGACGGGCGGCCCGCAGCCCACGAAGCCGATGTCCACCCGCATCGTGTACGGCTTCTTCCCAACCCGGTAATCAACCTCCATGCGGTCGAACCCGAAGGCACCCGGCTTGGCGAGTCGCAGCCCAACCAGGATGGCGGTCCCCCGACTGCGCTTCCCCTGGTCCGGTTCCGGCGGGATGACGGTGCCCTCCATCGGTCGGGTCCGTCCCACCCGGGCTGCGTCAGGCGGATACGACCGTCCGGCACCGACGGTTGCGATCTGACGGTCCCGGTCCTGAGCAGTGACGGCTCCAATCAGTTCCAGCCCTCCGTCGAGGGGTGGGACCAGGCGGAGCTCCTCGAGGACCAGTGGATTCTTGCCCTCGTTGGACACGACCAGGTGGCCCATCGTGAGCTGTTGTCCGATCTCGACGGACCAGATGCTGATCGTGTCGCTCGCTTCGCCCCCGTCCAACGGGCCACCCGAGCCGGAGTCATGAACTTTCCGGCCGGTGCTGTCCGACCGTACCTGAATGACCACGGCGGCGAGGGCCACCACCAAGGCCACGACCAACCATCGCCGCCGCGACCCGCCTGTGGCCGTTTCGACTTCGGCTTTATCCTGTCCGGCTTCCGATGCGATCATGTCGCACTCAACACGGCCTGCCAGGTCTGCACGGCACCCCGGGCACCTCGATGCCGCTGTAGACGCGATGCGACCTATTCGGCGGGGCGTTGTCACCGCAGACCGTATGGATGGGCCTGTCACCGAACTTCATCTCGACAGTGACGTACCTCGAGTATCCGCTCCGGGCCGAGATTGAAGCTCCAAACACCTCGGCGGCGCCGCTCCATGTCGCGGCGCGGTTCGTGTCTCGCCGAAATCCTGTCCGTGGTTCGTAGTCCGCGCTGTTGTCGTTTCCTCCGCAATCGGGGACGAGGTGCGCCACGGAACTGACCCCGGTCCGCCAGCCATGCGGTACGACTCGGTAGGAGGGGTGACGGCATCGGTCGCGGTAAAGGTGGTAGTCGAAGCTGCTGAGGATTCTGAGGCGCTCCATGGGCACCGCGTCTTTGAAGACCCTGGTTTCGTCGTCGTTGGCAATATGGTGCGTCCCCGCGAGGCTCCAGCGACCCCCGTTCGGCTTGGCCGCTATCGAGATGTCGCTGTCGGCGTGGTTGCCCTCGCCGTACACGAACCTCCCACTGATCGTGTCGCTCTCGGTGTTGAGCTCTCCCACCACCGTGTCCGCCCTCTTCGTCTCGACCAGGTCGTATTCGCCGAAGCACGGGAGATAAGGCGTCCTCCTGTCGTTCGCCTGAACGCGTTGGGCGTTGTCGGAAAATCGGACCACGACAGGCTCGGCTTCGACCTCCGGACTCTCTGGCCACGACTCGCCGGTGGCTCGTCCGGAAGCAAACGTGCCGTTCCCCAGGTAGCGGCTGAGATTGGTCTGCTGATGCCGGTCGGCGGAACCCGCTTCCAGGCTCAGGTTGAGGTAACCACCATTGGCGGAGGCCAGCCGGTGCAGCGCTGACGATCCCGAGGCCCGCAACGTGAACCGCCCGTCGTTCTCGATCTCGGTCCAGGCAACTGGGGTCAGGGTCACCTGATCGCCAACTCTCATCGGGATGTTCGTCGGCCAGGCGTAGGCGACGACCATCCCGGCGGCAGGGGCGCCATCGGGGTTCTGGAGTTGCCCCGTCGCCAGCACCGGAAGGTTCAGGGTTCGGCTGTCGGGCATGCCGAGTGGTGGGGAGGCATGCGATGCCGCCTGAGCCAGGGGTCCGTCGGCAATCGGCGTCACCAAGGCAGCGAAAACCATCACGGAATTGAGCATTGCACGTCGGAACATTGGGGGTGCCTCCTCCACCGCGCGCGGGCGGTCCAGGAGTGCAACGGGCGATCGATTCGACCATGACGGGCGAACCAGACATTTCCGGCGTTTCGCGCCCAAGGTGCGCGGAGGATGCGCGACGCAGTAACCGGTAGGGCGGCTGTCGTCAGGAGGTGGGTTCGGTGACGAAGTCGACGAGGCGTTCGACGGCTTCGACGAAGGGGGACTCGAGGTCCCGCCAGCCGCTGACCGAGCCGAGCAGGCGGCGCCAGAAGAGGGCGGGATCGGCGACGCCCAGGGCGGCGCAGACGCCGTCCTTCCACGGCGTACCCCTGGGGATGACCGGCCAGGCGGCGATGCCGGCGGCGGCCGGGCGGACGGCGGCCCACACGTCGACGTAGGGCGTGCCCGTGACAAGGAGATGAGGGTGGCGGACGGCCGCGGCCAGGCGGGCCTCCTTGGAGCCGGGGACGAGATGGTCGACCAGCACGCCCAGACGCCGGCCGGCGTCGGGGCGGAACTCGGCCACCACGTCTTGGAGGTGGTCGATGCCGTCGAGCCGTTCCACCACCACGCCTTCGATGCGCAGGTCGTCACCCCACACCTTCTCCACCAACTCGGCGTCGTGGACGCCTTCGACCAGGATGCGGCTGGGCCGGGCCACCCGGGTCCGGGCGCCGATCACGGCCCGGCTGCCCGAGGCGGTGCGCTCCGTGGCCGACACCCGGGCCGCGGCCAGGTGGGCGGGCGTCTCCGGACCGACCGGCTCGGCCGGCGGAGGAACGAGGTGGACGGCCTCTCCGGCGACGGCGAAGCTCCCCGGGTCGTTGCGGAACCGCCGCTCCAGCCCGGTCCGGCCCCGGATGAGGACGTGGCCGTCCTCCAGCCCCACCAGGGTGCCGAGGAAGCCCGAGGCGCGGTGCATCACGGTCAGCCCGGGCCGGGCCGGGCAGGCGGGGAAACGGGCCGCCAGCCGGTCGCGCCCGTCAACCGGCCCGCCCATGATCCCGCCTCGGGAACTGGTCGCCATGGCCGGTGCAGGGTAGAACGTGCCGCGGCCCGGCCGGTGGACCCCGCCCTGGTGGCGCTCCTGTGCAACACCCCCGGTTGCGGAACAACGCCGCCGGGATCGACCGCCGGCGGCTAGTCGTCCGGGGGCTCGTTGCCGCCGGGGAGGGGCGGGCCGGGGCGGCCCGGGGGCTCCCGCACCGGGCGGATCGACACCGGCAGCCGGATGGTGCGCCCGTCGGTTTCGTGAGTCAGGACGACCGCGCCGGTGACGTAGGCGTCGAACGGGGCGCCGGCGTGGGCCAAGGCCAGTTGCACATCGCCCGTCTGGCCGGGACCCAGGGTGAGGACGGGCGGCAACGCCGTCACCGCCATCCCGGCCAGGCCTTCCACCGTCACCCGCCAGGTGCCCGGCGTCCCGTCCACGCTGGTGAAGACCCGCCGGGTCACGGCCGCGCCCATCAGCTGGGAGTAGGACACGGCGGGCAGGTTGAGATCGGAGGCGGCGATGGACTGCGTCGGGCCGGGCAGCTTGCCGGGACGCACCCCCTCCAGGTAGCGGGCGTACTCCGCCGGCGACACCTCGAGCACCAGGCCGGGGGCAGCCGCCCGGTTGGGATCGATCCGGCCCGACCCGCGGGCGAAAGGTCCCGCCGGCCCGCCCCCGAACTCGCTCACCTCGGCCGAGGCGGTGGTCATGAGGGCCGACTTGCGGGCCGAAGGCGACCAGCCGGGATGGAGCTGGGTGAGCAGGGCGGCGGTCCCGGCCACGTGCCCGGCGGCCATGGACGTGCCGCTCTTGACGGCGAAGACCCGGCCGTTGAGCCCCTGGGGCACGGTGGCCGACACCACGGTGACGCCGGGCGCGGCCAGGTCGGGCTTGGGGATGTCGGGCACCGTCCCCTGGGGACCCCGGGACGAGAACGGCGCCAGCAGGTCGGCCGGTGCCGGAGCGGCCCGCCCCGCCTCCAGGGCGACCTCGGCCCCTCCGCCCCCCAGGCGGGCGGCGACGGCCGCGCCGTCGGCCCGGCTGACATGAACGGTGGGGATCGAGTGGTGATCGGCGGTGATGTCCTCGTCGTCGGCCACGTTGGCCAGCACCATCCCGACCCCGCCGGCCGCAGCCACCGCCGCGCTCTTCGCCACCCGGTCGTTCTCACCCCGGCGGCAGAGCACGGCCCGTCCGGCCACCGCCCCGGGGTCGAGGCCTCCGGCCAGGCACAGCCCGGACTGCGCCGGCGTCACCCCCGGCGCCGGCACCGCCGTCCCGTCCACCAGAGCCACCCGGGGCAGGCTCCCGGTGACGGAGGCGCCCGTCACCGCCAGCGGATCCTGGCCGGGCGTGGTCACGGTGGCGGTGGCCACGAACACGCGGGGCAGGGAGGTGGCCGCCACCGACGTGACCCAGGGGGCGTCCCCGGGGGCGCCCACGCTGCCGGCGGCGGGGCCCCGGTTCCCGGCTGAGGTGGACACGAACACGCCGGCGCCCACCGCGTTCAGGAGGGCCTGGTCCAGCGGCCCGTAGGCGGTCGACTCGGTGGACAGCGACAGGTTGAGCACATCGACACCATCGGCCACGGCGGCGTCGACGGCGGCCAGCGAGTCGCTGTCGGAACAACCGGAGGGGACGGGCGGGGCCAGGTCGTCCCGGCCCGTCCAGCACACCTTGTAGACGGCCAGCTGCGCCCGGGGGGCGACCCCCGACGTGGCCCCCAGGCCCAGGTCGCCGCCGTCGACATCGGGGATGACCCCGGCGTTGCCCACCGCGGTGGCGGCCACGTGGCTGCCGTGCCCGGCCGAGTCCCGGGCGGACAGGAAGTCCTGCTCGGCCACCCGCCTCTGACCGAAGCCGTCGGCGAACCACTTCGCCCCGACCAGCTTGCCGGTGCAGGCCGACGCCGGGAACGCCTCACCCTCCTGGCACGCCCCCGTCCACCCGGCCGGCGGGGGCAGCCCCGGATCGGCGAAGCTGGGGTGCTCGGGGTGCACGCCGGTGTCGAGGAAGCCCACCACCACGCCCTCCCCGGCGTGGTCGGGGCCCCCGAGGCGGGCCCAGAGGCCGTCCCGCAGGCCCAGGAAGGCGACACCGTCACCCGGGGCCCGGGCGGCCTGCGCAGGAGCCGCCCCCGGCCGTGCCCGGTCACCGGGAGCGGCGTCGGTCGTCCGGACCCGGTCGGGGGTCACCCGCAACACCCCGGGGTCGGCGCCCAGCCGGACGGCCTCGAGGGCGGTGAGGCGGGCGGCGAACCCGTTCAGGGCCACCCGGTAGCGGTAGATGACGGGCGCGGACCCGACCCCGGCCCGGCGGCGGACCTCGTCCTCGGCGGCGTCGAGACGGGCCCGGTGCTCCGCCGGGTTGCCGCCGGCCACGGCCAGGGGCGAGCCGGCCAGCTCCACGATGAACGTGCCCCGCCGGTCGGCGCCGGGAGCGGGGGCGGGCACGGCGACCACCACGGCCAGTACCAGCAGGGCGGTCGCCAAGCGGGCCCGCCCCGGGTGAGCCTCCGTGGACGCCAAGCGTCGCTCCTCGGCGGGATCCGGACGGTTCGGCCGGCGGCTCCCCTCGACCGCGGCCACCATCGACGGTAGACGGCCCCCTGATCAGGGGCAACAGTGGGCGCTGACGGGCTCGAACCGCCGGCCTCCGCCTTGTAAGGGCGGCGCTCTCCCAACTGAGCTAAGCGCCCGCCCCCCCATCCTGCCATCCGGGGCCGGGAACAAAGGGGACGAAGCACGCAACCGCCCCGCACACAGGTGTCCCGCCGTCCTCCTGCGGGTAACAGGACCGATCCACGACGCCGAACCGCAGGAGGTAACGACATGGGCATCGGCGTGAGCGTTTTCCTCATCGCGGCCGGGGCCATCCTCGCCTTCGCCGTGGACATGCCCAGCAACGGCCTCGATCTCGGGACCGTCGGAGTGATCCTGATGCTGCTGGGCGGGGTGGGCCTCCTGGCTGCCATGGTGCTGTGGAACGACTGGCACCCCGGCCGGCGCCGGGAGGTGGACCTCTACGACGGTCTCGACCAGCCCGACGTGGTGATCGACCGTCGCCGGGTGGCCCACGGAGACCCCGTCTATGAGGGACGGGCCGGTTATCGCGACCCGATGATGAGGCGGCGGACGACCAGCCGGAGCATCACCTACGAGGACGGCTGACCGACCTACGAGGACGGCTGACCGGCGCCGGGCTCACCGGAGCCGCCGGCCTCACCGGAGCCGCCGGTGTCGCCGGTAGCGCCGGTGTCACCGGCAGCCCAGTCCTCGTCGGAGCACACTTCGACCCCGGCGGCTCGTAGGGCGGCCGACGTGACCCCCTGGCCGTCCACCAGGCGCCGCGAGAACGTCCCGTCGTAGATGCGCGATGACCCGCAGGACGGGGACCGGGCCTTGAGCACCGCCCGACGGGCTCCCGTCGACCGGGCCAGCAGTACCGCCGCCTCGGCGCCCCGCCGGTAGGCGGCGGTGACGTCACGGCCGTCGACGTTCACGACCACCGTCGCTCCGGCCAGGACGGCCGCCCCGTCCCCGCCGGCCAGCTCGGCGGCCGGCCGGGGGGTCGACAGCCCGCCCAGCACCTCGGGGCACACCGGGATCAGGCGGTAGCGCCGTCCGAGTTCCTCGACCACCGCCCGGGGCGACCCGCGACCCTCGTGGTTGCAGGCCACCCCGAGCAGGCAGGCCGAGATCAGCAGCACCGGCTTGTCCTCCACGCCGGCAAGGACTACCACGCGGCGCCGGAACCGGCACTTCAGCTCAGGCACTGAGCATGGCGACGGCGGGTTCCTCCACGGGACGGACCTTGGGTGGGCGACCCCGCTTGCGCTTGTGGGCCAGAACCTTCCCCTGGAGGAACAGCTCTCCTCCCCACACCCCCCAGGGCTCCTCCCGGGCCAGGGCGCCCTGGAGGCAGGCCACCCGCACCGGGCACTCGAAGCAGATGGCCTTGGCGGCGGCGATGTCGTCGAGGGACTCCGAGAAGAACAGCTCGACCAGGACGCCGGTGCCGTCACTACACAGCGCCTCGCCCGCCGTCATGGGGGACGTCCCCGCTGACGGCGGCCATTCCTTTGACTGCGACTCAAGGATGAACACCGTTGTCCTTTCCTCGGACTCGAAATTCGGACGCCGGAAACCACAAAGGCCGCCGGGGGTGCCCGGCGGCCTGATGGGGTCTTCTCGTCGAGGTGCCTCTAAGGCGAAGACTCCAAGGCCGTCCGGGCCCGGAACAGCGGGAGGGTGCCCTGCTTGTGGCACGTGCCCCCCGAAGCCGGGATGCCGGTATCGACAGCGGAACCGGCGTGGGCACGCGCCACGGCAGGGACGTTGTCCCACCGGGACTGCAGGCTGCGCTTGCGCATGGGCTCCAACCTCAGGACAGGGGCGCCCTGGCGGGCACCCTTGAGACGGTCGGGTGATGGAACCACGCCCCGGCCGGCCTCGTCAACCGAATAAACCGTAAACACCGCGATCCCGCTTCGTTTGTCAGCCGTTCGGTCCGTCCGGGTGTGCGATTCGCCACCATGACCGCGGGATCGTCGGACAAAATGCCCACTCCTGGCCCTCGGAGCCGGGGGCACCCCTAGAGTCTGGGCCGTGCCCGTCGCCCCCGACCTGTCCCCCGTCGTCGAGATGGTCCGGCGCCAGTGCGCCGACGGGTTCCAGCCCGGCGCCCAGCTCTACGTGTCCCGTCACGGCACGCCCCTGCTCGACGTGGCCGTGGGCGAGTCCCGCCCGGGCCGGCCGCTGGAGACCGACGACCTGATGCTGTGGTACTCGTCGGGCAAGCCGGTGACGACGGCGGCCGTCCTCCAGCTGTGGGAACGGGGCCGGCTCGGCCTCGACGATCCCGTGGCCCGCTACCTCCCCGGCTTCGGCGCCGGCAAGGAGCGGGCCACGATCCGCCACGTCCTCACCCACACCGCCGGCTTCCCCATGGCCGGCCCCGGCGAGCCCTTCGACCGCGACCTGCCCTACGACGACGTGATCGCCCGCATCACCGCCCACCCGGCGGAGTGGGAGCCGGGCGCCAAGGCCGGCTACCACCCCTCCACCGGCTGGAAGGTCCTCGGGGCCATCGTGGCCCGGGTCGACGGCCGTCCCATCGACCGCTACCTGGCCGAGGAGGTCCTCCCGGCGGCGGGCATGACCGCCAGCCACCTGGGCATCGATCCCGACACCCAGGCCGCTCTGGGAGACCGGCTGGTCCCCGTCCACTGGACGGGCCACGCCCTGGCCATTCCCACCGGCGACGGCGGCATCCGGATGTGGGAGTACCACATCGAGAAGATCCACAACGAGGCCTGGCACATCGCCAAGGTGGAGCCCGGCGGCGGCATGCGGGGCCCGGCCCGGGACCTCGGACGGTTCTACGAATCACTCCTCGGGTACGGCGGCAAAGTGCTGGACCGGAGAACGGTCGAGGTGATGACCGCCGTCCACCGCTATGGCGTGCCCGACGTCATCCTGGGCAACATGAAGATCCCCTGGGGGCTCGGGGTCCAGGTGGCGGGCGGCATGACCGGGGGGGTCGGCCGGCGGGCGTACGGCCACAACGGCATGGCCTCGTCCCGGGGGATGGCCGATCCCGACGCCGGCCTGGTCATCGTCTTCGTCACCAACGGCCTGACCGATCCGCTGCGCAACGAGCAGCGCATGTTCGAGGTGGTCGACGGGATCTACTCGGCGCTGGGCGATGACATCGCCCACCTGCGCCTCCCGGCCAAGACGCTCCCCGAAGCCTTCCGCCTCGGCGCCCGCTGACCGTCCCCTCGGCTTCTCTGTGACAAACATGCACCCACGGGGCGCAGGGATGTCACAGAGAAAGGATCAGGGGCCCGGCTCGCCGGCGCCGGCACCGGTGGCCAGCCGCAGCAGCAGCTCGTGGATGGGCGGCGGCCCGGCCAGGACGTCGCCGGTGCGGAACCAGGCGTCGGGGTCGCCGGTCCAGTCGGTGACGATCCCGCCCGCCTCGGCGATGAGCAGGGCCCCGGCGGCCACGTCCCAGGGGCCGAGGCCGAGCTCGAAGAAGCCGTCGAAGACGCCGGCGGCCGTCCAGGCCAGATCGAGGGCGGCGGCCCCCGGCCGGCGCAGGTCCTCACCGGCCAGGAACGCCCCCTCGAACACCCGCCGGTACTCGGGGAGGCGGTGCTTGATCTTGAAGGGAAAGCCGGTGAGGAAGACGGAGCGCTCGACGCCGCGGTCCGACACCGCCAGGCGGCGGCCGTCCCGCCAGGCCCCGGCCCCGGCCGCGGCGGTGTAGGTCTCGTCCAGGAGGGGGGCGTGCACCACCCCGGCCACGGGGCGGCCGGCCTCCACCAGGGCCACCGACACGCCGACCACGGGAAAGCCGTGCAGGAAGTTGGCCGTGCCGTCCAGCGGGTCCACCACCCAGGTCAATTTGGGGACACCCCCGCCCCCGGGGCCGCCGTCCCGGTCCCCGCCCCCCTCCTCGCCGAAGAAATCCACTCCGGGAGCCGTCACGGCCAGCGCCGCCTTGATGGTGGCCTCGCTCTCCAGGTCCACCTCGCTCACGTAGTCGCCCGGCGCCTTGGCCGCCACTCCCGAGGCCAACCGGCCGAAATGCTCGGCCACCACCGCCCCTCCGGCCCGGGCGGCTGCCTCAGCCGCGGCCAGCAACCCCTGGCGGTCGGCGCTCACGGGGCGGGGGCCGGTTCGGCGGTCAGGCGCAACTGCTCCAACAGGGCAGGGGTGGCCGCCCCGATCAGGTGGCGCCGGACCTCGGGACCGAGCTCGACCAGGGACCGGCCGGCGGCGTCGACCACCGGCGCGCCCGCCTCGGTGCAGGCCAGCAGGCCCCCCAGGTAGTCCCAGGGCGCGTGGGTGGACCCGGAGTCGACGAATCCCTCCACCACCCCGGCGGCCAGGTCGCAGAGGGTCAGCGCCGCCGACCCCAGCGCCCGGAACTGCCGCCAGGGGAGCCAGCGGGCCGGGCGGCCGGACAGGACGACGACGGCGTCCTCCACCCGAGTGGTCTTCCCCGGCGTCACCGGCCGTCCGTCGCGCCACACGCCCCGGCCCCGCATGGCGGTGGTGGTGACCCCGGTGGCCTGGTTCACCACCAGGGCGGCCAGCGGGCCGTCGGCGTCCACGGCGCACAGCGAGGTGGACCAGTAGGGAATGCCCCGGGAGGCGTTGGTCGACCCGTCCACGGGGTCCAGGACCACCGTCACCAGTGCGCCCGGCGTCCCGCCCCAGCCCGACTCCTCCGACAGCACGGCCACCGGCGCCCGGGCCAGCACGCGGAGGGCGGCGGCGTCGGCCACCGTGTCGAGGTGATACTGACCGGGCCGGTCGGTGCGGGCCCGGCGGTCCTCGCCGGCCAGGGGCGCCACGGCGGCTCCCACCGCCCGGGCCACCTCGTCGAACAGGTCGAGAAGGCCGTCGGGGGACAAGTGGGGCACGGGTCGGAACCGTAACCGCAAGCATCCCGCGTGACCGGACCGTCATATCCGCCGGGTTTGCACGTTGACGTTTTAGGCTTTGACCGATTTGGAGGTTTTGTCACTCTTTTCGGGATGACTAGTCACCATGCAAGATGCAATGACTAGTTACCAGGGCGCAATGCAATTACCACTCGGGCAAGGGAAGACGGACGGCACATGCGCAGAATTCTGATGTACGCCATTCCCATCGTCATGGCGGTGGGCCTGCTGGCTGCGGTGGCGAACAGCCCCGAGGACGGCCGCAAGCTCGCCGCGGGCGGGGAGACCCCCGATCTCGAGCAGGGCGGCGAGGTCACGGGCACGACGCTGCCGGCGGTGATCGAATCGCCGCCGGTGACGGTCCCGGTGGCGGCACCGCCGGCGGTCGAGGAGACGACCACCACCACGATGGCCCCGGCTCCCGCGCCGACCCCGACCCCGACGACGATGGCCAGGCCGAAGCCGGCCGCCGTCCGCCGTCCGGTCCAGCCGGCCGCTCAGGCCCCCGCACCGGCCCCCGCGCCGGAACCGACCCCCGTGGTGCAGCAGCCTGAGCCTGAGGCGATCGACTGCGGCACGGGCTCGGCCAGCGCCCGCTCCCGCCTGGTCAACGAGGCCGGCACCTACAAACTGGTCGCCACCGTGATCAACGAGTCGACCAAGGACATCCAGCTCGACAGCCTGGTCGTCACGGCCACCTACCCCAGCGGCCCCAAGACCTTCGCCGTGAACGTCGGCGGCCGGGTGATCGAGTCCCGTCCGGGCCAGTTCGAGATGTCCTTCGACATCCCCGAGAGCGCCGGGCCTGCCGCCCCCTCCAGCTTCGAGATCTCCGAGTTCCGGTTCCACACCGCCGGGTTCCCGGAGTGCTCGTCGCAGTAGCTGGGAGACCCGTACTTCCCCAGACTTCCCTCCGAGCCCCGGGTTCCTGACCCGGGGCTCGGCGCGTCCATCCTGTGCGGATGCACCGTGAGATCGCCCCCGGCGTACTCCAGATCGACACCCGCCCGAGCGGCATGGTGGAGGTCACGGCCGGCTACCTGGTCACCGGCCCGGCGCCCGTCCTGGTGGAGACGGGCAGCCAGTCCTCCGCCGCCACGGTCGTGGCCGCCCTGGAGGACCTCGGCCTCGGCGCCGGCGACCTGGCCGGCGTGGCCGTCACCCACATCCACCTGGACCACGCCGGCGGCGTGGGCGATCTGGCCCGGGCCTTTCCCAACGCCACCGTCTACGTGCACGAGAAGGGCGCCCGCCACCTGGCCGACCCCACCCGGCTGATCGCCTCCGCGGCCCAGGTCTACGGCGACCTGCTGGACAGCTTCTACGGCCGCCTCGACCCCACCCCGTCCGAGCGCATCCACGTCCTGGCCGATGGAGAGCAGATCGAGTTGGGGTCCGGCCGGGCTCTCACCGCCGTCGATTCACCCGGCCACGCCAAGCACCACCTCGCCCTGCACGACTCGGACACCGGCATCCTCTTCGCCGGCGACGCCGTCGGCATCAAGCTCCCGGGTGTCGACGCCCCCATGCGGCCCTCCACCCCGCCGGCCGACTTCGACTTCGACCTGGCCCTGAATTCGCTCCGGCGCTTCGCCGACCGGCGCCCCGCCGAGGTCGCCCTGGCCCATTACGGCATCGTCGGCCCTCCCGACGAGGTCCTTGCCGAAGGCGAAGCCTGCCTGCGCCGCTGGGCCGAGGAGGCCGAGAAGGCATGGCGCTCCGGCCAGGACATCGCCGAAGCCCTTCAGGCCCGCTTCGGGACCGATCCCGACAAGATCGCCCCCGAAGCGGCCCACAAGGTCGAGGTGTTCAGCGGCATCCATTCCAACGCCGCCGGCCTCAAGCTGTGGCTCGACCGCCGCCGGCAGGCCGCCGAGGCGCCGGAAACAAAGGCGCATTGAGGGGGGGTGGGGCCTGAGCGGCGCCAGGTCGTTACGGGTGGTGTCTGAGTCGTAGCAGCACCGTTGCCCGGAGGCGGGGCAGCAGGAAAGCCCACCTCCCAAGTGCTTTTCCTGCTAACCCCTCCCGGAACGGACCCACCCGGCGCGGCGCACGCACCCCCTCACCCCCTTGATTGCGCTTTTGCTTCTCCTGCCGCCTCTAGACGTTGCGGCGGTAGCGGCCGCCGACCTCGAAGAGGGCCTGGGTGATCTCCCCCAGGGAGCAGCAGCGCACGGCGTCCATCAGCACGGCGAAGACGTTGCCGCCCTCCAGCGCCGTCTCTCGCAGCCGGGCCAGCATGGCCGGGCGCTCGGCGGCGCCGCGGGACTGGAACTCGCGCAGGCGGGTGAGCTGGGACTGCTTCTCCTCCTCGGTGGCCCGGGACAGGGCCAGGTCCTGGGGCACGTCGGAGCCCTTGGGGTTGCGGAAGGTGTTGACCCCGATGATGGGCAGCGACCCGTCGTGCTTGCGCTGCTCGTAGAGCATCGACTCGTCCTGGATCCGGCCCCGCTGGTAGCCGAGCTCCATGGCCCCGAGCACCCCGCCCCGCTCCGAGATCCGGTCGAACTCGGTCAGGACGGCCTCCTCCACGAGGTCGGTCAGCTCGTCGATGATGAACGAGCCCTGGAGGGGGTTCTCGTTCATGGCCATGCCCCACTCGGCGTTGATGATGAGCTGGATGGCCATGGCCCGGCGGACCGATTCCTGCGAGGGGGTGGTGACGGCCTCGTCGTAGGCGTTGGTGTGCAGGCTGTTGCAGTTGTCGTAGATGGCGATCAGGGCCTGGAGGGTCGTGCGGATGTCGTTGAAGTCCATCTCCTGGGCGTGGAGCGACCGGCCCGATGTCTGCACGTGGTACTTGAGCTTCTGGGACCGGGGATTGGCGCCGTAGCGCTCCCGCATGGCCACGGCCCAGATACGCCGCGCCACCCGGCCGATGACCGAGTACTCGGGGTCCATGCCATTGGAGAAGAAGAAGCTCAGGTTGGGGGCGAACTCGTCGACATCCATGCCCCGGGCCAGGTACGACTCCACGTAGGTGAAGCCGTTGGACAGGGTGAAGGCCAGCTGGGAGATGGGGTTCGCGCCCGCCTCGGCGATGTGGTAGCCGGAGATCGACACCGAGTAGAAGTTCCGCACCTGGTTCTCGATGAAGTACTCCTGGATGTCCCCCATCATCTTGAGCGAGAACTCGGTCGAGAAGATGCAGGTGTTCTGGCCCTGGTCCTCCTTGAGGATGTCGGCCTGCACCGTGCCCCGGACCTGGCGCAGCACCTCCTCGCGGACCCCGTCCTCTTCCTCCTCGTTGAGGGCAGCGCCGCCCTTGGCCTCGATGGCCTTCTCCCGCTGCTGGTCGATGGCGGTGTTGAGGAACATGGCCAGGATGGTGGGGGCCGGGCCGTTGATGGTCATGGACACCGACGTGGTCGGGTCGCACAGGTCGAAGCCGGAGTAGAGGACCTCCATGTCGTCGAGGGTGGCGATGGACACGCCGGAGTTGCCCACCTTGCCGTAGATGTCGGGCCGCTCGTCAGGATCGAAGCCGTAGAGAGTGACGGAGTCGAAGGCGGTGGACAGGCGGGTGGCGGGGTGGCCCTCGGCCAGGTAGTGGAACCGCTTGTTGGTCTTGAAGGGGTCGCCCTCCCCGGCGAACATGCGGGCCGGGTCCTCCCCCGCCCGCTTGAAGGAGAACACCCCGGCGGTGTAGGGGAAGTGGCCGGGCAGGTTCTCCGAGCGCAGGAAGCGCAGCACCTCGCCGTCGTCCCCGTAGCGGGGCAGCGCCACGCGGGGGATCTTGGAACCCGACAGTGACTCCCGCACCAGCGCGGTGTGCAGCTCCTTGTCCCGCACCCGGACCACCAGCTCGTCGCCGGAGTAGGCCTCCACGGTGTCGGGCCAGGACTCCAACAGCTCCCGGTCGCCCTCGGCCAGCGCCTCCTTGGCCTCCTCCAGCGCCGAATCGAGGTCGGCGGTGGCGGCCGACCGCTGGGACAGGATCTCCCGGGCGGTGCGCAAGGCCTGGCAGCGTCGGGCAGCCTCCGCCGCCTCGGTGGTGGCGGCGTGGTAGCCCCGCACCGTCTCGGCGATCTCGGCCAGGTAGCGGGTCCGGCCCGGGGGCACGATGGGCGCCACCGCCGAGCTGGTGGTGACGTCGACCGGAGCGAGCGCCCCGGCCGTGGCCAGGCGCAGGCCCTTGCCCTCCAGCTGCTCCCGCAGGTGCTGGTAGAGGGCGGTGACGCCGTCGTCGTGGAAGCGGGAGGCGATGGTGCCGAAGACGGGCATGTCCTCGGGCTTGGAGGAGAACGCCTCCCGGTTGCGGACCAGCTGGCGACGGACGTCCCGCAGGGCGTCCTCGGCGCCGCGACGGTCGAACTTGTTGATGACCACCGCCTCGGCGAAGTCGAGCATGTCGATCTTCTCCAGCTGGGAGGCGGCGCCGAACTCGGGGGTCATCACGTAGATGGGAACGTCGACGTGGGGGACGATGGCGGCGTCGCCCTGGCCGATCCCGGGGGTCTCGATGACCACCAGGTCGTGGCCGGCGGCCTTGAGGGCGCAGATCACGTCGTCGAGGGCGTCGGGCAGCTCGTGGGCACCCCGGGTGGCCATGGACCGGAAGTAGACCTGGGGCGAGTCGAGGGTGTTCATGCGGATGCGGTCCCCCAGCAGGGCGCCCCCGCCCCGGCGCTTGGTGGGGTCGACGGCCAGCACGGCGATGCGCAGCTTGTCCTCCTGGTCGAGGCGGAAGCGCCGCAGCAGCTCGTCGGTCAGCGACGACTTGCCCGACCCGCCGGTGCCGGTGATGCCGAGCACGGGGACGGACTTGCCGGAGGCGGCCTGGCGCAGCTCGGACAGGAGCGGCTCGGGCATGCTGCCCGCCTCGAGCACGGTGATGGCCCGGGCCAGGACACGGTGCTCACCGCTGTAGAGCTCGTCGAGCGAATCGAGCCCCTCGGCGGCCAGGTCCACGTCGCACTCGGCGATGATGGCGTTGATCATCCCGGCCAGGCCCAGGCGCTGGCCGTCCTCGGGGGAGAAAATCCGCATCACCCCGGAGTCCTCGAGCTCTTTGATCTCGTGGGCCACGATGGTGCCCCCACCGCCCCCATAGACCTTGACGTGCTCGGCCCCCCGGGCCTTGAGCTGATCCACCAGGTACCGGAAGTACTCCATGTGGCCACCCTGGTAGGAGGACACGGCCACGCCGGAGGCGTCCTCCTGCAGGCAGGCGGTCAGCACCTCGTCGACCGAGCGGTTGTGGCCGAGATGGATGACCTCGGCGCCCTGCGCCTGCAGGATGCGGCGCATGATGTTGATGGAGGCGTCATGGCCGTCGAACAGGCTGGCCGCGGTGACGATCCGCACCGGGTGGACGGGGACGTGCAGGTCGGCACGATCACTCATCGGGGGTCCGCCTTTCCCGCGGGGGAACGCTCACTCCGTGATAATAGTAGGAAGTCCTACTATCTGTCTACCTAGGAATTTCCTCCCTCAAGAGGTACCCTGAAACCGTGCTCATGACTCTTCGCCTGGCGGCTCAGTGATGCCCGGCAAGCGCAAACTGCCCTTCGACCCCATCGCCGAGGCCCGCCGTCACTGGGAGGGCCGCTGGGAACAAGGCGCGGCCATGGCCGCCGCCACCTCCGTGATGCGGGGCGCCCAGATCATCCTGGCCGCGGTGGACGAGGCGGTAGCCCCCTTCGACCTGACCTTCGCCCGCTACGAGGCCCTGGTCCTCCTGCAGTTCTCCCGCAAGGGATCGCTGCCGCTGGGCAAGATGGGCGACCGGCTCATGATCCATCCCACCTCGGTGACCAACATCGTGGATCGGCTGGAGGCTTCCGGTTTCGTGCGGCGGGTCCCCCACGCCACCGACCGGCGCACCACCCTGGCCGAGATCACCGACGAGGGTCGGGCCGTGGTGGAGGAGGCCACCCGGGCGGTGACCGCCGCTTCCTTCGCCCTCGACGGCCTGAACGCCAAAGAGCTCGAACAACTCACTCGCCTCCTGCGCCGCTTGCGCCACAGCGCGGGCGACTTCGACGAAGCACCGTCCCACTCCGAGGCCGAGACGCCGTAACCGGGCGTACATCCCCCGGCGGTGTCGCTCCGTCCATCCGGTCGGGTAATTTACGTACCTTCGACCGAGATGCGGCGTGCGAGGGGGTTCTATGCCGCGATGGGGTCCGGCCCGTGGAATCCGCCGCCGCCCGTGGTGGGTGGCCCTGGCGGGCACCGTCTTGGTCGCCGGCATGTCTGCCGCCTCGGCGCAGGTCACCGTCGGCCCCGCCGAGTTCACCGGCCGCTGGAGCCTGCCCTTCGAGGAGGGTGGCCCGGAGACGCCGGCCTGCTGGGAAACGAAGGACGCGCGCCTCGAGTGCAAGCCGGTGGCGCAGGCCATGGGCATGCTGGCCGACGGGCGGGTTTTCTACTTCTCGGGCCTGGAAGGCCAGGAGAACTCCGCCCCCGGCCCGAGCGCGGGCGACATGCGGGACAGTCCCTCCCGCCTGCTCGACCTGCGCAGCGGGGCCCCGCAGTGGTCCACGCCGTCCACGCCGACAGGAGGGGCCTCCAACCCCGACCGCCCCGGTGATCCGGCCGGCGCCGCCGCCGGCCTGGCCGGCGTTCCCGGCCGGCCCGGTGACGGCCTGGTGGGCAGCGCCTGGGGCACGGCGGGAGGCCCGGAAATGGCTCCCACCGCACCGCCCGAGGACGCGGAGGCCAACGACGGGGACATGTTCTGCGCCGACATCGCCTCTCTGGCCGATGGGCGCCTGCTCATCATGGGCGGCGGCGACTGGTACACCGAGCCCGGCGTGAGCGCCCCCGGTGACGACACCGGCGGGATCGGCCTGTCCGAGGTCGAGGGGCTGCGGTCGGCCCGCATCTTCGACCCCGTCACCTCCAGCTTCACCCAGGCGGGGAACATGAAGTACCACCGCTGGTACCCCGGCTCCCTCACCCTGCCCAACGGCAAGGTCCTGGTCGTCGGGGGCGCCACCAAGCGGGTGAAGAGCACCCAGGGCTCCCAGGTGCGCCGCACCGAGACCTTCGACCCGGCCACCGGACAGTTCAGCGAGAACTACTCCGGGCCGGAGTCGGAGACGTCGCTCCCGCTCTCACCCCGGCTGCACCTCTTGCCCACCGGCAAGGTGCTCTACGCCGCCGCCGGCCAGAGCTGGGCCCCCTTCGGGGCCGCGGCCGACGAGGCCCTGTACGGGATGCTGCAGCTGTATGACCCGGAGTCCCAGAAGTGGGAGTTGCTCCAGCCCCACATGCTCGGCGCCCGCGACGGCGCCGGCTCCGTCCTCCTGCCCCTCGACCCGCCCTACGACACGTCCAGTGTGCTCACCTTCGGCGGCACGCTCGGCCCGCCGCCCGGGAGTGGAGCGGGTGCACCACTGTCCACCCTCATGCGGATGGACAAGGACGGGAACCTGACCGAGAAACTGACCCGGTTCAACATGCTCGAGGCGCGCTGGAACCCCTCGGGCGTGATGTTGCCGGACGGCACCGTCCTGGCCGTGGGGGGTTCCAGCACCAGCGATACCACCGCCCCCGGGACGGGGCTCGCCACCCGCACGGTCGAGCTCTTCGACTACCGCAACGAGACCTGGTATTCCATGGCCCGCATCGCCCGGGACCGGACCTATCACCACTCGGCCGTCCTGCTCCCCGACGGCCGGGTGCTCCTCGGGGGCCACGCCCCGCCCGCCTCCGGGGTGCAAGGCGGCGACATGGGCGGACCCTTCGCCAACAACGACCGCGATCCCAGCTTCGAGATCTTCAGCCCCCACTACCTCTTCCGGGGCGAGCGCCCGGTGGTCCGTCACGTCCAGGCCGGGATCCGCTGGGGGGAGACCTTCGACGTCGTCACCCGCCAGGCCCTGAGCGCCGAGTCGGTGGTCCTTGTCCGCCTGGGGTCTCCCCAACACATCATCGACTCCGATCAGCGCATGATCCGCCTGGCCTTCACCCGGAAGTCGGGTCGGCTGGCGGTGTCGGCTCCACCCAACGGCGCCATCGCCCCGCCCGGCTACTACTACCTGTTCATGAACGAGACGACCCGGCGGGGCACGATTCCGTCCATGGCCCGGGTGGTGAAGATCGGCCCCGAGCGCGACCTGTCCGAAGCCCGCCAGCCCTTCCCCGACCTCGGCCCCTCCGAGATTCCCGAGGGCTCGGCCAACGAGGACGGTGATTCCAGCCCCACCGCACCTCTGGACGAGCAGGTCTCGAAGGTGCTGGGCGTCAAGCTGTTCGACGGGCAGCCGGTCAAGCCGGCCCCGGCGCTGGGCGGACGGCACCTGGGCCAGCCCGCCGGGCACGCTGCCGTCTGAGGCCGTCTGAGCAAGGGGGTACTCCATGGATGTCGTGCACCCGATGATCCGCCGGATGCAGGCCGAGGCGACGGAGGACCCGGACGGGTTCTGGGCCAAGGAAGCCGACACGCTGCCCTGGTTCCGGAAATGGGACCAGGTCTTCGATTGGACGCCGCCCACCTTCCGCTGGTTCAGCGGAGCGCAGACCAATCTGGCCTGGAACTGCGTCGACCACCACGTCGCCCGGGGCCAGGGCGGCCACGCCGCCCTCATCGGCGTGAACGAGTTGGGCGAGCGCCGGACCTACACCTACGGGCAGCTGCTGCGGGAGGTGGAGCGCCTGGCCCGGGCGTTGCGGGGGATGGGGATCGACAAGGGCGACCGGGTCACGGTGTACATGCCGACCATGCCCGAGGCGATCATCCTCATGCTCGCCATCGTGCGCATCGGCGCCATCCACTCCGTCGTCTTCGCCGGATTCGGGGCCGGTGCCCTCGGTGAGCGGATCCGCCTCTCCGGCTCCAAGGCGGTGTTCGCGGCCGACATCACCTATCGCAAGGGCAAGGCGGTCGACCTCAAGGAGATCGTGGACAAGGCGCTGACCGAGTCGGGCGAGACGGTCGAGCGGGTCGTGGTCCTGCCCCGGGCCCCCGGCGGCTGCCCCATGACCGAGGGACGGGACATCACCTGGGAGGCGTTCGTGGCCGGCGGCGAGGGCCAGGACGGGAGCCACGTCGCCATGGAGGCCAACGAGCCGGCTTTCATCCTGGCCACGTCGGGCACCACCGCCGCCCCCAAGCTGGCCGTCCACGTGCATGGCGGCTTCCAGGTCGGCATCAACTCCACCGGCCGGTGGGTCATGGACCTGCGGCCCGACGACGTGTGGTGGTCGACGTCGGACATCGGCTGGATCGTGGGCCACAGCTACATCGTCTACGCCCCGCTGCTGGTCGGGGCGACCACCATCGCCTTCGAGGGTTCCATCGACCATCCCTCCCCGGAGGCGTTCTACAAGATCATCGAGGACAACATGGTCACGGGGATCTTCACCTCCCCCACGGCCGTGCGCCTGATGATGCGCTACGGCGAGGAGGTGGCGGCCGGCTGCGACCTCACCACCGTGACCCGGGTGGTGTGCGCCGGCGAGACGCTGAACCCTCCGGCCTGGGAGTGGTTGCAGCGCAAGGTGTTCGGCGACCGGATTCCGGTCATCGACCACATGTGGCAGACCGAGACGGGCGGTCCCGTCTTCGGGAACCCCTACGGCCTCGGCATGCTGCCCATCAAGCCTGGCTCGGCCGGGTTGCCCATGCCCGGCTGGGACGTGGAGATCATCGACCAGGACGGTTCGCCGGTGGCGGACGGGGAGAAGGGCATCGTCATCATCAAGCGGCCCTTCCCCAGCCTGACCCCCACCATCTGGGGCGACCCCGAGCGCTACGAACGCGACTACTGGTCGAAGGTGGAGAGCCGCCCCCACGTCTATTACACGGGCGACGCGGCCCAGGTCGACGAGGACGGCTACTTCTGGTTCTCGGGGCGGGCCGACGAGATCATCAAGATCGCCGGCCACCGCATCGGCACCGTCGAGGTGGAGACCGCCTTCCTGCGCCACCCGGCGGTGGCCGAGGCCGGGGTCACCGGCCGGCCCGACGAGCTGCGGGGCGAGGTGATCTCCGCCTTCGTCGTGCTCCGCTCCGGCCACGAGCCCTCCGAGGAGATGAAGAAGGAGCTGGTGGCCACCGTGCGCAACGAACTGGGGCCGGTGGCGGTCATCGCCGACTGCAACTTCGTCTCCATGCTGCCCAAGACCCGCTCGGGCAAGATCATGCGCCGCGTCTTCAAGGCGGTCGTGCTCGGCAAGGACGTCGGCGACGTGTCCACCATCGAGGACGAAGGTTCGGTGGAAGAGGCCGGCGAGGCCTGGAAGCTCATGATGAAGGAAGTCGGCGACTAGCCGAAAAAGGACAGGCCCCCATGCCCGCGGGAGGGCGGACATGGGGGCCTGAGGCTGCGGTGGTCAGTCGAAATCGACGTCGATGTCCATCCTGTGGTTGCCGTGGTGGCCCCTGCCCCGGTCGTGGTCACCTCTGCCCCGGTCGTGGTCACCCCTGCCCCGGTCGTGGTCACCCCTGCCCCGGTCGTGGTCACCCCAGCCCCGGT
>Ga0299907_10000266_pt1 | contig 24034 bp, 22 predicted proteins | sample RVTome_16_FD_198680 | JGI IMG/M metagenome (GOLD analysis project Ga0299907, IMG submission 198680) | Soil microbial communities from uranium-contaminated site in the Upper Colorado River Basin, Wyoming, United States - RVT152D67 (version 2) ...
TGAGGCCGATACCTATCGCCACCCATCTCTGACGCTCCGACTTGTTGAGAGCCTCGAACTTCTGCCGGACCTGAGGCGGCCTGCGCTTGAGCCACATGGCCAGTGCCAGCACGATTACGAAGATGATGGCTGCCCCCAGGGCAGTCATCCCTCCACCGGGGGCGTAGAAGACCCGAATCAGGGAATCGAGGTTGAGCCCGCGGAACAACTGGCTTAGGAGGTCCTCGAGCAGCGCCAGGGTGAACACCCAGAGCAATCCGGTCATGATCGGCGCCCGCCAGCGACTGGAGATGACGTTGACGGCCCCCCCGAGGGCCCCGAACACAATGCATCCGGCGATGAGCAAGGCGATTCCCACTCCGAGCGATTGACCGAAGGTGAGGGTCTCCACCATCGCCGGTGACAAGTTGACGAACACCGCCCTCAAATCGAAGTTCGCCGCGATCAGCACGGTGACGGCGAGCAAAAGACCGGTCCCGAGCCCCGCGATCGCACCAGCCGTCACATTCCTCAGCCCCACCGGCGCCGGCAGCTGACCTTCGAGAAGGATGGGAGGTCGACCGGCCAGGTAGCCGAAGGCGAATGGGACCAGGAACAGCACCGCGTAGCCAAGGGTGATGTAGGGGTCGATCAGCATCCGGCTGTCGAAAGAGGTGACCATGCCAATCGCCGACAGGAAGGAAGCGGTTGCTCCCCCGATCAGCCCGAGGCGGGCCGCCTTGGCCAGGTCGACACCCGCTGCCATCGAGGGGCTGGCATCACCCGGCTTGGCCGGAGCGGTGGCCTCCGTGGCCTGGGCCATCTAAGCCCGCTCCTCCGACAGCCGCTCACCGAGCAGCCCGGTCGGCTTGAAGATGAGCACAAGGACCAGGGCGAGGAATGCGACGACGTCCTTGAGCTGGTGGGCGGATGGGATCCCCAGGCCGGTGAGGACGAGACTCGGGCCGACGGACTCGATGACGCCCAGTGTCAATCCACCGAGCATGGCCCCGAAGATATTGCCGATCCCCCCCAGGACCGCGGCAGTGAACGCCTTGATCCCGAAGAGGAAGCCACTGAAGAAGAAGACGGTGCGGAACACGACTCCGAACAAGAGAGCTGCGGCTCCGGCCATCGCCCCACCGACGGCGAAGGTGAGGACGATGCTTCGGTTGACATTGACCCCCATGAGGGCGGCGATCTCCTTGTCCTCGGCGACGGCGCGGAGGGCACGTCCCGATCTCGTCTTCTCGACGAACAGGTAGAGCCCGAACATCATGACGATCGCCGCGCCGATCACCAGAGCTTCGCTGTAACTGACGTCGAGCCCGAACAGGTTGAACGAGCCCTCGAGGATCGAAAGCGAGGGGTAGGTCCGGGTCTGGGCGCCGAACAAGCCGAGAAAGGCGTACTGGATGAAGAAGGAGGCCCCGATCGAGGTGATGAGGGGGATCAGTCGCGGCGCGTTTCGCAACTTTCGGTATGCCACCCTCTCCAGGAGGACGGCGACCAGGGTGGAGGTGGTCATCGAGATCAAGAGCACGATGATCAGGGACAGGAACGGATTCGATGTCCACATCCCGTTGGCGAACAGGGCATTGGCTGCGAACGCCCCGACCATGGCTCCGCTCATGAAGACTTCGCCGTGGGCGAAATTGATGAAGCCGAGCACGCCGTAGACCATGGTGTAGCCAAGGGCGATGAGGGCGTAGATCGCTCCCTGGCCAATCCCGATGACCACGAAATTGAGCCACGCCTCGGCCGATAGGCGGCCGCTGCTGAGCGAGACATACGCCCCGATTACCACTGCCAGCAGGGCCAGGATCCGGACAAGCCAGAGAACGGCCCCGACAAAGTCGAAGTGCAGCCTTCTGGGGACGCCCTGCTCAGCTACCACGAGTTCACGTTAGCCAAGGAGGGGGCGCCGCGGCTGTCCGCGGCGCCCCCTCGAACTCGGCGATTCGGTCGATCAACCGGTCCTAGTTCAGCTTCTCAGGATCGACCTGATCGGCCAGGTCGGCGGTTCCGACGACATTGCTCAGCACGCCGACGATCCCCGCGGCGGGGTCGGCGTTCTCGAAGATCCCAATGGCGGGATTGGCGCAGTCACCGAACTCGTTGCAGGCCAGCGTGCCGGTCAGCCCCTCGAATCCCTCTACGTCGTAGAGGGCTTGACGAAGCGCTGCCCGGTCGATGGTGAGGCTGTCACCGTCGGCGACGGCTACCGCCTCGATCGCATCGAGCAGCATGTTGGCCGCGTCGTAGGAGTGGGCATGGAATGCCTGGATCGGGGGTGTCCCCACCGCCTCCTCGTACTTGGCAACGAACTCCTCGTAGGCCGGGCCCGACGCCTGGCCTGGACCGGAGAACACCATTCCCTGGGTCTCCGGGAGCACCACGAAGGTGTCGGAGAGCAGACCGTCCGCACCCATCAACTGAGTGTCGGCCAGGCCGGGGAACTCACCGATCTGCTGAACGATGAAGTCGGCCTCCGGCTGGAAGATGGGCATGAACAGGACGTCCGGGGCCAGGGCCTCGATCTCCTGCAGCACCGGCCGCATGTCGGTGTCGCCCTTGTTGACGGCTGTGGCCAGAGCGATCTCGCCACCCCCTGCCGTGAAGAACTCACCGAACTGTCCGGTGAGGCCCTCGGTGTAGGGGTCGCCGTCGTGGATGGTCACGGCCGTTGCCGCACCCAGGTCCGTGGCGGCGTAGGTGGCGGCGCCGGCTCCCTGGAACTCGTCGTTGTGCGAGGTCCGGAAGTAGCCCGGCTGCCAGTTCTCCTGCGCTTCCAACGGCTCGTCGGACAGGTAGGGCAGTGCGGTCAGTGATGGCGAGGTGTTGGACCCCGAAACCATGACCAGACCTGCCTCGGACATGATCTGCGAGGCTGGCACTCCGGCTCCGGAGCAGCTGGTGCCCAGGATCCCGACCACCTGCGGGTTGGCCACGATCGCCTGAGCGGCCGTGGATCCACCATCGGCGGAGCAAAGGCCGTCCTCGCTCTGCAACTCGATCGGATGACCGAGCAGCTCGCCACCGCGGTCGGCGATGGCGATCTCGATGGCATCGACCTGGTCCTGACCGAGGCTGGCTGTTCCGCCAGAGATGGTCTGGATCGAGGCGATGATGATCGGCTCGCCGGCGCCAATGGTGACCGCGCCGAGGTCCTCCTCGCCTTCACCAGCGGTGGTGGTTGGCTCTTCTTCCCCGGCCGTGGTGGTGGGCTCTTCTTCAGCGGCCGTTGTCGTTGGCTCTTCGCTCCCGGCCGTTGTCGTTGTGTCGCCTGCTCCGCCATCGCCACAAGCGGCGATGAAGAGTGCGAGAACGGCCAAGAGCGCGAGAAGCTTGAGGCCTCTCATTGTTTTCATATTTCCTTCCTCCATCTGAGTAGGTCGCGACGCGACAGAAAGCCACGCCGCGGGGCGACTTTAGACTCAAATTCGCACTCAAGCGCTTAGAACGACTCTCATCTCAGGTCTGGAGGGCGTACGTTTGGGGCGATGGTCGCCGCGTCGAAGGTGGTCGAGGACACCGGGGAGGAGCCCCGTGAGATCGATCGGGCTCAACGGTGGGGCTGGCTGACAGCCGGTTTGGTGGTCGGCGCAGGTATTTCGGTGCTTTTCCTGAGAGTTGATGCTCCCCCCACCCCAGCCACAACGACCGTCGTCGAGGCCGACACTCGGTCGAACGACCAGGAGGACGGCATCGGCGAAGTAGTGGAGGGATTCCCCGATGGTCTGGTGGCGGCGACCCGAAGCGACGGGCAGAGCCTCGAGCTGCTGATCTGGCCGCTGAGGGGGGAACCCTACGAGCGGACGATCCCTGTTGGTGTCTCTCAGCCTCCCGATCAGGTCGCCTTCGACGTGGCAGGGAGGCGTATCGCCACCTTGATTCCGGTGCCGGGTGGCGACCAAGGCGTCCTGTACTCGGGGATCCCTGAGAACGCGGCCATAATCGCCACCGACGTCACCGGTTACGCCTGGCACGACACGGCTTCGTTCCAGCTGGCCTACACCACCATGGTCGAAAGTGAGTTGTTGTTGTGGACGGTCCGGCACAACCGGGCCGAGACGGAGTTGGTGGCACGAGCGGTGGGGATCGAGGGTCGTCTGGCGGCCTGGGGCGATTGGGGTTTTGCCGTACAGGATGAGGGCCGTGACCGCGTCGTTCTCTTCACCGAGAACGGGGAGATCAAGGACACCCACCCGGGCCGTGTCCTCGACTCCCATGGCAGTGGGTGGCTGGCGATCGCAAACGACAACGTCAGCCTGCTCAGCGCCGGCGGTGGCGTGAGCGGGCTCGAGTCATACTCGATGAGAAGTCCTGTGCTTGCGGGTCGGTTCTCCGACGATCGGGAGCAACTTGCTCTGCTCACCACCGAGAATCTCGGCATTGTCGCGCTCGCAGACGAGACGTCGACACTCGAGATGGGAGGTCGCCCGGGAGTTCCCCAGCTCACCTGGAGCTCGGATGGACGATTCGTTCTATACCCGGGGGCGGTTCGGGGGATGTGGGTCATCGACACCCAAAATGACATTGCGACGGAAGTGATGGCCGGTCGCACTTTCACCGGTCTCGGCATCACGCCCGTTGGCGACTCCTAGGCTCTGCCCATGCCCACGTTCCACTTGCTCAGCGCCGGGTATGGCGGCGGCCGGGTTGCCTCGACGGTTTCCCTCGTCGATGCCGCCCCCTCGCTGGTCGTGATCGACCCCGGGATGGTCTCCTCCACCTCCGTGATCCTCGATCCGATTCGGGATCTAGGCCGGTCGCCGGAAGAGGTAACCGACGTCGTGCTCTCCCATCATCATCCCGACCACACGATCAACATCGCCCTGTTCCCAAATGCCAGGGTCCACGACCATTGGGCGATCTACCAGAACGACAACTGGACCGCACGACCGGCGGAAGGATTCGAAGTCGCACCGGGGGTGACACTGTGGGAGACGCCGGGTCACACCGCCCAGGACATCACGACGATCGTCGAAGATGACGACCAGACAATCGCTTTCACCCATTGCTGGTGGTACCAGACAGCGCCCTACGACGACCCGCTTTCCACCGACCCCGCCCGGCTCCACCTGAGCCGGGAGCGGGTGTTGGAGGTGGCCACTTTGATCGTCCCGGGCCATGGTGACCCCTTCGTGCCCGACGACTCGACTTCTCGGTAACGCTCAGTCCCTATAATTTGTCGAACTACGAGATGGGAAGCCCGATGGCACTAGGACATTTTCAATGGAAGGGCCGATTGGGTCCGCTCGACCTGATTCTGGGCGAGCACACGTTCGCCCCGACCACTATCTCCACGCTGATGGCCGAGGCCATGGATGTGAGCGAGGGCGACGTGGTCATCGATGTGGGAACCGGCACCGGGATCCTGGCCATCATCGCGGCCAAGTTGGGCGCGTCACGGGTGTTGGCGGTGGACAACAGCCTTGGGGTCGAGGAAGTGGGTCGGGCCAATGCCGAGGCACATGGCGTGGCCGACCGCATCGAGTTCCACTATGGAGACCTGTTCGACCCCCTCGGAGAGGGCGTCGAGGCCGACGTGATCATCGGCGACGTTTCCGGTGTGCCGGATTCCCTGGCCGAGGTCAGTGGCTGGTTCCCGGACGGTATCGGTGGTGGGCCCCGTGGCAGCGAGCTTCCGATCCGGATGCTCCGCGAGGCGGTGCAGCGGCTCCGTCCCGGTGGGCGGGTCTTCCTTCCCACCGGCAGTCTCCAGGACGAGTCGGCCATCCTCGACGCGGCGCGCAGCCTGTACGGTCGGGTAGCCCGTCTCGCCGAGAAGATGATCCCCCTTCCCTCCTTGCTCGCCGACAGTGAGACCCTCAAGGGTCTGATGTCCGATGGCATCGTGCAACTGGTGCCCAAGGGATCGCGCTTCCTATGGGAGACGAGGGTGTGGCGGCTCTCGGGTCTCGCCCCCGGCGACGCCACCTGAACCTGGCTTAACCTCGGCTCGATGGCTGGATCCGGACCAACCGAGGAACTGGCAGCACAGGACGCCTATCTCGCCGAAGCCGAGGGGTCGGTCCTCCAGAACGCCGACGAGGGGCTTTTCCTCGACCGCACCGTGTTCTATGCCAGGGGTGGCGGGCAGCCGGGCGACATCGGGATCATTCGATGGGATGGAGGTCAGGTCGAGGTGCTCGACACCGTCCGGCGGGACGGTATGCCCTTCCATATCGTCGCCGAAGCCTCGGGCCTCCCCGGCCCGGGCACGCCGGTGAACGGGGTGATCGACTGGGAGCGCCGATACCGGACCATGAAGACCCACACCGCACTGCACGCCCTGTCCGGAGTCATCTTCCGGGACTTCGGAGCCAAGGTGACCGGGGGCAACATGGAGCCCGGGGTGGCCCGGATGGACTTCGAGTTGGACGGCATCTCCGTCGAGTTCGGCCAGGAGGTGGAGCGGAGGCTGAATGACGAGCTCACGCATGGCTATCCCACCGAGATCATCTACATGGCCCGCCAGGAGGCACTGAAGGATCCCGATCTGATCCGGACCAAGGTCAACCTCATCCCGGAATGGGTCGAGGAGATCAGGGTGATCGACATCGTCGGCCTCGACCGCCAGGCGGACGGGGGCACCCACGTCGCTTCGACCCTCGAGGTGGGTGAGGTGCGGGTGGTGAAGACCGAGTCCAAGGGCAAGGCCAACAAGCGGATGCGCATCGAGTTAGGCGGCTAGCTTCCCGTCGACCGACCCGTCCGAAAGGCAAGCCATGAGCGTGATCGTTGGGTATTTGTCGTCTGAGCGCGGGCGGAAGGCACTCGAGGTGGGAATCCAGGAGGCCAAACTGCGCAACACCGACCTCGTCGTCGTGCATTCCCTGGTCGGCGCCGGCAAAAGCGACGACGAGGAAGTGATCCAGAGTGACCGCGACCTCAACGCTCTAGACGAGATGCTGTCGACGCAGGACATCCCCTTTTCCATTCACAACTACGTTCGGGGCAACGACCCGGCCCAGGACATCATCCAGGCGGCCGACGAGCTGGGCGGCGAGTTGATCGTTATCGGTCTTCGCCAGCGGACCTCGGCTGGGAAGTTCCTCCTCGGGTCGAACGCACACGACATCCTCATGGATGCTCCCTGCCCGGTCCTGACGGTCCGGGTGTAGTAACCACAAATCCGCCGGCGAGTCTTCTACGTTCTGGGTCTGACCTACCACCTCCCACCTACCACCTAGAACTCGAATGATCGACTTCGTCCTCGGATTGTTTCTCGCCGGTCTCATGGTGCGGGGCTGGCTGCGTGGATTCGTCAGGGAGTCGTTGGACCTGGTCGCTCTCGTCGTCGGGCTCTGGGTTGCCTTCCGTCTCAGCGGCCCGCTGGGTGAGTTCCTGACCGATCGGTTCGGCTTTGCCCCCGAGGTGGCCACCATCGGGGCCGGCGTCGCCTTGTTCATCCTCTTCGGCCTGGCGATGAGCATCGCCGCCCACTTCCTGTCGAGAGTGATGAGCCTGCCCGGGCTGAATCTGATCAACCGGGTCGGCGGCGTCGCCGTGGCGGCGCTTTGGGGGATCGCCATCGTCCTCGTCGTGGTCAATGTGGCCCGGGTGCTCCCCGGTGGCTGGGGCAGCCGGTTCGAGGATTCCACCGTGGCCGAAGCCATCGCGGGGCCCGATGCGGTCCCGCAACAGGCCTTCGAGAGGCTGGCCCCCGACGGCGTTCTCGGCTCGCTCGCCGCGATTCAGGGAATCTTCGGGGTCAACCGGGCCGTCCCCGAGGGGAACGAAGCCCTGTCCATCCCTCCGGCCGGGCCGGACGAGGTGCGTCAGGTGAGGGAGGAGACGGCTGCGGTGCTGGCCCGGGTCAACGAGCATCGCGCGGGTCTCGGTCTATCGGCTCTGGGTCGAAGTTCGGGTCTCGACGGGATCGCGGAGTCGCGGGCAGTTGCGATGTACACCGCCGGGCGGCTCTCCCGCGAACATCCTCCAGGCGGGAGCGTCGCCAACGACGTGAATGCGGCCGGAGTCCGTCTCGCCGTGGTGGGCGAGAACCTGGCCTTGGCCAGCAGCGCCCGGGCGGCCCTCGACGCCATGCTCGAGTCCCCTACGGCCCTGTCCCAGTTCTCCATCGCGGCCTACGACCGCGCCGGCCTCTCCATCGTCGACGGCCCCACCGGCCGCCTGGTGGTGATCGTCGTCGGGGGGTGATACGACGAACCTGAGGTTCTGCGTCACGTATCCGTTACTAGCTCTCTCGAGTTGACCGCCGCGAACCCCCTGGTTGAGACCACTCTGCTGGTGATGACTCTGAACCTGAGAGAGTTCGTAACGTATCTATTACGTGCAACCTCAGGTTGCCGCACCTAGGGCTGGGCGGGCGCGATGGCCGGGGTGCGGCGGGCCCGGGCCAGGGCGACGAAGCTGACGCCGGCGAGGACCAGGGCGGCGCCGACGAGTTGGATGGATGAGGGGCTCTCGGAGAAGATGAGCACGGCCCAGACCATGGTCAGCACCGGCTGGAGGAGGATGATGGTGGCCGTCTCCACGGCGGGAAGTCGGGGCAGGGCGTACCCGATGAGGAGCCAGCCGGCCACCTGGGAGCTCAATGCCAATGCGAGCAGCCACCCGTGGGCCGGCCAGGTAGGGGCGAAGTCGAGCCCACCGCCGATGAGCCCGGCGACGAGCGCGGCCAGTGCGGCGCCCGCGGTCGACTCGAGGAGCGGGCCGGCCGAAGGCGCCTGGATGTCGTTGGAGACCCGGAACCCGAGGATGAAGGCGGCATAGAACACAGCCGAGACAAGGGCCAGGATCGTGCCGAGTAGGGGATTGGTCCCGAATGCGTCACCCCGGCCGAGACCGCTCACCAGGCTCACCCCGATCAGGACCACCGGGATGGCGATGGCAACCTGCCGGCTTGGCCGCTCACCCCAAAAGATCCAGGCGGCGATTGCGACCACGATCACCTGTGAGTTGGCGATGAGGGTGGACAGCCCAGCCCCGACGTACTCGATGGAGATGTGCCACACCACGATGTCGAGCCCGAGCAGGATGCCGGCGCCGAAGGCGATGAGCCGCTTGCCGGTCGTCCGCCGGTCCTCGTCCCGTCTCGCCCACCACAAGACGAATAGGACGGGTAGGGCGTACAGGCAGCGGTAGAAGGCGCCCGTGATCGGAGAGACCTCGGCGAGGGCGTAGAGGATCGCCGAGAAGGAGATGGCCAGAGCGCCGGCCAGCGCAGCGAGAAGGGTCACGGAAGCGGGATCAGATCCGGTTCAACCCAGGATGTTCTCGTCTCCTCGCTGTCGAGGTTCGACCAATGCCTCTCTGGTAGTGAAGAGTCGCCAAGTGGGGGGTAACGGTTGAGCATTTCTCCGACGGACGTTACGTCGGGATGCTCCTGGCGCAAATGCCCGAGGATCCGGATCCAGAAGATGGTGACGGTGGCGTGGTACTTGGCCGGGTTGCCCCCCATTTCCGCTGCATGCCGGATGGTCAAGCAGACCACTCGGGCAGCATCCTCGGCGTCGTCGGCCTCGTCGAGTGCAGCCCAGGCAAAACGGAGATGCGCCTCGTGACCGAAGTATCCGCCCTCCCCGGCTTGGTGCATCATCCGCAGCCCGTCGGCGAGGTCGAGATCGCTCACCGCGCCAGGTCTTCGAGCTCCCGGAACGAGTCCTGGATGGCGGCCAGGAACCGGTCTGAGTCGGGCAGGGTGTCGTAGTCGGCATGGACCCCCCAGAGCAGGCGCCCGTTGTATGAGAAGAGGGCGATGCCCAGACCGTGCTGTGCCCAGAGCGGGACCATCGGGTAGTTGGCGATCATCTCCGACTCGAGCAGGTAAATCGGGAACTGAGGTCCGGGGATGTTGGTCACCGTCATGTTGAACGGCCGGATCCGGGACCCAACCACCCGGTTGGCCAAGGAGAGGAGTGTGATCGGGGTGCCGGAGCTGATCTCGACCAGGGTGGCCGCCCCCAGGGCCTGATTGGTCTTCTTCAGGTTCATCGTCGCCTCTTTGACCAGCTCGAACCGACGCATCGGGTCGGGTTCCTGGATGGGCAGGTCGAGCAGCCACATTGCCACCTGGTTGCCGAGGGCGCCCCGTTGATCGGCACTCCGAGTCGAGACCGGGTTCATCACCCGGAACTCGGCGTCCGCAACGTCATAGGCCCGCTCCTCGATAAGGAAGCGTCGGACGGCACCGGCGGTGATCGCCAACACGACATCGTTCACCGAGCCGCCAAGTCGGTTCTTGACCTCCTTGATCGCCTCGAGCGGGGTCTCGGTCCAATCGAACCTTCGGTTGGGGCCGATATCGGGGTTGAGCGGGGTGCGATCGGCCGCCGTTAGCCAGCCCGAGCGAAGTGAGGAGAGGGCGGCCGCCGACTTGTCCAGGGTGCGATCGGTGAGGGCCACCCCGTCCCGGATCGTCTCCGAGAAGTGAGAGAGACGGTCGATCAGGCGCCCGGTGAGCCGGGCCGCCTCGGACACGGCGAGCTGGGCCGGAGTCGGGGCGGGCCGCGGCGCCCACTCGGCGGCCAACTCGACCTCCGAAGTGGGGACCACGTTGAGGAGGATGGTGGTCAGATCGACCCCGGAGATACCGTCGATCATGCAGTGGTGGATCTTGGCGATGATGGCGAAGCGGTTGTCGTCGATGCCCTCGATCACCCACAGCTCCCAAAGCGGCTTGCTCCGGTCCAGTGGCGCCGAGACGATGCGTCCGGCGAGCTGCTTGAGCTGCTCCTCGGTGCCGGGCCGGGGGAGCGAGCTGTGACGAAGGTGATACTCGAGGGCGAAATGCTCGTCGTCGACCCAGACCGCGCGCCGGTCGAAAGGAACCCAGTCGAGGCGCTGCCGGTAGCGGGGTATGTACTGCAGCTTCGACTCGACGTGGGTGCGGATGCGTGCGATGTCGATTCCCCCGTCGTCGCCTTTGAGCGGGGCGGCATCGAAGAGGGCCACTCCGGCCACGTGCATGTGACTCGACCGCGTCTCCAGGGCCAGGAATGACGCATCGAGATAGGTCAGCGGCTCGTAGTGGAATTCGGTCATCGCGTGTGCTGAAACCTACTGCGAGCCCGTGCTCAACGGCTCGTCGTGTGTCGGTTCTAGGATCGCCGCCGATCATGACCATTGCCTCGCTGCCAGACGTGCCGGCAGAGATTCGTTTCGCCGACCGACCATCGAACCCGCTCACCATTGTCGCGGTCCGGTTTCTGGTGGCCGTGGGGTTGGTGTTGGCCATTGCCTTGGTGGTGTCTCTCGGTCGTGACGGGTATCGCGACTCGGCCGGCGGCGAGATCAGCTTCGGAGATGCCCTGTACTACTCGACTGTTGCCGTCACCACCACCGGTTACGGCGACATCGTGCCGGTCAGCCCGACGGCGAGATGGGTGACGATCCTGGTGGTCACTCCGCTTCGCGTCGCATTCTTGGTCTTGGTGGTGTCGACGACCGTCGAGGTCCTCACTGCACGGAGTCGTCACGTCGTACGCGTGAGAAGATGGAGGGCAACGGTGCAAGACCACTATGTGATTTGCGGCTTCGGGACCAAGGGGCGCAGCGCCGCCGCCTCGCTCACCACCACCGGAGTCCCCTACGAACAGGTCGTTGTCGTCGACCTGCGACGGGAGGCGATCGAAGAGGCAAACGCCGAGGGTTACGTGGTGATCGTTGGTGACTGCACCCGAGAGTCAGTCTTGCGACAGGCGGGGGTGGAGCGAGCGAAGGGCGTGATCGTCGCGGTCGATAGGGACGCCACTGCGGTGCTGACCACGCTCACCGTTCGGCTGCTCAACACACGGACCCGCATCGCCGCCGCCGCCCGTGAGGATGAGAACTCGGAGATCCTGCGTCGTGGTGGCGCCTCGGTGGTGATCACCTCGGATGAGGCCACAGGCCGGCTTCTTGGACTGGCCATCGACAGCCCGCATCACGCCGAGATGATCGAAGACCTTCTCATGGTGGGACAGGGCATCGACCTGGTCGAGCGGGAGGTCACCGAGGCGGAGGTCGGCAAACCCCAGCCATCTGGAACCGTCGCAGTGATCAGGCTCGGACGGATGGTCAGCGAGGTGGACACTCTTCGAGATGGCGACAGGTTGCTCAGGATCGAAAACGACGATTCCGGCGACCTGAAAGGTTGAGCCCAGGGGATTCGGTCCTCGGCGCATTCGAGGGAGTGGTTGGCGCCGACCATGTCCTCACCGATTCGGACATTGTGGCCGGCTACGTGCGCGACTGGACCGGTCGATGGACGGGCGACGCCTTTGCCGTCGTGCGCCCCGGTACCGCCGAAGAGGTGCAGGCGGTGGTCGGCATCTGCGCCGAGTCGCGGGTGCCCTTGGTCCCCCAGGGAGGCAACACCGGACTGGTCGGGGGATCGATACCGCATCGCGGCGAGGTGGTGCTGTCCCTTCGCCGCCTGAACCGACTGGGTCCGGTCGACGCGACCACCAAAGAGGTCACAGTCGGGGCCGGGGTGACGATTGGAGCGCTCCGGTCCCACGCCGGGGAGGCGGGGCTGGAGTACGGGGTCGACCTCGCCTCGCGGGACACGGCCACGGTAGGAGGCACCATCGCCACCAATGCCGGTGGAGTGAACGTCGTGGCCAACGGTGATACCCGGCGTCAGGTCCTCGGGCTCGAAGCGGTGCTCGCCGATGGGAGCCTCGTCTCGACTCTCGGAGGCATGGTCAAGGAGAGCACCGGTCCCGATCCCCTCCCTTTGATGGTGGGAAGCGAAGGAACGCTGGGCATCATCACCGCCGCCCGAGTTCGTCTGCTGCCTCCTGCCGGAACCGAGCGCATGGTGGTGATGCTGGGCGTGGACAACCTCGAGGCGGGGCTCTCCTTTCTCGGGCCTGGGATACGCGCTCTCGAGTTCTTCGACACTCGATGTCTGGCCGCCGTGATCGAGCTTCGTGGGCTCTCCCGTCCCTTTGACGCCGAGTTCCCTTTCTACGTGCTCATCGAGACGACAGTCATGCCTGAGATCCCGGACTCGGTCTCGGCGGTCGTGGAGCCGCGGCTCTGGGCCTATCGGGAGGCGATCACCGAGACCATCAGCCAGCTCGGAGTGCCGGTGAAGCTCGACGTGGCCGTCCCGTTGGACCGAATCGACGACTTCGCCCAGGGGGTTGCCGGTCTTGGCCTGGAGGGGCAGGTCTTTCTGTTCGGTCATCTGGCCGAGGGCAACTTCCATGTCAACGTGGTGGGGAACCCCCATCCTGAGGGCGTGGTCGACCGGGTGCTCGAGGTGGTGGTCGGGATGGGCGGCGTCATCGCCAGCGAGCACGGAATCGGCGTGGCCAAGGCGGCCTGGTGGCGTCGCTCTGCCGACCCGGCCACGCTGTCGATGGGGCGCCGGGTCAAGGAGGCGCTGGATCCGAAGCACATTCTCAACCCCGAGGTGATCTGGGGCGGCTGAGAGGTCCGTCCAGCCAGACGTCAGTCGAGCAGGGCGAAGTATCGGGCCGGGGCGCCCTCCCCACCTTTCACCTTGAGGAATGCGGCGAAGAAGGGAAAGCGACGATCTGTGGGCAGGGCCCCGAGGTTGGTGAGCGACTGCATGAGGATCGCTCCCGAGTCACCGATGATGTGATGGACGACGAACTCCTCGGGGAGGTAGCTCTGCTTCTTCGCGGCGCGTTCGGGGAAACAATCGAACCCGATCGCCTTGGCCCCGGTCTCGACCAACCATCGCGCCGCTTCGGGAGTGCAAGACGGCGAGCCGAGGTAGTAGCGGGGGAATTCCCCCCAAGCCTGATCCGACCAGCCGGTCCTGACCAGGACGATGTCTCCGGTCCTGATCTCGGGCGAGGCCGCCTCCAGATCGGCAGGGGAGATGTAGTGGTCCTCGTCGACTCCGGTCAGGTCGATGACCACCGCCTCGCCACAGGTGCGGTCGAGTGGGACGTTCTCCGCAGTTTCCCCGTTCTCCGTGTAGTGCTTGGTGAAGTCGACGTGGGAGCCGGCGTGGAGCATCATCGTGATCTCGGAGACCATCCAGAACCCCGGTTCCTTGAAGTACTCCTTGATCCCGATCGGCTGGTTCACCGAAGGCGGGCTGTAGGTGTCGCTCCCGATGGGCACCGTGAGGTCGATTATCTCCATGCCAAGCTCACCCGGGTGATCCTAAGTCGAGCCGTGGGACGCGGGCGACGGATCATCCTGACACTGCTTCGGATACCCAGCCCGAGATTTCGTTCACCGTCGGCACTCCACTGCTCCAGGTCGACCACCCGCTGGTCAGAATCGCTATCACGTAGCCGTGGTCGCCATCGGGGCTCTGTACGACGCCAACCGAGTTGGCGACACCACCGGCGAAACCGTTCTTCTGGGCCACCACCCAGCCTGGAGGCACTCCCTCGGTGATGCCCCATCTCTGGTCGGGAACGACCGAGGTCATCAGGGACCAGGCGATGTCCCGATTGGAAGCCGAGATCGGGCCCCAATGCCCGAGAAGCACCTGTCTGATCAGATCGGCCTGGTCCTTGGCGGACGTGGTGGTCCGACCCCACCCTGATTCGTCGTCGCCCACCGTCGCGGTCTGGGCCATCCCGAAGAGGTGTGCCTGATCTCGGAACCACGGGGACCCTCCGAAGTGACGCCACAGGGCCCGCACCGGGTTGTTGGCCGACTCGGTGATCATCGGCGTCAGTTGGGCCAGCTCCCAACCGCTGATGCCGCGGCCCTCCGACTGCGCCTCGTACAGCGTCCCGGCCATGACCATGACCTTGAACACCGAGGCAGTGGACTGTCGGAACTCGGGGTTTATCGAGAATTCGCAACCGGTCCTGGTGTCGAACACATATGCCGTGAATGACCGACCCGGAAATCGGTCCCGAAGCGACGCCACCCTGTCGGCGGTGAACGGATCGGGCGGGCAGGGCGGACACTGCGGTGGTGGTGACCCTCCGGGCAGGGTTCCGAAGTCACCCGCTACCGGAAGGCCACCCCGTAGTCCGTAGAGGAGCGTCTCGTCTGCGGTGCCCTGTGAGTTGTCGTAGCGGAGGAAGACGGTGCAGTCGGACGGGCGGAACAACCCGACCGACTCGACGCCATCCGATCGACCGGCTGCCCACTCCGCAGCGAATATCCGGTCGCCCGGGTCCCCGTAAACGAAGCTGGCATCGGCAACGCCCTGGGAATGAGTGAAACGGAAGTAGACGAGCCCGGTCGACTCGCGATGGAGGCCGACCTCGTCGGCGCCGTCGCCGTCGAAATCCCCGGTAAAAGGCTTGTCGCCGGGATTGCCGAAAAAATACGACTGGTCGGCGGATCCGAGCCCGCCCCCGCCCGCTCCCAACTGATTGCTGAGGTAGATCTTGCCCTCCGAGGGGCGGTAGGTACCCAAGCTGTCACAGCCGTCCCCATCGAAGTCCCCCGCAATCGGGATATCGCCTGGGTCACCGAAGGAGAACCTGATGTCAGCGGTGCCCTGGCTGTTCGCGTTGCGCAGGTAGACATACCCGTCCGACTGGCGGTACAGACCTGGTGTTTCGTCACCGTCGCAGTCCCAGTCTCCAACGAAAGGGAGATCGCCGGGGGATCCGTAGAGGAACCTGGTTGTGGCCCCGCTCCAAGCGTCGCGCAGGTACCACTCTGCACGCGTGGTGTCGACGACGCCGATCGACCCTTCTCCGGCGGCTACGGGCACGCCGATGCCACAGGTGAGGATGGCAACCCAAACAGTCAGCATGACCCGGCGATGCGCAGTTTCCCAGTTCATGCTCTAAGACGACGCTAACCGACTCAGGTCGAGGAGGCCCGCACAGGCGTCGGCGCAAAGTCGGCGGCGTAGCTTCCCGGCGTGTCGTCATCGACGCTGATCCATGAGGCCCGGATCACCAAGGTGTTTTCTAGGCCAGTCTCCAGGCCAGGTGTGCTCACAGGCGTCCTCATGTTCGCGTCGTCACTGCAGCCATCTCTGTTGCCCAAGCTTGCGGTCACCCAGGGAATCGTCGCCGGGATCTCGTTCATGGTGGGGTATGGGTTGGGCACCGGGTGGCAATGGGTCTGGAACTTCTTGGGCATGCCGAAGCCCCGAGGCCTGTGGTGGACCGCACTCCGCTGGCTCTTGCTCGCCCTTCTCGCATTTCTCCTATTGACGGGGATGTGGGGTTTCGTCGGCTGGCAAAACGATGTGCGCCGAACCTTTGGGATGGAGCCCATCTCCCCCACGATTTGGCTGACGATCATTCCCGTCGCCTTCGTCATAGGCGCCCTGATCCTCATCATCACCAGGTCCTTGTGGAAGCTCTTTCTGTACTTGATCGGATGGCTCGACAACGTGTTCCCCCGCCGTCTCGCGGTGTTGGTCAGTGGAGTCGGTCTCTTGCTGACGATTTGGGGCGGGTGGAGCGGCGTCCTGGTGAACTCGTTCTTCGCGGTGGCCAATCAGGTATTCGCCCCCCGCGACGCGTCCACTGCCGAGGGGGTCACACAGCCGGCGTCCGAGCTCAGATCGGGGAGTCCGTCGTCGCTCGTCGAGTGGGAGACACTCGGCGAAAAGGGGCGCACGTTCGTGGCTACCGGCCCGTCCTCCGATGAACTGAATGCGTTCCACGCTGGCGGGGCGATGGAGCCGATTCGCGTGTACGTCGGCCTCAAGTCGGCTGATAGTCCAGAGGAGCGGGCCCAACTCGTCCTGGACGAGCTGATTCGGACCGGCGCCTTCGACAGGGAGGTCCTCGTCGTTGCCAGCACCACCGGGACCGGTTTTCTCGAACCGAATGCGATGACAGCGTTGGAGTACGTCCACAACGGCAACGTCGCCATCGCCGGAGCCCAATACTCCTATCTGCCCAGTTGGATCTCGCTCCTCGCCGACCAGGACGAGGTGACCGAGACCTCGCAGATGGTGTTCGCCACCATCCACGACTACATGTCGACGCTTCCAGAGGACGATCGGCCCGAGATCTACCTGTACGGTCTTTCTCTCGGTGCGTATGGGGTCGAAGCGATTCTGACGTCGATCAATATCGTCAACGAGCCAATCGACGGAGCCCTCATGGTCGGTCCCCCGTTCGTGAATGAGTTGTGGAACGAGCTCGTCGCAAACCGAGATCCGGGCAGCTCTCCGCCGACGCCTCGCTACCAGGGAGGACGGACAGTTCGGTTTACCAACGAAGAGAATGCACTCGACGAACCTGGAGACGAATGGGGAGACACGAGGGTCGTCTACCTCCAACACGCCTCCGATCCCGTTGTCTTCTTCTCACCGTCGCTGTTCCTCGAGCAGCCCGACTGGCTGCTCGACGGCCAGCGCGGGGTGGAGATCAGTGAGCAGTTCCGTTACACCCGTCTGATCACCGGATGGCAGGTGATGATGGATCTCCCCGCCGCCGGCTCAATCCCGGAGGGCTATGGCCATCTCTACACCAAGGAGGCCAATGCAGAGGCATGGATCGCGGTGACGCGCCCCGAAGGTTGGACGGCTGCCGATACGGAGAGATTGAAGGAGTTTCTTGTCAATCTCGGCCCGGCGGACTGACCGTTCTACCTTCATCGACGGGGTGGGACTTTGCGCCCTCGGCAGGATTCGAACCTGCGACACCCGGTTTAGGAAACCGGTGCTCTATCCCCTGAGCTACGAGGGCTCCTCGACAGGTGAGGGTACTTCGACGGACTTCTCATCCTCGATCGACCTCCGGCAGGGTGAGCCTCAGGTCACAGCAGTTCATTTCTCGTCCTCTGGTAGCTGCCGGTCACCTCGTAACGGGAGTGGCCTACCGCCTCGTCGACCTCGCGATCCACTACGGACCCGTCCACTTCCCCGCCCAGGGGGTCGTTGGGCCGCCACAGGCTGACCCACCGGTCCGGGCCCAGCTTCTTTCGCACCTCCTCGACCAGCTCGGCGATCCCGAGCGTGGGAAAGTTGGTCGGGTAGTGGAGCCCGAGCTGACAGCCATAGGTGAGGAATGCCCCGGGGAGGCCCTTCTCGATCTGCCCCAGCGTGACCAACGCGATCATCGCTCCCTGGGAGTGGGCGGACAGGACGCGACGTGGATTGCGCTCCAACTCCTCACCGAGGTTCTTCACCACGAAGGGGCCATACGCCGGAGGTGCCAGCGGGTGGTACCAACGAGGGAAGAAGGACGCCACGTCCCAGAGGATTCCCACCTTGCGCCGTCGCTCGGCGTCACGGAAGCCCCGGAGCAGGCTCGTGACGATGAACGAGGTGGGGACCAGGATCGTGATCGCGATCGAGATCCCGACCAGCTCTTCGAGCGCGATCTCGACCCCGAGGAACGAGAAGCTGAAGTACCCGAGGATGACAGCGCCGACCAGCGCCGCGGCTCCGAGCGGGACCAGGATGGCGGCGCCGCCGTAGACACGATGTGCCGCCCACCACACCAATGCCAGCGCGGAGAGGGCGAGGACACCGATCCAAAGCCCGTTGGACGGCGCCGTCAACTCTTCCGGTGAGCAGGTCCCGGTGCGGAAGCACCCGCCGAGGACGGCGACGATGCCGGCAATGATCGCGAAGACAGCGGCTCCCTGGAACACGATCCGGGCGTCGACCGTCATGCGACGAAGCATCGTCATCAGACGACGGCTGCGTCCCTTGTCCCGATCGTCGGGGAATGGGCCCAGGCCCTCGCCGTCCCATGGCCTGGTGAGCATCACCGCCACCAGGACGAGGACCACGATCAGATAGAGCATGGCGACAGCGGTCCAGGCCGAGCCCTGCGAGCTCACCTCGCTGACGTCGATGGCGACTTCGAATACGACGGCGACCGCCAGCCCCATCGCCCCACCGAGTTGGGCCCCGATGGCGAAGGCGCCCAGTGGTGCCAGGCCGGAGAACAGGGTCAGGATCCCGCCGATGAACATGAGGATGGCGATGTGAAAGGTGGTCTCGTGCACCCCTACCCAGTGGTCAGGAGGCGGCATGTCGGAGAAGCCCAGGATCACCAGCGCCCAGCCGGCGGCGACTATCGAGGCAACCGGGGCCGCAGCCGTGGATCGCCTCAACCACCGCGCCGTCGGGACCAATGACGTCGCCACCAGGAGCAAGACCACTGCCAGGAAAAGCCCGATTACCAGCGCCTCCAGCCAGGCCGGGCCTACCGCCCGGGCGGCGGTCAGGGCCACGACCAGGATCCCTGCTGCCAGATGGAGGCGGCGGAGGCGATGCATGATCGAATGGGGCCGCCACATCACTGGGTCGCTCAGGGTCGCCCCGGCCGGGTCGGCCCAAAGCCTCTCGTCGTCGGCCTTCTCCCCTTCCAGGAGGTCGAGCATCGAGTCCGGGTCGGTGTTCAGGACCAGGTCCACCGGATCTCGCCGTTTCAGCTCCTCGAAATGGGATTTGGCCGAGATCTTCACGATGAGCAGGTAGTAGAGGTACCCGAACAGCAGGAACAGGGCGATCATGGCCAGGCGAAGCCAGATGCCTTCGATGCGAACGCTCAGCCAGTGGTAGGGCAGGTCGATCAGGACGACCGCGAGCTGTGACACGAAGACGCCGGTCAGGCCGAGCCCGGCGAGCCGGACTCCGATGCGACCGGGCTTGTTGTGGCTCTCGGCCATCCAACCGGCGATGTTGGCCAGGGCGAAAGGTGCGAGGAGGATCCAGAAGGCGGTGTTCCACCTGCCCGCGGTGAGGCCGCCCCAATGGAAGGCCTCGACGTCGACATCGACGTCCCGCATCGCCTTTCGATACACCGTCGTGTACCGGAGTGGCTCGCCGGGGGCGGCCACCGGCCCGATCGGGTCGGTGTACAGCATGTCCCGCGGTGCGGTCCCGGACACGCCGTGGACCCTGAGCTCGCTTGGTGACGCCAATGTCCCCCTCTGCAACCGCCGAACCTACCCGAGTGCGAGGTGGCCGTGTCGGGAGAATCACAGGCGCCACACGCCTACCCTTGGCCGAATGGAAGAAGAGCGCATCGCCCTGTTCGTCGACTTCGAGAACCTGGCCATCGGAGTGCGGGAGGCGTTGGGAGGGATGGAGTTCGACTTCGAGCCCATCGGCAACGCTCTGGCCGAACGAGGCCGTGTCGTCACCCGTAAGGCGTATGCCGATTGGTCGATGTTCGCCGATGCCCGACAGAAGATGACGCGGAGTCACGTCGAGCTGATCGAGATCCCGCAGCGAATGGGGGCCAGCCGCAAGAACGCCGCCGACATCAAGATGGCGGTTGACGCCATCGAGGTCGCGTTCGAGCGGGACTACATCACCACCTTCGTCATCTGCACCGGCGATTCCGACTTCACGCCACTGGTCCACAAGCTGCGCGAGCTGAACAAGAAAGTGATCGGCGTCGGAGTCAAGGCGTCAACCTCCGCCCTCCTCCCTCCCGCCTGTGACGAGTTCCTGTTCTACGAGAACCTCGACGGAGTCGAGCCGAGCCGGGCGACCGAACCGCCCGATGAGACCGAGCAGGTCGTCGACGACTCGACCCCGGAGCTGGCGTCATTGATAACGACCACACTCTCCGGGCTGCTCCGCAGCACCGGGGGCGAGGTCCTCGCCTCTTCGCTGAAGCGGGCCCTGCTCCGCAAGGACTCGACCTTCTCCGAGACCGACCACGGCTTCCGCGCGTTCGGCGAGTTGCTCAACCACCTCGAGTCCGAGGGCGTGATCGAGCTGACCGAAGGCCCGGGTCGAGGCGATCCGGTCGTCCAGTTCCCGTCGGCCGGTTCCGGGGAGGGCGAGGCCTTCACCCTGCTCGGCAAGGTAGTGGGAGACCTGTCGAAGAAGGGAACCCCGGTCTTCCTCTCAGGGCTCAAGAACCAGCTGCGCAAGAACGACTCGACTTTCTCGGAGAAGAAGTTCGGCTACTCCGGCTTCCTTCAATTCTGCAAAGCGGCGGCCACCAGGGGCGTAATCGAGCTGACCTGGGATCAGGAGGCAGGCGACTACCGGGTCGCCCCTGCATGACCAGGACGGCCGACGTGGTCGTGGTCGGTGCCGGGATCATCGGGTCATCCATTGCCTACCAACTCGCACGCCACGGGGCAGGCGCTGTCGTCGCCCTGGACAAGGGGGCCGGGCCCGCCGAAGGGTCGACCGGGGCATCATCCTCGATCTGCCGCTGTCGGTACACGCATCCCGAAGTGGTCCGGCTCGCCCATCATGGACAGGAGGCATATCGAGATTGGGGGGCGTTCACCGGGTTGGACCGGCCCCGGTCAGGGCTGAAAGCTGTCGGTGTCCTCTGGATGATGGGGGAGACACTCGGGAAGGTGTCCGCGGACGCGGACAAGCTGACCGCCCAGGGCGTGAAGGCCGACGCGATCGGTCCCGACGAGGTGAACCAGCTCTTCCCTTCTCTCTCCACCTGTGGTCAGCCCTTCGACATGACGGGCGAGACCGAGCACGTCTGTGTGCCGGGGGAGGCCTTTCTGTACGAGAGCACTGGCGGGTACGCGGACCCCGTCGGGGCCAACCAGGACCTGATCGAGGCCACCAGGGGTCACGGGGCGAGCGTCGAGTTCGCCTCCCGAGTGTCAGGCGTCCTTCGCAGTGGAGATGTGGTGACCGGGGTCCGTCTCTCCGACGGGACCCATATCTCTGCGGGCTTGGTGGTCAATGCCGCCGGGCCCTGGTGCAACCAGCTCAACGCGATGGCCGGGGCCGACCTGCGCTGGACCCTCACCCCGACCCGGATCCAGACCGTCTACCGGTCTTGGCCCCTCGACCTGGGCCCGATTCCGGCGGCCGCCGATGCCTCGACCGGCATCTACTTTCGCCCGGAGAGCGCTGGCCAGCAGGTCCTCGTCGGGTCGGTGCTGGCCGAAGACGAGGAGGAAGTGATCGAGGACCCGGACGATTTCAAGCGGGTCCCCGACGCCGGCTTCACCGAGATGAAGCTGGCTGCCTTTCATCATCGCGTTCCCGGCTTGGAGGCCCGGGGCAACGTATCCGGCATCGCCGGGCTCTACACGATCAACCGCGAAGACGTCCATCCGGTGGTCGGGCCCTCTGGTGTGGACGGGCTCTGGGTCGCCAATGGGTTCTCGGGTCATGGCTTCAAGCTGGCTCCGGCTATCGGCTCGATGGTGGCCCAGGCCGTAACCGGGAAATCGATCGAGTTCGACACTGACGTGCCGATGGAGTTCTTCTCGGTGGATAGGGAGCCGATCGACCTCGCTGTGAAAAACGTCCTGGCTTGATGCGATACCTCAACTCGGCACAGACCCGGGAAGCCCTGTCGATGCCCGATGCAATCCGGGCGATGGAACACGCGTTCTCAGGGGAATCGGAGGCGCCCCTGCGCACGACAGTTGGCAGCTCCCTGGTCATGCCGGGAAGGGTCGACGACATCATGGCGGTCAAGGTGGTCTCGACCGAGCCAGGGAACCCATCAGGTGTGGTAATTGTGTTCGGGCCCGACGGGACCCCGCTCGGACTGGTGCACGGGCCGACCCTCACCGCAATCAGGACCGGGGCCGTCTGCGGTCTCGCCACTGCAATGCTGGCTTCGCCTGACGCCAGGACCTTGGCCATGCTCGGGGCGGGGGCGATGGCTTACGACCAGATCGCCGCCATCCGGGCCGTGAGGCCGATCGAGCGTGTCCTGGTCTGGTCGCGAAATACAGTAAATTCCCGCATGGTCGCCGAGATGGTCGGAGGTGAACACGTCGCCGACGCCGACGAGGCTGTCGCCCTCGCCGACGTCATCTCGTGCGCCACCCCGGCGACGTCACCACTCTTCGCAGAGTCGAGCGTGGCCGAAGGTGCCCATGTGAACGCTGTGGGTGCCTTCACCCCGGACATGGTCGAGCTTCCCCCCGAGCTCCTGGAGAGGGCCTATGTGGTGGTCGACGACATCGAGGCCGCTGCTGTCGAGGCCGGTGATCTGATCCAGGCGGGTCGAATTCCGAACACGACTCTCCGGGACCTGCTGGCCGACACCAACGCCCAGATCGGGGAGGATGTGACGGTGTTCAAGAGTGTGGGCGTGGCCGCACAGGATGTGGCCGCCGCCCATTCCGCGTTGGTGAACGCCGACCGGCTCGGCGTGGGCACCCTTCTTCCGTCGTGAACGTCACTCGATGCTGCGGCTGAGGCGGTCGAGTCGGCGGTCCCAGGTGTCCCCGACGTTGCCTGCCCACTTCACCACGTCTCCCAGGGGCCCCGGATCGAAGGTGTATCGCACCTCGCGCCCCGACGGGTGACGCTCGACCAGGCCGGCGGCGTCGAGTGCGGCGAGGTGTTTCGTCACCGCCTGACGCGAGATGGGCAAGGACGCCGACAACTCGGTCGCGGTCGCCGGGCCATCGGAGGCGAGGCGATTCAGCACCTCCAACCTGGTTGGATCGGCCAGGGCGGCGAACACGTTGTGTGGGTCCATCAGGCTGCGGCGGAGAGAAAAACCCTCGGGTAGGCCTCGTCGGCCCACTGAGGGGGGAGGCCGGTGATCCTCCACGGGAGGAGTGTCTCCCTGACGGTGAGCGAGGTCATGCCGTCGTCAGCCGGCTCGAGGTCGATTTCTACCTGGGTGGGGAGACCGTCGTCGGTGCGCCAGCTCCATTGGAGGCGACGGCCCGGCTCCACTTCCTCGACGGTGCCCCAGACCAGCGGCCCGTCGTCAGGCGTCATGGTGATCGAGCCGCCCGGCCGGGGTTCGATCTCGATCGGGTCGCCCATCCAGTCACCGAGCAAGTTCCCGTCGGTCAGGTGCTCCCAGACCGAGTCCGGATTCGCCGGGAGGGTGATTGAGCGCTCGACGGCCACGTCGCCGGCGAGATCCTCGAATGGGTCATCGTGCATATGTGCAACTTAGCAGTTGCGCGTGGTGTATGGTGATGCGCAACCAGCTAGTTGCGCGAAGGAGGAGACATGCTGATACCGACCGTGATCGAGCAGACGAGCCGGGGCGAGCGCGCGTACGACATCTACTCGAGGCTCCTCAGCCACCGGGTGATGTTCCTGGGGCGGCCGGTCGACGCCGACACCGCCAACCTGATCGTCGCCCAGCTGATCCATCTCGAGAGCGAGGACCCGGATAAGGACATCTCGCTCTACATCAACTCACCCGGGGGCGAGATGTCCTCGATGATGGCCATCTACGACACCATGCAGCATGTCAAGCCCGAGGTGATGACCGCATGCATCGGCATGGCGGCGTCAGCG
>Ga0299907_10000267_pt1 | contig 23988 bp, 19 predicted proteins | sample RVTome_16_FD_198680 | JGI IMG/M metagenome (GOLD analysis project Ga0299907, IMG submission 198680) | Soil microbial communities from uranium-contaminated site in the Upper Colorado River Basin, Wyoming, United States - RVT152D67 (version 2) ...
CCGAGTGACGATGATTCGCCGGATGCAGAGCTTCGGACATGGGCGGGCGTAGTTCCCCTGGTGACTAGTTTCGGGGAACCTGAGCCGTCCCCCGGACTTGCGGACGGAATCCCGCTTGCGGACAGCGTGCGGAAGCTGGCCGCTCGCGTCGCGCCCTTCCCGGCCGAAACCGAAGAGGATTGGTCGGACCACTGAACGCGCGTCGCGTCGGGTGCGCAGCCGTATGAGATGTGAACCGACCACCGACAGGTAATGGTCGATTAACAACTGGGCCGGCAGGAGCTCGGCGCGCCGAGATCAGAACGCTTGGGAGGCGGCTTCCCTATGTGCCTGTTCGAGCAGGGATCGCTGCTCTTCTGCCCGGCTCGCCAGCTCTTCAAGGTGGCCATGTGCAAGCGGCGGATAGTTCTCTCGGATCTGGATCAATGTCCGCCACAGCGTGAGCTTGCCCTCCACCCCCAAGCGGAGGAACTCGAGCTCGATCAAGCGGCTGAGATCCGAGTAGCCGGTGATCTGGCCGTTGAACTTCAGCCGGCCCACTTTTTCGGCGGTCCACGCGGCAACGCCTTTCACCACATCTTTTTGGATGCCCAAGTCGCTCATTAGAGCCTGGAGGGCCGCGCGGTCTTGTTCGATATCGAGAACAAGTTGATTCAGAAAATCCCCCAAGGAGGTTCCCTTGTTGCTCGCCGCGGCTCGCTTGGCAATCTCGTAACCTATGGTGGAGCCGGCGAGATGATCGTTCAGATATATCGATAGGAAGCGTTCGGAAGGCATTTTCGTATCTCCCGTCAAATCGCGGGCCGCTCTAGAGAGGAGCGTGCCGCGGCCATGGCTGAGACTGTTCGATCAACGCGGCGATCAGGAGGATTGCGCCTTCCCCCGCGGAAGGAGCGACGAGCTGTACTGCTAGGGGGTCCCCCTTCGGATGAATGCCCGCGGGTACGGACACCGCCGGATACCCCGCGAAATTCCAGGGCGCCGCGAAGGGAGCGAAAACCGCGTTGGAGCCGAGGTTGGCGACCCAAGATCAATTGCGCCACCGCCCCGCCCGGGTGGTCTCCTGGCCAGAGCGGGGGTCATCAGTAAGTTGAAGTCGGTGAAGAATTCCTCGGCCCTCCTTTTCCAGCGTTCACGCTGTTCCGCCTTTACCCAACCACGTCTGCGCACAAGCTGCCCCAGAGCGATATGCCCACGCGCTCCGCGCTCGAGCAGGTCCCGGTCGGCGTCCGCCGCCTCCTCGGCTACAGATGCCCCCCACCACGCAACGAGAGCATTTGCGGTCGCCACCTTCCCGGCTAGACAGGTGGAGGTGCGGGGATACGGAAGACTCGAACCTCGTCCGTGAAGCCCTTGAGGGTCACCTCACGTTCCTCGGCGGAGATACTCCGAGACTCCAACCACTCGCGTACGCGCCGGTACGCCTCGTCACTCAGCACGATTTCGCCACCGCCAGCCGATTGCTGCAGGCGCGCCGCGAGATTCGTGGTCTCCCCGATCACACTGAGATTGGCATTCGGCACGAAGCGACCAACCACGGCCGGCCCAACGGCAAGGCCAATCCCCAGAGGGACACCGGCGAGTGCTGCCTTGTCCCGCAGAGCGATGGCCGCCTGAAGCGCGTGCCGACAATGATCGATCCTGTCGCCGGACACGTTGAAGGTGGCCATCACCGCATCTCCGGCAAACTTGTCGATCAAGCCGAAATGACGGTCCACTTCACGCGTCGCCCAGCGTTGTAGTGCAGCAACAAGATCGGCCATCTTGTCGGGTGTGCGCTGTGCGGTCATCTCGGTGTATCCACGTACGTCCGCGAACAAAACCGTTACGAGGCGCTCCCCAGTCACCACTTCGTCGGCCGCTGAGGAAGGCGGGATCGTCACGTCGACATGCAGTCCGTGCGCGCTCCCGGCGGCCCCAGCCTCCTCAACAATCTTTCGAGAGCCGAGGTCTTGGGCCTGATCTACAGTTCTCTGCAGTGTTGCTTGCGCATGGTCTTGGGCACCGGCGGTCGATTGAGCAGATGCGAGCAATATGAAGGTCCGGAGTTCATCAAGAACGTATCCCGCATCGCGGTACCCGGAGGCGGATCGCTCGAGGGTAGCGGACGCCCCTTCTGGGTCGCCGAGTGCCAGTGACAGGCGGCCCTCGGCTTGATCCACCGCGGCTTCCCCGGCCGGATAGGGATGGGCATGGATGATATCCAGGAGCTTCCTTGCGCTGTCGAGATCGTCGAGATGAACAAATGCTTCGACGCCGAGGGCCAGCGTTGGTCTGTAGGTCCAGAACTTCGAAGCCCCCTCCAGGATCGACACCGCAGCCGCGCGGAGTTGGTCTCTGTCGCCGGTGGCGATGTGAGTCCGAATGCGGACGTGGGAGTCATAGATGACGTCCTGAACCTCCACCCGCGTTGTTATGTCTGGTAGGTATCGAACTGCTCCTTCGATGTCGCCTCGTTCGAGGAAGCCCTCCGCGAGCAGGAGTCTCGATCGCCAGATGTATTTGTCGTTCCGCATCCGCTCGAAACGATCCACCGATTGGGTGCCGGCTTCGACCCATTGCTCGATCTGCCCGCGCAGGCGCATGAGGTACATGCTGCACAACTCGACCGCAGCACTAGCCCATCCCCCCCACTCCGAGGATTCCTTGAGTCGATCTAGTGCTTCCTCCGCGCCGGGGATCATGCAATGAACGCGGTTCCACAGGTCGTTGTATGCGGCATTGATCGCGATTTGTGGGACGCCATTTGTCATGGCTTCGCGATGACTCTGTTCGATGGTTGCCAACCCGGCATCGACCTCCCCGTTGTCGAGGAGTGCGAGCCCCAGAAAGCCGAGTGCCCAGATCCGATTGATCTCATCATCGGCGGCCTCGGCGGTCTTGACCGCTTTTCGAGCTGCCTCCAGCGAACTTGCCACATCGAGTTGGAACAGATGGAGGCCGGCAATTCGCATGTACGCCAGGGCGAGTTCGGCACTCGGTCCCGTTCGCTCCAGCACCTTTAGCGCGGCGTTGTATTGCTCAGCCGCCTGATCGGGACGCGAGAGCTCCCAGAGGGCACGCCCGAGTACTAGGCGGAAGTGAGCCGCGTGCCGAAAGTCACCGAGTTCCTCGTAAGTTGCGATCCCCTCGTCGAGACAGGGAGCCGCCCTCGACGCGTGACCGTCGATGTTGAGGGCGCGACCCAGCCGGCAGAGGATCTCGGCGCGGTCTAGTTTGTCGGTGACATGTGGGAGTGCGCGTTCGTACAACGCGACGGCTTCAGTGTACGCATGCGCGTGCTCGGCGTTCGCTGCCGCATCCAGGCAGGCAGGTACGGCCTCTGTGAACCTGGCAGCCCCCAGGAGATGGAGTGCAAGTTCAACAGCGTTGGTGGATGGATCGGCGGCCAGCACATCTGCGGCGCGCGAGTGGATCTCCTGCCGGCGAGGCAGGACCACGTCGTCGTAGATTGCCTCCTGGGTCAGCGCGTGCCGGAAGCGGAATCGACCGGCTATCCCGGCTTCGGTTACAAGTTGGTTACGGATCGCGGAGGCAATCGCGGCCTGCACATCCGATGCGCTGGCATTCACGACGGCGCTAAGGGTCGAGTAGGTGAACGCATGGCCGAGCACTGCGGCAGTCTGGAGGACTTCGGCCTCAGAATCACCGAGCCGCTCGAGCCGCAGAAGAATGCTTTCCTTCACCGAATCCGGAAGACGGAATTGGTCACGGGCCTGATGTTGCCAACTCGAGCCCGCGCGAAAGATCTCGCCCCGATCGATTGCATCCTTGAGTAATTCCTCCAGGACAAAGGGGTTTCCCTCACTTCGCTGATGCATGTTGTCCCGGAAGCCCGGAGTTAGCTCTGCCATGTCGAAGATGCAGGTCACCATCTCCGCCACGTCCACCTCGGACATCTCCTGTAGCTCGATGACCTCAGCCGCGCCCGACCTACGCCAGCCCTGGATGGTCGGGACAAGCGGATGCCTGCGATGCAACTCATCGCTTCGGTAAGTCACGAGGACCATTGCTCGCAGACCCTGCAGGCGCCGGGTGAGATAGTCGAGCAGTTCTCGAGTCGATGCGTCGGCCCAGTGAATGTCTTCCACAACGAGAAGGAGTCCCGACTCTGCCGCGGCCAGGGACAGCATTGTGATGATTGACTCGAACAATCGGAGCTTCGCCTGGGCGGCATCTCCGCCGGGAGAAGGGGCATCGCCGACTGCGAGCTGAGGGAACAGTCGCGCCAGCTCCGTTCGTACGGCGCCTAGGCGCCGAGCTAGGGCCTGTGCATCCTGTGATGCGATGTAGTTGCCGAGGGCCTCGATCATCGGTAGATAGGGGAGGGCCAGCTCGGCTTCGCTGCATGCTCCCCGCATGACTGCAAAACCCAGGCGCCGCGCCCTCGCCTCCGTCTCGGCGGCGACTCGTGATTTCCCGATTCCGGCCTCGCCCACCACGACCACAAAACGGCTGTCACCGCGCGCCGCGTCGAGGAGGGCATCTTCTAAACGAGAGAGCTCCTCGTCACGCCCGACCACGACAGGACAAATGACGGCCTGGGTCATTGGTTCATTCTCTTCACCGGGCCGGCCCAGGAAAAGGCCCTAGTCGCCAAGTCGGCAGCGTTTACTCACGCACGCGCCGGTTCGTCGCGCACGACTGCAGGCGACAGCTCGATCCCTATTGCGCGCGACCCTCGGGTGGCCGCCAGGCCCATGGCCACGATGGCCGCGGTCAACAACACGACTCCGATCCACTGTGACCCCACCAGACTCGTGTCGAATGCAAGGTAGTTGACGGCGATGGCGCTGAGGGGAAACGTCAGCTCGGCCAGGGTGGCGGCAGACGCCGGTGTTTCCCGCAAGCCTCTGTAATAGAGGATCAGGCCCAGCAACCCCGGCACAAGCGCCAGCAGTAGGAGCGCAAATGCGTCCTGACCCCCGATGGTAGAGATCGCATCGCCCTGGTCTTGCACCAGGACGATCACTATCGTTGCCGGGAGCCCGACTCCGAAACGCAACGCTGTAAGGGACGCGAATTCAACCTTTCCGGTGAGATGGCGGCCGAGGACGGTCCCGAAACCCCACAGGGCTGCAGCTCCAAGTGCGAGCGCGGCTGGGGTGAACGCTGCGATCGATACATCGGTCGGCTCGGGGAACGAGATGAGGTACGCACCCGCGAGTGAGGCGACGAGATAGAACCCGAAGCGAGGAAGGAGCCTCTCTCCCAGCAGGACCGTCGCTCCTCCAATGGCAAAAAGAGGTTGCAGCTTTTGAAGCAGCAGCGGTGTGTTGGGGTCTCCGTACACGAAAGCTTGGGTGAAAAGAACCGTTGCGAGGGCGGACGCGCCGGCACCGATTATCAGCAGTGACAGCCAGTCTCGGAAAGAAAAAGACTTCGTCACGGGGAGGGCCCGAAGTAACAACGGAAGGGTGATTAGTACGAGGATGATGTGCTCCACCATGACCACGATCCCGGCGGGGAGCTCAAGTGCTAATCCACGACGAAACAATCCTTCGCTTCCCCATGTAGCGGCGGCCAGGGCAACGAACAAAAAGCCGAATCCGCCGGCCGAGCGATGCTGCCGGGAAACGTCGCTCACAAAGGATCCTCTCTATATGGTTCGGCTCGGACCGCCGTCGTGCAGATGCATGAGGTTAAACGGTGACCGTCCAGGGTGGACAACCGACGGTAGTCCGCCCGCCTTCCCATGAGACCGCTTCGGTCCCGTGGTTGGGAATCGCCCCCTCCTCAGCTTCGTTCGTGCAGAAAAGGTCATCTGCGAAGGGGGCTTAATGACACCGGCGCGGGAGCTGCGGTTCGCTTTCGTCTTCGACGACCACGAAGCTTCTCTACGCCTTTTCCGGGACGTGTTCGGTCTCGAGACGGTGGAGGAGTTCGAGCACAACGGCGGCAGGGGGGTGATTCTGCGAGTGCCGGCCGCCACTCTGGAGCTCTTCGATCCCCGCTACGGGCGCCATGTCGACGATATCGAGGTCGGCCACGGCGTGGATTCCCGCGTCAGGATCGCGGTCAATGTGGACGATCTCGCCGACGCCGCTGCGGCCGTCTCTGAGGCCGGCCCCAAGCCCGAGGCAGGACCCGTCGTGACTCCCTGGGGCGACCACAACCAGCGATTCAAGACCGGCGACGGGCTCCAGCTGACCCTCTTCCAGAGGGCAGCCGGCTGAGCCGGCTACGCGGGGCCGGCGATTGCCTGCTCCGCTCACCTGCGGAATAGAACGGGTCGGGCCGACGTTGGCACTGCCATAATTGTCGGGTCAACTTCTGGAACGGGAGATCGACCATGCTCAAGGTCATCCGTGGCAAAGGCGTCTACTGACTCAACTGATCCGAGTTTGAAGACCTCATCGCCCCCTACCGAAGGGGGAGTGATCGTGGACATAGGGACGGGGGACGGTCGCTATGTCTACAGAGGCGCCCGCGCGAATCCCGACAAGTTCTTCATCGGGATCGACGTGCAGAGAAAAGCGTTGGAGAAGGTGTCGGAGAGGGTCCATCGGAGGCCGGAGAAGGGCGGGCTGCCAAACGTTCTGTTCCTGCAGGCACCGGTCGAGGACCTTCCCGAGGAACTGAACAACGTCGCCGATGAGATACATATCCACTTCCCATGGGGGAGCCTTCTCCGTGCCGTCGCGGTCGGAGCCGAGCCTACGTTGGAGGGGTTGCGGCGGATCGCCGCGCCCGGTGCGTGGCTCGAAGTCGTCATCGGTATCGATGAGTATCGAGACGCCGGCGAATCCGCGCGGCTAGAACTTCCGCCCTTGAGTGAGGACTATGTCGAGACCGTACTGAAAGCGCGCTATGCGTCGGTGGGATTCGTCATCCAGGAGAGCGGACTGGTGTCGCGTGAGGAGTGGCCCGACATCGATACAACGTGGGCGAAGCGCCTCCGAGGGAGTACTCGCCGCCGGCTGTTGTTCATAGTGGCCAGAGCCGGCGGGTAGTTCGCTGTGGCCACCTACGTCGGCCTCCTGCGGGCCATCAACCTGGGTTCGGTCAACAAGATATCGATGCCGGCGCTCCGCACGACGTTGGAGGATCTGGGTTACGGGAATGTCCGGACCTACGTGCAGAGCGGCAATGTCGTCTTCGATGCTCCCCGGACGTCCCATTCGACTCTCTCGAGCCAGATCGAAAGAGCAATTTCGTCAACATTTGGCCACGACATCTCGGTGATCGTCCGGAAGGGGTCGGACCTGGAGCGAGTGGTAAGTGGCAATCCATTCGCCACCGAGGATGTGCTGCCGCTGGCTCTGCACGTCGTGTTTTTGGCCCACAGCGCGCCGGCTAAAGCTGTGAAGGCGCTGGATCCGGCGAAGTGGCTGCCCGACAAGTTCGAGGTTCGGGGCGCGGAGGTGTACCTCTTTCTTCCCACCGGAATGGGCAGGTCGAAGATGTCCATCTCCTACTTCGAGAAAGCACTCAGCATTCGCGGAACGGCGAGAAACTGGAACACAGTGAACAAGCTCCGGGACTTGGTAGCCGAGCGATAGCCCAGCGATCCGCATCGGCGCGAAAGCGCAGAATATTGGGCTGACCTGCCATCCCACGCCGACCGGCGCGCCGCCGGCTTTGAGCTGATTTCCCAGATGGCAATCGACCGTCACCTGTCGACGTTAAGTTGCCATTTCAGCGCCGGGCCCTAGGTGCCCGCGCCGGATTTGCTCGTTTTAGGGGGGACTCACTGTGCGACTGACCCTGGTCCGGAGCGCGACTCTGCTCGTCGAGATGGGAGGCCACCGGATACTCGTCGATCCGATGCTCGACGACGCGGGAGCTCGTCCCCCGGTGGAGAACACGCCGAATCCCCGGCGCAACCCCCTTGTGCCGCTGCCCGTGCCCGCGGCCGAGATCGTTAGGGATGTGGAAGCGGTAATCGTTACGCACTTACACAAAGACCACTTCGATGACACCGCAGCAGAACTCTTGCCCGGAGACATTCCCGTGTTCTGTCAACCCGAGGACGAGGGGTCGCTGAGCCGGCGAGGCCTCGATGCGCGAGCCGTTCAGGAGACCACCGAATGGGCCGGACTGACCATTGCCAGGACCGGCGGCCGCCACGGCACGGGTGCGGTTGCGGAGCTGCTGGCTCCCGTAAGCGGGTTCGTGATCGACGATCTCTACATCGCCGGGGACACGGTTTGGTGCTCCGAAGTCGAAGAAGCCATAGTGAGCCACCAACCGCGGGTGGCGGTGGTCAATGGAAGTGGGGCCCGCTTCGTCGACAGTGATCCAATCGTTATGACGATCGACGACATCCGCCGAATCGTCGCTCGCGTCCCCACTGTCGTCGTCGTTCATCTCGAGGCAGAGAACCATTGCATAGAGACGAGGGAGCAAATCAAGGAGGCGCTGCCCGATGTAGTCGTCCCCGACGACGGAGAGACTCTCGAACTCTAGCCGTCGTTATCCGGAGCAGCCTGAGTACCAGCTGTTTCGGTTCGGCCTGCACTGAAACGCATGGCCCCGGAACGGGTTTGCCGAGAGACCTATATAGCTCCCCAGCTATGAAGGCCCGCCCCCAATGAGCATGTCCGATAGCCGCTAGCAATCGCGCGTAGCGGGTGAGACGATGCATTGATGTTCCGTGACTTCGATAGTTGCCGCCGAGCCGCCGAAGCCAAAGACGCACGCTTTGACGGCATGTTCATAACCGGCGTCACTTCCACCGGGATCTACTGCCGGCCCAGCTGTCCCGCCATAACCCCGAAGCGCGCCAACGTCCGATTCTTTCCGACTGCCGCCGCCGCTCAGGCGGGGGGCTTCCGTGCGTGCAAGCGGTGCCGGCCCGATGCGAGCCCCGGCTCGCCGGAATGGAACGTCCGCGCGGATACCGTGGCCCGCGCGATGAGGCTGATAGCGGACGGAGTTGTCGATCGGGATGGAGTGGGTGGACTGGCCACGAGACTCCACCTGAGCGAGAGGCACTTGCACCGGTTGCTCGTCGCCGAAGTGGGTGCGGGGCCGCAAGCGCTCGCTCGTGCGCATCGGGCTCAAACCGGCCGCCTACTGATCGAAACCACCCCGCTGAAGTTTTCGGAGATTGCGTTCGCGTCAGGGTTCGCGAGCATCCGCCAGTTCAACGACACGATCAGAGAGGTGTTTGCATCAACACCCACGGAATTGCGACGAAAGAAGAACCGGAACGCTCCGAGAGCACCAGGTGCGGTAACTCTGCGGCTGCCGTACCGCGCATCGCTGGATACCGAATCGCTCTTCACGTTCCTCGCCGCGCGAGCGATCCCCGGTATAGAAGGAGGCAACGAGAGCACCTACCAGCGAACTCTCCAACTTCCGCACAGCACCGGGATCGTGGAGCTCATGGCCGAGGACGGCCACATCGGTTGCCGCCTTCAGTTGGACGATCTCCGAGACCTGACAGCCGCAGTTCAAAGATGCCGCCGGCTTTTCGACCTCGACGCCGACCCCGTGGCCATCGATGCGGCCCTGCGAACGGACTCATTTCTCCGTCCGCTCGTCGCGCAGAGGCCGGGATTGAGGGTTCCGGGAACCGTCGATGGCAAAGAACTTGCCTTCCGGGCAGTCATCGGCCAGCAGATCTCGGTAAGAGGTGCTCGCACGATCGCAGCGCGCTTGGTCGAACGTTTTGGGAAGCCCCTAACGGCGCAGGAAGCCGGATTGACTCACCTGTTTCCCGAGGCAGGCGTCGTAGCCGACGCCGATCTAAGCAAGATCGGGATTCCAAAGACGAAGCAGAAGACGCTAAACGCTCTCGGCTCCGTCCTTGCTGCCGGGACGCTGGTGATCGATCCGGGAGCAGACCGCGACGAAACGAGAGGGCGGCTTCTGGAGATCCCCGGGGTTGGTCCCTGGACCGCGGCGTATATCGCCGTTAGAGCGCTCAGCGACCCCGATGCTTTCATGGGAACGGACCTTGGGGTTAGGCATGCGCTGAATCGACTCGGCGTCCGAGAGGACCCCACGCTTGTCGCTCGACGCTGGAGGCCGTGGGCTGCCTATGCCCAGCAACATCTCTGGACAAGTCTCGGATGAAAGAATGGAGGACGTGATGGATACGACGTATTACACGACGATCCCCAGTCCCATCGACGACCTGTTGCTCACGTCGGATGGACGCTCCCTGTCGGGCCTGTACATGTCACCCTTCTCGCCGCCGGAAGGTGGACGACGCGATGAGGGACCATTCGAAGAGGTCATCGGACAGCTCGAGGACTACTTCACCGGAGGTCGCAAGTCGTTCGATGTGGCGCTCAGGCCAAGTGGGACTCGATTCCAGCTGAGTGTGTGGGAGGGGCTCCGAGAGATTCCTTACGGCACAACGATCAGTTATGGGGAACTGGCTCGTTGGATCGGAAACCCCAGAGCGGTGCGGGCCGTGGGCCGCGCCAATGGTTCGAATCCGATTGCGGTCATCGTTCCTTGCCACCGCGTCATCGGTGCAGACGGCACCCTTACGGGCTACGGAGGGGGGCTCGACCGGAAGGCCAAGCTCCTCGCGTTAGAAGGGGTGAGCATCCAAACCGGCGCGCCGGAGCGTTCACCGGTATAGAGGTCATGATCACGGAACGCGCGAGCCGGCACGGATGGTTCGGATGACGATCAGTTTGTCGGTGCTCGATTCCGCGCCCCAAACCTCGCCGGGGCGGCCCAGCAGCTGACGGACTTCCGCTCCAGGCGTCGGGATCTGGATCGTTCGCCATCGTTCCGAGTCGGGATCGAAGCGATGGATCGCATTGGCGCCGAAGTCTGTGAGCCACACCATGTCGCTCTCATCGACATAGACCGCATAGGGCTGTGGGTTGGCTCCGGGAAGGTCCCATTCACGCCATCGGGAGGTGGCGGGGTTGTACATCCCAAGCCGTCCTGCATTCCACTCGCTCACCCACAAGCGCCCGCGCGAATCCGCCCAGACGCGCCGAGCACCCTGACCCTCGGTAGGCGGCTCGATCACAGTCGATCCACCGCGTTGTCGACCGATGCGGGCGATGTGATTTCCGGCGAGCGACGCGTAATAGACGTCTCCAGTGGGGGTCGTCGTTATGCCGTAGGGACCGGCGCCGCCCGGCGATTCCCACACTTCAGTGGATTTGGCATGGGGATCGACTCGTCCGTAGATCCCAGACTGACCCGTGAACCACAGAATTCCATCGCCGTCGAATGTGGCCGTGTTGAGGTTCGCGTATCCACCGGTAGGGAGTGGGTATCGGGTGACTCGATCCGTCTCCGGGTCCACCCTGACGATCGCGTTCAGCCCACCGTCTGTTATCCACGGCGCGCCGTCGGGTCCGACTATTACACCGTGCGGGGCCGAACCTTGGCCCAGCGCAACGTGATGGGTAGCACCCGTTCTGGGGTTGAGGCGGCCGAGATCGCCGGTTGCCTGCGCGGTGTACCAAACCACTCCGTTCGGACCGGGGGCGACGTCGTGCGGACGCGAACCACCGGGAACGTCGAATTCACGAACTCGTATGCGCGTCCGCGCCGGTCGATCCGGAGGGGTGGGAGTTTCGGTCGTCGGCACTTCGGGCTCTGGAGATTCGGTGGAACGCGCCACCGGAGGCGCGGTCCCCGATTCGCCTGAGCAGGCGGCCATGAGCACTAGACCCGCAAGTATGAACGGACGGACGACCACGTGCCCACTCTACGAGCGTTGGTTCGCTAGTGCGTGTAGCTTCGCCCCATGACCGGCTACCGTCCAGTGCCCGCCCCGCGATACGACCTGTCGCCCTCCCGAGCCCTCCAGGCTTCCAGACAGTTCCGCGCCACGATGGCTTTGAGGCGTTCGATCCGCGATTTCAGCGATGAGCCATTCAACATCGAACTCGTTCGCAACTCTCTCGCGGTGGCAAACTCCGCGCCCTCCGGAGCGAACATCCAGCCGTGGCACTTCGTTGTCGTGACCGATCCGAATGTGAAACGGCGGATACGTGTGGAAGCAGAGAAAGAGGAGCGGACGTTCTACGCGTCGAAGGCGTCGGAAGTTTGGCTGGAAGCCCTCGCTCCCCTCGGGACCGATTACCGCAAGCCTCACCTGGAAAAAGCTCCAGTCGTCGTCGTGGTATTCGAGGTCCACCGCTCCGATGTCTCACCGCAGCCGTACTACGTGAAGGAGTCTGTGGGTATCGCCGTCGGTTTCTTACTTGCCGCCCTCCACCATTCGGGCCTGGCGACGCTGACACACACGCCGAGCCCCATGAGGTTCCTGAATACGATCCTGGATCGTCCGGGCAACGAACGTCCCTACGTCGTCATCCCGGTCGGCCGGGCCGCTCCGGACGCCGTCGTCCCGGATTTAACCAAGAAGGAAGTAACCGAAGTCACGACGTGGCTACCCTCGGCTGTTTCGAATTCCGGATGGAATCTCGGTGTGGGAGAGTGAGTCCCAAGGTTGAGGGATGACTAGAGCCTACGGCTCCTGCCGGGATGCCGGACCGCGTCGACCGTTCGTCCACGAACCCATGTGGTCAGTGCATGGGCGGTGACCGGCCGGCTTACGTAGTCCCCTTGTGCGAAGTCACAGCCGAGTTCGGCCAACCGGCGCCAAACGTTTTCGCTTTCCACGCCCTCCGCGACCGCAGATAGGCCGAGGTTGTGAGCCAGGTCGATAGTGGATCGAACGATCGTTATGTCGTCGTCGCTCCGGGGCAGTCCAATGGTGAACGATTTGTCGATCTTGATGGTGCTTACCGGGAGATCGCGCAGGCGAGACAGAGATGAATAGCCGGTACCAAAATCATCGATAGCTATCTGAAGACCCATGTCCGTGAGCTCTCGGAGGGTCGCTGCAGCGCGTAATGGATCCGCCATTAGCGCACTCTCTGTGATCTCCAGCTCCACCGATTCGGCAGGGACGCCCCATCTGGACAGAGCTCGTTCGATGTCATCCGTGAGCGTTGGGTCGTGCAGGCTGTAAGCGGAGAGGTTGACGGCGAGGTTCAGATCGACGCCGGTGCGGCTCCATTCTTGGATCTGTCGAATCGATTCGTCGAGAACGAAAAGCGTGATCTGTTTGATCAGTCCCGTCCGCTCCGCAACCGGAATGAATCGGTCTGGCCCTACCAATCCCAGCCGCGGGTGATTCCAACGAAGCAGAGCTTCGACGCCAAGCACGTGGCCGTTGTCGAGCGCCACCTTGGGCTGATAATGAATCAGCAGGTTTCCGGATCCGGTTGCCTGTCGAAGCTCCGGGACCAACGAGAGCGCGGCAACGCTGTAGGGGTCCTGTTCGGGCTCGTATACGGTGAATCCCGTCCTGGCCTCTTTCGCTTGGTACATGGCCACATCTGCCCGCTGCACAAGAGCGTTCGGGTTCGTGCCGTGCTCGGGGCACAGTGCCATACCAATACTCACGCCGGCTTCGACCGGAAGATCGCCGAGCACAAAAGGAGGCTCGAAACACCTGAGCACATGCTCGGCAACTGAGATGGCCTGCGTGAGGCTTTCTGGCTCAACCAATATCGCAAACTCGTCGCCTCCTATGTGGGCCACGGTGAACTCACCGGGGATCTCCTCCCTGAGCCGGGCACCAACCTGTTGCAGCAGGTTGTCGCCGTTGTGATGACCGAGGGTGTCGTTGATCTCCTTGAAGCGGTCCAGGTCCATCAGCAGGATCGCCACCATCGAGCCGGGAGTGAGGTGGCGAACGGCGTTCTCAAGACGTGTCAGGAATGCGGAGCGATTGGGGAGCCCCGTCAGGGGGTCGTGTGTTGCGAGGTGATGCATTTCTCGAGCGAGCCGCGCGTTTCTCAATGAAGAGCTTGCCCCTCGTGCAACGGCCACGATTGGTAGCACCAGCAGGAGGACGAGCGCGATGTTGATCTTGGCGATCAATACGGCAATCGGCGCCAGGCCGAGTAGGACGGCGTCGGTGAAGGCCTGAAAGCCCAGGTTTGTTGAAAAGGCCGTTGCCAGCGGCCGATGTTCTTCAAAGGCAATCGCTGCGTCGGTGAGCGCGTTGTTGACAAGGAAGAACAGAGCGGCAGAGATCAGGATCGCAAGCAGATAGACCGTGTCGATGTCACGGATGGTCGCTGCACGGTCGGTCAGGGCTTCGAATGCAGTTCCAGCCGCCACCATCGCGAGGGTGTACTGGGAGATGTTGAACAACGTCTTACGACCGGGCTTTTTCCGGATGACGTCGTCGGTGAGCGATGCTACCGCCTGTGCAACGACCGCCGCGGGGATGCTTATGAGGAGAAGCAGAGCGAAGCTGAATGTTGTGGCGGTTGTTATTTCTTCGACGGATCCGCCGGGTCTTTGAATGCGGAGCGGGAATGTCTCCGATAACACGACAAGGATGCCGAGGACCCAGAAGGATGCATGAGTGGCCTCGTCGGACAGGTTCGCGATTTGTACCAAGAGCGCGGCGAGGCCAAGGAATGAAACGACACCGACGTAGACGTTCCTTGATTCCCTGTGACCCAATTGCCCGCTCCTCCTCGCATCCACAACTCTATGGTGAGCAATGTGAGCTGGGAAGCGAGAAGGGCTAGCAGTTGTGTCGTCATTGCACTGTGAGACCTTAGCCCCACTTCTTACCAGCACCGAGAACTTCGAGAAGCATTGCGACAGACGACAGAACCATGGCGACTCGAAACGCACGAACCTTCACTCTTATCTCCTTTGCGTGCGCTCCCGAACCCTGCCCTTGCTAATGCCTGCTCGGAGAGTAGGTCGGTCAGCTTTAGGGCGACCACCCGCATCAACCCGCGCGGGGGTGCACAGACCCCCAATCGGGGGAGTGGGTCCTCATCGAATCCCAGGACTATCCAGTAAATGACGGTCTCCCGCGCGCCGAAGTTGTAAGGACGATCCGTGGGAGGAACATGTTTCTGCTCGCTACAGCTTTTGTGATGGCTTCGGTGGTGTTTACGGGTGGGCGCGTTCAGAGGCTCGCTACATTCAAGGTCCGCGCAAGCTGGCTCCTCGTGCTGGCGCTCGTCCTCCAGTTCCTGACCATGTCCGCATTCCCAAACGCCGACCGCGTGCTACTCGGAACGCTGCATCTGGTCTCCTACGTCATGGCCGGAGTAATGGTCTTCCTGAACCGGGGGGTTCGCGGTGTGCCGACTATTGGTCTGGGCGGACTATTGAATGGGCTCGCGATCGCGGCGAACGCCGGAACGATGCCGGCATCGCCGGCGGCTGTTGCGACGGCGGGTTTGGCAAGCGCGTCGGGCGGTTTCGAGAACTCGGCACCGCTGGCGAGCCCGAACCTATCCTTCCTGGGCGACGTCTTTGCGATCCCGGCATCGTGGCCGGTTCACAACGTCTTCAGCGTTGGGGACTTAGGGATCGTGTTGGGAGCCGCGATCCTGCTTCACTTCGCGTGCGGCTCGCGCGTGGCTCGGGCCCGCTTAGTGGCCCGGCTCTGTCGGTGGTGTTGAGCCAAGCAGATTAGCTCGGGACCGCTCTATGATCTGGCGATGGACGCGCCCTCGCTTGATCGACGGGCGTTCCTCGCCGGCGGTGCGCGCGTCGCAGCGAGTGCGGGGGCCCTGGCCCTTACGGGCTGCAGCACCGGAGATCCCGGTGAGGCCGGCGCGCCTAAGTCTCCTGCCCCAATTCCACCGGGGAACCTCGGAGAATGGGAGAACGTTCGAGAGCAGTTCCTGCTCGATCCGGAGATCGCGCACTTCTCTGCATTTGTCCTCGCCTCGCACCCTGCAGGGGTGAGAGCAGGTATCGAGCGATGGAGGGAGGCTCTCGACGCAGACCCCGTCCGGATCGTGGCCGACGAGACGAAGAATGACGAGGCTGTTCGAACGGCTGCAGCTCGCTACCTTGCCGTCCCACCCGATGAGATCGCGCTGACCGATAGCACAACGATGGGCCTTGGGTTGGTCTACAACGGCCTCCGATTGAACCCCGGCGATCACATACTGACCACCGCTCACGACTTCTACTCCACGCACGAGTCGCTGCGCCTCGCCGCGGCCCGATCGGGAGCTGAGGTTCAGAGAATCGCTCTCTACAACAACCCCGCCGCCGCATCGGCCGAAGAGATGGTTTCTCTTCTGCGCAGGGCAATCCGGCGCACCACGCGCGTCGTGGCACTCACCTGGGTTCACTCGAGTACAGGCGTGAAGGTCCCGGTGCGCGAGATCGCCGACGTCCTCCAGGAGATCAACGCAGATCGCGATCCGGCCGACCGGGCGTTGTTGTGTCTCGATGCCGTGCATGGCTTTGCGGCAGAGGACGCGACACCGGCCGGACTCGGTTGTGACGTGTTTATCTCGGGGACGCATAAGTGGCTCTTCGGTCCGCGAGGAACGGGAATCGTATGGGCGCGCCGAGACGTATGGGAGCGATTCGCTCCAATAATCCCGACCTTCTCCGGACCGAGCATCGGCGGGTGGCTGTTCGGAGAACGGACTCCCTTCATATTCGGGCTCGACGGAACGCCAGGCGGATACCATTCGTTCGAGCATCGATGGGCGCTAACCGATGCCTTTGACTTTCACAACTCAATAGGCAAGAGCCGTGTTACAGAGCGCACTCACGAACTGGCGACCAGATTGAAGGAAGGAATTGCCGCACTTCCCAATGTGCGGCTCCTGACGCCGCTCGATGAGGAACTTTCATCCGGCATCGTGTGTTGCACGGTCTCGGGCATGGAACCCCCCGGTGTGATCGACGCTCTGCGCCGCGACCACGGGATCTTGGCGAGCATCACGCCCTACCGCGCGCAGTACGTCCGGTTCGGCACGAGCATCGTGACAATGCCGGAACAGGTGGACGCGACGGTTGCGGCACTCGACGAAATGCCCTGACGGATCGCGCCCGACGCGCCGGGACGGCACTCAGCCACGACTACTTCGGGGTGCGTCGCACTCGACGGCTGGATCATCGCCGTCCGCGACCTCACGTATTTGGATTCGCGAGCCGGCATGGTGTCCTGTTCGGGCGAAGCATCGCGGACATGTTCAACGACGCTCGACCTGATGATCCTCGGTGGTGCTCACACCGAATGTGGGCGCCTGGGCTGCGCGGCCTGTGGGCACCGCGCAGCCCAGGGAACGTCGCTAGTGGCCGAGCGGCGGAACCGCCAGTTGAACTAGTTGAAGTGCCTGCGCGGGGAACCAGTCGCCTGCGCCCGGGTCCACCTGTCCCCACTCCGGGTCAACCGTGCCGGTAGGACCAAGCCCTCTCGTGCATTCGCCGTCCGACTCACCCGGTGTTTTCACCCACAGGAAAGCATCAATGAGCGGATCACCCGTGTCGGCGGTCGGCCGGAGGCCGAGTCCGCGGCCCGGCGGGTTACACCAATCCTGGGGATCGGGATAAACGCCCGCCGGTGGGGTCCAGGGGCCCTGCCCGTTTCGGCTCGTGTCGATGACAAAGTGCGTTGTAGGAACCGCCGAGCCGAGATTGGCTGCGTACCACTCGTCCGTGAGGTGCCAGGTGCTGAAGTCGTTGGGGTTGGCCGGGAAGTACTGGCTTGCGCAGAAGTCGTACCGACCCAATCTCCAGCCCCCCTCCTCGGGATTGGCCGCGAACGCTAGGCAGCTCGAGATCCACGTTCCGTACTTCTGCAGGTGTTCGGTAAGGCGGTAATTCGAGACGTTGAGGAAGAACCCTGCAGTGCGATCCACCCCTGCCTTTACCAGGCGATCCGATACGTCGCCCACTCCGAGCCACGCGCTGTGCGTGGCATCGAGGTAGACCTTGACGCCGGGCTGCTGGTTCAAGCGATCTACGGCCTCGTTCAGCATGAAGAAACGATCCGCTGCCGCAGTTTCGGGGTCTGCCTCCATCGGCTGGCACCACTCGAGTTCGTTGTTGATGGTCGTATACCAGGGGATGATTCCCAAGCCGTCGGGTTCGAGAATGACCAGCGCGTCCTTGTTCCCGATTCCCTTGGCTACGCCGTCCACCCACCCGAGGTATTCGTCGGCGTTTGTCGCGCCACCGGCCGAGAACTGCGCGCAGTCACGGAAGGGGATGTTGTAGAGGACGAGGACGGGCGTGGTGCCTCCTTGTCTGTCCGCCTGTCGCATCGTCCTCCGGACCTCGTCCTCGACCTCCGCCGGGGTACCGGCTTCGACCCACACGGCCTGCGGAGTCCTGATCATCGTGCGGAGGAGATCGGCGTTAGTGCGGTCGTGGGCGGCTCGCAGCTCGGCGATCTGTTGGAGCGCGCCCGGCTGCGGGGGCGGGATGAAGAAGCTCGTCGAGGGATCCAAGCCGGCGGTCTCGGTCGCCGCGGACTCGACCGGTGACACCGCCACCAGTGCGATCGCAACCAGCGCGGCAGCAGTCGCGCGGAACTTTACTCTGTTCATCGCTCAGCCCTCCCCAAGCTGTTCGCCATGTTTTTCCAGAGATTTTGGAAGCGCTCTCAAACCATCCTAGGGGGCCTTCGTCGAGAGGCGCAAGCGGTTTGTCGGTTTTTTGGCGGGCTATTGAGAGCGCTTCCGATGAGGTGTGAGATTGTTGGTGGGCTCACGAGACGAGGAGGCTCGATGGACGTAACGATCGCCGGGGGACACGGGCAGATCGCCCTTTTGTTGACCAGGATCCTGCACGATGGGGGACACGGCATCCGCTCGCTGATCCGCAACCCCGCCCACACAGACGATGTCCGATCGGCGGGAGGGGAGCCTGTTGTGTGCGATCTGGAGGTCGCCACCAATGAGAAGGTGGCGACCGCGGTGGGATCGCCCGATGCCGTGGTGTTTGCCGCGGGCGCCGGGCCGGGCAGCGGCTCGGAGCGCAAGGAAACCATGGACTTAGGTGGGGCGGTCAAGCTGATCGAGGCCGCCAGAGCCCGTGGCATCCGCCGCTACGTCATGGTCAGCTCGGCGCGCGCCGATTCATCCACGGAGGGGGAAGACACATTTAGCGTCTACCTGCGCGCCAAGGGGCGCGCCGATGACGAGCTCACGGCGAGTGGACTCGACTACACGATCGTGAGGCCGGTGAGGCTTACGAACGAGCCGGGAACGGGGCGCGTTCAACTCGGCGCGGCGGTTGGGCGCGGGACCATCAGCCGGGCCGACGTTGCGGAGTTAGTTGCGTCGGCGCTGGGCGAGCCGGTATCGGTCGGGAAGGTCTTCGAGGCCCGGGCCGGGGAGGTTCCGATAGCGGAGGCTCTGCGCCACTTGTGAGGCGTGCCGAGTGGGGTGGGCCCTGGAGGGCCCTCCCACGTTCACTTGACAGCCCCCGTCCCGGATCATTCCGGCTGGGCGCAGGGTTCTGTGAACTCGAAGGCCTCGGCAGTCGGGCCGACGAAGAAATCTTCAACCACGCTCACGCCGGACGGCACGTCGAGGTCGGGCTGCACGATGAGGTGCTGACGGAATACCGTCTCGTGGGGATCCCCCGAGAACCGGCCGGCCTCCTCAGGGAGCATTCCCTCGTAGTCCACCGTCTCCAGCTCCGAGGCCGCCTGAACGAGTCCCTCGCGTGTCAGATCGCCGTTGGCGTATGCCGCGTCGAGGGCTGCCTTGAGCGGATACGACCACACCCATCCGGATGTGTATCCCTCGTTTGGCGCCACGTCGCCGAGTGCTTCCCTCATGGCTTGATGCCCGGGCGTGTCTGCGTCGAACGGGGGCCATGGGAAGGTTGCGAGGTAGAGGGCCTGAAGAGCTTCGGCGGCGGGCGACTCGAGAAGACCTTGGTTCCACGTCGGCTCCGTCCCGATGAACTTGCCCGCATAATTTCTTGCCGCCGAACCACCGACGATCTCCGCCATCTCCGCAGGCCCGGTGGTCACGATCACAAGGTCCGGTTGAGCCTGCAAGATGGCGTCGATCGCGGCCTCCTGACTTCCGACTACCGCATTTGGTCCGGTTTCGACTGCGCGAATGAATTCGAGGCCATTTTCGTTCGCCGCTATCTCCGCTCCCGCCGCCGCGTCGCCGCCGTAGTCCCCGGGATAGTGAACGGCCATGACGCTCTCGATCCCGAATTCTTCGACTGCGTAGTCGATCGCGTTCATCGACTCCAAGCAGTAGTTGCTTCCGGACTCGAGGATGTTGTCCTCGAATTCCCAGCCCGACCACCACGAAGCCGGCGCGCCGACGACGTTCTCGCGCTGGTAAAACGGAAGTCCGGCGATCGTCATCGGTGTACCCAGAGTTTGCGCGAGGGCAAGGACCTCAGGTTGGATGTCTTGGTACTCCTGGACGTGGACTTCGGGGTTGTATTTGTTGTCGCGCGTGTATCTGCCGACATCGACGTCGTATTCGCCCCCGATGCCACCCTCTTCGTTGACGCGCGTCCAGAACGCCTCTTGTGCTTCGGTGATCGGAACGGCGAGGGCTGCGAATGGGCCCTCGGTGAGGTCCGAGAGCGTTCCAAGATAGATGCATCCGTTGTCATCGTTGACCGCGTCGGGACACGGCTCTTCGGTTATGCCGATATCGGTCTGAACCTCACCGGTCGGTTCTGATTCATCCGAATCGCCGCCCGACTCGCGGCACCCCGCTGCGACGAGAGCAAGCAGGATCACCAGGACGGCTAACAGGTGCCGCCGGACCGGTTGTGGCATAGCTCCCCCTCCCCTAAGGCGATCGCTGCAGCGATCGACCGGCTGACTGCTATTCCTCCACGTGCACTAGTACGAGAATGGCCAAGCCTTCCAGTAGTTGCGGACCCGCACCCAGAGTCCGTACAGCCCGCGGGGCTCGAAGATAAGGAACGCAACGATCAAGAGGCCGTACAGGATCTGCTCCAGCTGCTGTGTCGTGATCAACCCACCCGCCTGTCCGCCGCTTACGAACGGAATGAAACGCGGGAACTCCTGAACCACTCGAGGTAGAAGCGTTATGAAGGCAGCCCCCATGATCGAGCCCGATATGGTGGCTACACCTCCGATCAACACCATTGCGATGTATTGAACGCTGAGCAGCAGATCGAATGATCCGGGCTCCAGGAAGCCGGTGAGTGTGTAGAGGAGGGCCCCCGCGGCTCCTGCGTAAAACGAGGAGATCGTGAATGCGAGTGCTTTGTATCTGCGCAGCGACACTCCCATGACTTCTGCGGCGATATCCCGATCGCGCACAGCGGCGAAAGCACGGCCGACGGCCGACCGGGCCAAGTTCCTGGCGAGAAGCGCAAAGACGATAAGGAAGATCAGTCCCATGAGGTAGAGACCCTGCGATCGCGTCAGGGTGGTCCCAAGGATCGGCCCAGGCTGATCGAAGCTGAACCCAAGCAGCTCCGGGAATGCGGCCGGACGTCCGACGCCAACTCCTCCGGTGAGGAACTCCGCCTCCCTAAAGATGTGCTCCCCGATGAATACGAGACCAAGCGTTACGACTGCGAGGTAAAGACCCCTCAGGCGAAATGCGATAGGAGACACGATCAGGCCGGCCAGTGCTGCGACGATGCCGGCCGCGGGAAGCCAAACTTCCATTCCTAGCCCGAAGCCGACCACGTTCGATCCGGTGTCTCCGTTGAATACCGCCGCCGTGTAGGCGCCGAGTCCGAGAAAGAACGCGTGTCCGAGGGAAACCTGACCGGCGTATCCGGTAACGATGTTCAGTCCGATCGCGCCGATGGCGGCGATGAACATCGCAGCGAAACGAAACAGGATGTCGTCGGCCAACATGAAGGGAAGTGAAAACGCGATCAGGATGGCAACGGCAGTCGACCGTCGCTTTACCGGCGTGTTGAGCAGAGCCATGTCTTCTTCGTAACTCCCAACAAGCTCGGGGCGGCCCCTCTTACCCGGTCCTCTGCCGAACGGAGGTCGGAGTCGTTGGGTCGGAGGTTTCGCCGGCGCCTTCACACCCGCTCGACCTCGCGCGTCCCGAACAAGCCGAACGGCCGAAGCAGCAAAACGGCAAGCATCACCAGATACGGCACGACTTGGGAGAAGTTGTCGCCGAGGAACCCTGCATACTGACTCTGATACGTGAGGCTGTAGCCCTCTATCAGTCCGACGAGGAGGCCTCCGATCACCGCCCCTTGGATCGAGTCGAGTCCTCCGAGGATGATCGCCGGCAGTGCTTTTAGAGCGACGAAGGCGGACTGTTGATCGATCCCAGACCCAAGGCCGATGAATGTACCGGCGAGTGCGGCAAGGCCCCCGGCGATCGCCCACGACAGTGCAAAAACTGCGCCGACCGATACCCCTTGCGCCAGAGCCACTTCCTGATCAAATGCGGTAGCTCGCATTGCGAGGCCGATCCGTGTGTATCTGAAGAAAGCCAACAACAACCCAACGACTACTGCCCCGATCACAAGGCGCGCCACATACCGTTGTTGTATGACGACTGCCCCTAAGGAAAACGTCTTCAGTCCCCAAGGGTCACCCATGCTTCTGACTTGCGGACCCAATAAATCGTTCACAATGACGCGCATGACGATATCCAGCCCGATTGTCAGGATGGCTATTGCAAATACCGGCTCGCCGATCATCGGCCGGATCGCTGCTCTCTCGAGAGCAATCGCGACGAATGCCGTGAGGAATACCGCGATGAGCACCGCTGCCGGGAATCCGAGTCCCAGGATGCGTCCAAAGTAGATAACCCACCAGGCGCCCAGCACCATTAGACCCGGCTGTGCGAAGCTGATTACGCCCATCGATTTAAAGATGATTACGAAGCCGAGCCCCAACAGAACGTAGACGGTGCCGAGGCCGAGTCCCTGGACCGTGCTCTGCAGGAGCCTGACCATCTATTCGTTCACCCAGCCCGGTCGGATGCCGAGTAGATGTCCTCAATCAGGGGAGCGAAGCGCTGGAGGATGGCTGCGCGTTTCACCTTCTGCGTCGCCGTCAGCTCGCCGTCTTCGTGATCGAGCTCTTTGGGAAGCATTCTGAAGGTCTTGATCTGTTCGGCTCGCGCGAATTGCAGGTTGACCTCGCCGATGACCTCCTGAACAAGCTCGATCACCTCGGGTTTGTAGGACAGATCCCGGTACGTGGTGTACGGAATGCGCCGAGCCTGAGCCCATTCGCCGACCGTGTCCATCTCAATCCCTACAAGGGCAGATACGAAAGGCCGTTTATCACCGAGCACAATCGCTTCTTTGATGTACGGAGATGACTTGAGCGCATTCTCCAATTCGGAGGGAGCGACGTTCTTCCCTCCGGAAGTGATGATGATGTCCTTTAAGCGATCGGTGATCCTTACGTGCGTCCCGTCCACCCATTCGCCCACGTCGCCCGTATGGAGCCATCCGTCCTCCGTCAGGACCCGTTTGGTGGCGGCAGGATCCTTCCAGTACCCCGCGAAGACACCCGGATGGCGCGTGAGGATCTCGCCGGTGGCGTCGTCGATCTTGAGTTCGATTTCGGGGTGGGGCTCTCCGACCGTCCCCACCTTGACGCGACCCGGACGGTTCCCGGTGGCCACCGCTGCGTTCTCAGTCATCCCATAGACCTCGTGCATCGGGATACCGATCCCCATGAAGAATCTGAGGATCTCGGGGGCGATGGGGGCGGCGCCGGATGCAGCAAATCGACACCGGCGCATACCGATCTGGTTCTTGACGGCGCGGTAGAGGAAGACCCAACCAAACATGTTCAGAACGCGCGTGGACAGCCTATGTCTGCCACCTGTCTTGGACAGAGTGGTCGCAATGCGATCGGCTACGCGGGACCAAAGCCTGAAGTTGACCCGTTTCACAAGAGTCGCATTCGCTGCTCGGATGTGGATCCCCGCATGGATCTTCTCCCAGATCCGAGGCACGCCCAAGAACTCGGTGGGCTGGACTTCCCGCAGATTTTGTTGGACCGTCTCGATCGACTCCGCGAAGTGAACCAGACATCCGGCGGCCAGGTTGAACCAAACCGTGTAAATCCGCTCGGCGATGTGACACAAAGGCAGGTAGGACAGGATCGTGTCTTTTGCGTTGGGGGGAGGTGATGAGAAACCGCCGCCTTCGACGAGGCATTCGATCGCAAACTCGACGTTCGTAACAGTGAGCATCGCCCCCTTCGGGGGCCCCGTCGTCCCCGACGTGTATATCAAGGTCATCACGTCCTCGGGCCGGGTCTCGGCCATCAGTCGCTCGACGTCGTCCGGGTGGTCTTCGCGGCGG
>Ga0299907_10000268_pt1 | contig 23898 bp, 18 predicted proteins | sample RVTome_16_FD_198680 | JGI IMG/M metagenome (GOLD analysis project Ga0299907, IMG submission 198680) | Soil microbial communities from uranium-contaminated site in the Upper Colorado River Basin, Wyoming, United States - RVT152D67 (version 2) ...
AGTTCCGCCGCGTCAACGGCCACCTGCACCTACCCGCCCTTCGCGACGCGCTCGACCGGCACATCGCCACCGACAATCTCAATGCCAGCCGTCAGAATGAACCCGAGATCGCAGCATGATCACAACCGGCCCGCCACCGAAGTTCAACGACGGACGGGACATCCTCGGTGTCCTGCCACTGGTAGATAGTGCCGTTGTAACCGACCCCGAAATGCGACTCCGCGCCGCCGTAGCCCTCGAGCCGGAAGTAGTTCTCGGCGCTCGACAGCGAACCGACCATCGTGTGCAGGCAGACGATGTGATGAGCGGAAAGCGCCGGCTGCGACGCCCAGTTCGATGCCAGGGGCCGCCACGGCACACCGGGCATGCGGGCCACGTCACGCCTCCAAGGCGAGTCGATTGTGGTTGCTGATCACATTATGGGCGACACCCGGATAGCCAGTCGTCACGACTGCGCAGGTCCCCGGCGCAGCCGTCGATATGGCCAGGCGACTTAGTTATCCGCTTGCTTGCCAACTACCTGACGGCACTAGTGGGATCAAGGCGCGCGAATGGTTAGCCTCCAGTGGAACATCCCAGACAGGGGAGCACTTGTGCGGGCGGTACGCCGGGGCGGCAAGATCGTTAAGTGCATATACGCCTGGGCCACGCAAACGACGATCAGATCCGAACCCCGCCAGCCGCGACCACCGCGGCCCGATCCTTTGGTCGTTCCCCGACCAAACGCGGTGCTCCGCACCGAGGCCGAGGCCAACGCAGCGACCGCCGAGATCGCACGGCTAGGTCTGCCCAGCCACCCCGACCAGGTGAAGAATTGGGACACCCTCGCCGCGCTGAGCGTAGTGCTTAGCAGGACGCGACCCTCTGACCGCATACTCGACGCCGGCGCGGCGTACTACTCCACGCTGCTGCCGATCTTGGCTCGGTACCGGTACACACACCTGGACGCGTGCAACCTCGAGTTCCGCCAGCCGAAGGCGCGCGGGTCGATCGAGTTCCGGTATGGCGACTTGACTGCCACTGACTACCCGAGCGGAGCGTTCGGCTCGATCACCTGCCTGTCGGTGATCGAGCATGGCGTCGACCTGACTGCCTACTTCAAGGAGATGGCACGGCTGCTGCGCCCGGGCGGCACCCTGGTCACGTCCACTGACTACTGGTCAGAGCCGATCGACACCACCGGCCTGGTCGCCTACGACACCCCTGTGCGAGTGTTCACACCGGCCGACATCACCGCCGGCCTAGAGATCGCCAAGAGCTACGGCCTGGAACCCACCGGCCCGCTCGACCTGTCCTGCCAGGACCGAGTGGTGACCTGGCCGCGTTTCGGCCTCCGGTACACTTTTGTGGTGTTCACCCTGCGCAAGGGCGGTGTGGTGAGAAAGTTGAATCGCCGACTTGTATGAGGTCCCCGGGACTGGGGATTAGTTGATCTAGAGTCCCGTCGTGGTGCTGGTTTGACTCGTGAATCGCCTGCCGCCTTCGGGCTGGCTCTCCCCGGGATTGTCGAGCCGGCCGGTGCCGCGGCCGTGGTCTGACTCAACAGAGGACTGATCGTCCACCGGAACTTCAAGTCGGCGTGTCGTTGTTGCGAGATCTCGTCCCCGGCGGTGCCCCGACCGATCTCACGGCTGTTGTCGCCTCGCGACTGCTCACCAGCGTGCGTCCGGTCGGGCGGTCTGGGCCGCCCGTAAGCAGCTGGCCCGCGACCTCGTCGCCGACATTCGTGATGCCGACCAAGGCCTGAAGACTCTGACCGCTCAAATCGCCGCCACGGTCGCCGAACAGGGCAGCATGCTGCCCACGGTCGACGGCATCGGACCGGTCATTGCCGGTCGGCTGCTGGGACGCACCCGCCGCGCAAGCAGATTCGTCAACATGTCGGCATTCGCCAACTACGCCGGTGTCGCACCCGTCGAGGTTGCCAGCGCCGATCGTGCCCGGCACCGACTGTCGCGTGGTGGCGATCGCCAACTCAATCTCGCGTTGCACATGGTCGCGCTGACCCAGGCGGTATGCACGGCAGCCAGGGCCCCGCCTACTACGACAGCAAGATCGCTGCCGGGAAGACCAACAACGAAGCATGCGCTGCCTCAAGCGGCGTCTCGCCGACCACGTCTGGCGGCGCATGATCGCCGACGAACGCCACCTTGCGGCGAACCCCGGGAGGACAACCGGGGACGACTCTGCAATCAGCGTGGCTGGCTCAACCCCGACCACCAGCACTTCGGACAAGTCACTTCCCGGGCCCGCCAACCGCGACTCAACGACGCCTCGCTCGGCGGCTTGACAAACACAGAGGACTGGTTCCGTGGAGGCTCCAGCAGTGAGAGAAGGATGGATCGGTGCCCCGACGTAGGAAGTACCCCGACGAGATGCGTGGGCGGGCGGTGCGCATGGTCCTGGACCACGGGCACGAGCACGGCTCGCAGTGGGAGGCGATCTGCTCGGTCGCCGAGAAGCTCGGCCCGAAGGCCGAGACGGTGCGGCTGTGGGTCCGCCAGGCCGAGCGTGACTCGGGCCGCCGGCCGGGCGCGACCACCGAGGAGCTCGCTGAGCTGAAGCGGCTCAAGCGCGAGAACGCCGAGCTGCGCCGTGCGAATGACATCTTGAAGGCAGCGGCGTCTTCCTTCGAGCGGAGCTCGACCGCCAGTCGAAGAGATGATCCGCTTCATCGACGAGCACAAGGACCAGCGCAGCGGGACGCTGCGTTGGGGGATCGAGCCGATCTGCAGCGTGCTGAACGTGCGGTGACGCTGGGCTGGGATGCCCACCAGATCCGGGTGATCGATGTCGACCTCGGGAGGTCCGGGGCGAAACAACTGCGCGAGTAGGGTTCAATGAGCTCGTCGCCGACGTCGGCCTGGGTCATGTCGGGATCGTCTTCGGCCGCGAGGTGTCCCGGCTGGCCCGCAACAACGCCGACTGTTATCAGTGGCTGGACCTGTGTGCGTAGGCGGACACGCTGATCGCGGACTCCGACGGCGTTTATCACCCAGGCGATTTCAGCGTCCGGCTGGTGCTCGGGCTGAAGGGCACGATGAGCGAGGCCGAGCTGCACCTGATCCGGTCACGGCTGACCGCGGGGCTGCGGCACATGGCCGAACGCGGCGAGCTGCGCCAGGGGCTGCCGGTCGGGTTCGACTACGACAACGACGACCACGTCGTGATGACCGCGGACGAGGCGGTGGTGGAGGCGATCGCGACGGTGTTCCGCCGGTCGCCGAGCTCGGCTCGGCGACCAGGTGCTGCTGGCACTGCGTGAGGACGGACTGCTGCTGCCCCGCCGGCCAGCGCGCACTGGGCGGGTGCACCGGGCCGTGGCGACCTACCCGGCCGTGCACGACTTCCTCACCAACCCCTGCTATGCGGGTGCGTTCGTGTTCGGCCGCAACCGGACCGAGAAGCGCCTGGACGCCGCTGGGCGGGTGATCAGCAGGACTGTGGCGCTGCCTCGGGAGCAGTGGGCGGTGCTGATTCCCGATCACCACCCCGGATTCATCAGCTGGCAGACCTACGAGGCGAACACCGCGCTGCTGCGGGCGAACTGGCGCGCACCTCGCGGCCACGCGCACCGGCTGCGGCGGCCTGGACCAACCAGGTATGCGCCCCAGCCCGAGCGCGAGGAAGGCCTTCTCCTCAGGGCTGGACCCACGTGGCCTGGGTGGTCGAGGGCTGCCGTCAGGTTCTTGCGGATGGTTGGGGTAGTGGGACAGGTCGATTCTCGGGATGCCCGGCGTGGACACCGATGCCGCGCCACCTCGGTCAAACCGTTCACTATGCCAGCCCCAGGGCCCGCCAAGGTCGGGTGAGTCGGCGACGATGACCAGCTCGTCGCCGACGGCGCGGACCCACACCCCGTCACCAACCAAGCCGGGTGGGACCGAGTAGCGCACGGACCCGAATCGGATGGTCTGGTCGGTGTTCACGCATCTGGTCTCCCCGAGCGCGGCGGTGAACGGGTGACCGGCAGCGGATGCAACCGGTCTGCTCGACCATCAGGGCCTCCGCCGGGATCCGTGCGGTCTCCCGGTGCACCCGGTCGTGCTGAATGGTGAACAATGCCCAGATACAGGCACACTGGCCGGGCCTCGGTTTCGCCGCTGGGCCGGTAGTGTGCTTCAGTTTCCGCCCCTGGTCGTGGGAAAGCACCTGCCAGAACAAGCCGTGGAGGACCGGTGACCACTCCGGACAAAGACTTCGGCTTCGACCCCGACGCGCCGAACGACACCTCCGCCGGCCTCTACCGGATGGCTCGAGCCGGTCGGGCCACGGTCCTCCATCTGGGCAGTGGCGCCGACGGAGTCTCCCGTGCGCTGTCGGCGCTCGACGACATGAAGGTCACTCGGGTCGTAGCGGACCGGAGCGCGCTCGAGGCCGAGGTGACGAACGGCCCTGACGTCTTCGCCGCCGACCTCGAGGCGGCCGCCTGGTACGCCGCGCTCGACGGAAGAACATACGACGTCGTGATGGTCGCTGACCTGCTCGAACATCTGCGCGACCCTGCACGGCTCCTTCGTGACCTGCGCGAGCAGCGCCTGCTGGCCGACGACGGCCGGTTGCTCGTCAGTTTCGCCAACGTTGCCCACGAGGCCGTCGCGAGCGAGTTGTTGTCCGGCAGTTCCGCTCGCATCCGCTGGTACACCGCGAGCAGCATGAACCGCCTCCTGGCGGCGTCCGGCTACCTGGTGACAGAGACACATCACATGAGCCGGCCGGGAACCGATGACGAGGCGCAGACGTACGCATACGTCCTGCAGGCCCAACCCTCGGCGGCGGGTCCGCAGCTGGCGCTCCTCCACCTGCAGTTGGACGAGACGACTCGGCGGCTCGCCGAGGTCGAATCCTCTCGGGACCAGATCAGCGCGCTCCTGGAGGAGGAGCGAGCTGCGTTCCGAGACGAGATCGGCCGCGGTGCCGACGAGCTCGAGCAGATGCAGAAGAAGCTCAGCCAGGTGACCGACCAGCGCTCGGCGTTGCGCAACGACATCGCCAGGCTGCACCGGCAGCTGGCGCGTTTGCAGGACGAGCACGCCGTGGCCAAGACCGCAATCGGGCAGCTGGCCGCGATCCGGCAGAGCCGGTCGTACCGATGGTCGCGCGGGCTGGCCCGCGCTGGCCAGGTGGTCGTCACACCGGTCCGCACCGTTCGTCAGCGAATGCGAGGAGGGCGCTGAGTGGCGGGCGATGCAGGGGCGGCGCGAGCGGAGTTCGTGTTCTGCGTCCAGAGCGACGACCTGGCGGCGGGCCGTACCGACATCCGGGCAGCATCGGGACTCGGCCACGCCCTCGCCGAGCGGGGTCACGGCGTGGCGATCGTGGCGCGCGAGCGGTGGCCCCGCCTGCCCGCCGCTGATCTCGTGGTCAGCCTCTCGCCGACGTTCGACCCGACACGCGTTTCGCGTCACACGCCGGTCGTCGCCTGGATCTGTGATCAGGTCGATGACTGGTCCACGCTCAGGCGGCGCTCTCCCTTCGACGCCGTGTTGACGGGTTCGCGCGCGGGAGTCGACCGCCTCGAGGAGGACTTCGCTCGCCCCGTGGGCATGCTCCTGGCCGGCGTCGACACAGATCTGTTCCGGCCGCACCCGGTGCGGCGTGCCTCAGACGCCGCTGTTTCCCTGGACAAGGTCGAACGACCCACCTACTTCACGCTGCCGGACCTCTATCGGGGCGCGCTCGTGCTCATCGATCAGGTCGGTTCGGCCAGGCCGCCATTCGGAACGCCAATGAGCCGGCTCTTGGAGAGCCTGGCGTGCGGCGCCCTGCCGGTCACACGTCACGCCGACGAGCTCGCAGCGGTCGGCCTGGAGGAGGTGCCGGTCCGAGCAACTCCGCTGGATATCGATCGGGCCGTGCGGGAGCTGCGTGCCCGCCCCTTCGGCACGATGGAGACGAGCGCGCGGTTGGGCGCCATGGTGCGGTCCGAGCACTCCTGGGAGCGCCGCGCCGGCGAGTTCGTCCGGCAGGTCGAACCGCTGCTGGCCAGGACGGACGACGGACAGGCGGCGAACCCGGCGACGCTGAGCTTCTTCCCCGACTACCGGCGGACCAACCCGTATCAAGCGATGCTCTATGCCGACCTGCCGACGCACGGCGTCGACGTCGTCCCCGTCGACATCCGCAACGTGCTGGTGCCGCGTGACCCTGGTGGCCGCCTCGACTGCTACGTGCTGCATCTGCACTGGACCGCGCCCCTGCTGCAGACCCAGCCAGGGCCGTACGGTGCCGACCTGGCACTCCGGCGATTTCGGCAGCGTGTCGAAGAGTTCCGAGGTCGGGGTGGCCGGCTGGTATGGACGATCCACAACGTGCTTCCGCATGAATGCCCGAACCGCGCGGCAGAGATCAGCCTGTGCAGGTTTCTGGCGAGTCGTGTCGACATGATCCACGTGATGGACGCCACCACCGCGCGGATCGTCGCACCGCTCTACGAGCTTCCCACGGCCCGTACGGTCGTCATTCCACACGCGAGCTACGTGGGCGTTTATCCAGATGTCGTGAGCCGCGAGGCGGCGCGTGGTCGACTCGGGCTTCGTGAGCACGAGATCGCCCTGCTCATGCTCGGGGGCATCCGCCCGTACAAGGGCATGGGACTGCTCCTCGACGTGTTCGACGAGCTGAGCCGCTCGGACCCGCGCCTGCGCCTCCTCGTCGTCGGCATGCCTTCCGACATCCCCGAGTGCGAACAATGGCGGGAGCGGTCCGAGCGGCACCCGCGGATCATGGCCCACTTCGCCCACGCCGCCGACGCGGACCTGCAGATCTGGTATCGCGCCGCGGACCTGGCGGTCCTGCCGTACGTGTCAGTCCTCAACTCGGGATCGTTCCAGCTCGCGTTGTCGTTCGACCTGCCGGTCGTCGGTGCGCGCGACGGCTCGATGGCGGGACTGCTCGACCCGGAGTACACGGAAGCGTTCACGCCCGGCTCGGCCGCGGACCTGCGCAGGGCACTGGAAACCGCGGTCGGACGCCTGGTCGGACGCCCGGAGGTCCGGCGAGCGGCCCACGAGGCGGCCCGCAGATACCCTCCCGATGCCATGGCGCGCGACTTCGCTGACGCCATGCTCCCCCTGCTCGCCGCGCGGACCGCGCCACAGGCTGCGTCACGACCCTGAGGGCGCGTAACCGGACGCTCATCGCGTCCGCGGCCATCGTCAGCCGGGGGGCAGCGCGGTGTGCCTCAACACTGCGCGGTAGGTCGTGTCGACGGTCTCGACGATCCTCGACCAGTCGCGTTCGGCCACGACCCAGTCGCGGGCGGCGCGGCCGAGGGACGAGCGCAGTTCCGGCGAGTCGAGCAGCCTCTCCATCGTTCGGGCGAGGTCGGCGCTGTCACCCTTGCGGAAGACCAGGCCGGTCACACCGTCGCGAACGATCTCGGTCAGTGCGGCCACGCTGGAAACCACGATGGGCTTCTGCATGGCCATTGACTCGAACGGCTTGATCGGCGAGATCAGCTCGCAGACAGGTCGTGGCAACCGTGGGAACGGGACGACATCGAACAGCGAGAGATAGCGTCCGATCTCGTCGTGCGAGACGCGCCCGGTGAAGGTCACCACGTCGTCGAGTCGCAGCCGATGGGCGTAGGCGCGAAGCACCCGCTCGTAATACCCGTCGCCGACGATCACGACGTGGAAGTCGGTACGGCGGGACTTCAGGTCGGCGACGGCGTCGAGAAGAAGGTCCAAGCCTTCGTAGTCGACCAGGCCACCGGCATAGCCGATGACCATCTTCCCCGCCACGCGTAACCGGGCTTCCACCTCACGATCACGTTCGCGCGGTGAGAACTGCTCGACGTGAACCCCATTGGGAAGGACCACCATCCTCTGCTCCGGGACACCACGGCCGGCCATCTCCCGGCGAAGCGCCTCGGTGATGACGAACACGGCATCCGCGCGGTGGCAGATCGCCAACTCGAGCATGGTCAGAAAGGCGTGGCGGTCGCACGACACGAATGACGGATCGCGGGAAACCCTCATCAGGTCCTCGAGACCCCGCATCTCGTAGAGGAACGGAAGACCGAGCCTGGTCGCGGCCGCACCTGCGGCGAGACCGTTGACATGGAAGCTGGAGGCGTGGATGAGCGCGGCCCTGCGGGCGTACGCATGATCGACGATACCGTCGCTGAAGCGACCGATGTACGACGACAACGGGAATTGCGGGTACTGGCGGGCGTCGGCTTCGAGCAGGCGGTGGTAGGTGATGCCGTCGACGACGTCGCTCGGTGGCACCTCGCGGGTCGTCGACAGTCCCCAGCGGTCGTAGGGGAAGCCCAACCGGGTAACGGCGGCGACGTCCCACCCTCGTGCGGCCAGGCCGGTCAGCACGCCGTGCGACCTGGTCGCGTAGCCACCCGACCGGATCGGCAGCGACTGTGCGAGTACCGAGAGCGTGGCGCGCGGCCGCGGCTCGTAGGGCGTCCGGCGCGGCGCGCCGAAGGACCAGCCATTGGTTACCACCGCAAGCTGATCGGCCGCGTCGTCGAAGGTTTCTCGCGCGCGGTCGCGCGGTTGCTCGGCGAGCACGCGGCCGGCGAGCGTGCGGGCCGCCGTGGTCCGCCCGGCCGAGAGCGCCCGTGACGCAGCGCGGCGAAGGTCGACCACGGGGAACTCAGCGACCTCTGCGCGCGCCGAGGGTGCGGAGCGCCCGTCGCCCAAACCCCAGTACCGCACGTAGTCCGCCAAGTCGTCCCACGCGCGGCGGCGGGTGAGAGCGCGGACGACGATCCCCAAGGCGTTCGGGCGCTGGTTCTCGACGTCCTGCACGGCCAGCCGGTAGGCGTCGGGATTCTCGGCGTGCATGTCGACCAACCTGGACTCAGCCTCGGCGTCACGCAGTCGCTCCCGATCGAACGGCACCCGCCAGGACTCCAGCGCAGTCTCGTACTTGGCGACCTCGGACGCTGACGCCCACGGCAGGATCTCCAGAGCGGCGTCGAGTTCGACGCCGTCGCGCGGGGGGGTCGTGAGTACTCTGCCGAGGATCTTCCTCGCTTCGTCCTCCTCGCCCGAAGCTCCGGCCATCCGCCAGTGCGTGACCAGCACAGCCACGTCGGCACGATCAGCGGCCGACGCCTGTCGCGACGCGTTGAGGGCACCCATACGGTCGCCCTGCTGTTCGCGGATCCGGGCGATCATGTGCCACGAACGTCCGGTCGAGTTCGACCGGAGCAGCGGTTCGACCACGCGGATCGCCGCCTCGGGTTCGCCAGTGCGGAGCAGGCGATCGGCTTCGAACACGCGGGCACGCTCCACGACACCGCGGACCACGGATGGTCCCCGGTCGGTCGGGACGTGGACGGAGATCCGCGCGAGCCGCCGCCGGGCGGCCGACACGAGACGACTGGAACCGGGCATAGAAGGACACATTCCTCATCTGCGACGGCGAAACCTGCGACGGCGAAGCTCAGCGCCACATGCTATCCGGGGCGGCATCGACGCCTACGCGAGCGGTTACACGTCCACGTGGACGCGCGGATCGCCGTAGAACATCAAGCGGCCGGAGGCGGTCATGAACGTCGCGTCCGAGACCGCCCACGTGTGTGCGTTCCGGTCGGTTCCGCGGACGCTGACGAAGTTGAACCGGTCGCCTGAGTAGATCCGTACTCCGTCGGCCATTGCCCGGTCGAGGATGTCGGAGTCGACACCGCGCGGAAGGTCGGCGAATCGAAGCCCGCGGACGAGATCTCCGTCGAGCAACATCGAGCCGCCCTGCACCCGACGCTCGTAGGTGTGCTCCGCGTCCGGATAGCGGAGCACAACGGCGCCGCTGGCACGCAACCAGACGTAGTGTGCCCACTTGCCGACGATTCCCGCATCCGTGAAGTCGAAGGCGCGCACCATGTCCTTCAGGTAGTGCCGCCCGTAGAAGTTGTCGTCGTCCATCTTGGCGATGTAGCCACCGTCGGCCGCGTCGATGCCCAGGTTTAGGCATGCCCCCAGGGTCTGGTCCGCCCCTGCGTCGATGATCCGCATGGCCACGACGCCGTGGTCACGAGCCCGAGCCGTGATCTCGGAATGGTCGAGGGAGAGCCCATGAAGGACGAGCACGAGCTCGACATCGACGTCGACCTGCCTGCCCACGTTCTCGAGGATGTTGTCGATCTCGTGCTCTCTGTTCGTGGGGACGACCGCTGAGATGCTGCGAGCCTTCGGCCGTTCGTGCTGCCCGATGGAAGCGAGCAACGACGCGACCCGATGTGAGTACGTGTGAGCGTCGAAGACCGCCCGGTGCATCCGCAGCCCTTCGCGGTCACGAAGCTCCGATTGTGTGATGCGCGCGACGATCTCGCTGCGCAACGACCTCGAGTCAGATGCCACGGCGACGAGCGCGGACAGGTCCTCGGGCAAGCTGTCCAGCGACGACGTCAGCGTGACCGTGGGCGTCTGCGCCGATGCAGCCTCGACGACTCCCCAGGTCGATGCGTTCGTGGCTCGGCCGCCGTGCACGAGAACGCTGTAACGGGCGGGTACCGACCCTGCCGCGCCGCGGGTCACCGACCCTGCGATCCGGGTCGTCAACGGCGCGGGAAGAACGGGCCGGGGACGCCCGCTCTGCACCTGCCAGACGTAGAGAGAGTCCATGGCCATCGGCCTCACTGCCGAGGCCACCAGAGACCGTAGGGACTCGTCGGCTTCCGGCCCGGTGGCTTCGTCGATCAGCACGGCGGCCGCTGAACGACCGGCCCCCGACCCCACCCGCACCGGATTGTGCAGTCGCGGTTGAGCGGCCGGCAGGAGGACGTCGACCGCTACGTCGGGAAAACTGTCACGCCAGGCCGAGACGACCGCCGGGTCCGCCAGGTAGAGGCCACTCGCCGCCTCGATCACGGGATTGCCTGCCTCCGGAAGCACCGTTCCGGCCGTTACCCAGATCAGAACGGGAACGGAATGATCACGACTCCACGTCACGAGCTCGACCAGGCTCGCTCGGTCGAGTCCGCCCCAGTCGGGGACGGTGCCGTCGATCACCTCGAGCAGCACGAGGTCCGGGCGACGCGCTCCCACCGTCGTCGCCCAGGAGACGGGATCGAGCTCGTCCTGACGCCACTCCCACGCGAGACCGAGCCGAAGCCGTTCGCCGACGGCGACAGCCGCTCGTACGCCCGTCCGAGCGGGTTCCGGCGTGACAGCGCTGTCGCCGATCCCGGCGGCCGGCAGCCGCTGCAGCCGCACCGGAGTGGTCGGCGTTGCCGGCCGGCGATCACGGCCACGTCCCAGTCCCTTAAGCCGAGTGACCAAGCGGCTCAACGGCCGTCCTCCATGACCTGCGCGAGAGCGGCGCCCAGCCTCGGCGCGAGCGTCTCGACGTAGGTCGAGGTCAGGTGCGAGCCCTGACGGTAGACGAGGACGTTCCCGATCACAGGTGCGCACTGCGCCGTGGGGCACACGGCGTCGTTGAGGTCGACGTACGCGACGTCCTGACGGGAGCCGGCTGCCTCACGTTGCGCTAGCGCTCCGCCCGAACCCTCGCTGTCCTCGCGACTGTACGTACAGCGCCTCAGGTTCTGGGGATGCTCCGAGACGCACTCGTAGACGTTGATCCCGGTCGCCGGCGTGTCCTCCAGCACGACGACCCCGACACCGGCGTCGAGCAGCGCGTCCCAGGACTCCTCCAACCCGGCCACCATGGCGGCGAGCCCAGCCTCCTCAGCCGCGTCGTCGTCGGCAAGGGCGGTGGACCGGCCACCGGAGGTCACGACGTAGTCCGGCCGGTCAGGGCCGGTCAGTTGCGCGATGACGTTGAGGTTCCACTCGGTACAGGAGTCGTACACGTCGCCGTCGACCGTGACCGGAGCAGACGTGAACGAGCACCGCGATTTGGTGAAGGTCGTGACACGCCAGCCGTTCTGCTCGGCCAGGACCTGCAGCGCCGGCGCCCACTGCGCCGCCTTGGAGTCGCCGACCAGGGCAACCGTTGTGTCGGCGTCGTCGTGGCCGTAGGAACACGACACCGGCTCGGCTGACGTAACGTCCTGCTGGCAGCCATCGGCATACAGATCGGGCACGTCGCCGGTTGCTTCGAGCGGATCGGGAACCATCCACTCGACCCGGTCGACCGGGGCACCGGCTGGATCGTCGCGCGGATCGTCGGCGAGAACAGCGGCGCCGAGGGCGGTCTGGTTGGCGGCCTCCGGCGGCGTGGAGGACGACGGCACCACGATCAGCAGCGTCAGGCCCGCCACCACACCGGCCAACGTGAAGTTCGCGCCAAGACTCAGCGCAAGCCTCGGGAGTCGGGAGATCGAGGCGGAGTACCGGAAGGGGTTCTCAACCAGTCGGTAGGTGAGCCACGCCGGGACCACCGACAGGGCCGCGATCACCAGACCTGCCGGTACCGACAGGCCGCCCCAGTAGGCCGTCGCCACCACGAGCAGGGGCCAGTGCCACAAGTAGAGGGAGTATGACAACGCGCCGACCCAGCGGAACGGCGCAGTACCCAACACGCTGACCGGACCGCCCTTACCGGCGGCGGCACCGGCCGCGATCACGGCGGCGGCTCCGAGGGTCGGCACGGCGGCGGCGTACCCCGGCCATGCCATGGTCACGGTGAACAGCAACCCGCCGACCACGATCGCCGCGACACCGGCCCAGCCCAGGATGACGGCCGGTATGCGAGGCATACGGGCAAATCGCGCCGCACCGATCGCCACGGCGGCTCCGACCGCAAGTTCCCACATCCGGGTCGTCGTGACGAAGAATGCCGAGGCTGGTTCGTGCGCCGTCTGGTAGACCGACCAGACGAACGACGGCACCGCGATGATCACCAGACCGACCCAGAGCGAAGGACCGAGGCGCCGCCCACGCCGTCGCGCGAGCCAGGTGAGGATCAGCAGCAGCACCGGCCAGACTAGGTAGTACTGCTCCTCGACCGCCAGGGACCAGAAATGCTGGACTGGCGAGGGCTCCACGTCCTCGGCCAGGTAGTCGACGGATCTGTCCGCGAACCGCCAGTTCACAACGTACAGCGCGGCAGCGACGACGTCTCCCCCGATGTCCGTCCACCGGATGCGCGGGACGAAGGCCAGCACGAGTGCCGTCGTGGCGACGAGCACGACCGCGGTCGCGGGAAGAAGTCGCTTCGCGCGCCGCGCGTAGAAACGGACAAGGGAGATCGTCCCGGTGGTCTCGAGCTCCCGCACCAACTGGCCGGTGATGAGAAAGCCGGAGATCACGAAGAACACGTCGACGCCGATGAACCCGCCGGTCATGAACGGCAGGCGGGCGTGATAGAGCAGGACCAGACCGACGGCGACCGCGCGTAGCCCTTCGACGTCACCGCGGAAACCCCTGCCCGACCGACGATCAGCGGTGCGCTCAGGCGGCGCGGTCACGCGATCGACGGTGTCTGCCAGTGCCACGCGGCTCCTCGACATCGACGGGGATGGACGCCGCGGGCGAGTTTACGTCGATCGGCCGCCAACAATCGATCCGTGCGCGGGAGCCTGCGGGTTCAGACCACCGCGTGGTCGTAGGGCTCGCCGTAGAACAGCAGCCTCGACTGGCGGGCGAGGAGCTCCTTCTCCGAGATCGTCCACGTGTGGCTATTCGGGTCGGCGCGACGGATCGAGACGAAGTTGAAGCGATCGGTGGAGTACACCCCTCCACCCGCGGCCCTGATCTTGTCGAGGAACGTGGTGTCGACCCGCCGGGGGAGGTCCTCGAACCTCACCGACGCGGCCGTAGCGCGGCGAACCAGCAGGGTACCGCCCTGCACCAGGTTGGTGTACCGGTGCTCGGCGTGGGGGAACCGGAGCAGCGTCGCGGACGAACCCTCCAGGTGGACCAAATGGGCCCACTTGCCGACGACCTCTGCGTCGGTGTAGTCGAAGGCCCGCACGAGGTCGCGGAGGTAATGCGGGCCGTAGAAGTTGTCGTCGTCCATCTTCGCCACGAACTCGCCCGCAGCGGCGTCGACGCCGCGGTTCATACATGAGCCGAGTGTGAGCGCTCCCTCCACGGACAGCGGGACGAGGTCGTCGACACCGTGATCCTCGGCACGGGCCTTCAGCTCGGAGGGCGACAGGGAGAACCCGTGCTGCACCAGGACGAGCTGGGTGGGCCGGTGCGACTGCCTGCCGACAGACTCCAGCACGTTGTCGATCTGCCCGGGCCGGTTCGTCGGCACGACGACGCTGATCGAGCGGCGACGGTCGGCCGTCGGGACTCCGACGGCCTCGAGAACGGTGTCGACACGATCGGCGAACAGGTGGCCGTCGAAGACGCGCCGGTGCGCACGCAGCGCGATCCGATCGCGGTAGTCGTCGTGTTGAAGCAGCACGGATAGCGCGTTCCTGGTCTCTTCCTTCGTACGAACGACGGCCACGTCGTCACCGAAGAACGGTTCGATCGACCCGGCCGGGGCCGTGACCACGGCGGTCTGTGCGGCCGAGAGCTCGAACAGTCGACGCGCGCACATCGTGCGCGAGGTCGTCACCGAGTTCACGTTGAGGAAGACCTTGTACGACGTGTAGGCGGCCAGCATCCGCTCGTACGGGAGCGAGCCGACGATGTGACCCCGATAGGCGGCAGGGAACCGGTAGCGGTCGTCGTCGTTCTGGTGCCTGGAGTACACGTGCAGGCCGAAGTCGAGTGCCGGCTCCAGGACGTACTCCATCTGGGCGCGCCGCTCTGGATGCTTGTCGGCGAAGTAGCTGCCGGCGAACACCACGTCGTAGACCCGCCCGGCGCCGCGCTGCACCGGGTTGTGGATACGCGGCTGCGCCGCGAAGGGCAGCAGCCCTACCCGGTCGTGGCCGAGGTCCCGTCGGTAGGCAGGGATCCGGTCGGCGTCGACGGTGAAGACCCGGTCGAACAACCGGGCCGTGGGCAGGAACCGCTCGTAGTTGGGCGGGTCCTCCTTGTTCCAGAACACGGTCGGAATCGCGCGATCCCGACACCAGGCCACCAACTCGGCGAGCTCGGGGCTCGGGCCGCCTGCCCTGGTCATGTGGAAGTTCCAGGCACCGCCGTTGCCCCGCCATGCCGACTCCACGAACAGGAGATCCGGCGGCTGCGCGTCGAGCTCGCTCCGCCAGCCCTGGGGCGTCACCGGAACCGACGTCCACTCGAACCGGAACGCGAGCTCGGAGAACGGGTCGAGGATCACCGCGACGCGCAGGTCGGGTCGGGACACCGGGCCGGTGGGCACGTCGAACACCGGCAAGGGGTACCGGGTCGTCCCGCCCACCGTGCTGTACGAGGCGAACGAGCGGTCGACAAGCGCGCGGCCGACATCGCGTGTCAAGTTGCGCCGCCGCGGCGGATCCTTCATCGCCGCGTGGACGAGTCGGACCACCATGCCCAGCCGGGTGCGCCGTTGCTGCGCGAGCCGGGCCTCTGCCGCCACCAGCCGGTTGCGGAGATCCTGCAATTCACCGTCGAGCCCTGCGCCCTCGACGGTTTCTGCATCGACCTGCGGCACGAGTGGCTCTCCCGGCTGCGCAGGAACCGTCACGTGTCCAGCCTGTCTGCCACGACCGCGGCGATGCGCTCCCCAGCGTGGCCGTCCCACAACGGCGGCACAGGCCACGTCGTCGCCCGGCCTCGTGCCAGAACGCCAGACATGACGTCCGGCAGCGCCTCGCGGGTGACCAGCCGATTCGTTCCATGGGTAATCGTGACGGGCCGCTCGGTGTTCGCCCGGAGGGTCAGGCACGGAACCCCGAGGATCGTGGTCTCCTCTTGAACCCCGCCGGAGTCGGTGACCACCGCGTCGGCACCCCGCACTAGCCCCATGAACTCGACGTACCCGAGCGGGTCGACGACGCGCAGCCCGGGATGATTGAACAGCCCGGCTTCCTGCAGACGCTCCCGGCCGCGAGGATGGAGGGGAAACAGCACCTCGACCTGGTCAGCGACACCGTGCATCGCCTTGGTGAGCGCCTGCGCATCAGCCGGGCCGTCGACGTTGGCGGGACGATGCAGAGTCGCGACCACGTAGCGACCGGTCAACTTGTACGCAGCCCGTGCGGCGACGGCGTCGATGCGGTCGAGGTTGGCAAGCAGAGTGTCGATCATCGGGTTGCCGACCAGGTGGATCTTCTCAGGGCGCACGCCTTCGTTGCCAAGGTGGGCAACGGCGTCGGCGCTGGTGGCGAACAGCAAGTCGGACAGGCGGTCGGTGACGAGCCGGTTGATCTCTTCCGGCATGGTCATGTCGAAACTACGCAGGCCCGCCTCAACGTGAGCGAGCGGGATCAGCAGCTTCGAGGCCACCAGGGCGGCAGCCACCGTTGAGTTGACGTCGCCGTACACCATCACCAGAGCCGGCTCTCGGTCGACGACCAAGTCCTCGAGCCCGGTCATGATGGCGGCCGTCTGCCGTGCATGTGAACCCGAACCCACACCCAGGTCGACATCCGGTTCGGGCAGTCCGAGCTGCCGGAAGAACACCTCGGACATCTGCTCGTCGTAGTGCTGGCCGGTGTGGACCAGTTCCTGCCGAACACCCAGCGCAGCAAGACCACGAATCACCGGTGCGGCCTTGGGGAAATTTGGGCGTGCGCCGGTGACGTGCAGAACGAGATCGGACATGAAGCCTTCCGTGGATCGAGAGACCGCCCTCTCAGGGTGCCTGACCGCCCAGTAGCATGCCAGACGCCCCGGTCAAGTCCCACGTCGCGTGGATGCTAATACGCGGGTGAGCCCCCAGTTTCGTCCGCCGGCACGTACGCCACGCCGATGCTGAAGTACGTTCGCTGACCAGGCGTGATCTGGACGAAGACCTCCACCTTGTCGATCGTTGTCGCGCCTCGCCGGATGCCGTGATAGACGAACGGTGGCGCGTCCTGCCCGAGCCGGAACGCGTATTGGCGTTCCCTCGCCATTTCCAGCAGGCTCGGCTTCGGTCGCCATTGCCATCGGGCGACCCTTTCAGCTTCCTTGTGAAGGTCCACAAGCACTCTCTCGACGGCGGCGTCGGGGAGACCCAACCGGAGCCGCAGCGCCGTGAGCCCGTGGACGGAGAACGCTATACCGGCGTACTAGCCACCTGGTCGGGAAGTGGCTGGTTCGTGGCCTTCGACGTCACATCGCACGTCACCATTCGGCATCGGGGAGATCGTGCAGTCTGTCCGAGCGACCCACCGTCCGGAGCGAATCTGTGACCGCTCGACGGTTTGGAAGTCGTACGCGCGGGCCAGCATTGCCGGGGCGGTCGGCCATGATCGGCTGGCGGCCTCACGAACCCGTGCGCTCGGTTCCGGACCTCGGGAGGCGACGACGTAGCTCCAGGTGTTGGCCAGCGGCTCGACATGGTGGACGTACAACCCGGCCGCCTCGCACATCGACCTCAGTCGAGCCACATCGTATACGGTGCAGTGACCCCACACGGCCTCAAGCCGACCGTAAAGCGGAACTGAGAAGATGAGGTCGGCGCCGTCGGGAAGCGCGTCAGCAAGCGCCCGCAACGCCTTCTCGGGGTCCGACAGATGCTCGAGGACCTCACAGCACACGACGACCGTGGCTCCGGTCGCGGCGACCTCAATACGCTCGAGCGCATACACGTCCCCGGTAGGACGTGGACATTCTCGCCGGCGAGACCGTTGGCGTCGAGCATCTGCACCACGTAGTCGACGAAGGCGGGCACGACATCGATGCCGTGGTAGGCGGCGACGGCACGGTCTCGCAACAACACCCCGCAGAGGTAACCGTGACCGAAGCCGACATCGAAACGGTCTCTCCTGGACGGATGAAGTCGAGAGTCCGCCGAAACCGGATTCGGTTGTGGTCGTTCTGATAAGCCTTCATCGAAGCGCTTGCGCCGTCCCAGGGTCGCAAGTCTGCCAACGTCGCGTTGGCGTAGCTGATCTGCGCCTCCAGTTCGTGTCCGAAAGCGTCCTTCGACCTGGTTTGCCCGAGACGCTTGAGGGCATCGACGAGCCGCCAACCCGAACGCACGGCAATCGCCTCGAATGGGTCTGCTCCGGTGTTGCCGGACACGGCGGTCGGTCGGTCGGGTCCGTGGAGATCCATTCTGCAACCCTTCCGCTGCCGTCTAGCTCACCGGTGCAGAGACTATGCGGCCTCGTCAGCGTGTCACCAGAGCCACCTCGTGGATACCGACTCATCGCCGGCCGGGTGCTCGACCGGCTACGGCTGCCGCGAGCAGCGGCCGGAAGACTGGGGTCTTGCCGTCAGCGCACGTAGGCGGCGCGGCGGAGGACGACCGAGGCGCGTGCCCGTGGCTTCAGCTGGACCACGACCTCGAGAACGCGGGTGGCATCGGGGTTGCTCGCGTCGACCGGACTGAATCCCGCTGTCCGCTGACCAGGACGCAGCACATACGTCGTCCCTTTCGGCTCGAATCCCCACCGCAACGTCGGAGCGAAATCCCACCGCACCGTCCGAAGGCCATTGCCGTCACGGCCCTCGACGAACAGTCGGCGTACTCCTTGCGATTCGGGAACCGCCAACTCGATCCGCACGACCCGCGAACCGTGAACCGGGAACGCGAGACCCACGTACCGCTTCGAGCCGGGAAGGCCTGCCTCAGCCTTTGCGACCAGCTGCACGCCACCCGTGTCATGACTGCTAATGCTGTGTTCGGCGATCCCCCTGCCCCACACGCTCGTCGCCAGCGTGTCGGGCTTCAATGACACCGGGTGAAACGCGGGATCGCCATGCGGAGGGAGCGCAGGGCCGAGGTGACTGTCTGGACCGACCATCGACGCCGTGCGGTCGCGGCGGGCCAGTGATGTCACCCGGGCGGGAAGTCTTGAAGAGCGGCTGACCAGCAGCAACTGCCATGTGTTGGCCACGGGCTCCACCCAGTGGACGGTCAGCCCGGCGTTTCGGCACAGGCGGCGGACCCGGTTCGCGTCGAACAGCGACACGTGCCCCCAGCATGCCTCAACGCGCCCGAGCATCGGCACCGAGAACAGCAACTGAGTGTCGGGCGAGATGGCGTCCGCAATGGTGCGCAATGCTTTGTCCGGGTCGGGAAGGTGTTCGAGCACCTCGAGCAGCAGCACGATCGTCGGATCGTGCTGGCTGACCCACTCCGGAGTCAGGTCGTAGAGGTCCTTTACGCCCAGGAACCAGCGGCTCGTGTCGATCCCGTTCACCTCGGCCATCTCGCGGACCGAATCGAACTTCGAGTCGGTGAGGTCGACTCCCGCGTATGCCTGAGGGCGAACGGCAAAGGCCAGAGTGCCGGGCAACCATCCGTGTCCCATTCCGATGTCGAGGATGCGGTCGTCGCTGGACAGCAACTGGCACACCCGCCACACACGCGTCTGGTTCGCCCGGTTGCGGTAGACGCGAAGGCTGCGCTGGGCGAGCTTGGGCCAGGGTTTGAGCTCAGGGAGCTTCGCGCGTGCCTCGCGGTACTGGGCACGGAAGTCGTCGGCCGCCACCCGACGGGCCTCGCGCTCCGACATCCGCTCGAGCATCTCGATGGTGCGCCACTGGGAGGTGACGATTTCCTGGTGCAGTGTTCCTTGGAGGTCCATTCACGTCCTCTCGCGACAGCCGTCTCAGTCGCCCCGGCCACTAGAACTTAGCCGCTGAACGATTGACGGACAGAGCCTTGCCGGGCTCAGATGTCAGACTTCTGATCGCCCAGACCATCTGACGCGGCAAGGAGGCCAGTGTCCACGGCATCCCCGGCCCGCGCACTTCTGAACCTGGTGCGCAACACGCCCGCGGCCGCATCGGTGGGCTGGCGACACGTCGGCCGAGACAGGTTCCACGCGACCCTTGTTGCGCTCCGCACTCTGCCTGCGAGCGCTCGGGCCCGCCTCGCAGACCGCGCCAGCGAACTCCGGCCGTCGCCGTGGGCAGCACTGGCGCTTGCCGCCGACGGCCGCCGCGAGGACGCGCTTCGCATCGTGGACGAGGCGGCGCGAACGGCCGATGCCCGCCGGTTGCGCCGCCTGGTCGCGACCGCTGCCGCACTCGACGCGCCCCAAGACGCAGGCCTGTTGCTCGACCGGCTGCACCATGACGATCCCGCGCGGCACAGGCTCGCGGGGTTGGTCGCTGCGCGGACCGGTGACCTGACCCGGGCCGAACACGAAGCCCGGCACGCCGGTTGGCGAGGTGGTCGGCTGCGGCGGCACCTCGAGGGCGAGCTGGCGGCCCTCCAGACTCGTCCGAGCGGCAACCTGCGACCTGGTGCGAGCAGCCTCGCGGCCCGACCAGGATGCATCCTGCACCTGGTCACGAACGCGCTTCCCGATGTGACCGCCGGCTACACCGTGCGTACTCAAGGCATTGCCGCCGCACAACGTCGCGACGGACTGGACGCTCACGTTGCGACACGTCTGGGCTTTCCCCTGACGGCCGGGCGCCTCGACGCCGAGCGGCTCGTGCATGTAGACGCGGTGCCGTATCACCGGCTCCTTCCGTTCCGCTGGCTGCCGGCGACTGCGGACCGCATCCTTGCGCTCGACATCGAGCTGACTGCGCAGTTGGTCAGCCGCGTTCGCCCCGCCGTCCTGCACGCGCACAGCAAGCACCTCAACGCTCACGTCGCTCTTGCCTTGCGGGAGCGGTTCGCACTGCCGGTCGTGTACGAGGTTCGCGGTTTCCTGGAGGAGACGTGGAGGAGCCGTGGGCGCGAGGTCGGCACCGATGCCTACCGCCTCGCCCGAGATGCCGAGACATGGTCCATGGCGGCTGCTGATGCCGTCGTCACACTCGCCGACAGCATGAGGGCGGAGATCGTCGCGCGCGGCATCGACTCCGATCACGTCGTCGTCGTGCCGAACGCCGTCGACGACCGGTTTCTCGCGGAGCCGCCCGATCCGGGTTCGGTGCGCCACCGGCTGGGCTTCGGCTCGAAGGACGTCGTGGTCGGCATCGTCACGACGGTCAACGACTACGAGGGCATCGACACCCTCGTCGACGCCGTGGCGGATCTGCGCACGCGGGCAGCGCAGGCCAGGCTGCTCGTCGTCGGTGCCGGCCCTGCGCTCGCCAGCCTGCGAGGGCGAGCCGCGGATATCGGCCTGGACCAGACCGCGGTCTTTGCCGGCGCCGTGCCCTTCTCGCAGATCCGCGCCTACTACGCGGCCATCGACATCTTCTGCGTACCCCGGGCGGACACACCCGTGACCAGGCTCGTCACCCCGCTAAAGCCGCTGGAGGCGATGGCGACCGGTCGACCGGTCGTCGCCAGCGATCTGCCTCCGCTACGCGAGATCGTCAATCCGGGGCAAACCGGTGCGATTGCACCGGTGGGTGACCCGTCGGCGCTCGCCGATGTTCTCGAACCGCTCTTGCACGATTCGACGGATCGCATGCGGATGGGCGCCGCTGCCCGCCAATGGGTCAGGGCGCACCGGACCTGGGCGGCAGCCACACGCGTGTACCGCGATCTCTATGACCGGCTCGGCGCCTGACGGGCCCGGCGGGCGCAGATGTCTCGTAGCTATCCGCTTGCGTCGAGCAGGGCGAGAAGGTAATCGCCATATCCTCCTTTGAGCAGCGGCTCGGCGAGCGCCCGCAGCTGCTGCTCACCGATGTACCCATATCGATAGGCGATCTCCTCGAGGCAGCCGATCTTCAGACCCTGTCTCTCCTCGACGACGCGGACGAACTCTGCGGCATGCACCAACGAGGAGAAGGTTCCAGTGTCGAGCCAGGCCGTGCCCCGCTCGAGCAACGTCACCTGGAGCCGGCCCTCGCGCAGGTACACCTCGTTGACAGCCGTGATCTCGAGCTCACCGCGAGGGCTGGGTGAGATCGTCCTGACGATGTCCAGCACCGAGTTGTCGTAGAAGTAGATGCCGGGAACGGCGTAGCGGCTCCTGGGCCGCTCGGGCTTCTCCTCTATGGAGAGCGCCCGGCCGTGTTCGTCGAACTCCACGACGCCGTAGGCGCTCGGGTCCGCTACGTGGTAGGCGAAGATGTGACCGCCCTGAGGATTCACGCACTTGCGCAGAGTGGAGCCGAGCCCGGTGCCGTAGATGATGTTGTCGCCGAGGACCAGGGCGACGCTCTGATCGCCGACGAAGTCGGCACCGATGAGGAATGCCTGGGCGAGGCCGTCCGGACGCGGCTGCGTCGCGTAGGAAAGGGAGAGCCCGAGATCATGGCCGTCTCCCAACAGACGCTGGAACTGGGCCTGATCCTCCGGCGTCGTGATGATCAGGATCTCCTGGATCCCTGCGATCATCAGTGTCGACAACGGGTAATAGATCATGGGCTTGTCGTAGACCGGCATCAGCTGCTTGCTGATCGCGCGGGTGATCGGGTAGAGCCTGGTTCCCGAGCCACCGGCCAGGACTATTCCACGCATGGGTCTGCAGGGTAGATGACCCGCCATGGCGCGTGACTCCGCCGTCTAAGCTCTCGGCGACGCGTTCCCGACAGACCGGACACTGATGAAGATCCTTGTCACTGGCGGCGCCGGCTTCATCGGCTCGCACTTCGTGCGAACTCTCCTGGCCGGTGGATACCCGCCCTTCGCAGACTCGACCGTGGTCGTCCTCGACAAGCTCACCTACGCCGGCAATCTCGCGAACCTCGATCCGGTCCGCGATCATCCCGCATTCACCTTCATCGAAGGTGACATCCTCGACGTGCGACTCGTCGACGAGCTCCTGTCCGAGGCCGATTCAGTCGTCCACTTCGCGGCCGAGTCGCACGTCGACCGGTCGATCCTGGGTGCCGCGGACTTCGTCATGACCAATGTCGTGGGCACCCAGACACTCCTCGATGCGGCGTTACGGCATGGTCTGGAGCGGTTCGTCCATGTTTCGACCGATGAGGTGTACGGCTCAATCGACAGCGGCTCCTGGCCGGAGAGCCACCCGCTAGAGCCCAACTCTCCCTACTCAGCCTCCAAAGCATCCAGCGACCTCATCGCCCGGTCGTACGCGCGCACGCACGGGCTGGACGTCGTGATAACCCGGTGCTCGAACAACTACGGGCCGTACCAGTTCCCTGAGAAGGTCATCCCCCTCTTCGTTACCAACCTCATCGACGGCCTTCCGGTGCCGCTCTACGGTGACGGGCTCAACGTGCGCGACTGGCTTCACGTCGACGACCATTGCCATGGCATCGCGCTCGTCCTGGATCGCGGCCGCGCCGGAGAGGTCTACAACATCGGCGGCGGCACCGAACTGTCCAACCGTGATCTCACCGAACGCCTGCTCTCGGTGTGTGACGCCGACTGGGACCGGGTCGAGTTCGTCGAGGACCGGAGGGGCCACGATCGCCGGTACTCCGTCGACATCACGAAGATCACCGAGGAGCTCGGATACGCGCCCAGGATTGGTTTCGACCGTGGGCTGGCCGACACCGTTCAGTGGTACCGGGAGAACAGGGACTGGTGGCAACCTCTGAAGGCCCGGGCAGCTCTGCACCGATGAATGGCGGATCACCCTGCTGAGGTCCCAGGCCGGGCGGGTACGGTTTCCCGATGACCACCAAGGCGGGAGCCGGCTCGGCCTCCATCGACCAGCCCGAGTACTGGTGGTATCGCGCACGTGCCGAACTGTTGAAGGCTGCCGTCGAGAGGTTCGTCGGTGAGCCACGGCGCGTGCTCGACGTCGGAAGCGCTGATGGGCCGAGCATCGGCTGGCTGCGCGGACGAGGTCAACAGGTCTCGCTCGACATCGATCCCCGTGGGCTCGACGCAGGTGGAGTGTGCGGCTCGGCGCTGGCACTGCCCTTTGCGGACGAGAGCTTCGACCTGGTCGCCGCGTTCGACGTCATCGAGCATTGCGATCCAGAGACCGGCGTCCTGAGCGAGCTTGCGCGGGTCCTGACTCCGCGAGGGCGGTTATTGATCTCCGTGCCGGCGTATTCATGGGTCTGGACGCGGTTCGACGAACTCAGCGGTCATTACCGTCGCTACACCCGCCGCCGAGCGGTCAACGCGGTCCGGGCTGCCGGCCTGACCGTCGAGCGTGCGACATATGTGTTCATGTCAGTCTTTCCGATC
>Ga0299907_10000269_pt1 | contig 23866 bp, 24 predicted proteins | sample RVTome_16_FD_198680 | JGI IMG/M metagenome (GOLD analysis project Ga0299907, IMG submission 198680) | Soil microbial communities from uranium-contaminated site in the Upper Colorado River Basin, Wyoming, United States - RVT152D67 (version 2) ...
CGTGTGGCCGGAGCCGGTGCCGTCGGGGTTGCCGCCGAGGTCGTTCACCACGATGGCGGCTCCGCGCGACGCGAGCAGCATCGCGTGCGACTTCCCCAGACCTCCTCCGGCGCCGGTGATGATGGCGACCCGATCATCGAAGCGCACGTCAGCCACGTTCTTCCCCCTTGTGCTTATCCGGTGGGCGATTTCCTGCTTGTATCCTGGCAGGATTCCGGCTGGCGTAGCTCAGTGGTAGAGCACCTCCATGGTAAGGAGGGGGTCCGGGGTTCAAGTCCCCGCGCCAGCTCCGAGGATCCGCTGGTCACAAGGTTGCGGCGCCGTCGATCGACTTCATCCTTGGGACCATTTGGGACCAGTTTTGGGAGCGTTTTGCTCCCAAAACTCGAACGCGGGTGAACCCTTCTCCGGGGCTGACGTTACTTCCCTAAGAAGCCACCGACCGGGGGTACCATGGCGCCACATGAACCCCTTTCAGTTCATCCGCGAATCGGTCGCGCTCCGCGATGGACGGTCCGTCCTCGTCCGACCCATAGACCGCAAGGACGCCGAGCGGATCATCGACCTCCACAACAGTCTGTCCTTCGACTCCCAGTACTTCCGCTTCTTCGGCCCGAAGCCAAAGCTTTCGAAAACGGAAGCCGAGTACCTCGCCAACGTCGACTTCTCCAAGCGCTTCGCGATCGTCGCCGAAGTGAAGGAGGACCAAGGCAAGCGGCTCGTCGGCGTGGGACGCTTCGACATCAACGAGCCGAGCGTCGCCGAGGCCGCCATCGTCGTACGCGACGACTACCAGGGCGTGGGGCTGGGGAGCGCGCTCCTGGAACGGATGCGTGAGGTGGGCCGGGGAGCCGGGCTCGACGCCTTCACGGCCGAGGTGCTCGCCGAGAACACTAAGATGCTCGACCTCCTTCGCCGCAACGGGCTCGAGATCACACCGTCGGAGAGCGGTGTTGTCCGGGTGACCGCGCCCATCGATCAACCGACCATGTTCAAGGGCCTCAAGGTCGCCGCTCAGGTAACGGGAGTGATCCTCGATACGCCGGCTGCTCTTCTCGGGCGCCGCGGTTCGTCCGAGGAATCCACCGAAGACTAGGGACAGCTTTCGAGCAAAGCTCGGACGGCGTCGAGCGTCGGCGCGATCTCCGACCGCTCCCCCGTCGCGCGCACCTTCGCCTCGAACTTGCCCGACCCGACGAATGTCTTGCCGACGACGATCTGCAGCGGATAGCCGATGAGGTCGGCGTCGGCGAACTTGGCGCCCGGTGATACACCGGGCCGGTCGTCCAGAACGCAGTCGATACCGGCCCCCTCGAGCTGCTCCTCGAGATCCTGCGCAGCGGCGACGATCTTCGCATCGTCGCCGAGCTGGAGGATGCCTACGCGATACGGCGCCACGGCCTTCGGCCAGGAGATGCCCCGTTCGTCGTGGTGCGCCTCGACGATCGCAGCGACCGTACGCGAGACGCCGAAGCCGTAGCACCCCATGACGTAATGCACACGCCGACCTGACTCGTCGGTGAAGGCGGCCTCCAGTGCCTTCGAGTACTTCGTGCCCAGCTCGAAGATGTGACCAACCTCGATCCCCCGCTCGAACACGAGCTTGCCGCCGCAGCGCTCGCAGAGGTCACCGGGCTCGGCGACCAGGACGTCTCCCCACACGTCGGGCGTGAAGTCGCGTCCGACGACGACCCCGGTCAGGTGGTGGTCCGCTTCGTTGGCGCCGGTGACGAGGTTGCGGGCCCCTTCGAGCGAGCGGTCGGCCACGATCCTGATGCCTTCGAGTCCGACCGGACCCGAGAAGCCTTTCGCGATGCCCCGCTTCGTGAACTCGGCGTCGGTCAGCATCCGCGGGAAAACGCCGCCGAGCACCGGGCTGAGCTTGTAATCGTTCACCTCGCGGTCGCCGGGGATGACGACGCACACGATCTCGTCCCCCGCGTGATACAGGAGCGCCTTGGCGAGCCGGCGCGCTTCGGTTCCCAGGAACTCCGCGACCTCGGCCACCGTGACCTTGCCCGGCGTGTGCACCTTCTCCGGCTCGGCGGGCGCTTCGCCGAAGTCGTAAGACTGAGGAGCACGCGCCGCGGCTACCTCGGTATTCGCTGCGTAGTCGCACCGCTCACAGGTGACGAATGTGTCCTCACCTGCCGGGGCCGGCTGGATGAACTCGTGGTTACGTCCGGAACCGCCCATCTCACCGGGCTGCGCCTCGATCATCCGTGTCGTCAGGGAACACCGCTCGTACGTCAGCTCGTAAGCTTTTGCCATCTTCGCGTAGCTCACACCAAGCGCGTCCTCGTCGACGTCGAACGAATATGCGTCTTTCATGAGGAACTCGCGACCCCGCAGCAGACCTCCGCGCGCTCGCGGCTCGTCCCGGAACTTCCATTGGATGTGGTACGGGATCGACGGCAGGTCGCGGTACGACGGCAGCTCCGTCGACGCGAGCGTCGTGATCAACTCCTCGTGCGTGGGGGCCAGGCAGAAGTCCCGGTCGGAGCGGTCCTTGATCCGGTACAACACCGGACCGTAGTCGTCCCAGCGTCCGGTCTTCTTCCAAAGCTCCCCCGGTTGCAGCAGGGGCATGAGCAGCTCCACGGCGCCCTGCCTGTTCATCTCCTCCCGGACGATCTGCGAGACCCGGTAGAGCACGCGCAGACCGAGTGGGAGCCACGCATAGATGCCGGCCGCGATCTGACGGATGAAGGCACCGCGGACGAGGAGCTTGTGCGAAGGGATCTCGGCGTCGGCCGGCGCCTCACGCAGCGTCTGTCCGAAGAGGTTCCCCGCTCGCATGCAGATGAGGGTAGTGCTTACGCCGGAACGACGGGTAGACGCTTGCGTTCCGGTTCGCCGAGGCTATCGGCGGTTCGTTGCACCTCGTCGAGGAGAACCTCGAGCATCTCCTCAGGCCCGACGTCGCGCACGCGCTGTCCCTTGCGGAAGATCGTGCCGCCGTGTTTCGTAAGAGCGAGACCCACGTCGGCCTCGCGCGCTTCACCGGGCCCGTTGACGAGGCAGCCCATCACCGCGACCTGGATCGGCGACTTCATCTCGGCCAGCGCTTCCTCGACACGAGTCGCGATCGAGATGACGTCGCCTTCGACACGTCCGCACGTCGGACACGCGACGACGTCGACGCCTTCACGCCGCAAGCCCAGCGCTTGGAGGATCGCCTTGCCCGCCTTGACCTCCTCGAGCGGATCCGCGGCCAGGGAGACGCGGATGGTGTCGCCGATGCCTTCGGCCAGCAACGTCCCGATACCGACGGCCGACTTCACGCTGCCGCTGTACGCCGTGCCCGCTTCCGTCACACCGAGATGGAGCGGGTAGTCGGTGCGTTCGGCCAGCAGCCGGTAGGCCTCGACCATCTGCCACGCGTCGGAGTGCTTTACCGAGATCTTGATGTCGGTGAAACCCTCGTCCTCGAGCAAAGCGACCTCCCAAAGGGCCGAGTCGACGAGCGCTTCGGGCGTCGGTCCGCCGTGACGATCGAGGAACATCGTGTGTAACGATCCGGCGTTGGCCCCGACGCGGATGGGCACGCCGCGATCGTTGGCCTCCCGGGCGATCTGGCGGATCTTGACCGGGTCCTTGATGTTGCCCGGATTGAGCCGGAGACCGTCCACACCGAGCTCGAGCACCTTGAGAGCGAGGTCGGCGCGGAAGTGAATGTCGGCGATGATCGGTGGAGGCGCCTGCGAAGACGAGAGCACCCAGAGCGCCAACGCGAGACCGTCCACCGACTCGTCGTCCGGGACGGTGATCCGGACGATGTCCGCGCCCGAGGTCGCCAGGGCCAGCACCTGATCAACGGTTGCGCGTGCGTCCGGCGTACGCGTCGTCGTCATCGACTGGATGGAGACGGGGGCGTCACCACCGATGGCGACGGAGCCAACCCGGATCTGTTTAGTAGGTCGTCTGGTCGGGGGCATAACCCCAGGATACGCGCGGTTATCTGCCCGGCAGACGCACGGGTGACACGATGTCGTAATAGACGAGCAGCAGCGCGAGCAGCGCGAGCAGGCTGAGGACGACGGCCATCACGGGGACGAGCGCGCGCTGATCCACCGGCTTCCGGCGGATCTTCTCCAGGAGCAGGACGAGCAGATGTCCGCCGTCCAGTGGTGGCAGCGGAAGCATGTTGAACACGCCGACGAAGATGTTGATCTGGACGAACAGGAAGAGGAACACGGCCACCTGACCCTCGGCGGCCAGGTCGGCGGCCAGGCGACCGGCGCCGATGATCGAGAACGGTCGCTCCTCGGACGGCCCCCCGCCGCCCAGACCGAGCGTGTCGGGCGAGAACGCACGCGGCGCCTGCTGGACGAACCCCGAGAACAGCGCGCCCATCGCCCGCGTGGAAGACCCGACGGCGCTGATCGGGTTCTGCCGGACGGTCTCTCCGCGCAGGAAGATGCCGATGACCCCGATCTTGCGGCCGTCGAGCTCGTCTTCTGCCGGCTCGATGTTCACCGTGCGCGTCTCACCCTCCTTCGACCGCACGATGAGCGAGAGCTCTTCGCCCGGGCTGGCCCGCAGAGCCCGCACGAGCTCGTTGCCGGACTCGAGCGGTCGTCCGTCGACGGCCACGATCTCTTCGCCAGGCTTGAGTCCGGCCCTGGCCGCCGGCGACGGATCGTTCGCGACCTCCAGCTGCACGGCTTCGATCGTTCTCGTCCGCTCATTGGGATCAGGGAGCCCAACCGCGGCAAAGATCAGGAAAAGGATGATGAAAGCCGACACCATGTGCGTCACCGAGCCCGCGCCCAGAACGACGGCGCGCTTCCACGTCGGCGCCGAACCGAACGCGCGGGGCTGATCCTCGGGCGGTATCTCCTCGAACGGCGACATCCCGACGACCTTCACGAACCCCCCGATCGGGAACGCCTTGATGCCGTACTCGGTCTCCGGACGCGTGATGGGCACACCGTCGGGACCGGGAACCGTCTCCGGTCTTCCGCGCCGGATCGACCAGAGCGTAGGTCCGAACCCGACAAAGAACTTCGACACCTTGATCCCCGCCCAGCGAGCCGTGATGAAGTGCCCGAACTCGTGGAAGAAGATCGCGAACAGCAGCAGGACGACGAAGGCGGCGATGCCGAGGAATGTGGCCATCAGATCGTCCTCACGGGGGAGGCCAACGTAGCACGGTTACGCGGAAACGATGGCTCGAGTGCGTTCACGCGCCCATGCGTCGGCGTGCAGCACCTCTTCGAGCTCGATGCCGGTGTTGCCGTAGCCGAGATCGGCTTGTGCGCCTTCATCCAGGACGCGCGCCACAACGTCGGCGATCGTCAGGAATCCCAGGTCGCCGTGCAGGAACGCGGCCACCGCCACCTCATTCGCGGCGTTCAGAACAGCCGGAGCGGTGCCGCTCGTCCGTCCGGCCTCGAACGCCAGCGGCAAGCAGCCAAACGTTTCCGTGTCGACCGGCTCGAAGGTGAGACCCGTCATCGAGGTCCAGTCGACGCGATCGGATCCCCAGTCGGGGCGCACGGGGTGACCGAGCGCATACGCGATAGGCACGCGCATGTCCGGGGGGCCGAGCGCGGCCTTCCACGCGCCGTCGCGGAAGCCGACGAGACAATGGACCACCGACTGCGGGTGACAGACGACCTCGATACGGTCGAACCCCAAACCGAAAAGGACGTTGGCCTCCAGGACCTCCAGCCCCTTGTTCATCAGCGTCGCGGAATCGATGGTGATCTTGGCGCCCATGTTCCACGTCGGATGCCGCAACGCATCTTTTGGCGAGACCTTCGCAAGCTCGCCACGCGATCGCCCGCGGAACGGTCCGCCCGACGCCGTCAGCACGAGCCTGGACACCGCGTCGACGTTCTCACCGGCCAGACACATGTGCGTAGACGCGTGTTCGGAGTCCACCGGGATCATCTCGGCCCCCGCGGCGAGCCGGCGCGCGACGAGCGGCCCGCCCGCCACACACGACTCCTTGTTGGCCAGAGCCACGCGGCGACCGGCGTCGAGCGACGCGAGCGTCGCCTCGAGTCCCGCCGCGCCGACGACGGCGTTGAGCACGACATCGGCACCGGCGTCCTTGGCCAGCTCCGAGAGCGCATCGGTACCGTCGAGCACCTCCAGATCGGGGAGCCGCTCGCGCAGGTCGGCGGCCGCGTGCGCATCGACCATCGCCACCCGGTGAGGCCGGAACTGCGCGACCTGAGCAGCGATCGCGTCGACGTCGGTGTGGGCGGCCAACGCATGCACCGTGAACGTGTCCGAGGCACGCTCGATGACGTCGAGCGTCTGGGTGCCGATGGAGCCCGTCGACCCGAGGATGGTGACAGCGGTCGTCGCGGCTATCCCGCCCACTCCAGCGTTCGGAGCACGTAATAGGCGATCGGCGCATTGAAGATGATCGCGTCGATGCGATCGAAGAACCCACCGTGGCCGGGGATCAAGCTGCCCATGTCCTTCACACCGAGGTCGCGCTTGACGAGGGATTCCACGAGGTCGCCCAACGGAGAGGTCACCGACATCACGAGCGCGAGTTTCACGGCCAGCCACAGATCGAACGGATGGATCAGCGGAAGAATGGCAGCGGACGATCCGACCATTACGATCGTTCCGGCCGCCCAGCCCTCCCAGGTCTTACCCGGACTCGTCCGTGGGGCGAGCCGGTGCCGTCCGATCTTCCGCCCGACGAGGTACGCGCCCGCGTCGTGCATCGCCGACATCCCGACCACCGTCGCCGTGAGCACCAGGCCGTCGGGTCCACGCAGCAGCAGGATCGCGAAGCCGATGAGCAGCGGCCCGTACACGATCCCGAAGTACGTCGACGAGAGCACGGAGCGAGCCCGGCTCACCGGAACCGTGATGCCCCACAGCAACAGCAACGGCAACGGCAGGACGAGTCCCAACGCCAGCGCGGGCTCACCGCGGTAGTACGCCCCCGCGAGGATGACCCCGCCGCACACGAGGCCGACGAGGACGACGGGAGAGAACCCGGCCGCCTTCAGCACGGCGTAGAGCTCGGCCTGGGCGATGATCACGACGACGAAGGCGAGGACGAAGAAGGCGATCTTGCCGGCCATGAGCGTCCCCACGACCAGGGCCGCGAGCACGAGTCCCGTCGCCACGGCCATCCCGACCGAACGCGGCTTGTCCGCCGACCCGGCGGCGTCCGGGCGCCGCGGATCGCTCACGACGCCGGCGCCCTCATCACCGTCGGGCTGACTCACGCTCACACTTCCTTGAGCTCCCTTTCCTTGTGCTCGAGGAGCTTGTCGATCTCGACGACGTGCTGGTCGGTCTCGCGCTGCAGGTCCTTCTCGGCCCGGCGGAGCTCGTCCTCGGAGATCGAACCGGCTTTCTGCAGCCGTTCCAGATCCTCCTTCGCGTGACGCCGGACGTTGCGGACGGCCACGCGTCCTTCCTCGGCCTTGTGGTGGGCGACCTTCACCAGCTCCTTCCGGCGTTCCTCGGTGAGCTGCGGGAACGGGAGCCGGATGACGTTGCCGTCGTTGGACGGCGTCACGCCGAGATCCGACGCGAGGATCGCCTTCTCGATCGCGCCGATGGTGCTGCGATCGTACGGCTGGATGACGAGGAGGCGCGGTTCGGGGACGTTGATGCTCGCGAGCTGGTTCAACGGGGTCTTCGTTCCGTACGCGTCGATCAGGAGGCCCTCGACGAGCGCGGGTGAGGCACGGCCGGTACGGAGCGTATTCAGGTCGTCATGCGTGACGTGTGCGGCCTTGCGCATCTTCTCATCGGCCGATCTAAGAATCGCGTGCGCCTCAGGTGTAGACATGCCCGCTCCCCCTGCTGCTAGTGAACGACCGAGCCGATCTCGTCACCTCGCACGACCCGGTCGATATTGCCGGACTCGAGGAGGTTGAAGACGTGGATCGGGATCCCGTAGTCCTTGCACAACGCGACCGCGGTGGCGTCCATGACCTTGAGGTCACGTTCGAGCACCTGCTTGTAGGTGAGATCTGTAAGCAGGGCTGCGTCGGCGTTCACGACGGGATCGCTGTCGAAGATCCCTCCGACCCGCTTTCCCATCAGGATGGCTTCCGCCCCAACCTCGAGCGCGCGCAGGACCGCGGGTGTGTCGGTCGTGAAGTAGGGGTTACCGGTGCCGGCGGCGAAGATGACGACCCGGCCCTTCTCGAGGTGGCGGAGGGCGCGGCCGCGGATGAACGGCTCGGCGATCTCTTGCATCGAGATCGCGGTCTGAACGCGGGTCTGGGTCCCTTCCTTCTCGAGCGCGTCGCGCAACGCCAATGCGTTGATCACCGTCGCGAGCATCCCCATGTAATCCGCGGTGGCGCGGTCCATACCGGCCCGCTCGGCCTCCGAACCGCGGAGGATATTCCCGCCGCCGACGACCACCGCCACCTCCACGCCGCTCTGCTGCACGCGGGCGATCTCGCTGGCGATGTAGCCGATGGTCGGGAATTCGAGGCCGAACCCATCCGGGGGGCCGAACGACTCCCCAGAGAGCTTCAGGAGAACGCGCCTATAGCGGGGCGACCCGGCTGCCGACTTGCCGACCTGCGGTTCGGTCTTCATGTCCCCCTAGTCCAGCGTCTCGGCAACCTCGTATCGCACGAACCGCCGGACGGCGACGTTCTCTCCCACCTTCGACGCATATGAATCGACGAGCTGGCCGATCGTCTGCTTCTCGTCGCGCACCCACGGCTGGTCCACCAGGACCAGCTGCTTCGCGAATTTCTTCACAGCGCCTTCAACGGCCTGTTGTACGACCTTCTCCGGCTTGCCCTCGACCTTCTTCCGTGCGAGCTCGCGCTCTTGCTCGAGGACCTCCTCGGGCACCTGCTCGAGCGACAGATACGCCGGCTTGGCCGCGCAGATGTGCATGGCAACGTCGCGTGCGAGCACGGTGATGTCCTCCGTCTTGGCGACGAAGTCCGTCTCGGTCTGGATCTCCACGAGCACGCCGATGCGCGGCGGCAGCCCCGGCGTCGGCGCGTGCAGATATGCGTGGATGAGCCCGTCGCTGGCTTCCCGGCCTTTGCGCTTGGCCGCATCGGCGAGACCGCGCTCGCGCAACAGCGTTCGGGCCTTGTCGAAGTCGCCCTGGGCTTCCTGCAGCGCCTTCTTGCTGTCCATCATCCCGGCGCCCGTTTCGCGCCGGAGCTTGGCGACGTCGGCTGCGGAGATCTCGTTGGCCATGACTATGAGCTCGCTTCCTCAGAAACCGTCACTGGGGGAACCGCCACCGGCGCTGCCTCGCCGGAGCCGTTGGGATCCGGTTTTGTTTCCGCTTTTGTTTCCGCCGGTGGGGTCTCAGGGGTGATCTCCACGCGTTCCTCCAACTCCACCTCGGCCCCCGGCTCGTCGGGTTCGAACACCTGCGATGGCTGCAGCGCCTTGCCGGCCATGACGGCGTCGGCCATCACCTGGCACATGAGGTTCGCCGACCGGATGGCGTCGTCGTTGCCCGGGATCGGGTGATCCACCTCGTCGGGGTCACAGTTCGTGTCGACGACCGCGACGATCGGGATCCCCAAGCGGCGTCCCTCCGCGACGGCGATCTGCTCCTTCTTCGTGTCCAGGATGAACAGCGCGTCGGGAAGTCCGTTCATCTCCGAGATCCCGTAGAGGTTCCGCTCGAGCTTCTCGCGCTCGTGCCGCAGCCGGAGGATCTCCTTCTTCGGGAGCGTCTCGTTGAGGTTCTGTTCCTCCATGTCCTTGAGCTGCTGGAGGCGATCGATACGGTGCTTGATCGTCTGGAAGTTGGTGAGCGTCCCGCCGAGCCAGCGAAGGTTCACGTACGGCATCCCGCACTGAGTCGCGTAGAGCTCGACCGGCTCTTGGGCCTGCTTCTTCGTTCCGACGAAGACGATCGTGCCACCCTCGGCGGATAGGTCGCGCACGAAGTCGAAGGCTTTCTCGAGCAACGCCAGTGTCTGCTCGAGGTCGATGATGTAGATCCCGTTGCGCTCTCCGAAGATGTACTGCTTCATCTTGGGATTCCAGCGCCGTGTCTGGTGTCCGAAATGGACACCCGCTTCGAGGAGCTGCCGCTTGGTTACTGGCGGCATGCGTATCAACTCCCTTCCGGTTCATCCTCCGCCCGGCCGGTGGTTGCACCGGAAGTCGCCGAGCGTGCGTATTTTGCTCTCACAAACAAGAGCCAGGCGAGTCTATCTCAGGCTCTGGGGTGCGTCGCGTCGTAGACGGCGCGCAGGCGTTCGGACGTCACGTGGGTGTAGATCTGCGTGCTGCCGACGTCGGCGTGGCCGAGGAGCTCCTGCACACTGCGAAGGTCGGCGCCCCCCTCCAGCAGGTGCGTCGCGAACGAGTGGCGGAGCAGGTGAGGCCAGATCGGTCGGCCGTCTAACGACGCCAGGCCGAGCCTGCCGATCACACGGCGGACGTCACGCGTCGTCATGGGCCGGCCGCGTGTGTTGAGGAAGAGCGCCTCCGTCGACGCAGCGTTGCGGGCGACGAGCGCCGGACGGCCGCGCTCGAGGTAGACCTCGATGGCCATCGCGGCCGGGTCGGCGAGCGGGACGACGCGGTCCCGGCCCCCCTTTCCTTGCTCCACGCGGACCCACCCGCGGGCCAGATCGACCTCGCCCGTCTGCAGCGAGCACGCTTCCCCGGCCCGCAGACCGGCGTCGTACAGGACCTCGACGAGCGCGAGATCGCGCCACGCCTCGGGGGCCGGGCCGTCGGGCGTGTCACCTTGGGTCTGGGATTCCGCGTGCATCAGCATGCGTCCGACCTCGACGGGCTTGAGCACCTTCGGGAGCCGGGAGTGGCCCTTGGGCAGTGTCAGAAGCTCGGCCGGGTTGCTCGCCACGACGCCCTCGCGCTCGCAGAAGCGGTAGAAGCGCCTGATCACCGACGCCCGCCGGCGGATGGAGGTTCGCTGCAGACCACGGGTCTCGAGGTTGGCGAGATAGGTGCGCAGGTTCCGGTGATCGATCTCCGCCACGTCACGGCCGAGCCGCTCGCAGAACCCGAGGAAGTCGGTCAGGTCGTTGCGGTAGGCGTCGAGCGTGTGAGGCGATGCGCGCCTGGGACCTTCGAGGTAGGCGAGGTAGCGCTCGACGAGGTGTTCTCCATTCACATCTCATGCAACCACGCGCCCGGACCGAAGTCGCTTATTCCCGACAATGGGGTGTCGCCGACGGCGATAACGTGAGTCGGTGAGCCTCGACTCCTTCTCCGCAGCTACGCGGGCGTGGTTCGAAGCGACCTTCCGCCAACCGACGCCCGCCCAGAGCGAAGGCTGGCCGTCGATCAGCGCCGGCGACCACACACTCATCTGCGCACCCACGGGGTCGGGCAAGACGCTCGCCGCCTTCCTGTCGGCGATCGACCGCATCGCCACCGCACCGGTGCCCGACGCCAAACGCCGTTGCCGGGTGCTCTACGTGTCGCCGCTGCGCGCGTTGGCGGTTGACATCGAGAAGAACCTGCGCTCGCCCATAGCCGGGGTCCGGCTGGCGGCCGAGCGCCTGGGGATCGAGCTCCACGAGCCGTCGGTCGCCATCCGGACGGGCGACACCCCGGCCAACGAGCGGCGAACGCTCCTCCGCACCCCGCCCGACATCCTCATCACGACCCCGGAGTCGCTCTACCTGATGCTCACGTCGCAGGCCCGCGACACCCTCCGGTCCGTCGAGTCCGTGATCATCGACGAGATCCACGCCGTAGCGCATTCCAAGCGCGGATCGCACCTCATGCTCTCACTCGAGCGCCTGGAGGAGATCACCGAATCACCCATCCAACGCATCGGCCTGTCGGCCACACAGCGGCCGCTCGAGGAGATCGCCCGATTCCTCGGCGGGCTGAGCCGCCGTCGCGCGCGGCCGGTGACGATCGTGGACGCCGGGCCGCGGAAGCAGCTGGAGGTCGAGGTGGTCGTCCCCGTCGAGGACATGGCCGGGCTCAACGTACAGGATGCGCCGCTAGGCGCCCCCTCCGACAGGTACAAGGACCGGCCGGGCGCCGAGCAGGCCCGAGCACGATCGATCTGGCCGGCCATCCACCCCAAGCTTCTCGAGCTCGTGCTCGAGCACAGGTCGACGATCATCTTCGTCAACGCCCGCCGTCTCGCCGAGCGGCTCGCCGCGCGCTTGAACGAGCTCGCCGAGACGGAGATCGCTCGCGCTCATCACGGATCGCTGGCGCGCGAGCAGCGCCTGGTGGTCGAGGACGAGCTGAAATCCGGACGGCTGCGCTGCATCGTCGCCACGAGCTCGCTCGAGCTCGGCATCGACATGGGCGCCGTCGATCTCGTCATCCAGGTCGAGTCACCCGGGTCGGTATCTCGCGGCCTCCAGCGCATCGGTCGCGCCGGACATCGCGTCGACGAGCCCAGCCGCGGCAAGGTCTTCCCGAAGTACCGCGGCGATCTCCTCGAAGCCGCCGTCGTCACCAAACGCATGCGCGAGGGTCTCATCGAGGAGACCCGATACCCACGCAATCCCCTCGATGTTCTCGCGCAGCAGATCGTCGCGATGTGCGCGGTCGACGATTGGAAGGTCGAAGAATTAGCCGCCGTCATACGCCGCTCGGCTCCCTTCGCCGAGCTGAGCGACGACGTCCTCCACGCCGTGCTCGATCTGCTCTCCGGACGCTATCCGTCGACCGATTTCGCCGAGCTGCGGCCGCGCATCGTGTGGGACCGCCGCACCAACACGCTCACGGCGCGGCCGGGCGCCAAGCGCCTCGCGGTCACGAGCGGCGGGACGATCCCCGACCGCGGTCTGTTCGGTGTGTTCCTCCCCGACGGCGTCCGCGTCGGCGAGCTCGACGAGGAGATGGTCTACGAGCGCCGCCCCGGGGAGACGTTCGTGCTCGGCGCCTCGACGTGGCGCATCGAGGACATCACAACCGATCGCGTCATCGTCACGCCCGCACCCGGCGAGCCGGCGATGATCCCGTTCTGGAAGGGCGACAAGCCCGGACGCCCTATCGAGCTCGGTCGCGCGGTGGGCTCGGCCGTCCGCGAGATCCGAGCGCTGCAAGCTTCCGACGGCACTGAGACCGCCATCGCGCATCTCGTCGATGCCTATGCGCTCGACGATCTCGCCGCGCAGAACCTGCTGGCCTATCTCGACGAGGAGCAAGAAGCGGCCGGGATCGTCCCCGACGATCGCACGGTCGTTGTCGAGCGTTTCCGTGACGAGATCGGTGACTGGCGCGTTTGCATCCTCTCCCCGTTCGGTGCGCGTGTACACGCTCCCTGGGCGATGGCGCTGCAGACGAAGCTCACCGAGCGCATGGGCTCCGATCTCCAGGTCCTCTGGTCGGACGACGGCATCATCCTCAGACTGGGCGAGGCCTTTGATCATGTCCCGGTCGACGAGCTCTGCCCGTCGCCGGATGAGATCGAGCAGCTGGTGACGGAGCAGCTTCCCGAAACCGCGCTGTTCGCAGCGCGGTTCCGGGAAGCTGCGGCCCGGGCGCTCCTGCTGCCGCGGCGGCGGCCGGATCGCCGGACGCCGCTGTGGCAACAACGGCAACGGTCGGCCGACCTGCTCGCCGTGGCCGTGCGGTACCCGACGTTCCCGATCCTGCTCGAGACCACGCGCGAGTGCCTGCGCGACGTCTTCGACCTTCCCGCGCTGAAAGAGGTCCTCCGCGACATCCGCTCGCGGCGTGTGCGCATCGTTTCGGTCGAGACGAAGCGATCGTCGCCCTTCGCACAGTCACTTCTGTTCGGGTGGATCGCCGTCTATATGTACGAAGGGGACACACCGCCGGCCGAGCGCCGCGCCGCTGCTCTCGCCCTCGATCCCGATCTCCTTCGTGAGCTCCTGGGGACCGAGGAGCTGCGCGAGCTCATCGATCCGGACGCCCTGGCCTCCCTCGAGCTGGAGCTCCAGTGTCTGACCGACGAGCGGCGCGCGACGAGTCCGGACGCGCTGCACGATCTCCTTCGCCGCCTCGGCGACCTGTCCATGACAGAGGTGGACGTCCGCTCACACGGCGATCCCAGCGCCTGGATCGAATCGCTCTGGGAGCAGCACCGCGTGATCCGCGTGCTCGTAGGCGGAGAGGAGCGGCTCGCCGCAGCCGAGGATGCCGCGCGTCTGCGCGACGCGATCGGCGTGGCCCTGCCGCCCGGTCTACCGGCGGCCTTCACCGAACCGGTGGACGATCCCCTGACCGACCTCCTCTCGCGCTATGCGCGCACACACGGACCCTTCCGCACGCACGAGCCGGCCGATCGTCTCGGCGTATCCGTCGATCGCGTTCGCGCGAGCCTCGACAAGCTGCTGGCCGACGACCGCATACTCCGCGGCGAGTTCCGTCCGGACGGCACCGAGCGCGAGTGGTGCGATCCCAACGTGCTGCGCCAGCTCCGCCGTCGTTCGCTTGCTCGCCTGCGCAAGGAGGTCGAACCGGTCGATGCATCGGTGCTCGGCCGCTTCCTGCCCGCGTGGCAAGCGATCACCGCGCCGCGTCACGGGCCCGACGCGCTGGGAGAGTGCATCGGACAGCTCCAAGGGACGGCCATCCCGGCCTCGGTGCTCGAGACCGATGTCCTCCCGGCTCGCCTCGTGAGCTACCGGCCCGCCGATCTGGACGCGTTGTGTTCGTCCGGAGAGCTCGTGTGGATGGGCGCCGGCTCCCTCGGTCCGTCCGACGGGAAGATCGTCCTCGTCTTCCGCGACCAGCTTCGGCACCTCGCACCTGCGGCCAACGCCGAGCCGCCGGCCGGTGCCGTCCACGACGCCATCCGCACCCACCTCCGTGCCGCCGGTGCGTCGTTCTGGCCCGAGCTCGTCGAGGCCACCGGTACAGCGGACGAACGACTGCTCCTTGCCGGACTGTGGGACCTCGTCTGGGCGGGCGAGGTGACGAACGACACGCTCGCGCCCGTCCGCGCGCTCGGCTGGGGACGGCCTCGTCGTGCACCGAGCGGCAAGCCGCGTCCGGGAACACTGCGCCGAGCGGGCCCGCCCGCCGGTGCCGGACGATGGTCCCTGGTGGGACTCGAGCCACGGCCGCCCGCCACGGAGATCGCGCACGCGAAGGCGATGCAGCTACTCGATAGGCACGGTGTCCTCACACGTGAGGCGGCGCTCGCCGAGGGCGTCGAAGGCGGCTTCGCGTCCGTGTACGGCGTCCTGAAAGCGCTCGAAGAGTCCGGGCGAGTGAGACGCGGCTACTTCGTCGCCGGCCTGGGCGCCGCTCAGTTCTCCCTTCCGGGCGCCGTCGAACGCCTCCGCGACCTGCGTGAGACGGACGCCCAGCAACAGACCCTGGTCCTCGCCGCGACCGATCCCGCGCAGCCCTACGGCGCCGCGCTGGCGTGGCCGGACTCACCGTCACGTCCCGCGCGAGTGGCCGGCGCGTACGTCGTACTCGTGAAGGGCCACTGCGCGGCCTACCTCGAGCGAGGGGGCCGGAGCCTCCTGACCTTCACAGAGGACACGGAGTGGGCCGACGCCATCGCGTCGATCCAGAAGGATGGACGCGTCCGGCGGCTGGTCATCGAGCGCATCAACGGCGTGCCGGCCACCGAAAGCGCTGAAGCCGGCGCGCTGCGTGCGGCCGGCTTCAGCGACTCGTACCGAGGGCTGGCTCTGCGCTAGAGCTAACTCGGAGGGACGTCCTTCACGATGCCCATCCGATTGCCTTCCGGGTCTTCGAACACCGCGTACGTGACGACTTCCGGGATGGTCGTCGTCGGTACGACCGTCTTCCCACCGGCCGCCTCGATCTTCTTCAGGTATTCGTCGGTGTCGGGGACCGCCGCGTAGAAAGTCACCCAGCGCTTGTCCGGATCGTCGCTTTCGCCGACGCCACCACCGATGCCCGGGTCGCCCGGCTGCCAGTCGGCGGTCGTCGAGTACTTCGCGCCGCCCGGCATCTGCTGCAGGTCCCACTCGAAGATGTCGGAGTAGAACTTCACAAGGGCATCGTGATCCTTGCCGATGATCTCGAAGTGCGCGATCGGATGCTTCATCACGAACCCGGTGCCTTCATCAGACCGACGAAGTTGCCCTCGGGGTCTGTGAAGTGTGCGATCGACGGACCGTCGGGCACGTCCATCGGCGGGTTGACCGTCTTGCCGCCGAGCTTCTCGGCCTTGTCGAGCGCCGCCTGCAGGTCGTCCACTTCGATGTACACGGTGAGGTGCGAGCCGCCACCCGGCGCGGCCGGACCCACGCCCCCGCCGAGGCCGGCGTCGTCGGCCTGCACCATGCCGTAGTTCATCGGGTTGTTCGCGTCGATCTTCCAGCCGAACAGGTCCCCGTAGAACCTCTGCAGCTTCCTGCCGTCGCCTCCGGCCATCTCGAACCATCCAACCTTGTTGCCCAACTCCATCCTCCTTGCTCGACGAACCTCGAACCGCACGCTATGGGACTTACGCGACATCCTCGTGTCGGGATTACGAATACCGCTACCCGCGAGTCGCCGTCAGGTTGGGATCCGGTCCGGCGTCGCCTCCGGCGGCTGCGATCTGCAGCCGGCCGAGGTAGTGCGTCCAGCCGTGCTCGTGCTCACGCACCATCTCCTCGGACGGCAGGCCCGTGTGACGGAGCTCGAGGATGGTCGCATCGCCGACCGGACGCAGAGTCACCTCGACGAGGCTCGAGCCGGGGGCGACCGGCTGTCCTTCACCCTCCCATCCCCATGTGAAGGACACGAACGTGGGCGGCTCCACGCGGACGTACTCCCCGACCGCGACGGCTACCGGCAACACGCTCACGCGGTAGATCCCACCGCGGCGGGGGTCGAGCTCGGCCTCCACGCCCTTCCACTGCTTCATCTTCTCCGGCTCGGTGAAGAACGCGAACACTATCTCCGGTGGCGCCTCGATCCGTATCTCGCGCTCGAAGACAAAACCGACAGCTTCGGTCACACCTCTAGGTTGCGCCACGGCCCTTCCTCCTTTCACGTGATGCTTCATCTTCTGCCGCCGCTTTCAACCGTCTGAGCGCACCCTCCCAGAACTCCTCGAGGAATCGCTGCACATCGCGCAGTCCCTCCGGGCACGCCCGGTAGAAACGGCGCGTACCATCCCGACGCTCGGCCACCAGCCCCGCCTCCTTCAGCACACGCAGATGTTGCGAGATCGCCGGCCGCGTGACCTCGAACGCCTCCGCGATCTGCCCCGCCGTGCGCTCGTCGTCGCGGACCAGCTGCAAGATCGCGCGGCGACGCGGTTCGGCGATCGCCTTCAGTGCCGCCTCCATCGCAATAGTTAAGCAGTTACTAACGTAAGCGTCAACTTACTCATGATGGGCGCTAACGTCGAGTCATGTCCGACACCCGCGAGCTGCTCTGTGAGCTGCTGCAACTCTTCTACGACCGCGGCTGGGTGTCCGGGACGGGGGGCGGGATCTGTGCGGTCGATGCGCCGGGTCGGCTCTTGCTCGCGCCTACCGGCGTGCACAAGGAGCGCGTGCGTCCGGACGACTTCTTCGTCGTCAACCCGGCCACCGGCGCCGTCCTGGAACACCCGCCGGACGCAACCCTGCGCCCCTCGGAATGCGGCGACATCTTCCGCGCGATCATCGCCGCGCGCGGCGCCGGTTCGGTCGTGCACAGTCACGCGCTGTCCGCCGTGCTCGCCTGTGACGACGCCGAAGACGCCATAGTCATCGAGCGCCTGGAGATGCTCAAGGGGATCCCGGGACTGGCGAATACCGACCGGCATCTCGTCCCCGTGGTCGACAACACCGCGCGCGAGCCCGAGCTCACCGCCGACGTCGAACGCGTGCTGGGCGATGAGCGCTTCGCGCAATCCCACGCCATCGGCGTACGGGACCACGGCGCGTACCTGTGGGGAGCCGATCCCTGGGAGGCGAAGAAGCATGCGGAGGTGTATCACTACCTATTCGAAGCTGTTCGAGCGCGACGAGGAGGTAGCCCGTGACAACCGAAGCGTTTCTGTGTCCCACCTGTCAGCAGTCCTTGCCGATGACCGGCACGGCCGTCGTGAACATCGACAAAGCCGTCGAGGACGACGCCCTCACGGCCGACGAACCGTTCAAGCGCACGTACATCGGCAACGGCAAGCTCTCTTCGGTGTTCATCTTCCAGGGACACAAGGGCCCCTTCCGCAAGCACATCCACGTCACGCACGACGAGATCGGCTATGTACTCGCCGGCACGGGTTCGGTCTCGATCGGCGACGATACGCGGCCCGTCCGGCCGGGTGACGTCTGGGTGATCCCGGCGAACACACCCCACTCGGCCGAGTTCGGCGACGAGCCGGTGCGGGTGCTGTTCGTCTCGGCCCCCATCGACGACCCGGACAACCAAGACAGGATCTGGTTGGACGAGTAGCGACCCGGCTAGACTTCGTCCGACCGGCTAGACACGGGAGGGAACCATGTCCGGACGTCGCCTGGCCTTCGGGTTTGCCGTAGTCGCGTTGGCCCTGCTCGCCACCGCGTGTCCGGGGGGCGGGGAGGAAGACGGCGTCCTGGCTCAGGTGACCGATCGCGACATCGTGCGCTGCGGCGTCAACGACGCCGTGCCCGGCTTCGGCTTCCTCGAGGGCGACACCTACGCGGGCTTCGACATCGAGTACTGCCGCGCCGTGGCCGCCGCGGTCCTGGGCGACGCCGACAAGGTCGAGTTCACCGCGCTCACGGCCGAGCAGCGCTTCACCGCGCTCCAAGCCGCCGAGGTCGACGTCCTCATACGCAACACGACGTGGACGGCCGACCGCGACGGCAACGAGGGTGCTGCGTTCGTCACGACGACCTTCTACGACGGTCAGGGGATGATGGTCCAGGGCGACAGCGCGTACCAGACGCTCGAGGACATGGGCGGCACCACGATCTGCGTGCTGTCCGGCACGACGACCGAGCTCAACCTCGCCGCGCAGTTCGAGGCGCGCGACATCGATTTCGAGCCGCTGTCCTTCCGTGACAACGAGACGCTCCAGCAGAACTTCATCGAGGGACGCTGCGACGGCTGGACGTCGGACAAGTCCCAGCTCGCCGCCCAGCGCTCGAATTGGCCGGAGGACCAGGGCGGGCCCGAGGCCCTGCGCATCCTCGACGTGACCATGTCGAAGGAGCCGCTGGGGCCCGTGGTGCGCGACGGCAACTCCGACTGGTTCGACGCGGTCAACTGGACGGTCATCGCCACCATCCAGGCCTGGGAGTTCGGCATCACGTCCGAGAACGTGGACGAGATCCGCGGCAACACCGACGACCCCGAGATCACGCGCTTCCTCGGCGGCGACGTCGAGGCCGAGGAGGGTGAGGATGCGGCGCCCTTCGACGCGGGTCTGGGGCTTCCCGCCGACTTCGCCTACCAGGTGATCTCACAGGTCGGCAACTACCAGGAGATCTACAACCGCAACGTCGGCCCGGACACGCCGCTGGGCCTGGAGCCCGGGGTCAACGACCTCTGGACCAACGGCGGGGTGCTGTACCCGCCGCCCTACCGGTAGAGGCGTCGTGAGTGACGCCACGGTGGCGGCACGGCCGCCGCCGTGGCGTGACGTCCGCGTCCTGCGGGTCGCCGCGCAGATCCTCTTCGTGGCGCTCGTCGTCGCCTTCCTGTGGTTCTTGTGGTTCAACCTCCTCACGAACATGCGCAACCAGGGCATCCGCACCGACTACGGCTTCCTCGACCGGCGGGCGGGCTTCCGCATCGCCGGGACGGACTTCAGCTCCCGCCGGCCGCTCCTGGACGCGTTGCTCATCGGCGTGAAGAACACGGCTCTGGTGGTGGTCCTCGGCATCGCGCTGGCGACGGTCCTGGGCGTCGTCGTCGGCGTGGCGCGGCTGTCCACGAACGTCCTGGTCCGGCGGGCGGCGTCGGTCTACGTGGAGTCGCTGCGCAACATCCCCGTCCTCGTGATCATCATCTTCTGGTCGACGGCCGTCATCCTCAAGTTGCCGTCGATCCGCGAGCCCATCGCGTGGCCGGGCTTCATCGTGTCCAATCGCGGCATGCGCGTCCCGTGGACGTACGGACGCCCCGGACTGGGCGCGTACTGGACCGTGCTCGTCTTCGGGCTGGTGCTGGCCGGCCTGCTGGCCGTCTGGCGCACGCGTCGCTTCGACGCCACCGGTGCTCCGCACCACCGCTGGGCGTGGGGGCTGACGGCCTTCGCCGTCGTGGCCGTTGCCGGATACCTGGCCCTCGGCCGGCCCTTCAGCGTCTCCCTCCCCTCACTCGACGGGATCCGCATCACGGGCGGGTCGGCCGTGGGACCCGAGTACGCAGCCGTCCTGCTCGGCCTGGTCGTCTACACCGCGAGCCACATCGCCGAGATCGTCCGCGGGAGCATCCTCGCCGTCTCGAAGGGGCAGACGGAGGCCGCGACGGCCGTGGGGCTCGGGCCCGCCCAGCGGCTTCGTCTGGTCATCCTCCCCCAGGCCTTCCGGGTCGCCGTCCCACCGCTGGCGAACCAGTTCCTCAACCTCACGAAGAACTCGTCGCTCGGCATCGCGGTGGCCTACGCCGAGATCAGCGCGATCACGTTCGTCGCCATCGGCAACGGCGCCCCCGCCCCCCAGTCGATCTCGATAATGATGCTCGTCTACCTCGCCTTCTCCCTCGGCATCTCGGCCCTAACGAACCTCGCCAACCGCCGCCTCCAGATCTCCGGGAGCCGCTGAGCCGTGGCCGTGGCCGCCCCGCCGCTGCGCGGCCGCGTCCACCCGGCGCGCTGGGTCAAGGACAACCTCTTCGGCACCGTCTGGGACGCCGTCCTCACCCTTGCCTTCGCCGTCGTCGGGGTCTGGGCCCTGTCCGGGGCCGTGCGCTTCGTGTTCGTGTCCGGACGATGGGAGATCGTCCGGGACAGCGTCACGTCGCTTCTCGTCGGGCTCTTCCCGCGCGCCGAGCTCTGGCGCGTGTGGCTGCTGACCTTCGCGGTGGCCACGGCCGCCGGGTTCGTGACGGGGGCCGCGCGCACGCGGCGCCTGGCCGAGGACCCGTCACTGCCGCGGGCCTCGGCCTCCGCCGCCGCGCGAGATATCGCGCGGCGGTCCTGGCCGCTCGCCGCCCTCGTCGTCGTCCTACTCGTGCTGCGCCCGTCTCCGACGGGCGCAGCGCTCCTCGCCGTGCTCGCCGCGGCCTCCGCGGGAGCATGGTGGGCAGGCACGCTCGTGCCACCCCGGCGCACGATGCTCGCCAACCTCCCGCCCGCCGCGCTCGTCGCCGTCGCGTTCTGGCTCGTGGTCGGCGCCGGCGGTGTTGGGTGGGACCGCTGGGGTGGCCTGCTCCTCACGCTGTTCCTCGCAGCGGCCGGCGTCGCCGTGTCCTTTCCCATCGGCGTGCTGCTCGCGCTCGGACGGCGATCCAGGCTCCCGGCCGTCCGGTTGACCTGCGTGGGCTACATCGAGCTCATCCGCGGCGTGCCGCTCATCACGCTGCTGTTCATGGGGTCGTTCGTGGTCGGGTTCCTGTTCCCACCCGGCTCCTCGCGCCCCAGCCTCGTCACGCGCGCCCTCATCGCGATCATCGCCTTCACGGCCGCCTACATCGCCGAGATCGTTCGCGGCGGCTTGCAAGCCGTCCCCAGGGCACAGCTCGAGGCCGCGCTCGCCGTCGGCTTGTCCCCGATCGCCGCCATGCGGCTGGTCGTCCTTCCCCAGGCTCTGCGCGCGGTGATCCCGGCCATCGTCGGGCAGTTCATCAGCCTGTTCAAGGACACCTCGCTCGTCGCCATCATCGGTCTCTCGGACCTCTTGCGCATCGGGCAGGGCCTCACGTCTAACCCCCGCTTCCTCGCGCAGGGGCTGCAGGCCGAGATCCTCGTCTTCGTCTCGTTCGTGTACTGGGTCGGCGCATACTCCATGTCCAAGGCGAGCCAGCGACTCGAGGTGCGCATGGGGGTGGGCGTGCGGTGAACGAACGTTCGGCGGCGGCGGACGCGACGAAACCTCGTGCGTCCGGCGAGATGATCGTTCTCGAGGGTGTCGAGAAGTGGTTCGACTCCTTCCAGGCCCTGCGTGGCGTCGACCTCGTAGTCGGACGTCAAGAGAACGTCGTCATCTGCGGTCCGTCCGGATCGGGGAAATCCACGCTCATCCGCTGCATCAACCGGTTGGAGTCCCACGACCGCGGCCGCGTGGTCGTGGACGGCATCGAGCTCACCGACGACCTGCGCAACATCTCCGAGGTCCGTCGAGAGGTGGGGATGGTCTTCCAGCAGTTCAATCTCTTCCCGCACCTCACCGTGCTCGAGAACGTCACCCTCGCCCCCCGCCACGTGCGCCACCGGCCGCGCAAGGAGGCCGAGGAAGAAGCCATGGAGATCCTCGAGCGCGTCCAGATCCCCGAGCAGGCGCGCAAGTACCCGGCGCAGCTGTCGGGCGGTCAGCAGCAGCGCGCAGCCATCGCGCGTGCGCTCGCCATGAACCCGAAGATCATGCTCTTCGACGAGCCGACCTCGGCCCTCGACCCGGAAATGATCAAGGAGGTCCTGGACGTCATGCAGGAACTCGCCACCTCCGGCATGACGATGATCGTCGTCACGCACGAGATGGGATTCGCACGGGCCGTCGCCAACCGTATCGTCTTCATGGACGCGGGCGAGATCGTCGAGGTCGGGACACCCGAGCATTTCTTCACGAACCCGCGCGAGGAACGGACGAAGCTGTTCCTCTCGCAGATCCTGTAGCTATTCGACCGTAACGGTCACCTCGGCCGTCACGGGCGGGGAGAGCGGCGTGTGGTTGTTGTTCACGAGCTGCACGCCGAACGTGTGCTCTCCGGCTTCGACGTCGGGCCAGCTGTGGCTCGTCGTGGCCGCCGCGTGGTACGTCGCCGCGTCGTCGGTCACGGCCGGCTTTCCGGGCTCGGTCGGGATCTCGTCCACGTCGAAGTAGAAGTGGATGTGGCCCTCACCGGCGACCGGATCCTGCCCGAGCTTGTTCACGATGTCGAAGTTCTCCGGCTCGACGGTGACCTCAACACTGCCGGCCTCGAGCGTCGCATCGGATTCGGGGGCAGTGATCGTCACGGCCGCTTCGCCGGCCTCGGTGGCGGCCGGCGACTCTTCGGCCCCCGGAGGTGGTTCGAGCGCCGGTTCCTCACCGGTTCCGCAGGCTGCCAGCGCAAGGAACACGCACAAGAATCCTGCTCGCAATCGGCTCGTCATCGATGCCACCTCCCCGTCGGTAGAGCGCCAGGCTACTGAAGAACTCGATCCCTCATCCCAAACGCGGCCGCCGCCGTCGCCGCATCAGCCACACGAGCAGCGCCGCCCCAGCCACCGAAAGAAGAAGACCGCCGTCGCCGAAAAGCGCCCGGCCCACGAAGCCGCCGATGAGCGACCCACCGATCCCGATGAGGATGGTCATGCCGATGCTCATGGGATCGGGACCCGGTAACGCAAGCCGCCCGAGGGCTCCTACCACGAGGCCCGATACCACCATGAGGATCACGAACCAGATGAGCTCCATGCCCGTCGCTCCTTTCGCCTCCAGACGTCTTGTCTAACAGGCGAGCGTCCTCGCTCGTCGTTCCCGCGGTCGTCGCCTCGTAAACGGCGAAGATGTCGTTCGGAAGGCGGTGCCGGTCTCGTCCGAGGAGCGTCTCCCGTTTACGCTCGAGCCCGACGGAGCAGACTGGCCCTCTACATCGGCCGGCGGAAGGGGAGGCGATGGAATTCACGACATCGGCGGACGGCACGAGGATCGCCTTCGAGCGTCAGGGGTCGGGCGACACGATCCTGCTCGTGCACGGGACCACCGGCAGCACCCAGAGCTGGGCGCTGGTTGCTCCGCTCCTGGCCGAGCGCTTCACCGTCGTGGCCATGGACCGCCGCGGCCACGGAGAAAGCGAGGTCGGCCCGTCGCACTCGCTGGATCTCGAGGCCGAAGACGTCATCGCGATCATCGAGGCCGTTAGCGAGCCGGTTCACCTCGTCGGACACTCCGGAGGCGCCCGCGCCGCGCTCGCCGCGGCCCCGCGCACGGAC
>Ga0299907_10000270_pt1 | contig 23860 bp, 22 predicted proteins | sample RVTome_16_FD_198680 | JGI IMG/M metagenome (GOLD analysis project Ga0299907, IMG submission 198680) | Soil microbial communities from uranium-contaminated site in the Upper Colorado River Basin, Wyoming, United States - RVT152D67 (version 2) ...
CGGTCACGAAGCCCGACACCGAGGCGGAGGTGTGTCCGAGCCCGGCGGTCTGCAGCAGCTGGGCTGCGCCGTACACGAGCCCGAGCACCACGCCACGGCGGCGGGCAAGCGGCGAGAGTCGGGCGACAGCCCGCGGCGCGACCAGGAACAGCGCCGCCGCCGCGACGGTGAAGCGCACGGCCAGGAAGTCGGCCACCGGCACCCTGTCGAGCAGATCCTTGATGAGGAAGAACGTGGACCCCCACGTCGCCGTCACCGAGAGCAGCGCCAGCGTCGCCAGCGCCGACGTCCGCGGCGACTCGCCTGTGCTCATGGGCGAAGGCTGTCGAGCAGGGCGATGTCCTCGGCATAGGCAACCGATCCACCCGGCGTCTCCAGAACGACGGGCAGCCCGGCGACGGCCGGATGTGCGAGCAGGTCACGGAAGGGCTCGAGGCCGATGCGGCCCCGGCCGATGCGCTCGTGCCGGTCCCGGAAGGAGCCGCAGCCGTGTGCGGAGTCGTTCGCGTGGACGGCGGCCAGCCGGCCGGCACCGGTGACCGCGACCAGGCGGTCCAGCATCACGGTCATGCCGCCGGGTGCTGCCACGTCGTGGCCGGCCACGAAGGCATGGCAGGTGTCCAGGCAGATCCGCACCCTCGGGTGCCGGTCGAGCGCGTCCAGGTACGCCTCGAGGTCGTCGACCCGGGCGGCCAGCGATCTGCCCTGTCCCGCGGTCGGCTCCAACAGCAGGTCCGGGGCGGCGTCGGGAAGCACGTCGAGCATCGGCAGCAGGGCCTGCCGAACCTGCCGCATAGCCGGGTCGCGCCCACCGTCGGTCACGTAGGAGCCGGTGTGGACGACGACGCCGACCGCACCGACGGCCGTCCCGCGCGCGAGCGCGTGCGCAACGCTGGTGACCGAGCGTTCATAGGTCAGGGCGGTCGGGGAGGCGAGGTTGACCAGATAGGCGGAGTGCACCAGCACGAGCAGACCACGGTCGGCGGCCGCCTCGCGGAAGGCGGCGTCAGCTGTCGGCAGGCCGGCTGGCGTCGCCCAGCCGCGCGGGTTGCCGAGAAAGAGTTGCACGGCCTGTGCGCCCATCGCGGCCGCTCGCGCGGGAACACCGGCGAGATCGCCGTGCAGCGACAGGTGCGTCCCGAGCGCGGCCGGCGAGGCGGTCAAAACCAGGAGAGGTTGAGCCGGACGACGGTGCCGCGCTCGCGGACCTGGCCGGCCTCGGGGTTCTGGCTCTGCACCTGCCGACCTCCGAAGATGCCGCCCCTCACCTGCACGCGGAAGCCGAGCTCCTCGAGCACCTGCCGCGCCTGGTCCACGTGCATGCCGACGACGGACGGCACCTCGATCTTGCCGTCCCTCGAACCCGTGGAGACCTCGAGCTGGACCTGGTCGCCGCGATAGCCGGTGCCACTGGACGGTTCCTGCCGAACCACCACGCCGGCCGGAACCTCGTCGTCGAACGTCTGCTGCACCGAGACCTCGAAGCCGGCATCGGACAGGGCCTGCTCGGCCTCGGCCGCGGGCCGGCCGGTGAAGTCCTCGATCGCGATGGCCTCACGTCCCTTGCTGACGGTGATCGAGACCGTCGCGTCGCGGCGGACGAGCTCGCCGGCGTCGACGCCCTGCGAGATCACGACGTTCTTCGGTACCTCCTCGTCGAACGCCTCGTCGACCTCTCCGAGCCCGATGTGTGCATCGGCGAGCGCCTGCTCGGCTTCCTCCCGGGTCAGGCCGACAAGCTCTGGCACCTCGTACCGTTCGGGCCCCAGGGAGATCGTCAGCTCGATCGGGTCGTCACGCAGGATCCGCTCGCCCGGGCCCGGCTCGGTCGTTGCCACCAGGCCCGCTGCCACCACCTCGGAGTACTGCTCGCCTGCCTCGACGACCGTCAGCCCCTCGGCTTCGGCGATGACGCGCGCTTCGGCCACGGTGACGTTGAGAAGAGACGGAGTCGCCGTGTAGCGACCGGTTCCGTACCACCACGCCGCCACAGCGGCGGCGAGCGCGAGCAGCAGGACCAGCGTGAACGCCAGGGGCCCGCGCCACGGCCTGCGCGGCTTGGCCTGTCGGCGGCCGGCCGCGTGGCCCGCCTCGCGTCCGGCCGGCCTCCGAACGGGCCCAGGAGCCGGTGGGATGACCGTCGTATGGTTGGGCCGGCGGGCCGTGTCAGCAGGCGCGGCAGCCACCGCCAATGCCTCGGCGACCGTCACACCCGCGACGTCGCGCGGCTCGAGTCCGGGCACAGCCGGGCCCCGGGCGCTGCGGACGGCGTCGGTGAACTCGGCGGCATCGCCGAATCGCTGCATCGGATCGCGCGCGGTCGCGCGCCTGACCAGTTCGTCGACGGAGCGCGGCACGCCGGGCTGGACCGAGGACGGTGCCGGGACGTCGTTCTCGATATGGCTGCGGACCACGACGAAGTCGGTGGCCCCCGTGTGCGGTGCCACGCCGGTCAGCATCTCGTAGAGCATCACGCCGGCGGAGTAGACGTCGGAGCGTGGTGTCGCTCCCTCGCCGAGCGCCTGCTCGGGAGAGATGTAGTTGACGGTGCCGAGCAGCAGACCACGGGTCGCCGTCGAGGCGTCGCTGAGAGCACGGGCCAGGCCGAAGTCGGCCACCTTGACCCGGCCGTCGTCGCCGACCAGCACGTTCTCGGGCTTGACGTCACGGTGGACGATTCCGGCCGCGTGCGCCGCGCCGAGGGCGGCGAGCACCGGCTCGATCAGGTCGAGCGCGTGGTCCGGTGCCAGTCGGCCACGGTCGCGCAGGACCTGGCGCAGCGTGCGGCCCTCGATGTACTCCATCGCCAGGAACACCGCGCCGTCGTCCTCGCCCTGGTCGAAGACGGCCACGACGGCGGGATGGGCCAGCTGTGCCGCGGAGCGCGCCTCGCCGATGAACCGCGCGACGAACTCGTCGTCGACGGCAAGCTCCGGATGCATGACCTTGAGTGCGACGACCCGGTCCAGCCGGGTGTCGAGCGCACGGTAGACGGTCGCCATGCCGCCACGCGCGAGCGTCGCCTCGACGCGGTAGCGGCCGTCGAGGAAACGGCCCACCGGCGCGTCGTAGACATGCGTGTCCACGAGGGGGAGTGTACGGACCGCCGCCAGGGGGTCGAAAAACCGACACGAACGCCGCGGATCGGCGGGCACGGAGTCGGGGCGGGCGTCGACGTCAGCCGGAGCGGACGGTGGCGGCAGTGATCAGCGCCCTGAGCGCCGTTCGCGCCTCGGCTGCGACGTCGGCGGCGTCGAGCGCCGCTGTCGCGCGATCCACCAGGTCGGCCACCAGGCGCTCCACCCGCGCCAGCGCATCGGTGGACACGATGATCTCGCGGAGTCTGTCGATGCCGGCGCCGTCGAGCTGGCGGTCGCCGAGCAACGCCTCGACCTCGGATGCCTGGGCGGGTGAGGCGCGTTCGTGGGCGTACGCGACCAGCAGCGTCCGCTTGCCCTCGCGCAGGTCGTCGCCGGCGGGCTTCCCGGTCTGGACCGGGTCGCCGAAGACGCCGAGCACGTCGTCGCGCAGTTGGAAGGCCTCCCCGAGCGCCAGCCCGTAGTCGGAGTACGCCGTCAGCACCCGTGGGCTCGCGGCGGCCAGCGTCCCGCCGAGCAGCAAAGGATGCTCGACGGAGTACTTCGCGCTCTTGTAGCGGATCACGAGCTGGGCCCGCTCGGCCTGGCCGGCAAGCCACAGTCCGCCCGTCGCCTGCTCGAGCATGTCGAGGTACTGGCCGCCCATGAGCTCGGTCCGCATTCGCTCGAACACCGGGCGCCCGCGTCGCATGGCCTGGTCGCAAAGCCCGGAAGCGTGCAGGAGTTCGTCACTCCACCCGAGGCAGAGGTCCCCGAGCAGGAGAGCAGCGGCATTGCCGAAGCGCTCCGGGTCTCCGTGCCAGCCGGCTTCCGAGTGCAGCGCGGCGAAGCGGCGGTGCGCCGACGGCATCCCGCGGCGGGTGTCCGACGCGTCCATCAGGTCGTCGTGCACGAGGGCCGCTGCGTGGAAGAGCTCCAGGCAGGCGGCCGCCGAGACGATTGCCGGCTGGTCGGGCGCACCGGCACCCCTCCACCCCCAGTAGCAGAACGCCGGGCGCAGCCGCTTGCCGCCGGCCAGCAGGTCGGCTGTCGCGTCGACGAGGGGGAGTAGGTCAGCACTCTCGGACCGCAGGATCTCCCGCTGGCGGTCCAGGAACCCGTCGAGAACGCGCTGGACGCGTGACCGCAGGGTGCGGACGGGATCGTCGACGGCGGCCGGCACGCTGCCGAACCCTACGCGCGCGCCGCGCACGCGGTGTCAGCGCCGGGTCGCCCACGGCGCCGGCGGCCCGTAGCCTGGTGCGGTGACGCTGGGACTGCCGTCGACGATGCCGGGTGGCGCGAACACCATCCGCGACCTGATCGCGTCCGGTGGCCGCTCGTTCTCCTTCGAGTTCTTCCCGCCGAAGACCGACCAGGGCGAGACCCTGTTGTGGCAGGCGATCCGCGAGCTGGAGTCCCTTGCGCCGACGTTCGTCTCGGTCACGTACGGGGCCGGCGGAAGCACCCGGGACCGGACGGTTCGGGTGGTGGGCCGCATCAGCGCGGAGACCACCCTGACCGCCGTGGGGCATCTGACCTGCGTGGGCTCGACCCGCGCCGAGTTGCGCCATGTCGTGGGCGCCTATGCCGATGCGGGGATCCGCAACATCCTCGCTCTGCGCGGCGACCCGCCGGGAGGCCCGGGCGCCGAGTGGCAGGCACATCCGAACGGCCTCGACCACGCCGACGAGCTCGTCCGCCTCGTGCGCCAGCTCGGGGACTTCTGTGTCGGTGTCGCGGCGTTCCCCGACCGGCACCCGGAGTCGCCCTCGCTCGACCACGACGCGCGCATCCTGGCGGCCAAGGCAGCGGCAGGTGCCGACTTCGCGGTGACGCAGTTCTTCTTCGGCGCCGACGACTACTTCGCGATGGTCCAGCGGGCCGAGGCGTACGGCTGCACGATCCCGGTGGTGCCCGGCATCATGCCGGTCACCGACGTCAGGCAGATCGAACGCTTCGCCCTGCTGTCCGGTGCCAGCCTCCCGGCGCCGCTGGTGCGCCGCCTGCGCGCCGTCGAGGACGATCCCGAGGCGGTCCGCCGGGTCGGGGTGGAGATCGCGACGGTGCTGTGCGAGGAGCTGCTCGCCGGGGGAGCGCCGGGCCTGCACTTCTACACGCTGAACCGGTCGACCGCCACCCGCGAGATCTATCGTGCTCTCGGCCTTCCCGGACGGGGCGCGGCTGATGCACAACCGGTGGGTGCCGGCGCGGGCAGTTCGAGCGGCGCGCCGGTCCCGGATGGGGCATAGTCGCCACCGTGACGGACAGAGCTGACATCGCCGGCGTGACGGTCGTCGGCACCGGTCGGGCCGGTGCCCCGCCCGACGTCGTCCGCATCGACCTGGCGGCCGAGGCCAGCGCAGTCGCGGTCCAATCCGCCCTGGCCGACGCCACGGCCGGGCTGGCGAGCATGCGCGAGACGCTGACGTCCGCCGGAGTCCAGGCCACCGACCTACGGACGACGGACACGTCGGTTCACGTCGACCACGGATCGGGCGGCCGCCCGCAGGGCTACGTCGCCCGGCTCGGCCTGTCGGCGACGGTCCGCGACGTCGGCGCAGCCGGGACCGTCGTCCAGGAGGCGCTCGCCCGCGGTGGCGAGACCGCGCGGCTGTCCGGCCTGACCTTCTCCCACTCCGACCCGTCCGGCCTGCTGGCCGCTGCCCGGGAAGCGGCCTTCGCCGACGCCAGGGCGAAGGCCGAGACGTACGCGGCGCTCAGCGGGCGCGCGCTCGGCGAGGTTTCGGCCGTCGAGGAGACCGGCGGCGGCGCGGTCCCGCTCCCGCGCAGCATGGCCATGGCCGCACCGGTGGCCGACTTCGCGGTGGAGGGCGGGCTGCAGGAGGTCTCGGTGTCCGTGGTCGTCCGCTGGTCCTGGGCCTGAGTCTCAGGCTCGCCCCACCATGTCGGCCACGGCCGCAGCAGACAGACCCACGAACGCCAGTCCACCACCCGGTCGGGTCGACTCTCCCACCAGGAACAGGCCACGTACCGAGGAGCGGTTGGCCGGACGCCTCGGCAGCCCATGCGACTCGGCCAGGCTCGGCCCCACCGTTGATCCGCCTGGGGAGCCGGTCACGCGCTGCAGGTCGTGCGGCGTTCGCACGACCCGCCAGAGCACCCGCCCGCGCACGTCCATCCCGCGTGCGGCGAGGGCCGCCAGCACCCGGTCGGCGTAGCGGTCGGCCAGGCCGCCGGCCGTCCAGTCGACCGCGCCGAGGGGGTCGGAGCCCCGCGAACCCGGTCCGTGCCGGGGAGCGCGTACCTGGACCGTCCACGCCTCGGTGTCGGCGGCGGGTCGCATCGCCGGGTCGTCAGGGGCGGACACGTAGATCGTCGGGTCGTCCGCGGGTCGTGCATCTTGCCCGAACACGGCATCCAACTCGGCATCGGCGTCGTCGGGGAACAGGACCGTCCGGTGGCGCACCGAGGGGGTACGTCCGCGCAACGCGAGCAAGATCGTGAACGACGACGGCGGGGCGACGGACCGTGCGGACCAGCGTCGTTCCCGGCGCGCCACGGACGGGCCCAGCAGTCCGGCGTACACCTGGGCGGCGTGCGCACCGGTCACGACCAGATCGGCGGGAACGATCTCGCCACCCGCCAGCCGCGCACCAGTGGCCCGGCCGTCGGTGACGAGCACCTGCACCACGCCGGCGGAGGTCCGTATCCGCGCACCGCGGATGGCGGCTCGCTCGGCCACCGCCTCGACCAGACGGCGCATCCCGCCGGGCACGTACCACATGCCGAAGGTGTGCTCCACGTAGGGCACGACCGTGAGTACGTCGGACGCCTGCCGCGGGTCGAGCCCGGCGTGGACGGCATGGCCCTCGAGCAGGGTCCGCAGCCCGGCGTCGGCCAAGGACCGCTCGGCCGACGCTCGCAGTGACCGCCCGGCGCCGAGGGCCCGGAGCCGGCCGAGGCCGTCGGTCCGGGTCGACTCCACGGTGTGCCGGCGGGCGGCGCGCCAGATCCGTTCCCCGTGCCGAAGCACCGCGTCCCACTGGGCTGCCGATCCCGGCCCGAAGGCTCGGTCCAGTGCACGCAGCGTGCCCGCCCGGCTGGCGTTGGGCAGGTCGAGCTCGACACCGTCGGCGAACCGCACGTGCCGGGCAGGTTCTACCGGAACCAGGTCGAGCTCACGTTCGAGCGGCCGACCTGTCGCGCGGAACAGGTCCCGGTACACCGCCGGGAGGGTCAGCGTCGTCGGGCCCGTGTCGAACGAGAACCCGTCCCGGGAGTACGCGCCGACCTGCCCGCCGACGGACGCGGCCTGCTCGAGCACGGTGACCGCGTGACCGAAGTCCGCGAGTCGAGCGGCGGCGGCCAGACCGGCGATGCCCGCGCCGACGACCACGACCCGAGCCATCAGTGCTCCTCCGTCGTCGATGTCCGATGTGCGCGACGTGTCGCCGGGTCACTCACTGACCGCGGAGAAGTACCTGTCGCGTAGCCGGTGCCAGCCGCGGCGGATGCGTTTGAGCAACCAGATGGCCAAGCCGAGGCTGGCCGCCAGCAGGACGAGTGCGATACCCGCCGCCAGCCAGGGGTACTCGGTGGCGAGCAGGAGGACGCCGACCAGTGAGATGTCCTCGGCGGCGCTGACGCCGATGTTCGACGCCGGCTCCGGCGAGGTGTTGACCGCCAGGCGGATGCCTGCCTTGCCGGCATGGGAGAGCAGTGCCAGGCCGCCGGACAGGCTGGCGGTGAGCGCCTGTTCGAGCGTCGAGGCGTCACCGGCGATGAGCAGACCGAGCACGGCTGCGACGACCGGACGGACCACCGTGTGCACGGAGTCCCAGAGGCTGTCGATGTACGGCACCTTGTCGGCGACGAACTCGATCGCGGTGAGGACGCCGACCAGCACGAGGACATCGGTGCGCTGCAGGACATCCGGCGTGTCCACGAGCCCGGCCCGGCCGACGAGGCCGACGACGAGCACCGTGGCGTAGGCGCTGATCCCCGCCGCCCAACCGCCCGAGATGGCATAGGCGATCGAGTCCATGGTCACCTCCACGCCTCCGCAGCCGTACCGGAGGTCCGGATGCGGAGGCCAAATCTACCCGTGGAGGGCGTCATCTCGCGCCGGCCGAGACCGGCCGACGCGGGTCGAGTCTGCCCGGCGCGATGGTCGATCGGTTGACGCGCTGTCGGCCGGAGGGTGTACCGTGAGACGCGGATTCGAACGTATGTTCGAGTCGATGTCCGACGGGGAGGTGCGCCTTCCCGTCGGAGGGCGGTCCTCGCCGGGTGCGGTCCTCGACCCCCGCATCCGGGGAGGGCTGCCGCGGCAGGCGTCGGGGAGGCGACCATGGCAGTGACGTACGACGCAGGGCGTCCGGTCCGCGATGCGGCGGGGGCCGGCTCGGGCATGTGGTGCCAGTGATCATGGACGCCCGGCCCGTTCCGCGACCGCGCACCGGTCATGCCGTGGTCGACCTGCTCGACCAGTCGCGCAGCTGCCTGGCCGAGGCCGCGTCGGCGACCACCGCGGGGGAGCGTTATGTGGCAGCACACCTCGCCGCGCTGCGGGCAGGGGCAGCCGTGCTGGCCGCGCGGGCCCGGGCCGACCTGGGTGGGGTGTCCGGCTCCCGGCGCAGGGCTGCCCGCGGGCCCCGCAACGTGTGGAACGTCCTTACCGCGGTCGCTCCCGAGCTTGCCGAATGGGCAGCATTCTTCGCTGCCGGCGCCGGTAAGCGTGCCGCGGCCGAGGCGGGCATCCCCGGAGCTGTCACGGCCCGCGAGTCCGACGACCTGCTCCGCGACGCCGACGCCTTCCTGGGCCTGGTCTGTGCCGTGCTGGGGCTGCCGCACCAGCAGCCGCTCGAGGGCACCGCGGTCGGCCCCGCCGGCTGAAGACCGTGGGATGTTCTTCGCCCATCGCGGTGTTGTGATGGAGACTGAAGGACCGACCATCGCACGGGAGTGTTCGAGATGCTCGACCCGAAGGGCCTGTACGAGGTCGTCGGCGACGTCCCCACGTCGGACGCGCCGGTGCTCGTGCTCTCCCTCGACGGCTTCATGGACGCGGGCGGCGCCGGGAAAGGGCTGGTCGACCACCTGCTCTCCACCCTCGACCATCGCGTCGTCGCACGCTTCGACACGGATCTCCTCGTCGACTACCGAGACCGCCGCCCCGAGATGCTCTTCGTCGAGGATCACTTCGAGCGCTACTCGGCTCCGGAGCTGGCGATCCGGCTCGCCCACGACACAGCGGGTACGCCGTTCCTCCTGCTGACCGGGCCAGAGCCCGACGTCCAGTGGGAGCGTTTCGTCGCCGCCGTCACCGGACTGATCCGGCGCTTCGGCGTCCGGCTGGTCGTCAGCGTCCACGGCATCCCGATGGCGGTGCCGCACACCCGGCCCCTGGGCGTCACCGCGCACGCCACCCGTCCCGAGCTGGTCACCCTCGTCAATCCCTGGCGTGGTGAGATCCGCCTGCCCTCCAGCGCCACCGCGCTGCTCGAGCTGCGGCTGGGCGAGGCCGGTCTGGACGCCATGGGCTTCGTGGCGCACGTCCCGCACTACCTGGCCGAGTCCGACTACCCCGACGCCTCCCTGGCGCTGCTGCGATCCATCTCGGCCGCCACCGGCCTGCAGCTGCCCACCGACGCGCTGTCCGAGGCCGCCGGTCGTATCCGCAGACTGGTCCAGGAGCAGGTCGACCAGTCCGAGGAGGTCGGGCGTGTGGTCCGTGCCCTCGAGACACAGTTCGACGCGTACGTCGGCGGGACCACCCGCGGGAACATGCTTGCCGACCGAGCGACGATGCCCAGTGCCGACGAGATCGGGGCCGAGTTCGAGCGCTTCCTGGCCGAGCTCGGCGACGACGAGCGCCCGGGCGACGACAGCTGAACCGGACCAGGCCCCTCCGCTCAGTGCGGTGGCCGGCGGCGCAGCCGCTTGATGTCCGACCTGCGCTTCTTCTGCTCCAGCCGGCGGGCACGAGCCGCCCGGGACGGTTGGGTGGGTCGGCGCCGGCGCGGCGGCGGCGCGATCGCCTCGGTCAGGATCTCCACCAGCCGCCGTTCCGCCGCTTCGCGGTTGCGCAGCTGAGACCGGTACTCCGAGGCGCTGACGGTGAGTACCCCGTCGACCAGCCTGGCGGCGAGCCGGTCGAGGGCCCGGGCGCGCAGCGTCGGACCGAGCGCCGTCGTCTGTCCGACGTCAAAGGAGAGCTCGACGCGGGTGTCCGACGTGTTCACCGACTGCCCGCCCGGGCCACCGGAGCGGGAGAAGCGCCACGACAACTCGGCCGCGGGGATCACGATCGTGCCGCGCACGGGAAGGTCGCCCGGCATGGTCACCCCTGCGTCGTATGGACGTCGCCGGTGGATACGCTCGGGCGGTGAGTCCACGCACCTTGGCGCTCTACCGGATCCTTGCTTATACGACCGGTGTCGTGCTGCTGGTCTTCACCGTCGAGATCGTGCTCAAGTACGGCTTCGGCGTGGAGGGGTTCGAGTTCATCGCCATCGTCCACGGCTGGATCTACATGCTCTACTTCTTCGTCTCGCTGTACCTGGCGATCCAGCAGCGATGGTCCTGGCGGTGGACGGTTCCGGTCGTGCTCGCCGGCACCATCCCGTTCGCCTCGTTCGTGGCCGAACGCCGCGTGGTCGCCAAGGTTCATGCCGAGCACCCGGAACTGGTCACGCACTCCTGACCTCGTCCCTGGCGGCCTCGGTGTCGGCCCGCGAACTGCGCCGGACCGCGGCGCGGACGAACGAGAACCAGAACACCGCGGCGGCCCCGGCGAAGACCCACCACTGGGCCCAGTAGGACAGGTTCTGCCAGGGACTCACGTTGCCGATCGGATCGACGACGCCGAGATCGAGGAGCTCGGGCGAGTCCGCAGGTCGGGGCTGCTCGTCCTCCAGGAGGAGATATCCGGGATAGAACTGGTCTTCGGGCAGACCGGTCTTGGCGGCGACGGGCTCGGGAGCGACGAACCCGATCTCGCCGGTCGACAGGTCCGCGTCGGACAGGGTGGTGTGGGCTGCCGTCTCCGGCGACAGCAGATGTCCGGCGACGGTGACCTCGCCATCCGGAGCGGTGCCGACCGGGTCACGGTCGTCCGCCCAGCCGCGCAGGACGGTGAGCATGCCCCCGTCAGAGGTCCGAAGGGCGGCGACGAGGTAGTCGCCGAGAACGCCTTCGTGAACCCGCGCCGGCACGGACAGGCGGCCCTCGTCGAGGTAGCGACCGGTCGCGACCACGGCGCGGCCGGTGCCCGGGCCGAGCTCGTGGCCCGGCTCGACCAGGTCGGATATCGGCACGGCCGGCCGGTCGCGCACGGCCTGGCGGGACTCGCTGTTCCCGTACACGGTGAGCTGCCACCAGCCGAGCGCCACGAATCCCGCGACCACCGCGATTGTCGCGACGTGCAGCGCGATCCACCGCGGGGTCAGCAGGGTTAGGAGCACTTCTCGAGGTTATAGAGTCATTCGGGAGCAACAGCGCGAGGAGGCCTCCGGTGGCGCGGGTGAGACGGACGGCTGCCTTCGTCGCGTTGTGGCGAGCGCTTCGTGGAGCGAGCAGGCAAGGCGCTCCGAGTCTCGGAACCCGTCTGGCGGCGTTGCCCCGGTTGGCTACCGCAGTGATGTCCGGGCAGTGGGACGGCCTGGGAGCCGGGCGGCTGGCGCTGATGGGCGTCGCTCTCTTCTATGTGCTGTCGCCGATCGACCTGGTCCCCGAAGGTCTTCTGCTCGCGGTCGGGCTCGTGGACGACGTTGTGGTGGTGAGCTGGCTCGCCGGTAGTGTTCTCGATGCCACGGACAGGTTCGTGGCATGGGAGCGCGGGGAATCTCAGATCATCGACGGTGAAGTCGTCGGCGAAAGACGGATTCTGCCCGCACGCACGAGTCCGACGGAGACAAGGGCAATGACTCGACCCCATCCGCTGACCGCGATGTCCGAGCGGCAGTGGGCACAGGCCTGGGAGGCTCAGCAGGACGTCGTCGATGCCATGCCTCAAGGCCGCGGGTCGTGGCTTCCCAACATCGTGGAGGCGCGCCACTGGGGCGCCCTGCGGTGGACATCCGGGCGGCCGGCACATGCGTCGATGACCGGGCAGGCCGTCGCCGAGTCGTTCGCCGTGATCCGGCCCGACGTCACCGATCGCCGCGTCCAGGCCGCCGTCGTCGACGTGCTCACCGATCGTCCCCCGGTGACTCGGATCGCCGGTTTCGGTATCCGCGAGCACCAGGTCAGCGCCAGCGTCCTCGGGGCCGTCGCACTGTCCGTGGTCGCGGCGATCGTGGCCGCGCTGGCCGGGGCCGGGTGGGCGCTGGTCCTCGTGGTTGCGGTTCTCGGGGCGATCGGCGGAGCAGTCATCGGGGCGAGTGTGGCCGACCACCGCCTCGGCCGGGCCAAGGCAGCCGTGCTCGCCGACGCCCGGGTCCGCGTGGTCACTGGCCGATTCGCCCCGCCGGCATGGACCCGGTTGGTCGAGGCGACCACGCGGCTGGAGGAGATCTCGGCTCGCGATCACGACCCGGAGGCGGACCAGCAGGCGCACGAAGCGGTGCAGGGTGCCCTCTGGGAAGCTGCGGGCCTGTTGCTCGGATCGTCGGACCACACCGGCGTCCAGGTGCTGGCCGACGGCGTCGAGCGACTCGCCGACGTGCGCCGGGGATGACGCCGGCTCAGTGCCGCTCGTGGATCTCGCGCACCGACGCGATGGTGTCGGCCTCGGCCGCGGGCTTGTCGGGGCGGTGCCGCAGCACTCGCGCGAACCGGAGCGCCAGCCCGGCCGGATAACGCGGCGACTGCTGGACGCCGTCGAAGGCGATCTCGACGACGAGCTCGGGGCGGACCGTGACGACCCAACCGTCGGTGGGGCCTTCGGCCAGGGCGAGTAGCCGCTCGGTCTGCCAGGCGAGCATCGCGTCGGTGAGGCCCTTGAACGTCTTGCCGAGCATCACCAGCCCGCCCACCGGTCCGTACCGGCCGTCCGGGTCGCGGGCTCCGAGGTGAAGGTTCGACAGCTTCCCCTGGCGCCGGCCGTGACCCCACTCCACAGCGAGCACGACGAGGTCGAGAGTGTGTCGCGGCTTCACCTTCACCCAGCCGGCGCCACGGCGTCCGGCGTCGTACGGAGCCGACAGCGACTTGACCACGACCCCTTCGTGGCCATGGGCCAGGGCGTCGTCGAAGAACGCCTGCGCCGCGGCGAGGTCGTCCGTGACCAGCCGCGGGACCAGCAATGTCTCCGGAACGGCGGTGGCCAGAGCCGCCCACCGCTCCTCACCGGGTGCGCCGACGAGGTCGTGGCCGTCGAGGTGGAGGCAGTCGAACACGAACGTGGACAGCGGGACGGCCGAGCGGGCGATCGCGACGTCGAGGCGGCGACTCACGCGCGACGCGGTCTGCTGGAACGGCAGCGGCCGCCGGCCGGGCCCGAGGGCGATGACCTCGCCGTCCAGCACGATCGAGGCGACCGGAAGCGACATCGCCTCCTCGACCAGTTCGGGCACCCGGCTGGTGACGTCGTCGAGGGTGCGGGTGAACACGGTGACCCGGTCGCCGTCGCGGTGGATCTGCACACGGATTCCGTCGAGCTTCCATTCGATCGCGGCCGGACCGGTTCGGCCGAGGGCGTCGGCCAGGTCCGGTGCGCTCTGGGCGAGCATCGGGCGCAGCGGCACCCCCACGGCGAGCCGGAACCGTTGTAGACCGTCGGTGCCCTCCACCAGCACCGCCTGGGCGACCGGCGTGAGCGTGCCGGCGACGGTGACCGCCCGCCGGATCTCGATGGCCGGCACGCCGGCAGCGACCGCGACCGCCTCGGTGAGAACGCCGTCGAGGGCGCCCTGGCGAAGTTCGCCGCTGACCAGCCCGGCGAGCAGGCGCTGCTCGGCCGCCGTCGCCCGGGCCATCAGCTCGACCAAGCGGGACCGGCGGGCCGTGGTGGAGCCTGGCCCGGACATACCGGCGATGGCGGCGAAGGCGGCATCGACCTCGGTCAGCTCGAGGGTGGGCCGCTGCGCGGGCTGAGGCAGGTCGCGCAGGGCGGCGTAGCCGAGGCCGGTGCGGCGCTGGCGCAGCTCGCCGGACAGGTACGCCACGGCCACGGGCACGTCGTCGGGACCGGCCCGCCCGAGGCACTCGGCGAGCAGCGCCGTCTTGGCCAGCCGCGCCGAGGTGGCCGCCACGGCCGCCGATGTCTGCGCGACGTCGTCCAGCAGCACATCCCGAGTCTGCCAAGCCCCACCGACACGCCATCCGGCGCCTGGCTGTTGATCACGTTCACCACCCTGGCGGACGGTTCACCAGGCGCAGGAGCCTGGTGAACCGTCCGCGACCATGGTGAACGTGATCAACGGACGGAGCACGGGCCCCGGCGGAGCGAGGCGGTGCTCCGCGGGGCCCGTGAGTCTGTCGTGGGCGCTGGTCAGGTCGACGGCGCGTCGCTGCCCAGAGTGACCTCGACCGTCTGGGTGTCGCCGTCGCGCACGTAGGTCAGCGTGACGGTGTCGCCGGGACGATACGAGCGGGCTGCCGCCACCAGCGAGGTTCCGTCGGTGACGACCCGGTCATCGATCTTGGTGATGACGTCGCCGTCCGCGAGTCCGGCCCCGTCCGCGCCGCTGCCGTCCTCGACGCCGGCGACCAGGGCGCCGCGGGTGTCGCCCGTGGAGTCGCCGACGCTGAGTCCGATCCGCGCGTGGGTGGCCTGCCCGGACTCGATCAGCTCGTCCGCGATGGGCCGGGCCTGGTCGATCGGGATCGCGAAGCCCAGGCCGACCGACCCGCCCTGGGCGCTCGGCGCGTAGATCGCGCTGTTGATGCCCACGACCTGGCCGGACATGTTGACCAGCGGGCCACCGGAGTTGCCGGGGTTGATCGGTGCGTCGGTCTGGATGGCGTCGATCACCGCGCTGCTGCCCGTGCCGCTGCCGGCCGACACCGGCCGCTGGAGTGCGGAGACGATGCCCGTGGTCACGGTGCCTTCGAGGCCGAACGGCGAACCGATGGCGACGACCTGCTGACCGACCTGCAGGTCACCCGAGCTGCCGAGCTCGACGGCGGCGAGTCCGGAGACGTCCGCGGCCTGGATCACGGCGAGGTCGGTCGTCGGGTCGGTTCCCACGACCTCGGCGGAGGCGGTGGTGCCGTCGTGGAACGTGACGCTGAGGTCGCCGCCACCTTGGACCACATGGTTGTTCGTGAGGATCTGGCCGTCCGAGGAGATGACGACGCCGCTCCCGGTTCCGACCCCCTGCGGGCCGCTCACCGCGATCGACACGACGCTCGGCAGCACCTGCGCCGCCACGTCCTCGACGTCGGACAGCGTGGACGTCTGCTGGCCGGACGGCGCGGGTTCGAGGCTGCTGGTCTCCGCCGGTGCCGCGTCGTCGTCCAGTGCGCTCACCACACCCGCGCCGGCTGCGCCGCCGAGCAGCCCGGCGCCGAGCGCGAGTGCCACCATCAGCGCGGTGCCGCGCCGTGGCTGCTTCGCTCCCGTGGCCTCGGGAGCCGGGCCGGCGAACGGAGGCTGTCCGCTCGGCGACGACGCCGGCGCTGCGAAGGTCCGGGTGTCCTCGGGACGGGCAACCGGGCGGGTGTCGTCCGGGCGGGCCGTCCAGGGATCGGTCGGTCGGGGAGGTTGCTGCACCGAGCCCGTGGGCGTCGACCAACCGGAGCCGGTCGGCGCGTCAGGAGCGCGGCCCTCGTCCAGGGCGGCGCCGGAGGGCTGGGTGCTGCGCGTGGTCTCGTCCATGCCACCACGCTGCCCTGTCCGGCTGAGAGCATGCTGAGAGTCAGGCAAGAGCCGGCGAAGAACCTTCGGCGGGCACGGAGCCGGATGCGCTCCCCGGCACCGTCATGGTCAGCCTGGCGCCGCCGTGCCCGGACCGGCCGGCGCTGACCGTGCCACCGTGGCGTTCCGCGGCCGCGCGCACGATGGCCAGGCCCAGCCCGGAACCGGGTCGGCCGCGTGCCTCGGTGGACCGGTAGAAGCGCTCGAACACGTGCGGCAGGTCGGCGTCGGCGATTCCCGGCCCCTCGTCGCCGACCTCGAGTACACCCTCGCGCAGCCGGACGTGGACGGTCCCGGGCCGAGGACTCCAGTTCGCGGCGTTGTCGAGCAGGTTCGTGACGGCGCGGGCCAGCAGGGACGGGTCGCCCTCGACGGTCCACGAGCGGAGGTCGGCGGAGAACGTGACCTCGGGCGCCCGGCGGCGGACCCGGGTGAGCGCGTCGCGGACGACATCGGCGAAGTCCACCGTGTCGCGATCGGCATCGGGAGGATCTTCGCGGGCGAGCTCCATCAGGTCGGTGACCAGCGTGGACATCTCCTCGATCTGCGCTCGGACATCGCCGATCAGGCCGGCCCTCTCGGCCGGGTCGAGCCCGCCCTCGCGTTCGCTCTGCGCGAGCAGGTCGATGTTGGTCCGCAGGCTGGTCAACGGGGTCCGCAGCTCGTGGCCGGCATCGGCGATCAGGCGGCGCTGCCGCAGGCGCGCCTCGTCCAGGGCTGCGAGCATCGCGTTGAACGCATGGGCGAGCCTGGCGATCTCGTCCTCACCCTCGACGTCGATCGGGTCGAGCTGGCCGGTCTCGGCCACGTGCTCGGCCGCGGCGGTCAACCGCTCCACGGGTCGCAGGCCGGTGCGGGCGATGGACGCTCCGGCCCAGGCGGCCAGCGCGATGCCACCGAGGCCGGCGACGAGAGACACCCAGCCCAGCGTGCCGAGGACGCGGTCGACGGTCTCGGTGGGTTGGCCCAGCACCAGAGCCAGGCCGGGGCCGGCCGGGACCGCCACGACCCGGTACGACTCGCCGTCCAGCGGGGCCGTTCGGACGCTCTGGTCGTCCTGCCCGCGGGCGACCGCGAGTTCCTGTTCGCCGAGCGGCGGGGCACTCCGGGTGCCCTCGGGCGAGCGGGCCACGTTGTCCGCGCCGAGTAGCGCGACCCGCAGGTCAGCGGCGAGTAACGCGTCGGAGGGAATCCGGCTGAGCGTCGACGGGTCACCGAGCGGGCTCGACACGGCTGCGTGCGCGCGGTCCAGGAGGTTGTCGTCGACACTTTGCGTGAGCTGGACCCGGACCGTGGCGTACGCGGCCATGGCCGTGAGAAGGACGGCGAGGCCGACACCGATCGCGGCGAGGGCGCCGACTCTACGGCGCAGCGGGAGCCGGCTGATCCTTTCGCGAATTCTCGCCGGCATGGCTCGGCCGGGATGTGCGGGCGCCGTCACGGCGGCGTCTCCCGGGCCACGTACCCGACGCCGCGGACGGTGTGGATCAGGCGTGGTTCGCCCTCCGCTTCCGTCTTGCGCCGCAGGTAGCCGACATAGACCTCGAGGGAGTTCGCGGTCGTGGGGAAGTCGTATCCCCAGACCTCCTCGAGGATGCGCTCGCGGGGGAGGACCCTGCGCTGGTTGCGGAGAAGCAACTCGAGCAGGGCGAACTCGGTGCGGGTGAGCCGAACCGGCCGTTCGCCGCGCGCGACGTCGCGGCTGGCCGGATCGAGGGTGAGGTCGGCAAGGCGGAGGACGGGGCCGGAGTCGCCCGCTCCGATCCGCCGCAGCAACGCCCGCAGCCGGGCGAGCAACTCCTCCAGGGCGAACGGCTTCGGCAGGTAGTCGTCGGCGCCCGCATCGAGGCCGGCCACGCGGTCGGCGACCTCGTCGCGGGCGGTCAACATGAGCACAGGGACGTCGTCCCCGGCGGCGCGCAGGGCGCGGCAGGTCGCGAGACCGTCCAGCCTGGGCATCATCACGTCGAGGACCACGGCGTCCGGCCGCGAGTCCGCGACGGCCCGCAGCGCCTGCTCACCGTCGGCCGCGAGCTCCACCTGGTAGCCGTTGAACACCAGCGAGCGGCGCAGCGACTCCCGGACCGCAGGGTCGTCGTCGACGACGAGGACACGCATGCCGCCAGTGTGCCCGGGCCGGCTGAGACCAGCCTGAGAAGGCGACGACGAACTGGGGCCGTTGTCGGGCCGTCAGCGCTGGTCCGGAGACAGGTCGGCGTCGTCGGCGGCGAGCGTGCGGACCGGGCCCGGCGGGGTGTCCGCGGTCTCGAAGCGCACCGTGACCCGCCCTCGGCCGCTGCCCCACACCCAGCCCCGCCCGTGGACGGCGTGCACGACGTCCATGCCGGGAACCCACCGGCGCGGGACGGGCAGTGCCTCGGCGGGTTCGGGAGACTCCGACACCGCCACCCGCTCGGCGGAGGCGAACAGGTCCTCCTGGACCCAGTCGGCCAGACCGGAGACACCGACGCCGAGCAGGCGGACGCCGGCGGAGGTGTCGACCTCCGTGAACAGGCCGGCCGCGATCCTGGCGACGACCCGCGCGTCGTCGGTGGGCGCGGGCAACGACGCCGACCTCGACAGCGTGGTGAAGTCGTGCAGGCGGACCTTCAGCGTGACGGTACGGCCGGAGAGGCGCGCCCGCACCAGCCGGTCCGCGACGCGCACAGCCATCCGCTCGACCAGCGCGGACAGCAGGGCGGCATCGGCGATGTCGCGGTCGAAGGTGTCCTCGACGCTCACCGACTTCGACTCGCGCTCGGAGGAGACCGGCCGGTCGTCCTCGGCACGTGCCAGCCGGTGCAGCGAGCGGCCGTGCGCCTCGCCGAGCACGTCCACCAACTCGGCCTCCGTGATCCGGTCGAGGTCACCGACGGTGCGGACCCCCAGGCGGGTCAGCCGCTCGGCGGTGGCCGGGCCCACTCCCCACAGGGCTCGCACCGGGAGGGGATGCAGCACCTCGAGCTCGGTGCCGGGATCGACGACGACGAGGCCGTCGGGCTTGGCCTGCTCCGAGGCGATCTTCGCGAGCAGCTTCGACGTGGCCGCGCCGACGCTGGCCGTGATACGCGTGCGTTCGCGGATGTCGGCGCGCAGCGACTCCGCGATCATGCGAACTCCGGCCGGAGACAGATCGGGTGCCGTCCCACCGGCCAGGTCGACGAACGCCTCGTCCAGGGAGATCGGCTCCACCAGCGGCGACAGGTCGCGCAGCGCGGCCATGACCACGTCGCTCACCGCGTGGTAGGCGCCGAACCGGCCGGCGAGGAACGCCGCGTTCGGACACCGGGCCCTGGCCTCGGCCATCGACATGGCCGACCGCACGCCGAAGCGGCGGGCCTCGTACGAGGCGGTGGCGACGACACCGCGTGGGCCGAGCCCGCCGACGACGACCGGCCGGCCGCGCAACGAGGGCTTGTCCCGCTGCTCGACGGCGGCGTAGAACGCGTCCACGTCGAGGTGCAGGACGCTGGGGTGTTCCCTCACGGCCGGTGCGCGCCGATCCAGGCGTCCACCCGCTCCCACCAGCCGTAGAGCCACTCGGGTACGGCGCCGTCGTCACGCGGGACCTCGTCTGCGGGAACCTGCCACCAGTGCATCCGGATCTCGGTGTCCATGGGCAACTCTCGCCAGAGGTCGGCGACCGTCACGAGGTGCTCGAGTCCGGTATGGGCGACGAAAACCGCGTCGGCGTCGGGCGCGGCCTGCAGGGCGGCGGTCACACCACCCGGGCGCGGTGCCATGACGTTGACCATCCGCTCGGCCTGGTCGGCCGCGTTCGAGTGGCCCCCCAGCCGCAGCGCCTCGATGGCACGGACCCTGCGGCCGGCGGTGAAGTTTCCCCCCTCGGGGAAGATGACCAGCGCGCCGTCGTGGTCGAGCCCGACCGCCAGTTCGGCGATGCTCCGTTCCACGTCCGCGCCGCCGGCGCCCGGGTTCGGCGTGATGAACCGGCTGGGCAGCCGGTTGAGTGCGATGTCGATCGCCGGATCCCACTGCAGAGTGTCCTTGAGCACGATGCGCGGATCGCGCTTGTACCAGTTCATCAGCGAGTGGACGACCAGGAACGAGTCGCCGGGACCGGCGTGGCGTGCGATGACGACCAGCGGCCGACCGTGGTAGTCCGACGGCTGTGGGCCCTCGACGACGATGCGTACGCCGAGCACGCGTCGCGCCTCCCACTCCAGCACCCGCAGGAACCACCGGATGAGCGCATAGTGCGTGTCTGTCGACCACGGTGCGCTCATGGCGACACCGAAGCCGGTTGCGATCCAGAGACCGAACAGGGTCAGCAGGCTGACCAGTTCCAGGGCGGCGTAGACGGTGAGGAACCACAGGAACCGGAGCGGCCGCCACCGGCCGGGCAACAGGGGGGACACGGCGGCGGCGCCGAGCAGCCACAACGGGGCGCTGATCAGGCCGATCCATATCGCGACGCCGACCACGGGGGCGATGACGACCCGACGGAACCACCGCGGGGGCAGCACGTCAGACCCTGGTCAGGTAGGCGGTGACCGCCTCGTCGGCGAGCCGGATCCGCTCGGCGACACGCGAGGTGTCGCGATAGCGCAGCACCGACCGGTCGGCATAGTGAGGCGGGTCGGGATCGCCGGTCGGCAGCAGGTGGACGGTGACGTCGTCCGGAACTGCGGCCATGTCGGCCGCGAACCGATGCCGGCGGGCGATCTCGAAGGCCACCATCGCCACTTCCCAGGGACGGCGCGGCGGTTCGAGCGGGCGCTCGATCCTGCCGACATGCAGGATGTACACGGTGCGTGCGCCGAGCGCGATCGCCCGCCCGACGGGTATCGAATGGACCAGCCCGCCGTCGAGGTAGTGCTCGCCGTCGATCTCCACGGGCGGTAGCAGCCCGGGAACCGCGCTGCTGGCCATCACGGCGTCGACCACCCGTCCGCTCACGAACCAGTGCTCGGCGGCGCGCTCGATGCTCGCCGCGACGCACTGGAAGCGCACCCGCAGGTCTTCGATCCGGCGCTCCTCTCCCAATTCGGCGGTCAACAGGTCCCGCAGGGGAGCGCTGGCATGGGTGTGGGTGCGCGTGCGGGCCAGCGTCGACACCCTCCGCAGCGGGGAGCCGCCGAAGATGTCGTCGTCGGACAGCCTGGTCCACATGGTCTCGAGCCGGTCGACCGTCCCGCCGGTCGGAGCGGAGGCGAACACCGCACCGTTCACGGCCCCGACGCTGGTGCCGATGACCAGATCGGGTGCGACGCCCGCGGAGACGAGGGCGCGGAGCATGCCGACTTCGGATGCCCCGAGGACTCCGCCACCGCCGAGCACGAACGCGACATCGGGCACGGCGTGATGGTCCCATGGCCGATGCCGCTTCGGCGCCGCCTGGGGTAGCGTTCGCCACGCCGCCGCTTGCGGCATCGGGAGAGGAGCAGGTCGCGATGACCACGATCGTCGTCGGGTACGTCCCCAAGGCAGAAGGCCACGCGGCACTGCGACGCGGGGCCGAAGAGGCCCGGCTGCGCGGGGCACGCCTGGTCGTCATCAACTCGGCCCGCGGGGGCCGCGAGTTCGACGCGGATGACGCCGTCCGCTCCGACGCTGAACTCGACGCCGTGCGCCAAGAGCTCGCCGAGGCCGGCATCGAGGCAGAGGTCCGGCAGCTCGTGCGCGGCAGGGATGTCGCGGACGACCTCATCGCCGTGGCCGAGGAGACCTCGGCAGACTTCATCGTCATCGGGCTCCGCCGCCGCTCGCCGGTGGGCAAGCTGATCCTCGGCAGCAACGCCCAGCGCATCCTGCTCGACGCGCCCTGTCCGGTGCTCGCGGTCAAGGCCGCGGAATCCGACTGACCTGAGGACTTCACCGCGATGAGCGCCACCCCGAGCTTGCGTCTCGCCCAGGACGAGCGGGCCGACGCCCTGCTCTCCCGAGACCCGTTCGCTCTCCTGGTGGGCATGCTCCTCGACCAGCAGATCCCGATGGAGTGGGCGTTCACGGGTCCCTGGACGATTGCGGAACGGCTCGGTACGTCCTCCCTCGACCCGAGGGTCGTCGCAGAGCACGACCCGGACGCGTTCGTGGCCGTGATGAGCGGACCACCGGCCGTGCACCGGTATCCCGCGTCGATGGGTGCCCGGGTCCAGAAGCTCGCCGCGTTCGTCGTCGAGCACTACGACGGCGACGCATCGCGCCTGTGGGCGGATGCCGGCTCCGGCGCGGAGCTGAAGCGACGGCTGGCGCAGCTTCCCGGCTTCGGCGACCAGAAGGCTCGGATTTTCCTCGCCCTGCTCGGCAAGCAGCTGGGCGTACGGCCGGAGGGCTGGCGCGAGGCGGCGGGTACGTATGGAGACGACGGCTCCCGACGGTCGGTCGCCGACGTCGTCGACGGCGAGAGCCTGGCCGAGGTCCGGGCGTACAAGAAACAGCAGAAGGCGGCCGCCAAGACAACGAACACCTGACGGGGCGAGCCGCGACGGCAACGACACCGTTGCTCGGGTTACGGTGAACGGGTAGGTGAGGCTCGCCGCACGCGGGAAGTGTTCGCCGTGTCAGAATGTTGTTCTGCTGCTGTGGGGTGCGTCCGCAGCGCCCATCAGCCCGTTCGTCGAGAGGTCATTCGTGTCGTCGAGTTCGTCGCGCCCGAAGCACGCCCGGATTCTCGAGCTGCCTGAGGGACAGGACCTCCACGCGGGCACCGCGGCTCGCGCACGCGCCTCCCGGGCCGCCGCGGCGACCGCGCGGCGCGCGGCAGCCACGGCCACCGTCGACGCGCCCGAGGCCACGAGCGGTCGGTCGTCGCGCAAGGCCTCGGGCCGGAAGACGACGGCCAAGCCCAAGCCGGCGACTGCGGCCGATGACGATCCGCGGAAGGGGGGCGGCGCGAAGCCGGCCACCAAGCCCGTGAGCAAGGCCGGTGCCAAGGCTTCGAAGAGCGCGTCAGCGAAGCCGGCAGAACCGGCTGCCGCGGAGCCCGACCGGGCGCCAGAGCCCGCGCCGGCCGACCCTGGCCTCCCGCCGGAGCCGGCATCGGTCGGCCTCGACGACGTCGAGCCCGACCCCAGCGAACTGGCCCGCGTGGCAGTGCCCGAGGAGGCGGTGGCCAAGGAGGAGTCCGAGGGCTTCGTCTACTCCGATGCCGACGACGCCGACGAGCCGGAGCAGCAGGTCTCCGTCGCGGGTGCCACCGCCGACCCGGTCAAGGACTACCTCAAGCAGATCGGGAAGGTCCCCCTGCTCAACGCCGAGCAGGAGGTCGAGCTGGCCAAGCGGATCGAGGCCGGTCTGTTCGCCGAGGAGAAGCTCGCCCGCGACGCCAACTCGCTGGCACCCAAGCTCCGCAACGAGCTCCAGTGGATCGCCCAGGACGGTCGACGGGCCAAGAACCACCTGCTCGAGGCCAACCTGCGACTCGTGGTGTCACTGGCCAAGCGCTACACGGGCCGCGGCATGCTCTTCCTCGATCTCATCCAGGAGGGCAACCTGGGTCTGATCCGCGCGGTCGAGAAGTTCGACTACACCAAGGGCTACAAGTTCTCCACGTATGCCACCTGGTGGATCCGCCAGGCGATCACCCGGGCGATGGCCGACCAGGCCCGCACCATCCGCATCCCGGTGCACATGGTCGAGGTCATCAACAAGCTGGCCCGGGTGCAGCGGCAGATGCTCCAGGACCTCGGTCGCGAGCCGACGCCGGAGGAGCTCGCCAAGGAGCTCGACATGACCCCGGAGAAGGTCGTCGAGGTGCAGAAGTACGGCCGGGAGCCCATCTCGCTGCACACCCCGCTCGGCGAGGACGGCGACAGCGAGTTCGGCGACCTCATCGAGGACTCCGAGGCCATCGTCCCCGCCGAGGCCGTCTCGTTCACGCTCCTCCAGGAGCAGTTGCACGCAGTGCTCGACACGTTGTCCGAGCGCGAGGCCGGCGTCGTGTCGATGCGATTCGGGCTCACCGATGGCCAGCCGAAGACGCTGGACGAGATCGGCAAGGTCTACGGGGTCACGCGCGAGCGGATCCGCCAGATCGAGTCCAAGACGATGAGCA
>Ga0299907_10000271_pt1 | contig 23830 bp, 24 predicted proteins | sample RVTome_16_FD_198680 | JGI IMG/M metagenome (GOLD analysis project Ga0299907, IMG submission 198680) | Soil microbial communities from uranium-contaminated site in the Upper Colorado River Basin, Wyoming, United States - RVT152D67 (version 2) ...
GCACGGGGTTCCCCCGCCGCCCGCGGATCGAGCCCGGCGAGCGCCTCGTCTACTACGCCTCGGTCTGGCGCCGCGTGTTCGCGCTCGTCGAGGTGGTCGGCGACCCGACCACCGAGGACCCGCCGTCCGAGCGCTGGCCCTGGACGGTGGCGACCGAGCCGCTGCTCGTCGTGCCCCGGCTCGCCAACGCGCCGCCCGTCGAGGCGATCGGCGTGCCCGCGCGCTCGATGAGCCAGCAGTCCCACATCCGCCTGCGCCCCGACCAGTACGACCTCGCGGTCGAGGTCATCGCGTCGGTCGCCGGGTAGCCCTACCCTCGGAGCCCATGCGCCGACGCGACCAGCGACGGGAGGCGGTCTTCGCCCTCTACCAGCACGACACCACGGGCCGGCCCCTGGACGGCCTGCTCCCCGACGGCGCGCACGACTTCACCCGCGCGCTCGCCCGCGCCGTCGCCGGCGACGCGGACGAGCTGGACGCCCTGATCGAGCGCCACGCCGAGGGCTGGAGCCTGGACCGCATCGCGCCGCTCGAGCGCGCGATCCTGCGCACCGCGCTGTACGAGATGCTGCACCCCGGCGAGCTGCCGGGCGAGGCGCCGATCCCGGCCGAGGGCGCGATCGAGGAGGCGGTGGAGAGCGCCAAGACGTTCTGCGGCGCCCGCGCGCCGGGCTTCGTCAACGGCATCCTCGGCGCCGCGCTGCGGGAGCTGCGGCAGAATCCCTCCACGCGATGACGGAGAACCCCGACCTCGAGGGCCTGGCCGCCGAGCTCGAGGGCGCCGCCGAGCGCCTGCGGGCCGGCGACCTGGAGCCGGGCGCGGCCGCCGAGCTGGTGGACGAGTGCGCGCGCCTGGCCTCGCGCGCCGCGGCCGAGCTCGACCGCGCCGCCCGCGCCGCCGAGCCCTCGCCGGGCCAGGACTCCCTGCTCTGAATGCCCGAGCCCGGCTACCCCGACGAGCTGCGGCTCGCGGTCGAGCGCTACCTGGAGGGGCTGTCGTTCTCGCGCGAGCCGGCCGCCGCCGGGCTGGAGGAGGCGATGCGCTACTCGTTGCTGGCCGGCGGCAAGCGGATCCGCCCGGTGCTCGCCCTGGCCACCGCGCGCGCGCTCGGCCGCGACCCCGAGGCGGTCATGCCCCTCGCGGCCGCGGTGGAGCTGATCCACACCTACTCGCTCATCCACGACGACCTGCCGCCGATGGACGACGACGACCTGCGCCGCGGGCGCCCCACCTGCCACGTGCGCTTCGGCGAGGACGTGGCCATCCTGGCCGGCGACGGCCTCTACGCCGAGGCCTTCCGGCTGCTGCTCACCGAGCAGGAGGGCGAGCCCGAGGCGATCCTGGCCGCCGTGCGCGAGCTGGCGGCCGCCACGGGGGTGACGGGGATGGTCGGCGGCCAGTACCTCGACGTGGCGGGCAGCGCGCCCGCCGGCCCCGACGGGCTGCGGCGCCTGCACGAGCTCAAGACCGGGCGGCTGATCGGGGCCGCGGTCGAGTGCGCTTCGATACTTGGCGGGGCGGCCCGACCTGGCAGAATCGCCCTGCGCGCCTTCGCCGCCGAGCTGGGCGTGCTCTTTCAGATCGTGGACGACATCCTGGACGTCACCGGAACCGAGGCCGACCTCGGCAAGCCCGCCCGCTCCGACGAGCGCCACGGCCGGCGCACCTACGTGAGCGAGTTCGGGCTCGACGGCGCCCGCGGGCTGGCGCGCGAGTCGCACGCCAGGGCGCGCGCCGCGCTCGACGCCGCGCCCGGTGACGGCGACGCGACCGCGCTACAACAGGTGACGGACTTCATCTACACCCGGACCTCGTGACCCCGCCCGACCGACTCCTCGACCGCATCGACGGCCCCGCCGACCTGCACGGCCTCTCCGACGACGAGCTCCAGCGCGTGGCCCAGGAGGTCCGCGAGCTCATCATCGACACCATCGGCGAGATCGGCGGCCACTTCGGCGCCAACCTCGGCGCCTGCGAGCTGGCGGTGGCCATCCACTCGGTGCTCGAGAGCCCGCGCGACAAGGTCCTGTGGGACGTCGGCCACCAGGCCTACCCGCACAAGGTCCTGACCGGGCGCCGCGAGCGCCTCGACACGATCCGCAAGTACGGCGGCCTCGCGCCCTTCTGCTCGATCGCCGAGTCCGAGCACGACGTGATGGGCGCCGGCCACGCCTCGACCTCCATCGGCTACGCCGTCGGCCTCAAGCAGGCGATGCGCATGGGCCAGGGCGAGGACGGGCGGGTGGTCGCGGTGATCGGGGACGGCGCGATGACCGGCGGCGTCGCCTTCGAGGCCGTGCACCTGGCCGGCGGCCTGGGCACGCCGTTCGTGGTCGTCCTCAACGACAACGGGATGTCGATCGCCCCCAACGTCGGCGCGCTCTCGCGCTACTTCAACCGCGTCCGGCTCAATCCCAAGCTGTGGAAGGCGCGCGAGGGCGTCGAGGGGGGCCTGACCAAGCTCCCCGGCGGCATCGGCGCGCGCTTCGAGCAGTTCGGCCCCCACGTCAAGGAGTCGATCAAGGCCTTCTGGGCGCCCGGGCTGTGGTGGGAGGAGCTGGACTTCGCCTACATGGGCGTGGTCGACGGCCACGACGTCCACGCCGTGCGCGGGGCGCTGAAGGAGGCGCTGGCCGCCGAGCGCCCCGTGGTCCTCCACGTCGCCACGGTCAAGGGCAAAGGCTTCGCCCCCGCCGAGGAGGGCGACCTCGAGGGCATGGAGAAATGGCACGCGGCCAAGCCGAAGTCGATCGCCAACGGCGCCCCGGCCGCCGCGAAGGCCGCCGCCCGCCCCTCGGCCAGGCCGGCGCCGCCCCAGTACACGAAGGTCTTCGGCGAGGCGCTCGTCGAGGAGTGCCGGCGCGACGAGCGGGTGGTGGGGATCACCGCCGCCATGAACTCCGGGACCGGCCTGAACATCCTCGAGAAGGAGCTGCCCGAGCGCTACTTCGACGTGGGCATCGCCGAGCAGAACGCGGTGCTGTTCGCGGCCGGGCTCGCCCTCCAGGGCGTCAAGCCGGTGGCCGCGATCTACTCGACCTTCCTCCAGCGCGCCTTCGACCAGATCGTCCACGACGTCTGCCTGCAATCGCTGAACGTCGTGTTCGCCATGGACCGCGCCGGCCTGGTCGGCGACGACGGCCCCACCCACCACGGGGCCTTCGACATCGCCTACCTGCGCCCGCTGCCGAACATGGTGCTGATGGCGCCGCGCGACGAGGCGATGCTCGTGCGCATGCTGCGGACCGCGGTGGAGTGGGACCGGGGCCCGATCGCGCTGCGCTACCCGCGCGGCGAGGGCACGGGCGCCGAGCTCCCCCGCGAGCCGGCGGCGATCGAGACGGGGACCGGCGAGGTCCTGCGCGAGGGCGCGCGCGTGGCGCTCGTCGGCTACGGGACCGGCGTGGGCAAGGGGCTGGAGGCCGCCGACCGGCTGGCCGCCGAGCACGGCCTCGAGGTCACGGTCGCCGACGGCCGCTTCGCCAAGCCGATCGACAGCGCGCTGATGGCCCAGCTGGCCGCCGAGCACGAGCTGCTGGTCACCGTGGAGGAGGGCGTGCTGATGGGCGGGTTCGGCTCCGCGGTGTGGGAGGCGCTCTCCGAGGCCGGGCCGACCCCTCGAATCCTGCGCGTCGGACTGCCCGACCGCTACGTCACCCACGGCAAGCCCGCCCTCCTGCACGAGGAGGTCGGCTTCACCGGCGAGAAGATCGCCGAGCGGATCGCCGCCGCGGTCCTGGACCCCCGCTCCGCGCTCGCCGGGGCCTAGCTCCCGGCCCCGGACGTGAAACGACCCGCCGGAGGCGGGCCGTTTCGGGGAGGAGAGATGCTGCTATGTGATGGAGCCGTGATCGATGAGGGAAGCTCTGGTCACGCCCGCGCGCTGTAGCGCGTCGTGAGGTTGAGGGCGGTCTGGGCGAGGGCCGCGGCCGCGAAGACGGCGGCGGCCGCCGTGTCGCCGGCCAGCCCGAGCGCGAGCGAGCCGCCGAGCAGGCCGACGGCGATGCCGCGGTCGAAGGCGAAGTGGGCGGCGATGTGGACCCCGGCGCCGTCCGTCGCGGTGGCCGAGAGGGCCAGCCCGACGACCACGGCGCCGACGACGACGCCCGCCACGAGCCCCGCGGGCGTGAAGCCCAGCACGAACGGCGCCGCCATCAGGGCGAAGCCTCCGGCGAGCTCGAGCGCGGCGTGCGTGGGGAGGGAGATGAGTCGAAGCGCGGTCATGTCGACGCTCATACTGGCTGACTGGCCAGTCAAAGTCTGTGACCCCGGGCACAGACCGGGGCGGACGTCTCAGCCGAGCGTCGAGACCTTGCGGACGATCGCCCGCAGCCGCTCGCGATCGTGCGGGGTGATCGCCGAGGGGCCGCGGTGGACCTTGCGCAGGATCCGCAGGAGGTCGTCCTGCTCGCGGCTGCTCAGCCGGTCCCAGCGCTTCTTGCCCTCGCGCGCCACCTGCGTGGCCACGGTGAGCACGGTGGCCCACGGGACCGCGCGCCCGCGCGCGATCAGTGCCGGAAGTCGCTTGGCCATGAGGCCGAGAGGCTAATCCACCGGTACGGTTCGCCGCGAGATGGCGAGGGCGACCAAGGTGCGGCTGGACACGCTGCTCGCGCGGCGCGGGATGTTCGAGTCGCGCAGCCGGGCGGCGGCGTCGGTGCTGGCCGGCGAGGTGCGGCTGGGGCGCGAGCGCCGGCGCGCCGACAAGCCCGGCCAGCTCGTGACCGAGGACGCCGATGTCAGCGTCGACGAGGCGCCGCAGTTCGTGTCGCGCGGTGGGCGCAAGCTGGCCAACGCCCTGGACGCGACCGGCGTCGATCCCGCCGGGCGCCGGGCGCTCGACGTCGGCGCCTCCACCGGCGGCTTCACCGACGTCCTGCTCCAGCGCGGCGCCGTCCACGTGGTCGCGCTCGACGTGGCCTACGGCGAGCTGCACTGGCGCCTGCGCAACGACGAGCGCGTCACCGTCCTGGAGCGGTTCAACGCCCGCGAGCTGGAGCCCGCGCGCCTGCCCTACGCGCCCGACCTGATCGTCGTCGACGTCTCGTTCATCTCCGCGGCCAAGGTGCTGCCCGCGGCGCTCGGCGTGGCCGCGCCGCGCCACGACGCCCTGGTCATGGTCAAGCCCCAGTTCGAGGCCGGCCGCGAGCGGGTGGGCAGGGGGGGCGTGGTGCGCGACCCCGAGGTCCGCCGCGCCGCCGTGCTCGACGTCGCGCGGGCCGCGCGGCGGCTCGGGGCGTCGGTGATGGGCTTCGCGCCCTCCGGCCTGCCCGGGCCCAAGGGCAACCTCGAGACGTTCGCCTGGCTCGCCGAGCCGGGGCGCGCGGGCGGGCTCGAGGACCTCGACGCCGCGCTCGGGGAGGCGTGATGGAGATCGCGGTCCTCAGCCATCGCCGCCCCGACCAGGTCGCGCCGGCGATGGGGACCCTGCGCCGGATGGCCGCCGAGGCGGGGGCGACGCTGCGCTTCGACCCCCTGGAGGCCGAGAAGCACGGGGTCGGCCCCGGCGAGGAGGGCGTCGTGCTCGACGCGTCCCCGGGGACGCCGGACCTGTGCGTCGTGCTGGGCGGCGACGGGACCATCCTCGCCGCGCTGCGCCGCTACGCCGGGACCGGCACGCCCGTGTTCGCGGTCAACTTCGGCGAGGTCGGGTTCCTGGCCACGGTCGACCCCGACCGGCTCGAGGACGGGCTGTCGCGCGCGCTCCAGGGCGACTTCGAGCGCCTGGCGCTGCCCGCCCTGCTCGTGCGCCTGGACGGCAGCGAGCAGCGCGCGATCAACGACGTCTCCTTCCACCGCAGGCAGGGGCTGCGCGTCGCCTACGTGTCCTACGCGATCGGCGACGACGAGATCGGGCGGGTGCGCTGCGACGGGCTGGTGGTCGCCACCCCCGCGGGGTCGACCGGCTACAACCTCGCCAACGGCGGGCCGGTGATGGCGTGGGGGGTGGAGGGCTACGTCGTGTCCTTCATCGCCCCGCACTCGCTGACCGCGCGCACGCTCGTGGTCGCGCCCAGCGACGTGCTGACCGTCGCCAACCGCTCGGCCGAGGAGCCCGCCGACGTGACCGTGGACGGCCGCGTGACCTGCGAGCTGGCGCCGGGGGAGGCGGTCGACCTGCGCTTCGTCGACGGCCAGGCGGTGCTGGCGCAGCTGCCGGGCGCCAGCTTCTACCACCGCCTGCGCGAGAAGTTCGGGCGGCTGGCCTTCTAGGGCGCGGTCGCCGCGCCTGCCACCAGCGGGCGCACGATCGGCGGCGCCTTGGGCAGCTCGCCGCGCTCGACCTCGCCGAGCTGCAGGGCCGAAGCCTCGATCTCCGCGACGGTGTCGCGGTTGCAGTGGCAGCCGTCGCCGCAGAATCGCCAGGGCCGCATCAGGCGGTCCTGCCAGCGCGCGACGCGCGGGTCGGGCGAGCGGACGTGCTCGACGAACAGCAGGCGGCCGCCGGGCTTCAGGACCCGGGCCACCTCGGCCAGCGTGCGCCGCTGGTCGCCCACCGTGCACAGGACCAGGGTGGACACGACCGTGTCGAAGCGGTCGTCGGGGAAGGGCAGGCTCTCGGCCGGCGCCTCGACGACCTCGGCGTCGCGGCGCTCGGCGCCGGCGCGCCGGCGCAGGCGGCGGGCCATGTGGTCGCTGGGCTCGGTGAGGACCAGGTCGGTGACCGCGTCGGTGTAGAGGTCGAGGTTGAGGCCGGTCCCGGCGCCCAGCTCGAGGGTGGCCCCGCGGGCCTGGGAGACGACCTCCCGGCGGCGGTCGCGCAGCCCCGCCTCCTCGGTGGAGCGAAGCATCCGGTCGTAGCCGGCGGCGAACAGCCGGCCGCAGGTGGCGTGGTAGATCCGTCCCACGGGGCGCACCCTTCCACAGATCACGCTCGGTTTGTGACGGAGTTCGCACAGTCCGGGGTCGCCGTGCCGGTCCGTCGGCGCCCGCTGGTACACCGTCGTCCGTGCTCAACGAGCTGCGCGTCGAGAACCTGCTGCTGATCGAGAGGGCCGAGCTGGCGCTCGCGCCGGGGCTCAACGTGCTCACGGGCGAGACCGGCGCGGGCAAGACGGTGCTCGCCCAGGCGCTGGACCTCCTGCTCGGCGGGCGGGCGCGCGGCGGCATCGTGCGCCCCGGCGCGCGCGAGGCGTGGGTGGAGGGCGCCTTCGAGCTGCCCGACGGCCTGCGCGCGCAGCTGGGCGAGCGGCTGCCCCAGGACGCCGAGGAGCTGGTGCTGGCGCGCCGGGTCGGCGCCGAGGGCCGCACGCGCGCCTACCTGAACGGCCGCGCCACCGGGGTGGCCGAGCTGCGCGACCTGGCGGCGGGGCTGATCTCCTTCTACGGCCAGCACGAGCACCGCAAGCTCACGCTGGCCTCGGCCCAGCTCGACGTCCTCGACGGCTTCTGCGGCCCCGAGCAGCGCGCGCGCCGCGAGGCCTACGCCGCGGCATGGGCCGCCGCGCGCGAGGCGCGGGCCGCGCTGGAGGAGCTGCGGGCCCGCGCGGGCGCGCGCGATCGCGAGCTCGACCTGCTGCGCTTCGAGCTCGAGGAGATCGAGGCCGCCGCGCCCGACGAGGAGGAGGAGCGCGAGCTGACCGCCGAGCGCGACCGGCTGCGCCACCTGGAGGGCCTGCGCGCCGCGGCGCTCGCCGGCGCGGAGGCGGTGGCGTCCGACTCGGCGTCGCCGGGCGCGGCGGCCCTGCTGGCCGAGGCCGGGCGCGAGCTGGACGCGCTGCGCGGGGTGGACCCGCGGCTCGACGGGCTCGCCGAGCGCCTGCGCGCGGCCCAGCTCGAGCTCGAGGACGCCGGCGCCGAGCTGCGCTCCTACGAGCAGGAGGTCGAGGGCGCCCCCGGTCGCCTGGAGGAGGTCGAGGAGCGCCTGGGGGTCCTCGACCGCCTGCGGCGCAAGCACGGCGGCACGATCGCCGCAGTGCTCGAGCACGCCGAGCGCTGCCGCGCGCGCCGCGACGAGCTGGCCGGCGCCGAGGAGGCGATCGGCGAGGCCGAGGCGCGGCTGGCCGCGGCCGAGGCCGAGCTGGCCGGGCTGGCCGCCGAGCTGGGCGCCGCGCGCCGCGACGCCGCGCCCGAGCTGGCCGAGGCGGTGCGGGCGCGGCTGGGCGAGCTGGCCATGGAGGGCGCCTGCTTCGAGGTGGCGCTGAGCGCGCGCGAGGAGCCGGGCGCCACCGGCGCCGAGGCGGTGGAGCTGCTGATCGCGCCCAACCCCGGCGTCCCCGCGGCGCCGCTGCGCGAGATCGCCTCGGGCGGCGAGCTGTCGCGGGTGATGCTGGCGCTGACCGGCGTGGCGGCGGAGGGCGACGTGGCGGCCGAGCCGCCCCTGCTCGTGTTCGACGAGATCGACGCGGGGATCGGGGGCCACACGGCCCGGGCGGTGGGCGAGCGGCTGCGCGCGCTCGCGCGCGGGCGGCGGATCCTGTGCATCACGCACCTGCCGCAGGTCGCCTCGCTGGCCGACCGCCACTTCCGGATCGAGAAGGACACGACCGCCGACCCCGCCCTGGCCACGGTCGAGGAGGTCTCGGGCCCGGGGGTCGTCGAGGAGCTCGTGCGGATGCTCGGCGCCGACGACGACGACGCCGGCGCCCGCCGGCACGCCCGCGAGCTGCTGAAGGCCGCGTAGCGGCCAATACACTCCGCGGGTGGCCGTGTCCCGGACAGGCGATGCCGCGGCGCCGCCCTCGCCCGCTTCCGCCGCCGGTCGGGAGGTCGCGGGGATCGCGCGCCTCGGGAAGCGAACGAAGCGGCTGGTCAAGCGGCTGCGCCGCGGCGACGTGGCGATCATCGACCACGTCGACGTCGACCGCGTGTCGGCCGAGGACCTGATCGCCTGCGGCGTCGAGTGCGTGATCAACTGCGCGCCCTCGACCAGCGGCCGCTACCCCAACGCCGGGCCGCTGCTGCTCGTCCAGGCGGGCATCCACCTGGTCGACGCCCCGGGCGCGCCGCTGTTCGACGCGCTCGAGGACGGCGACCCGGTCGTCGTGCGCGAGGGCGAGGTCCTGCGCCACGGCGAGGTCGTCGCGCGCGGCGAGGTCCAGGACCCCCAGACCGTCCAGGACCTGACCGAGCAGCGCCGCCGCGAGATCGGCGAGGCGCTGGAGGCGTTCGCGCAGAACACCGTCGAGCACATGGTCCAGGAGAGGGAGCTGCTGGCCGGCAAGCTCGAGCTCCCCCAGTTCGCGACCGAGTTCCGCGACCGGACCGCGCTGGTGGTGGTCCGCGGCGTGGACCACAAGCGCGACATCCGCGCGCTGCGGCCCTACATCCGCGACACCCGCCCGGCGCTGGTCGGCGTGGACGGCGGGGCGGACGCGCTCATCGAGGAGGGCTTCAAGCCCGACATGATCGTCGGCGACATGGACTCGGCCACCGAGGCGGCGCTGCGCAGCGGCGCCGAGCTGGTCGTCCACGCCTATCCCGACGGGCGCGCTCCCGGCCGCGAGGCGGTCGAGCGCCTGGGCTTGCCCTTCAAGGTCGTCCCCGCGCCGGCCACCAGCCAGGACGTGGCGATGCTGATCGCGGCGGAGAAGGGCGCGTCGCTGATCGTGTCGGTGGGCTCGCACTTCAACCTCGTCGAGTTCCTGGACAAGAACCGCCAGGGCATGAGCTCGACCTTCCTCACGCGGCTGCGCATCGGCGAGATCCTGGTCGACGCCAAGGGCGTGAGCCGCCTGTACCGGCCGCAGCCGGGCTCCGCGCCCGTCGCGCTGGTGCTGGCCGTCGGGATCGTCGTCCTCATGGCCGTGGTCCTCGCCACCCCGGCCCTGCGCGAGGTCGCCGACCTGCTGTGGCTCAAGCTGCGGGTCCTGCTCGGCATGGACCTGTAGATGGACGATCCCACGACCCCCACGACCGTCTGCACGCGTCTCGTGGCGCCGGATCGCCACGTGCCGAAGGGGTCCGTGGCTCTGCCACTGTTCCCCTTCGGCCCGCGTCGCCCGGCATCCACGATCCGCGCACATACGGCCGCGCGGGCCATGGAATCGACCATCTAGGCTCCGCGGCCGGCCCATGTTCGACTTCCGCTACCACGCGCTGTCGCTCGTCGCCGTCCTGCTCGCCCTGATGATCGGGCTGCTGCTGGGCGTGGCGATCGGCGATCAGGGGCTCGTCTCCAGCGCCGAGCGCAACGTGCGCGACTCGCTGCGCTCCGACGTGCGCCAGGCCAACGCCCGCTCGGCCGAGCTGCGCCAGGAGCTGCGCGAGCGCGCCGCCTTCGAGGAGGGCCTGTACCCGCTGCTGGTCGAGGACCGCCTGGTCGGGCGGCGGATCGGCCTCGTCGGCCTCGGCGACCTCCCCAACAGCACGATCCGCGAGGTGCGCGAGGCGCTGGAGGGGACGGGCACGCGGCTCGGCGGGGTCGCGGTGGTCTCCGAGCCCCCGCCCGAGAGCGCCGCGGCCGCCGTGCGCGGGGCCGAGGACCCGCCGGCCTCCGCCGACTACGGGCGCCTCGGCCGCGAGCTGGGCGCGGCGCTCGTGCGCGGCGGGCGCCCGGCGCGCCGCTTCCGCCGCACGGTCCTCAGCTCGGCCAGCGGCCGGCTCGACGGGCTCGACGGCGTGGTGATCTTCCACGCGCCGCGCGAGCTCGAGGGCGAGGACGCGGCCAACACCGACGCCTTCGAGGACGGCCTGGTCGACGGCCTCACGGCTGGCGACCGCGCGCAGGTGGCGGGCGTGGAGGAGACGGGCACCGACCCGTCGCAGGTCCGCTGGTATCGCGAGCGCCGCGTGTCGAGCGTCGACAACATCGACGCGCTGGCGGGCAAGGCGGCGCTGGTGTTCGTCCTGCTCGGCGCCGAGGGGGCCTATGGCGAGAAGGACACCGCCCAGGCGCTGGTCCCCAACGCCGGCGCGACGCCGTAACCCGACCGCCTCCGGCTCTACGCTCGACCCGTGCCGGCCCTGCCGCTGATCCTGTCCGCCGCGGTCGCGCTGCTGATCGCGCCGGCGATGCTGCGCACGCTGGGGGAGAGCCGGCTGGCGATGGAGAACTTCCGCGGCGCCCGGCTGCCGTTCCCCGCGGGGACGATCGTCGTGGCGGCGGCGGCGCTGGCCGCCGGCCCGCTGGCGCTGGTCCAGGAGCTGGGGCTCGCCGACGACGTGCTGCGCCCGGAGCTGCGGACGGTCGCCGTCTACGCCCTCGGCGTGGCCGCGCTGGGCCTGCTCGACGACGCGCTCGGCGGGGCGCCGCGCGGCTGGCGCGGGCACGGCGCGGCGTTGCTGGGCGGCGGCATCAGCACCGGCGCGCTGAAGGCGGCCGGCTCCCTGGGCCTGGCGCTCTACGCGCTGACCGGCCTGGGCCTCGACGACGGGGAGTACCTGCTCGCCGCCGCGGTGCTCGTGCTCTGCACCAACCTCTTCAACCTGCTCGACCTGCGGCCCGGCCGCAGCGTGAAGGCGTTCGTGCTGCTCGGCGCCGGGCTGACGCTCGGCGCCTGGGACCTCGACCCGCTGTGGGCCCTCGGCCTGTTCGCCGGCGCGACCGTGGTCGTCGGCGCCCACGACCTGCGCGAGCGCGCGATGCTCGGCGACACCGGCTCCAACCTCGTCGGCGCGCTCGCCGGGCTGTGGATCGTGCTCACGCTGGGCACCCTGGGACAGGCGATCGCGCTCGCGGTCGTCCTGGCCATCACGATCTACGGGGAGTTTCGGTCGATCTCCTCGCTCGTCGAGCGGGCTCCGCTGCTGCGGCAGCTAGACTCGCTGGGCAGACCCGCATGAGCCCCGACTCCCGTCCGCAGACCCGCTTCGTCTTCGTCACCGGCGGCGTCGTCTCCTCTCTGGGCAAGGGCATCGCGGCCGCCTCGATCGGCCGCCTGCTGGTCGCCCGGGGCCTGAACGTCCAGCTCCAGAAGTTCGACCCCTACATCAACGTCGACCCCGGCACGATGTCGCCCTACCAGCACGGCGAGGTGTTCGTGACCGAGGACGGGGCCGAGGCCGACCTCGACCTCGGCCACTACGAGCGCTTCACCGACGCCAACACCTCGCGCGCCTCCAACGTCACCGCCGGCGCCGTCTACAACCGCGTGATCCGCAAGGAGCGCAAGGGCGACTACCTCGGCGGGACCGTCCAGGTGGTGCCCCACATCACCGACGAGATCAAGCACCGCATCCAGGTGGTGGCCGAGGCCGGCGACGTGGACGTGGTGATCACCGAGATCGGCGGCACCGTGGGCGACATCGAGTCGCTGCCGTTCCTGGAGGCGATCCGCCAGTTCCCCGTCGACGTGGGCCGCGGGCGCTGCATGTTCATCCACCTGACGCTGGTGCCGTACATCGGCCACGCGGGCGAGCTGAAGACCAAGCCCACCCAGCACTCGGTCAACGAGCTGCGGCGCATCGGCATCGCGCCCGACATGGTGGTCTGCCGCTCCGAGGGCAGCCTGTCCAGCGAGATCCGGCGCAAGATCGCGCTGTTCGCCTCGCTGCCCGAGGAGGCGATCGTCTCCGCGCGCGACGTAGACAACATCTACAAGGTGCCGCTCGTCTTCCGCGAGGAGGGCGTCGACGACTTCGTGCTCGAGCACTTCCGCATGGACGCGCCGGCGCCCGACCTCAGCGCGTGGGAGGACCTCACGCGCCGGGCCGACGAGTCCGAGCAGCCGGTGCGCATCGCGCTGGTGGGCAAGTACGTCCAGCTCGAGGACGCCTACCTGTCGGTGGTCGAGGCGCTGCGCCACTCGGGGTTCCTGCACGGCGCGCGCGTGGAGATCGACTGGGTGGACTCCGAGAAGCTCGACCCGGCGACCGCGGGGGAGCGGCTGGCCGGGGTCGACGGCATCCTCATCCCCGGGGGCTTCGGCGGGCGCGGCATCGAGGGCAAGATCGCCGCCGCGCGCGTCGCCCGCGAGGGGGGCGTTCCGTACCTGGGCATCTGCCTGGGGATGCAGATCGCGGTCTGCGAGTTCGCCCGCCACGCGGCGGGGATGGACGGCGCCAACTCCACCGAGTTCGATCCCGAGACCCCATATCCCGTGATCGACCTGCTGCCCGAGCAGAAGGAGGTCGCGGACATGGGCGGGACCATGCGGCTCGGGGCCGACCCCATCAAGCTCCACGACGAGACGCGGGTGCGCGAGCTGTACGGCGAGGCCGTCGTGTACGAGCGCCACCGCCACCGCTTCGAGGTCAACAACATGCTGCGACGGCGGCTGGAGTCGGCCGGCCTGCGCTTCTCGGGCACCTCGCCCGACGACCGCCTGGTCGAGGTCATCGAGCTGTCCCGCGACGCGCACCCGTTCTTCGTCGCCTCCCAGTACCACCCGGAGTTCAAGTCGCGCCCGGATCGCCCGGCGCCGCTGTTCCGAGAGTTCGTGCGCGCCGCCGCGCAGCGCGCCGCCGGGACGGCGCCCGAGGCCGAGCCGTCGGTCAGCCGCGCCGAGTGACCGCCACCGAGGCGCAGCGGCGCCGCGTCAACGACCTGTTCGCGCAGCTGTGCGCGATCGAGTCGCCCTTCGGCCGCGAGCGCGCGATGGCCGACCGCGTCGCCGCCGAGCTGCGGGAGATGGGCCTGGAGGTCGAGGAGGACGGCGCCGGCCCGGAGGCGGGGTCGGAGTGCGGGAACCTGCTGGCGCGGGTGCCCGCCGCCGAGGGCGCGCCCGCGCTGCTGCTGTGTGCCCATCTCGACACGGTGGTCCCGCAGGCGCCCATCGAGCCCGTTCTCGAAGAGGGCGTGTGGCGCAACGCCAACGCCGGGATCCTCGGCGCCGACAACAAGGCGGCGGTCGCGGTCATGCTGGAGGTCGCGCGAGACACCATCGAGAGGGGTCCCCCCGTGAACCTCGAGCTCCTCTTCACGGTCTGCGAGGAGAACGCGCTGCGGGGGGCCAAGGCCTTCGACCGGACGCGCCTGCGGGCCGCCGCCGGCTACGTCTTCGACCACGCGTCGCCGATCGGCGAGATCGTGATGGCCTCGCCCAGCTACTTCCGGCTGGACGCCGAGTTCCACGGCGCCTCGGCGCACGCCGGGATCCGCCCCGAGGACGGCCGCAGCGCGATCGCCGCCGCGGCCGCCGCGGTGGCGGGAATGCGGATCGGCCGGCTCGACGAGGAGACCACGGCGAACGTGGGACGGATCGAGGGCGGCAGCGAGTCGCTGAACGTCGTGCCCGACCGCTGCCGCATCGAGGCCGAGGCGCGCTCGCTGGACGACGTGAGGGTGGAGGCGACGATCGGCGAGATGGTCGACCGGGTCCACGACGGCGCCAACGCCCACGAGTGCGACGTGGACGTGCAGGTCCAGTGCCTGTTCCGCGGCTACCGCGAGCGCGGGTCGTCCCCGGCGATCGTGGCCGCCGAGGCCGCCCTGCGCGCCGCCGGCCACGAGCCGCGCCGGATCGTCACCGGCGGCGGCTCGGACGCCAACGTCTTCCAGGCGGCCGGGCTGACCTGCGTGAACCTCGCCAACGGGACTCGTGCCAACCACCAGCCCGACGAGTCCGTGAGCGCCGCCGCGCTCGAGGAGATGCTGGCCGTGGCGCTGCGTCTGCCGTCGGCCGTCCGCGAGGCCCTGGCGCCATGAACGGCGGCCGGTCAGGGGGTCGATCGAGGGGGGTGGTCAGCGTTAAGGGCCTGACAGGCCCCGAAAAGGGCCCACCCCCCCGGGCCCGCGGGGGAGGGCGCCGGTGCTGACGCTTCGCCGGGGAACCGTGGTGTCGGCCGAGGCTGCGGAGAGTGGTTGGCAGGGGCTCGTCGTGGACGTCGAGGGCGAGGAGCGAGCGGCGCGGGCCGACGTGGGGCTCGTGGGGGCGTCGGAGGTGGGCGACGAGGTGGTGGTGAACACCTCCGCGGTCGACCTCGGCCTGGGCTCGGGCGGGTTCGACCTCGTGCACGTCAACCTCACGCGGGGGCTCGGCGGCGCCGGGGCGCAAGGCGCACACGTGATGAAGCTCAACTACACGAGCCTCCAGCACGCCGTCCGTCCCGTCGAGGGGGAGCAGCTCGCGGTCCCGCTGGCGCGGCCGGCCGGGGTGTTCGGCCTTCACGGGCAGCTGGCGCCGGTGGCGTGGGCGCTGGGGCGGGCGCGGCCGGGCGCGCGGGTCGGCTACGTCCAGACCGCCGGGGGCGCCCTGCCCGGCGCGATGTCGCAGGTGGTGCGCGAGCTGCGGGCGCGCGGCCTGCTCGCCGCCCACGTCACCGCGGGCCCCTCCTACGGCGGCGAGGGCGAGGCGATCAGCGCCGCCGGGGCCGTGCACCACGGGATCCGCGACGACGGCTGGGACGTCGCGCTGTGCGGCCCGGGCCCGGGGATCCTCGGCTCGGCCTCGGCGCTCGGCCACGGCGGCATGGCGGCGCTGGACACCGCGCACACGACGATCGCGCTGGGCTGCCCAACCGTCGTGGTGGCCCGGATGTCCTCGAGCGACCCGCGCGAGCGCCACCGCGGGATCTCCCACCACACACTGACCGTCCTCGAGCTCCTGCTCGCGCCCGCCGTGGTCGCCCTGCCCTCGGGCGCCGACCCCGAGCTGCCCGACGACTACCGCCACGAGGTCCGCCGCGCCGACGTCGACCTCGCGGGCTACGAGGCCAGCGGCCTCCCGGCGAGGACGATGGGCCGAACCCTGCGCGAGGACCCCGAGTTCTTCGCCGCCGCCCTCGCCGCGGGCACGGTCCTCGCCGACCTCGCAGGGCGGGGATGACGGCGCGGGGAAGCGGCCGGCGGGGGATGACGGCGCGGGGAAGCGGCGGGCGGGGGATGAGGGGGCGGGGAAGTGGCCGGCGGGGGACGATCGCCGGCCGGAGAGCGGCGGTCGCGGGATGACGGCGGCAGGCGTCTGCGTCCGGCGGGCGAGCGAGGCGGATGCGGGGGCGATCGCGGCGATCTACGCGGAGGGCATCGCCGGGCGGGGCGCGACCTTCGTGACCGAGCCGCCGATGCCGGAGACGGTCGCGGCGTGGATCCGCCAGCGGGGGCCGTTCCTGGTCGCCGAGCGCGACGGCGGCGTCGTGGGGTGGGCCGCGCTGAGCGAGTACAGCGACGTTCCCGCCTACCGCGGCGTGGGCGAGTTCGCGATCTACGTCGCGAGCCGGGCGCGGCGCGCGGGCGTGGGGCGGGCCCTGCTCGACGCGCTGTGCGAGACCGCGGAGCGCGAGGGCCGGCACAAGGTCGTCGGCAAGATCTTCCCGGGCAACGAGGGCAGCATGGCCCTGTGCCGCGCGTGCGGATTCCGCCTGGTCGGGGTACATCGCCGTCACGGCCGGCTCGAGGGGCGCTGGCGCGACGTCGCCGTGCTGGAGCGGCTCCTCGGACCGGCCGCCGGTGCGCCATGAGCTTCGAGCGAGTCGAGTGCGAGACGGTGTGGGAGGGGCGGATCGCCACGGTCCGCCGCGAGCGCTGGCGCGAGGACGACGGCGAGGTCGTCGAGCGCGAGGTCGTCGGCCACCCGGGCGCGGTCGGCATCGTCGCCTGGGACGACGAGCAGGTCTGGCTCGTGCGCCAGCCGCGCGAGGCCGCCGCCGACCCGCGGATGCTGGAGATCCCCGCCGGCAAGCTCGACGAGGAGGGGGAGACGCCGCTCCAGACCGCGCAGCGCGAGCTGGCCGAGGAGATCGGCAGGCGGGCGCGCGACTGGGCAGAGGTCCAGACCTTCTTCACCAGCCCCGGCTTCACCGACGAGCAGGTCGTGCTGTTCGCGGCGCGCGGCCTGACCGACGTCCCGGACTTCGAGCCCGATCCCGGCGAACGCATCGAGATCGTGCCGTGGCCGCTGCGGCGCCTGGAGTCGGCGATCGAGCAGACCGCCGACTCCAAGACGCTGATCGCGCTGATGTGGCTCGCGCGGAGCCTCTAGACCCTGCCCGCGGCCTGCCTCTGCTGGCGGGCCAGCGCGTCCACGATGACCGCGGCCAGCAGGACGCCGCCGGTGACCATGAACTTGACCGACGACTCCAGGGCCAGGAGGTCCATCCCGTTGGAGATCGACCCGATGACCAGGGCGCCGAGCAGCGCGCTCCACACCGTCCCGCGGCCGCCGAACAGCGACGTGCCGGCGATGACCGGGCCGGCGATGGCCAGCAGCAGCAGGTCGCTGCCGCCCGAGGACTGGTTGACCGCGAGCAGCCGCGACGCCGCCATGATCCCGCCGATCGCCGCCATGGAGGAGGCGATCGCGAACACGACGATGCGGATCCGGTTGACCTTGATCCCCGCGCGCCGCGCCGCCTCGGCATTGCCGCCCACGGCGTAGATGTGACGGCCGAAGCGCGTGCGCGTGGTGACGTACTGGAAGGCGATCACGAACCCGACGAGGATGAGGGCGGCCAGTGGCACGCCGCGCGCGGAGTTCAGGACCGCCACCGCGGCCGCGATCGCCACGCCGACGATCGCGATGCGCGTCAGCACTGCCGCCATCGGCGGCGCCGACAGCCCCGCCTTCTGGCGCCGCCTGCGCCCGCCGAGGCTGACCAGCGCGAAGGCCCCGATGCAGACGAAGGCGATGATCCAGCCGACCGTGTCGGAGTAGAAGGTCCCGGTCAGGCCGGTGATCTTCGACTCGTTGATGTTCACGGTGCCGGTGTCGCCCAGGACCTTCAGCAGCACGCCCTGCCAGGCCAGCAGGCCGGCCAGGGTCACCACGAAGGACGGGATCCCGAACCGCGTGAACAGCGCGCCCTGGATCAGGCCGATCCCGGTCCCGGCCAGGATCCCGGCGGCGATCGCCAGGTAGGGATGCCAGCCGTGCTTGACCGCCAGCACCGCCATCACGCCGGCGCCCAGGCCGCTGACCGCGCCCACCGACAGGTCGATCTCGCCCAGCAGCAGCACCATCACCACGCCGACCGAGATCAGGCCCACCGCCGTGATCTGAAGCACCAGGTTGGTGAGGTTGGTGGCGGTGAGGAACCGGTCCTCCTGGAGCTGGAAGATCAGCCAGATGAGGGCCAGCGCGAGGATGACCCGGACCTCGGCCAGGTCGCCGCGCGCGAACCGGCGCAGGAACTCCGCGGGGCGCAGGCCCCCTTGCGCCTCGACCTCTTCGGCCGTCGCCGCTGGCGTGCTCATGCCTCACCTCCTGTCGCCGGCGCTGCCTTGTCGGCGCCGGTGGCGCCCGTGATCGCGCCCACGATCTCCTCGTGGGTCGTCTCCTTCGCGTCGTAGTCGCCGGCCTCGCGGCCGAGCCGCAGGACGTAGATGCGGTCGGCGACCTCGAAGACGTCGGCGAGGTTGTGGCTGATCACCACCACGCCGAGCCCGCGCTCGCGCAGGCGCTTGACCAGGTTGAGCACCATCGCCGTCTGGCGCACGCCCAGCGCCGCCGTCGGCTCGTCGAGCAGCACGACCTTGGGCTCGCCCAGCAGCGAGCGCGCGATCGCCACCTGCTGGCGCTGGCCGCCGGACATCGTGCCCACCTCGGCGCGCACGTCGGTGATGGTGACCGCCAGGGTGTCGAGCAGCTCGTGGGACTGCTGCTCCATGTCGGTCTCGTCCAGCTGGCGGACCACGCCCGCCGGTCCCGAGGCCAGCTCCTCGCGCCCCAGGAAGAGGTTCTCGACCACGTCGAGGTTGTCGCACAGCGCGAGGTCCTGGTAGACCGTCGCGATCCCGAGCCGGGTGGCGTCGGGCGGGCTGGCGATGCGAACCGGATTCCCCTCGAACAGGATCCGGCCGTCGTCGATCGCGTGGATCCCGGCGATCGCCTTGACCAGGGTGGACTTGCCCGCGCCGTTGTCGCCGACCAGCGCCACCACCTCCCCCGGCGCGACCTCGAAGTCCACGTCGCTGAGCGCCTGGACGGGCCCGAAGCTCTTGCTCACGCCCTCCAGGGAGAGCAGCGCGCCATTCGTGCTCATCGCGTTCTCGTCTCCTCCCTCCGCGGCCCGGGCCGGCGGCGCCGCGCGGCGCCGCCGGCCTTCGCCGTGGCGGCTACTCGATGCCGGCCGACTGGCAGGCGGAGGCGTAGCGCCCCGTGCACAGCTGGTCGGCGGTCCAGAAGCCGTCCTTGATGATCGTGTCCTTGATGTTGTCCTTGGTGACCGCGACCGGGGTCAGCAGCACCGAGGGGACCTGCTCCTGGCCGTTGTCGGTCTTCTCCTTGACCAGGCTCGGGGACGGGTTCTCGCCCTTGGCGAGCGCCACCGCGATCTCCGCGGCCGCCTCCGCCTCCGGCTTGATCGCCTTGTAGACGGTCATGTACTGCTCGTCCACCAGGATCCGCTGGATCGCGGCCAGCTCGGCGTCCTGCCCGGTCGTGGGCTTGGTCTCCGGCTGGATCCCCGCGCCCTTCATCGCGGCGATGGCGCCGCCGGCCGTGCCGTCGTTGGCGGCGTACACCGCGTTGAACCCGGTGCGACCGAGCGCCGTGATCGACTGCTCCATCTGCTGCTGGGCCCGGTCCGGGCTCCAGTCGGGAGTGTCGTACTGGCGCGCGATCCGCACGTTCGCCGCCCGCAGGGCCGCGTTGGCGCCCTGCTTGAACAGCTTGGCGTTGTTGTCGGTGGGCGCGCCGTTGATCATCACGATCGGCCCCTCGGCATTGCCGTCCTCGCGGAGCTTCTCGGCCAGCGTCTCGCCCTGGAGCCGCCCGACCCGGACGTTGTCGAACGACACGTAGTAGTCGATGTCGGCGTCGGTGATCAGGCGGTCATAGGAGACCACGGGCACGTCCTGCTGCTTGGCCCGCTGCACGATCGCGCCCGCCGAGGCGGCGTCGACCGGGTCGAGCACCATGACCTTGGCGCCGCGGGTGAGCGCGGCCTCGGCCTGCTGCTGCTGCTTGGCCGCATCCTGGTCGGCGTTGCTGTAGATGATCTCGCAGTCCGAGCACAGCTCCCGGACCTTGCGCTCGAAGTTCGGCCGGTCCTGGGACTCGTAGCGCGCGGTCTTGGACTCGGGCAGGAGCAGGGCGATCGAGCCGCCTCCGTCTCCGCCGCCTCCGCCGTCCTCGTCGTCGTCGCCGCAGGCGACGGCGCCGAGGGACAGGACCAGAACGGCCATGGCGACGAGACCCGCTCGCCAGTGCTTGCTATGGGGCATGGACTCTCCCTCCTTCAGGGATCTTGATCATTTCCGATCGGTGGACGCTTGTGTGAATGCTTTGCGCGGCGGGGCCGCGCAGGACGGCGGCCACGGCGCCGAGCAGCTCGGCGCGGTCGCCGAGCTGCGCCGGCACGATCCGCACGTCCTCGGCGGCGCTGGGGATCGCGCGCAGGCGCACGGACTCGCGCATGGGCTCGAGCAGCAGGTCGCCCGACGCGCCCACGGTGCCGCCGACGACGATCAGCTCGGGGTTGAAGAGGTTGCACAGGTTGGCGAGGGCGACGCCGATGTGGCGGCCCGCGTCGGAGATGGCGCGCCGGCACCCGGCGTCGCCCGCGGCCGCGGCCTCGAGCACCTGCTCCATGGTGACGTCCTCTCCGCGGCTGCGGCTGAGCAGTCCCACGATCGCCTGCCCGCCCACCAGCGTCTCCAGGCAGCCGCGGTTGCCGCAGCGACAGATCTCGCCGGCGTCGTCGACCGTCGTGTGGCCCAGCTCGCCGGCCGTGCCGCCGGCGCCGCGGAACAGCCGGCCGTCGACGACCAGGCCGGCGCCGATGCCGGTCGCCACCTTCAGGTAGGCCAGCGTCGAGGCGCCCCGGCCCGCGCCCCAGAAGTGCTCGGCCAGCGCGCCGAGGTTGGCGTCGTTCTCCACCAAGACGGGCAGGCCGAGGCGCTCCTGCATCTCCAGCGCGGGCCGGATCCCGGCCCACCCGGGGAGGATCGTGGCCGAGCCCACGGACCCCGTGGGCACGTGGATGGGGCCGGGCAGGCCCATGCCGACGCCGAGGACGTCGCCGCGGGCGGCGCCGGCCTCCTCGAGCACCGACTCGACGAGGCCGGCGGCGTCCTCGAGGCCGGCTTTGAAGTCGTAGTCCTCGGGCATCTCGCGCCGGCGCTCGGCCAGCACGGCGTGCGATAGGTCGGCCACGGCCACCGCGAGGTGGCGCTTGCCGAAGTCGATCCCCACCGCCACGCCGGCGTCGCGGGCCAGGGCGATCAGCGCGGGGGGCCGCCCGCGCTCGGCCGCCCGCCCATCGCCCTCGTGGTCGACGACCAGGCCCTCGTCGCGCAGCGTCGCCACGATCGTGGAGACGGTCGAGCGCGAGAGACCGGTGCGCCGGGCCAGCTCGGCCCGGCTGGCCACCCCCAGCTCGCCCAGGGTGGCGACGATGCGCCGGCGATTGAGGTCGCGCATCGATCCGATCGAGCCTCTCTCCACGAGCCCGATCCTCTCGACCCGCGGATGATTTGTCAACCAATCGGCGAAAAAGACGCTGTCGCACAGCTCTTTCGTGCGGCATCCGTACGAACGAACGCGGCGTTGCAGCGCCAAGGAGGAGCGTGGCCGGGGCCGAATCCTCCGGCACATGGCCACCGCGCCGACCCATCCCCGCGCCCGCCCCTTCAGCGAGCTCATGCTCGACTTCCTCGCCTACCTGGAGCTGGAGCGCGGCCTCTCGCGCAACACGCTGGACGCCTACCGGTCGGACCTGATGCAGTTCTCGGGCTTCCTGGACGGCGAGGGCCGCGACGCGCTGTCGGCCGATCCCCGGCTCCTGCGCAAGTTCGTCACCGAGCTGGCGAGCGGCGCGAGGGGGCGGCCGGCGGTGGCGCCCGCCACCGTCCAGCGCAAGGTCGCCTGCCTGCGCTCCTTCTACCGCCACCTGCGCCGCGAGGAGGTCCTCGACTCCGACCCCACCGCCGACCTGCGCGCGCCCAAGCGCGCGCAGCGGCTGCCCCACGTGCTGACCCGGGGAGAAGTTCAGCGGCTACTGGGAGCCCCTTCGGGCACCGAGCCGGCCGCGCTGCGCGACCGGGCGCTGCTCGAGGTGATGTACGCGTGCGGGCTGCGCGCCTCGGAGGCCGTGGGGCTGGAGGTCGGCGACGCCGACCTGGAGGCGGGGATCGTCCGGGCGCGCGGCAAGGGCGACAAGGAGCGCCTGGTGCCGATCGGCCGCGAGGCGGTCGGCGCCCTGAAGTCCTACCTCGTCCGCGGGCGCCCGCGGCTGGTCGGCGACCGCGACGAGGCGCGGCTGTTCGTAAACCACCGCGGCGGGGGCCTGACCCGCCAGGGGCTCTACAAGATCGTCCAGCGCCATGCGCGCACCGCCGGGCTCGCGGACAGGATGAGCCCGCACACCCTGCGCCACACCTTCGCCACCCACCTGCTGGCCGGCGGCTGCGACCTGCGCTCGGTGCAGGAGATGCTCGGCCACGCCGACATCGCCACCACCCAGATCTACACGCACCTCTCGGCCGAGCGCCTGCGCGACGTCTACTTCGACGCCCATCCGCGAGCCTCGCGCGCCAAGCGGTCCTGACAGAATCGCCGCCCCGTGCGGCGCGCCGTCCCGATCCTCGCCCTGCTCACCGCGCTCTCGGCCTGTGGCAACGAGCGCCAGCGGCCGCCGCGCGCGCCCGAGGCGGCCGAGCCGTCAGGCCGGCGGACGGTCGAGCTGCCCCGTTACGGCGTGAGCTTCGTGCGGCCGGCCAACTGGCCGCTGACGCCGCCGCGCCCGCCGCAGATCGCGGCCGTCAACTCCGGCCGGGTGTCGGTGAACCTGTGGCGCTACCGGCGCGACGAGCGGCTACCGCGCACGGCGAGCGAGCTCCAGCGCGCGCGGCGGGCGCTGATCGCCGCGGCGCGCGCCCGCGACCGGTCGCTGAAGGTCCTGAGTGCCCGCTCGGTGCGGGTAGGCGGCGCGCCCGGCGTCGAGCTGGTGGCCGACGAGAAGATCGGCGTGGCCCGGCGCAAGGTCCGCTCCACGCACCTCTACGCGCACGGCGCCGAGCTGGTGATCGACGCCTACGCGCCGCCCGCGGAGTTCGCGGCGGTCGACCGCGGCGTCTTCGCGCCGCTGCTGCGCTCCCTGCGCGTGCGGCGTCCGACCGCCCGCGGGCGCCCGTGAGCCGGCGCGCCTTCGTCGTCGTGCTGGACGCGTGCGGCGTCGGGGCGCTGCCCGACGCGGAGGAGTACGGGGACGCGGAGGCGGACACGCTCGGGCACCTGGCCGCCGCGGTCGGCGGGCTCGACCTGCCGGCGCTCGAGGCGCTGGGCCTGGGGATGGTCGCGCCGCTGGCGGGCGTCGCGCGGGTCGCGGAACCCGCGCTGCACGGGCGCCTGCACCCGCTCGGGCCCGGAAAGGACTCGACCACCGGCCACTGGGAGCTGATGGGGGTGGTCACCCCGGCGCCGCTGCCCACCTACCCGGACGGCTTCCCGCCCGAGATCGTCGCCGCCCTGAGCCGGCGCACCGGTCGGGGGATCCTGGGCAACCACCCGGCCGAGGGCGTGGAGGCGATCCTCACCTACGGCGACGAGCACCTGCGCACCGGCGACCTCGTCGTCTACACCTCGGCGGACTCGGTGCTCCAGATCGCCGCCCACGTCGACGTGCTGGCCACCGAGGAGCTCTACGCGCTGTGCGCGGACGCGCGCGAGGTGATGCGCGGCGAGCACGCGGTCGGGCGCGTGATCGCCCGGCCCTTCCAGGGCGCGCCCGGCGAGTTCACGCGGACGCTGGGCCGCCGCGACTTCTCGGTGCGCCCGCCCGGGCGGTCCTACCTCGAGGAGGCGCGCGACGCGGGGGTGCGGGTGCACGCCGTGGGCAAGGTCTCCCAGCTGTTCGCCGGCGTGGGCGTGGACGAGGCGCACCCGGGGGCGACCAACGCGATCGCCATCGCCTCCATCGACCGCCTGCTGGACTCGCCGGGCGGGGGCCTGGTGTTCGCCAACCTGGTGGACACCGACCAGGTCCACGGGCACCGCAAGGACGTGGCGGGGTTCGAGCGCGCCCTGCGCGAGATCGACGCCGCGGTCGCGCGCTGGACGCAGCGGCTGGGGG
>Ga0299907_10000272_pt1 | contig 23829 bp, 17 predicted proteins | sample RVTome_16_FD_198680 | JGI IMG/M metagenome (GOLD analysis project Ga0299907, IMG submission 198680) | Soil microbial communities from uranium-contaminated site in the Upper Colorado River Basin, Wyoming, United States - RVT152D67 (version 2) ...
AAGCAATCTCCTATGAGGCCGCCATGGGTCTGGCCATGGTCGCTGTCGTGATGTTCACCGCCACCCAGGGCGAAGGCGGCACGCTAAGCCTCGCCGAGATCGTGGCACGTCAGGAAGGCACATGGGCCGGCTTCGTCCCTCGCTGGAACGTCTTTCCCCAGATCGTCGCCTTCGTCATCTTCATGATTGCCATCGTCGCCGAGACCAACCGGGCTCCGTTCGACCTCGTCGAGGCAGAACAGGAGCTCGTCGGTGGGTTCCATACCGAATACTCCGGGATGCGCTTCGCCATGTTCTTCCTCGCCGAGTACGTGAACATCTTCTCGATGTCGGCCATCGCGGCCACCCTCTTCCTGGGTGGGTGGAACGGACCCACCTGGGAAGGAACGGTTCCCGCCTTTGTCTCGGCGTTGCTGCCCACCGTTTGGTTCTTGATGAAGACCTACTTCATCGTCTTCATCTTCTTCTGGCTTCGGGCCACCCTGCCTCGCCTCCGCTACGACCAGCTGATGTCGTTGGGATGGAAGCGACTGATCCCGGCCGCTTTGACCTGGATCGTCGTCTCCAGCATTGCCATTGGTTTCCGCCAATTCGGACTTCCCTGGAGCTGATGCCATGGGATTGTTGACAGAGCTCTTCAAAGGTCTTCGGGTAACCGGGGGCACCATGCTGCGGACGATCTCCGGACGGGAAATGGTCACCACCCAGTATCCGAAGGAGAAACGCCACAAGCCACAGCGTTTCCACGGGCGCCATGTCCTCAACCGGTACCCGGACGGCATGGAGAAGTGCATCGGATGCGAACTCTGCGCTGGGGCGTGCCCTGCCGACTGTATTCACGTGAGGGGCATGGACAACGACCCGAACAATCCGACCTCCCCGGGAGAGCGCTACGGCTACGTCTACGAGATCAACATGCTGCGCTGCATCTTCTGTGGTCTGTGTGTCGAGGCGTGTCCCACCGAGGCGATCACGATGACCCATCTCTTCGAGTTCTCGACCACCAACCGCCAGGACGCCATCTATACCCGCAAAGAGCTCTTGATGGACACCGAGGGAAACGTCCCTCACATGTTCGATGACGACCCACTCATCGACAGAGACGAGCTTCTGACGGCGGATGGTTGGGTGCGCGCCACGGCTCCCGCAGGCAGTGCCGCCTATGAAGGGGTTCAGATGTGGCAGGGGACGCCGGGTCCGGCTTCTTGGGATCCGGAGCCGTCACAGGACGAGATCGACGCCCGCTCGGAACCCGGCGATGGTTGAGGCGCTCCTTTTCGTGGTAGTGGGACTGGTGGCGCTGGCGGGGGCGGTGACCGTTGTCGTCGCCCGCAATCCAATCCACTCCGCTCTGGGGCTTCTCGCCACTCTCCTCGGGGTAGCGGTGCTCTACGTGGTGCAGCTCGCTCATCTCGTGGCCGCCGTCCAGGTCATCGTCTATGCGGGAGCGGTGCTCACCCTCTTCCTCTTCGTGATCATGCTCATCGGGGTGGACGAAGACGAGAGTCGTGAGGAGGAGCTGCCGTTTCAGCGCTGGATCGTGGGTGGGTTGTCCATAGTGGTCGTCCTTTTCGCCGGTGGATTGACGTTGTTCGGCAACTTCGAATGGGTTCCGGCGGCCACGGCGACCGATCCGACGGCAACGATTGGGACGGTCGAGGCGGTGGCGAGACCCCTGTTCACCAATTGGGTCCTTGCTTTCGAGGCGACCGCGCTGCTGCTGACCATTGCCGCCGCCGGGGCGATCGCCCTCGCTCATTACCGGCGGAGGGAGAGCTGATGGTCGACGCCGGGTGGTACATGGCGCTCGCCGGCGCCCTGTTCTTCATTGGCACGGTCGGGTTGCTGCTGCGTCGCAACGCCTTGGTGATGTTCATGTGCATCGAGCTGATGCTCAACGCGGTCAACCTCACACTCATCTCAGCCGGTCGGGCTCTCAACGACCTCAACGGACAGGTGGCAGTTTTCTTCATCCTCGTGGTCGCAGCAGCGGAGGTCGTGGTCGGTCTCGCCATCATCGTCGCCATCTTCCGCGTCCGGTCGTCAGCGTCCGTTGACGAGCTCAGCGAATTGCGGGGATGAGGGTGAACGCGTTCCTAATGCTGTGGGGCCCGTATTCGGTCCCTCCGGCGTCTGAAAACGGGAGCCACCGTGATTGATCTCCTCTGGCTGATCATCGCACTGCCCCTCGCCGCTGCGGTGTTCCTCCACTTCTTCGGGCGTTACCTGAAGGAACCCCTTTCCGGCTGGCTGGCCAGCGCTGCCATCGGGGGGTCGTTTGCCGTGGCGGTAGTCGCGTCGATCCCGTTCATCCAGGGGGGCGAGCACGGCGAGACTCAGATGCTCTGGGATTGGATGCCCGCCATCGGAGCCGGCTTCGAGATCCTCTGGGACCCGCTATCGGCGCTGATGACGCTCATCGTCACCGGTGTCGGTGCTCTGATCCACGTTTTCGCCATCGGGTATATGCACGGGGATGAGCGTTTCCACCGCTTCTTCACGTATCTGAATCTCTTCGCCGCCTCGATGCTGACACTCGTGCTGGCGAACAACTATGCGATGCTCTTCCTCGGTTGGGAACTGGTTGGTCTCTGTTCCTACCTGCTGATCGGCTTCTGGTACACCCGTTCGGCGCCTCCACCTGCTGCGAAGAAGGCGTTCGTCGTGAACCGTATCGGTGACTTCGGGTTCATGGTCGGGTTGATGATCGTGTTCACCACGTTCGGCACCCTCTCCTACACGGGCATCTTCGCCCGCGCCGGAGACGTGCTTAGCTCGGGATTGGCCACGGCGATCGGCCTGCTCTTTTTGGTCGGTGCCGCGGGGAAGTCCGCGCAGCTCCCCCTATACGTCTGGCTGCCGGACGCCATGGAGGGCCCAACCCCGGTGTCCGCCCTGATCCACGCCGCCACCATGGTGACGGCGGGGGTATACGTCATAGCCCGCTCGGCCGCCATCTACGAGCTTTCAACCGTCGCCCAGGTCACGGTGGCCACGATCGGAGCTCTCACCGCCTTGTGGGCCGCTTCTATCGCTCTGGCCCAGCGTGACATCAAACGGGTGCTCGCCTATTCCACCATCTCCCAGCTCGGTTACATGTTCCTCGCCGTGGGAGCGACGGCCTACGTCGCCGGGATTTTTCATTTGATGACCCATGCCTTTTTCAAGGCGTTGCTGTTCCTTGGGGCGGGCTCGGTGATCCACGCCATGAACGACGAACAGGACATGCACAAGATGGGCGGTCTCTTCACGAGGCTGCCGGTCACCGCCTGGACGATGGGCATTGCCACCCTCGCCATCGCGGGAATCCCGCCGCTGGCGGGATTCTGGTCAAAAGACGAGATCCTGGGCTCGGCGTTCTCCCGTGGCGGATGGTTCTCGGTGTTGTGGGTGATGGGGCTGTTGACCGCGCTGCTCACCGCTTTCTACATGACGCGTCAGTGGGTGATGGTCTTCCTCGGCTTACCGCGCTGGGCCGAGGGTGTCGAGCCACACGAATCACCGAGGGTCATGACACTTCCCCTGGTGATCCTCGCCGGCTTGTCCGTCGTGGGCGGATTGATCAACACCCCGCTCCGGCTCACCCTCGAGCATTTCCTCGATCCGGCATTTGAGCTGGTCACATTGCAGCACCCACCGGAGGGGTTGGGGATGTTCGTCCTGCTGGCTGGTCTTTCCGTGGTGGCCGGGCTCGCCGGTGCCGCCGCCGCCTTTGTCACCTATCGCCAGCCGCACAACGCTTGGCGAGACTTCGAGAACGGCCTCGAGCCTCTATGGGGCACGTGGGAGGAGGCTTATCGCGTCGACGACATCTACGGGCGGGCCATCGTCTACCCCGGGAGGAGGGCTGCGGAGGTGGCGGCGTTCAACGTGGACCTGCCCGTCATCGACGGTGCGGTCAACGGGTTGGGGCGGTTGGTCCGCGGGCTGGGCGATTGGGCCCGACCCCTGCAGACCGGTTTCGTTCGCAGCTACGCCGCCCTCTTTCTCGCCGGAACGGTCGTCGTTGTCATCTGGCTGGTGAGTGCCTCATGAAACGGGTCAGGAAACCTCAGGTAGTGGGACCCGCATCCGGGTCTCAGCGGCTCGAGAAAGAGCTGGAGAAACCTGGACCCACTTTTCTCGAGGCGGATAGACCCATATCCGGGTCGTACTACCTGAGGAAAGCGGGACCGGCATGCTGACCTGGCTGATCCTGCTTCCCGTCGCCGGTGCCGTGGTGATCGGGCTTGTGCCGAGGGCGCGCCGAGAGCTCCACCTCCCGCTTGGGATCACCCTTTCGGTCCTTCCACTCGGTCTCGCCGTTTACCTCTTCTACGTCTTCGAGCCGGTGGCGGAGTACCAGCTCACCGAGTTTCACCACTGGTACGAGCCTTGGGGCATTGCGTGGAGTCTGGGAGTCGACGGGATCTCCATGCCGATGGTGCTCCTCACCACGATCCTCGTTCCGATTGCTCTGGGGGCCTCGGTCAACATCACCGATCGGACCAAGGAATTCGTCGTCTACACCTTGCTCCTCGAAGCGGGGATGATCGGCGTATTCCTCGCTCTCGACCTTTTTCTCTTCTTCGTTTTCTTCGAGGCGATCCTCGTCCCCATGTACTTCATCATCGGGATTTGGGGAAGCGATCGTCGGGTCTACGCGGCGATGAAGTTCTTCATATACACCGCATTCGGGTCGGCTCTGATGCTTGCGGGGATCATCGCCCTCGCTATTACTCACGGCCAGCAATTTGGCATCGTCACGTTTGCGTTGTCGGACCTCATGAATCTCGAGCTGGGTGGCGCTGCGGAGAGATGGCTCTTCGCCGCCTTTGCGCTCGCCTTCGCCATCAAGGTGCCACTGTTCCCGCTGCACACGTGGCTTCCCGACGCCCACACCGAGGCACCTACGGCCGGCTCGGTATTGTTGGCCGGGGTGTTGCTGAAGTTGGGCACGTACGGGTTGCTCCGCTTCAACCTGGCACTCTTCCCGGAGGCATCGGTCGACGCGGTGTGGATCATGGGGATCCTGGCTGTGATCGGCATCGTCTACGGAGCGGCGGTTGCCATCGTCCAGCCCGATCTGAAAAAGCTGGTCGCCTACTCGTCGGTCAGCCACCTCGGTTTCATTGTCCTGGGAACCTTCGCTCTCACCTCCGGGGGGTTGCAAGGAGCGGTCATCCAGAACGTCAACCACGGGCTCACGACAGGGGCTCTCTTCCTGCTTGTCGGGATGATCTACGACCGCCGCCACACCAAGCAGATATCCGAGTTCGGCGGTCTCCAAAAGGTCATGCCCATCTACGCCGGCTTCTTTCTCTTCATGATCTTCGCCTCCATCGGTCTCCCCGGGCTCAACGGGTTCGTGGGTGAGTTCCTCGTGCTCATCGGCAGCTATTCCACGTTGCCCGTGCTGGCGATCATCGCGGCATCTGGAGTGATCCTCGCCGCCATCTACCTCTTGTGGGCCTATGAGAGAGTGTTCACCGGCGTTCCCGGGCGAGAAGAGAACGCGCTCCTCACCGATCTCTCCATTCGGGAAATCTCTTTGCTGACGCCTCTGGCCGCCCTTGTCCTGCTGCTGGGTCTATATCCGAACATCCTCCTGGACAAGATCGCACCCTCGACAGAGGCAGTGTTGGACCACATCGAGGTCTCCACCGGCTATGTGGTCCCCGAACCCGGACGTCTCGGCGACGTTTTTGTGGCAGGAGGCGATTGATCGTGCCCACGCCAGAGATTTCCTGGATCGCGATCCTGCCCGAGCTCGTGTTGTCAATCGGTGCCGCCGGTGTTCTTTTGGTCGAGGTGCAATGGAAGCCACGAGCCAACATCCTGGGGATGATCGCGGGCGCAGCCGTGGTGTTGGCTGCGGGCTTCTCGGTCATGCAGTGGATCGAGGCAGGCGACGCCATCGACGTCGGTAGGCCCGGCGAGCTCATCGTCTTCTCCGGACTCGTGGTCATGGACGGATTGGCGGTGTTCGGGCGTTTCACTCTGCTTGCCATCACCGGGTTCGGCCTGCTAGCCGGGTGGCGTTACATCGAGGGATTGGGCCGACGCGGCGCAGAGACTCTCGCTCTCGTCCTTCTCGCCACGGCGGGGTTCTCGATCATGGTCGCCGCCAACAACCTGGTGATGATGTTTCTCGGTCTCGAGGTCGGCTCGATCGCCCTCTACGTCCTCGCCGGCATGTCGCGGGAACGGGCTCGTTCCGACGAGGCAGCGATCAAGTATTTCCTACTGGGCTCGTTCGCATCGGCGCTGTTTATCTATGGCGTTGCCCTGCTGTATGCCGGGACGGGCGAGTTCGAGATCCTGGCGATGCGCCGCTTCCTGTCGGAGTTCGTCATCTTCTCCCCGGCAGTCATCCTGATCGGAATGGGGCTGGTGGTGGTCGGTCTGGGATTCAAGGTCTCCGCCGCCCCATTCCACTCATGGGCCCCGGATGTATATCAGGGTGCGCCCGCCGGTCTGGTCGGTTACATGGCCGCGATGGCAAAGGTCGCTGGGTTCGTTGCGATAGCCCGGATCCTTCTGACCGGTCTCGACGCGCTCGATGCCAATTGGCTTCCCATCGTGGCGGGTATCGCATGCCTGTCGATGCTCGTCGGCTCGACCCTCGCCCTCGTCCAGGAAGATGTGAGACGAATGCTGGCCTACTCAGGTGTCGCCCACGCCGGATTCATCATGACCGGGATCGTGGGCGGTTCCACCGATGGTGTTCTGTTCTATCTGGTGGTCTATGCCCTCCAGCTCGTCGGCTCTTTCGCCGTCGTCGCCGCGGTCAGCGGTGCGGCCAACTCCGAGTCCGATCTCGAGGCGTACCGCGGATTGGGCCGACGAAGCCCACTCCTCGCCGGCTCGTTCACCGTTCTGCTGTTGGGAATGGCGGGTCTACCCGTCACCTCGGGATTCATCGCCAAGTTTGGGGTCTTTGCCCAGGCGTGGAGCAACGGGTACGAGTGGCTGGTGGTGGTAGCGGTTGTCGCGTCGGTTGTTGCCTTCGCGTTCTATCTGCGGATAATCGTCACGATGTACATGGCCGAGGGCGATGCCGAAGGGATCGAGGTTCCCTCCACGATCAGATTGGTCCTCGCGGTTGCCGTCGGCACGACGATTCTCTGGGGCATCCTGCCCGGGTCGCTGCTTCGCCTCGCCGCCGATGCCCTCCCCGTCTAAGAGGCTGCTCACGGTCGTCGCGGCCGGAACTGCCATGTTCGGCTTGTCCACCCCCGTCCTGGCGGCCGAGACCAGCAACTCCGAGTTCGTCATCATCACCGAAGACGACGTGTTCCCCGACGATCTCTATGCCGGTGCGATCCGGGTCATCGTCGATGGCGTCCTCGACGGTGATCTGGTGGCGTTCGCCGCCGAGGAGGTCGTGATAAACGGGACCGTAACCGGCTCGGTCCTCGCGGTGACGCCTCATCTCACCGTGAACGGTGAGGTGGGCGAATCCTTGCGGGTGACCGGCAATCGACTCGACATTTCCGGACATGTCGGAGGTGATGTCGTGGGCGCAGTCGTCACCGCGACATTTGTCGACGAATCCGAGGTGACAGGTGAGGTCCTCCTCTGGGCTTGGAATGCCGATCTGCTGGGCGTGATCGGCGGGGACCTGACCGGAACTCAAAGGATTCTCGGGTTGTCAGGAGAGGTCGGCGGCGACGTGGAGATTTCTGTCTCGCAGCTCGAAGTCGTTGACGACCTTGCGGTGGGCGGGGATCTCGGCTACAGGTCTGAGCGCGACGCAGTGGGCCTCGATCGGGCGACGGTCACCGGGGCGGTCGTCGCGGAGACTCCCTTGCAACCCAATCTGCGGGTGAGAGCGCTTGGTCTACTCGGGCGGTTCCTGGTGATCATCTTCTTGTCGATCGCAGCCCTGAGTGTCGTGTACTCCTCGCCTCGCCGGTCGAGCCGGGCCGTCGCCGGCGTCGGTCGATCCCCGGTCCGCAAGTGGTTGAAGGGAGCGTCGATCCTCTTCTCGCCGATCATCGGCATGGGATTGACGGGCGTGATTCTCGGGCTGGCTCCCGCAGCCGCCGCTCTACCGCTCCTCGCTGTTTTCGTCCCCGTGATCCTGGCGCTGGTCGGCCTGGTCTTTGCTCTGTCACTGGTGGCAGGAGCCCCGGTCGCCGGCTGGCTGGGGGGAGTGGTGTTCAAGCGTCTCGACCTCTACGGGGCCATCCTCGCCGGATCACTGCTCATCGGTGTCGTTTGGTACGTGCCGATCCTCGGATGGATGGCACCTCTGATCGTGCTGCCCTGGGGTCTGGGCTCGTGGATGGCGGCCGGGAGTCAAGCCACGGATGCCGATACGTCCCTCCTGGTGGAGGAGGTGACCGCTCCGGAGTGAACCAGCTCGGTGTGGCGGTGATCCCCGACGTAGCCGAGACTCACCCGGCCACAGGCTTCACACACCTCGCGACTCATCCCGGCAACCACGATTCTCATCGTCGATTCGTGTCTGCAATTGGCCATTGTCCGGCTTCTGGCCCTGAAGTTGTGGCTCATGCATAAGTCTTCGACTGGGTCATCACCAAACTTGGGGGTCATTGCCGAATCACCCAAGGGGACTAGTCGCTCACCTGGCTTCGACGGCCTTTTGGAGCTGGCCAACGAGTTGATCCTTCTTGATCAGCCCGGAATGGCGAAACCGCTGATGCAGACCACCGTCTTTCGGCGTCACCAGGACGAATGTCGGTGTGGATCGGATCTTGAATTTCTCGAAGAGCTCGGGGACGTGGTGGAGGTTGGCCTTGAGGACTACGGCGTTGTCCTGGAACTCGTCGGCGAGCTCGTTGATGATCCCGTCCATGGTCCGGCAGGGTTGGCAGTCGGGTTTCCAGAAATCCACAAAGACGGGTTTCCCGGAAGTCAGCGCAGTCTCAAAGTCTCCGGACGATTTGACCTGTTGTGCTTTCACCCGTTTGCTGAACAATGCCATTTCGTGGTCATTGTCGGCGTATTGAGCGGGATCCGCAATCAGTCTGCCGGTACGACGACCTGGAAACCCATCGGATGGACTCGCCAGCTCGCCAATCAGCGCAGACCTTTTAGGCTTCGCAGAGATGACTGTGGTCACGGATCTCTTCGATCGCCAGCTGCGGGACCTGCGTGTGTCGGTAACGGACCGCTGCAATTTCCGTTGCACCTATTGCATGCCAAAAGAGGTCTTTGGCCCGGGCTATGAGTTCCTTCCCAGAGACCAGCTGCTCACATTCGAGGAGATCACCTCGGTGGTGGGTCACTTCGTGGCCCGGGGTGTCAAGAAGGTCAGGATCACTGGCGGTGAGCCCCTCCTTCGGAAGGGAATCGAAGACTTGATCGGTCTCATCGCCGAGGTGGACGGTGTCGACGACCTCACCCTCACCACCAATGCGTCGTTGCTGACGAGGAAGGCGGACTCCCTCGCCGAAGCGGGTCTCGACCGGGTCACAGTGAGTCTCGATGCCATGGACGATGAGACCTTCCAGAAGATGAACGATGTCGGCTTTCCCGTGGCCACGGTGCTCGAGGCGATCGACGTGGCCGGCGAAGCCGGTCTCGGGCCGATCAAGGTCAACGCCGTCATCAAGAGAGGGATCAACGAGCATGCCGTGGTCGACATGGCCCGGCACTTTCGGGGAACCGGCCATATCGTCCGGTTCATCGAGTACATGGACGTCGGCAATAGCAACGGGTGGCGGCTCGACGATGTCGTGTCTGCCGACCAGATGCTCGATGCAATTCACGCCGAGTTCCCCCTGGAAGCGATTCCGCCCAACTATCCGGGTGAGGTGGCCAACCGATTCAGATATTTGGACGGCGAGGGTGAGATCGGCGTAATCGCCTCGGTGACCAAACCCTTCTGTGGATCTTGCACCCGGGCCCGGATTTCCGCCGAGGGAACCATGTACACCTGTCTCTTCGCCTCCTCGGGCTCAAGCCTGCGCGACGTCATCAGGACCGGCGGTGACCTGGGGGCGACGATCGACGAGGTCTGGGGAAAACGTGACGATCGCTATTCGGAGGTCAGATCCTCCAACACCGCACGTATCTCTGTTCCCGTCGAGATGTCATACATCGGCGGATGAGACTCGGGTTGGCGATCGCAATCACGGCGTGGACCCTGGCCGCGTGGGGAGGACGGATCGGTCTCCTCACCAATGGTGAGGGGATCGGGGCGTGGCTCAGGATCGGGGGCTCACTTCTCATCGGCTTGTTCGCTGCCGCGGCTCTGGTCTTCCCGCAGTTGGAAGCGGCCCGCAGACCGGTTCTCCTGATGTTCGCTGTGTTCACGGTCGTGCTCTGGGCACGAAGTCTGATCGTCAATTGGGTCGGCGACGGAACGCTGCCCTTCAAGCTCGTTCACACGGTCCTCGCGCTCGGCTTCTTTGCCCTGGCCTGGTGGGCGTTCAGCTACGCGACATCGGGCCCCGAGACGGTGGCGAACCCAGTCACTGTCTCGAACCGACCGGAAGGAAGTCTTTGACCCGCCCGGTAACGGTCCAATTCTTCAAGAATCCCGACATCGTGCACTGGGGATTCGAAACCTACTGGCTTGGTGAGGACGAGTGGGGTGACTGGATCGCCCTCCCCGCCGGTTCCAGACGATGGAAAGGGAAAGAAGAGGTGGGCCCATCGTCCGGCGATGCGGTGTTCTGTGCCCCACGCGAGGGCTGGTGGCATCTTCACTACAACGGCGTGAGCCACCCCACTTACTCGCATTTCGTCGACATCTCCACCCCGCCCGTATGGGTGTCCGACAACCGGTATGAGATGATCGACCTCGACCTCGATGTTGCGGTCTATCGGGACGGAACCGTGGAGATCCAGGACGAAGACGAATTCCAGATCCACCAGGTCAAATATCGGTATACCGCGGACATGATCAGGCGGGCGGATGAGGAAACCCGGAGGATCGCGTCCGCCCTGGAGACAGGTGAGGAGCCTTTCTTCGATGTGGCGGCAGCATGGCTGTCCCGCCTTTCTGTTCGACGCTCACCGTCGGTGGGTGGTTAGCCTCGGAAGTCTCTGGATACTGATAGGCGCGTGACCTCAGCCGACCAAGCCAATTCGCTCCTCACCGAGGACGACATCTATTTGTGGAACGAGGGATCCCATTTCCGTCTCTATGAGAAGCTGGGGGCTCATCCGGTAGACGGTGGAACGTACTTTGCGGTGTGGGCACCCAGCGCCGACCGGGTATCCGTCGTGGGCGATTGGAACGGCTGGAACCCCGAGTCCGAGCCCCTGACACCTCTCGGGGTCTCGGGCATCTGGGAGGGTGTAGTCGGTGGCGCTCACCACGCCGCCGCCTACAAGTTCCACATCGTCAACGGGGACTACGAAGTCGACAAGGCTGACCCGTTCGGCTTTCACCACGAGACACCGCCGAACACGGCCTCGAAGGTGTGGAACCTGGATTACACATGGGATGACCACGCCTGGATGGCCGAGCGGGGGAAGCGCAACTCCCTCGAAGCGCCGATGAGCGTCTACGAGGTCCATCTAGGGTCATGGCGAAGAGGAGAGGACAACAGGCTGCTCACATATGTCGAGATGGCCGACCAACTCCCCGGCTATGTGAGGGACCTTGGCTTCAGCCACGTCGAGTTTCTCCCCGTGAGCGAGCATCCCTTCTATGGGTCCTGGGGTTATCAGACCACCGGATATTTCGCTCCCACCTCCAGATACGGGACACCCCAGGATTTCATGGCCCTCGTCGACGTCTTCCACCAGGCCGGAGTGGGAGTGATCCTCGATTGGGTTCCTTCCCACTTCCCCGACGACGAGCATGGTCTGGGCTACTTCGACGGGACGCACCTCTACGAGCATGCAGACCCGAAACAGGGCTATCACCCCGACTGGGGCACTCTGGTGTACAACTATGGCCGCAGCGAGGTACCGGCGATTCTCATCAGCAACGCCCTCTTCTGGCTGGACAAGTACCACATCGACGGTCTCAGGGTGGACGCGGTGGCATCAATGCTCTATTTGGACTACTCCCGTTCCCAAGGGGAGTGGACCCCGAACGTGCACGGTGGTCGCGAGAACCTCGAGGCCATCGCTTTCCTCCGGCGATTCAACGAAACGGTCTATCTCAACTACCCGGACACGCAGACCATTGCAGAAGAATCCACGGCTTGGCCGATGGTCTCCCGCCCCACCTTCGTTGGTGGTTTGGGTTTCGGAATGAAATGGGACATGGGCTGGATGCACGACACCCTCGAGTACATGTCAGAAGACCCGATACATCGCAGCTACCACCATCACGAACTGACTTTCCGGGCGGTATACGCCTTCACCGAGAATTTCATGCTTCCGCTCTCTCACGATGAGGTCGTCCACGGGAAGGGGTCCCTTCTTGGAAAGATGCCAGGCGACGAATGGCAGAAGTTCGCCAATCTCCGGCTTCTGTACACCCAGATGTGGACACAGCCCGGCAAGAAGCTGCTGTTCATGGGTGGCGAGATCGGCCAGGGTGGCGAGTGGGCACATGAAGGCCAGGTCGACTGGGGTGTCCGCGATCAGGAAGCCAACAGCGGCCTGGCTCGTCTGGTCGGAGACCTCAACCGGGTCTACCGCGACTATCCAGCCCTCCATGAGACGGACTGCAAGCCTGAGGGCTTTGAGTGGGCAGTGGTCAACGATTCGGCCAACAGCATTCTCGCCTATTTCCGGCATGCCGGCGACGGGGAGACCTTGCTCGTCGTCCACAACATGACCCCTGTGCCCAGAAGCAACTATCGAATCGGTGTGCCCGGGCCAGGGCGATGGGTTGAGATCCTCAACAGTGACTCAGAGGCGTATGGCGGCTCGGGAAAGGGCAACCTGGGAGCTGTCGACACCGGACCGCTATCCGTCCCCCATCAGGGGCGTCCCGAATCGATCGATTTGACCCTGCCGCCTCTCGCCACCGTGATTTTGAAGCAATTCCCCGCCGAAGTGGCGAACGAGGACTAGTGAATGCTGTGATTTGCATGCGACAAGCGTGGAATTCCCTTCTGCATCGCCTAAAATTCACTGTCTGAGCCATAACAGCCACGTCTGTATCCATGGCCATTGGTATCAGCCGCCGCGGGAGAACCCGTTCACTGGGGAGGTGGGAGTCCAGCCTTCTGCGGCACCGTTTGCCAATTGGAACGAGCGGGTCACCGCTGAATCTTACGCGCCTAACGGCAGTGCTGAGATCCTCGGGGACGATGGCGCGGTCCGCGCCCGTGTCAATAACTACGAATGGGTGAGCTCTGACTGGGGACCAACCCTTCTCCATTGGCTGGAGGAGCACGAGCGCGAGACCTACGAGCGGATTATCGCCGCCGACATGGCGTCGATGGAGCACTTTGACGGTCACGGAACGGCCGTAGCCCACACGTTCAACCACACCATCCTTCCTCTCTCGAACAGACGTGACAAGCGCACCCAGATCGTCTGGGGGATCGCCGACTTTCGCCACCGGTTCGGACGTGACCCCGAGGGGATGTGGCTGCCGGAGACGGCCGTCGACCTGGAGAGCCTCGAACTCATGGCCGAAGCCGGTATCAAATACACGATCCTCTCGCCGTATCAGGTAGCGGCCACCCTCGATCAGGGTGAGTGGACCGATGTCATCGGTGGGACAGTCGACACCCGCGTCCCGTATACCGTTCAGCTATTCGGCGGAAGGACCATCAGCGTGTTCTTCTACAATGGTCCCCTGTCCCAAGAGATCGCCTTCAACGGGATCCTCGAGGACGGCTCGATTCTGGCGAAACGTCTCGTCGAGGCCTTGGGAGAGCCCGGAGATGAGCCCCATCTCTCCCATGTGGCCACCGACGGTGAGACCTACGGGCATCATCACAAACATGGGGAGATGGCCCTCGCCAGAGCCATCGACGACCTGAAGGCCGATCCTGACGTCGAGCTCACCAACTACGGTGCATTCCTCGCCAAGCACCCACCGACTCGGATCGCACGGATCATCGAGGGGACTTCGTGGAGTTGCGCCCACGGAGTCGATCGCTGGCGGGAGAATTGTGGGTGCCACACCGGACAGCAACCCGATTGGAATCAGGAGTGGCGCGGCCCCCTGCGTGAGGCGCTCGACTATCTCAGGGACGACCTGATCGAGGTGTTCGAGTCGCGGGGAGCCACCGTGTTGAATGATCCCTGGGCGGCTCGTGACGACTACATCAAAGTGATCCTCGGGGAGTCCGGTGACGGGTTCCTCGAACGCCACGGTCGACCTGATCTGAGCGAGGAGCAGAGACGACTCGCCATCGATCTCCTCGAGATCCAGCACCGGGCGATGTTGATGTACACGTCCTGCGGGTGGTTCTTCGACGATATCTCCGGGATCGAAGCCGTGTTTGTCCTTCGCCAGGCAGGTCGGGTCATCGATCTGAGCAGACGTTCCGTCGGCAAGGACCTGGGGTCCGGATTCCTCTCGATCCTGGAAAAGGCCAGGTCCAACGTCGATGGGCGTACTGGCCGGGAGGTTTTCGAAGAGTCTGTGGTGCCTTTCATGGACGTTCGCGCCGAGACGTCATCTGGCCGTTAGATTCGAAGCTCATGGCCAAGTCATGGGCAACCGACAGACGAGTCGTCATCGAGAGGGTCTCGCCCGAAGTCGATGGGGGCCGTTTCCCCGCTAAGTCCATTGTCGCCGATCCGGTCGAGGTTCAGGCGGACGTCTTTGCCGACGGTCACGACGTGGTGCGCGTCTTGCTGCGCTACCAATTCGTCAACACACGCGGCTGGACCGAGACTCCAATGGAGCTCCTCGGCAACGATCGATGGCGCGCCGGCTTCACCCCCGATCGACTCGGACTCTGGCAGTTCGAGATCGCCGGCTGGGTCGACCACTTCGAGACCTGGCTCTCTGGAACAACGAAGAAGGCCGAGGCGGGTGTGGACATCTCGGTCGAACTGCAGATCGGAGCCTTGCTAATGGCTTCTGCCGCCGAGCGCGCCAAAGGTAGTGACGCCCGGACGTTGTCTTCATTGGCCGAGGTCCTCGCCGATAGGTCCCTCACTCCTGAGGAGAGACTGGCGAAGGGCATGGGAAAAGAGTCCGTGGGGCTGGCGCGTGCCTATCCAGACCGATCCCGGGAGACGAGGTCTTCTATACGGTGGCCCGTCGTCGCCGACAGGGAGAAGGCGGTGTATTCGACCTGGTACGAGCTGTTTCCCCGCTCCTGGTCGAAGAAAACAGGCGAGCACGGCACCTTCAACGACGTCGAGACGCGTCTCGGCTATGTCGCCGACATGGGGTTCGACGTTCTCTATCTCCCTTCGATACACCCGATCGGCACCACATTCAGAAAGGGGGCAAACAACGCCCTCCAGGTCGGAGACGACGATCCCGGGGTCCCATGGGCTATCGGGTCCGAGGATGGGGGTCATACCGACATCAACCCTGACCTGGGCACCATCGAGGACTTCCGATCCCTCCGGGACGCCGCTGAAGCCCGCGGAATCGAGCTCGCACTCGACATCGCCTTCCAATGCTCGCCTGACCATCCCTGGGTGAGGACGCATCCCGAGTGGTTTCGTCAGCGTCCCGACGGGACGATCCAATATGCGGAGAATCCGCCCAAGAAGTACCAGGACATCTACCCGCTCGATTTCGAGACCGTCGACACCGAGGGTTTGTGGACTGCGCTGAAAGGAGTCTTCGATCACTGGATCGGCGAGGACATCCGAATTTTCCGGGTCGACAATCCCCACACGAAGTCTTTCCCATTCTGGGATTGGGTGATCCCCGAGATACGCCAGGAACACCCCGACGTCATCCTTCTGGCCGAGGCGTTCACCCGTCCCGCGGTCATGCACCGTCTCGCCAAAGCCGGTTTCAACCAGTCGTATACGTACTTCGCCTGGCGGAGCACCAAGTGGGAGCTGACCCAATACATGTCGGACCTCGAAAGCGTGGCCGAATTCTTCCGACCCGCCTTCTGGCCCAACACCCCGGACATCCTCACCGAGGAGTTGCAGACCGGGGGACGCGCCGCGTTCATCAGCCGATACGTCCTGGCGGCGACATTGAGCCCGGCGTGCGGTATCTACGGACCGGTATACGAACTCATGGAGCATCGACCGATTCGAGAGGGCTCCGAGGAGTACCTCAACTCGGAGAAGTACCAGATCCGCGATTGGGATCTAGATCGGAAAGACTCCCTGGCACCCGTGATCCAACGGGTAAACAAGGCGCGGCGCAACCATCGCGCCTTGCAGCGTCAACCAGGCTTGACGTTTCATTCCACCGACAATGAGATGATCCTCTGCTACTCGAAACGAGCTGATGACGATGTGGTCGTGATCGTCGTCAACCTCGACGCCCATCATCCTCAGTCGGGATGGGTGGATCTCGACCTGACGGCAGTGGGCATTGACCTCGAGCAACGATATTCGGTACACGACCTCTTGACGGAGCGTGTCTACCAATGGGACGGGCGGCGCAATTTCGTCCAGTTGGACCCCGAAGGGATCCCCGCTCACGTGTTCACCATCAAGGGCAAGGCTCGTACCGAGGAGGGCTTCGACTATTTCATCTGATCAGGGTGCGTGGTACCGCGACGCCATCATCTACGAAGCCCACGTCCGTGCGTTCCGCGATGACAGCGGAGACGGCATAGGTGACTTCAGAGGTCTGACCTCCAGGCTCGACTACCTGCGGGACCTCGGGATCACCGCCCTTTGGCTCCTGCCGTTCTATCCGTCACCTTTGCGTGACGATGGATACGACATCGCCGACTACAAGTCGATCCACCCCGCATATGGCACGATGAGTGACTTCAAGCGACTGCTGCGCGAGGCCCACCTCCGCGACATCAAGGTCATCACCGAGCTGGTGATCAACCACACGTCCGACCAACACCCTTGGTTCCAGAAGGCGCGCCACGCCAAACCAGGGTCTCCGGACCGGGACTTCTATGTGTGGTCCGACACAGCCGATCTCTACTCAGAGGCCCGGGTCATATTTCAGGACACCGAAACCTCCAACTGGACGTGGGATCCCGTGGCCGGCGCTCACTACTGGCATCGCTTCTTCACGCATCAGCCCGACCTCAACTTCGAGAATCCCGCGGTTCACGAGGCTGTCTTCGACGTTCTCGACTTCTGGCTCGGCATGGGAGTCGACGGTCTCCGGCTTGACGCAGTTCCGTACCTATACGAGGAGGACGGGACCATGTGCGAGAACCTGCCCCGCACTCACGACTTCCTGAAAAAGCTTCGAGCCAGAATGGACGTCAAATACGACGACCGCCTGTTCATCGCCGAGGCCAACCAATGGCCCGAGGACGCGGTGGCCTACTTCGGCGACGGGGATGAGTGCCACATGTCGTTCCACTTCCCGCTGATGCCCCGACTTTTCATGTCGGTGCGCATGGAGAACCGCTTCCCCATTCTCGACATCCTGGAGCAGACCCCGGAGATCCCGGAGAACACGGCTTGGGCGATCTTCCTGCGCAACCATGACGAGCTGACACTCGAGATGGTGACCGATGAGGAGCGGGACTACATGTACCGGGTCTACGCCCACGACCCGAAAATGCGGATCAACGTCGGGATTAGACGGCGTCTCGCCCCTCTGTTGGGAAACAATCGACGGGAGATCGAACTGCTCAACGGTCTGCTGCTCTCGTTGCCCGGCACGCCGGTGATCTACTACGGCGACGAGATCGGCATGGGGGACAACATCTACCTGGGTGACCGCAATGGGGTCCGCACCCCGATGCAGTGGTCCGGTGACCGCAACGCCGGGTTCTCCGAGGCCAATCCGCAGAGCCTCTATTTCCCGGTGATCACCGACCCTCAGTATCACTACGAGTCGGTCAACGTCGACGTGCAGCGGGAGAACCCCAACTCCTTGTGGTGGTGGATGAAGCGCTCCCTCGCGTTGCGCAAGAGCCTTCCAGAGCTGTCCCGGGGTACGTTTGAAGTGGTCCCGGGCGACAACCCCAAGGTGCTCTCCTTTCTACGTCGTCTCGACGACAACGCAGTGTTGGTGGTCGCCAATCTCTCCCGCCATGTCCAGCCGGTGGTCCTCGAGCTCGATGGGTTCGCAGGGATGCACCCGGTCGAGGTGCTGGGCCGAGCAAACTTCCCGCAGGTGAGTGACGGGCCATATGTGCTCACCATCGGCCCCCACGACATCTACTGGTTCTCCCTGCGACCCGAAGTCGAGGAAGTTCTGGACGGGCGACCCAAGATCAACATCCGCGGCGGTGATCTCCAGGCCGTGTGGAGGGCGCGGGGCCAGTTGCAGCGTGCCCTCGTAGCGGACATCAGGAGGAGGAGATGGTTTCGCAGCAAGGCACAGACCATCCGGGAGAGCGAAGTCGTCGATATCGTCGAGATGCCGATCTCCAAGGCGAGATTGGCGTTTCTTCGGCTCCACTACGTGAACGCCGACGCCGAGACCTATGTCATGCCGGTGGCCCTGGCGGCGGGCCCCGAAGCCGAGCGCCTGCTCAGCGAGCGTCCCGACGCGATCATCGCAGACGTGATCGGTGCCGATGATCTCGCCGTCGTCTACGACGCGATGCAGCAACAAGATCTGCCCCTGGAGTTGCTCAAGATTGCATCGGGCCGCCGACGGATTCGGGGGCGACATGTCAGCCTCGCCTCCGAGACTTTGAAAGGTTCGGGTCGGCTCCGATCCTTTGGCGACGACATCAACATCCGCAACGCTGACGCCGAACAGACCAACACGTCGATCTTCTTTGGCGACGAGCTGATCATGAAGCTGTTCCGCAAGGTTGAACCCGGTGCCAACCCCGAGGTAGAAGTGGGTCGGTTTCTCACCGAGCGACAGGGATTCGCCCATACACCGAAGGCCGCGGGCCTGATCGTCGGTGACATCGATGGCGAAGAGGCGGCGATTGCCTTCTTCCAGGATATGGTGCCCAGCCAGCGGAACCTCTTCGACCATACGTTCGACGGCGCCGTATTGACCCTGGAGACGATCCTGGCGTCCGGAGAGGAAGTGCCCGCACCGCCTCCACGGGTCCGTCATCCGTTGGAAGTGAGCCAGGACGATCTGGACTCGGCGGGTGAGCTGATGGGCGCCTACCTCGCCGAAGCGGAGCTTTTGGGGAAGAGGACGGCCGAAATGCATCTGGCTCTTGCCGCCGATCGAGCCGACCCTATCTTTGCCCCCCAGCCCCTTTCGACACTCCAGCAACGTTCGACCTACCAATCGATTCGCTCGACAGTCCGGACGAGCCTGTCGATGCTGCGCCGCCACAAGTCCCAACTTCGATCTGAGGACACCGGCCTGATCGATCGGGCCGTCGCGGCAGAGAGGGAAATTCTGGATCGTCTCAAGGAGATCACCGCGGAAAAGATCAGCTGTGATCGGATCCGGATCCACGGCGACTATCACCTCGGGCAAGTGCTGTTCACCGGCAACGACTTCTACATCATCGATTTCGAAGGGGAGCCGCAGCGTCCGTTGTCACAACGCCGCCTCAAGCAACTCGCCCTTCGCGATGTGGCCGGCATGGTGCGTTCCTACCACTACGCCATCGTCATGGCGCTCCATCAGGTGGCCGAGGCGGGTATAGCCGATGAGACATACGCCATTCTCGACGAATGGGCCAACGCTATCCACGGGTGGCTGTCCGCGTCCTTCCTCCGTGGCTACCTGGAGACGGTCGACGGCTCTTCCATCATCCCCTCCGAATCCGGACAGGTGCGATTGTTGCTCGACGCTCTCGTCGTGGAAAAGGCTGCCTATGAGCTCGGCTACGAGGTGAACAATCGGCCGTCATGGGTCGAGATCCCGTTATACGGCATCCTCAACACCCTCAGTTGAGAGCTGGCCTCTAGCCCAGCCGGTAGATCCGGTTTTCGTAGTCACGCACCATCCGCGCAGAGGTGACCTTCGGTCCGAGAGTGGACCATGCGTGTCTAATCCGACCCAGGTACAGCGATCGGGAGCCGTGATACTCGGCGACGATCGTCGAGATCGTTGCCATCATGCGCGTTGCCTCCTCGTGGTCCCTCGTTGCGGGATCATCTGACGCGCTTGGAGTGATCCCCCAGCCGTTGTGCCCGTCATACATCTCGGCCCACCACCCATCCAGGATCGAGCAGTTGAGGGCACCGTTCAATGCTGCTTTTTCTCCGCTCGTGCCCGACGCTTCGCGAGGGCGGATCGGGTTGTTTAGCCAAATGTCCGCGCCCTGGACGAGGGCCGCCGCGACGTCCATCTCGTAGTCGGGGATGAAGGTGATGCGTCCATTCGCAGCTCCGCTTTTCGTCGCCTCGAACAGCTCGGCCACGAGCGTCTTGCCAGGCTCATCTGAGGGATGGGCCTTGCCGGCGAAGACGAAGTGAATCGGCCGATTGTCATCGCCGAGCAAGTCCCCGAGCAGGTCCAGACGCTTGAGAAACAGGGAGGCCCTCTTGTACGAAGCAAATCTGCGGGCAAAGCCAATGATGAGGGCATCGGGATCTATGACGTGTCCTGTCCGTAGCCGGATCAATTCGGCGAGCAGTAGAGACGATCTGCGCCGATTGTCCCCGAGGGTGTCGTCGTCTATCAGGGCGACCCGCCCCCAGGCTTCGTCGTGACCGACGGCCCAGCCCTCGCCGAGGGCGCTGTCGAAGAGGGTCTGGGTGTGCGGGGCCGTCCAGGTGCGGGCGTGCACACCATTGGTGACGTGTCCGATGTCGTCACCGATGCCGACACCGGCGAACAGTTTGCGGCTCACCTCGCCATGAAGCTCGGAAACGCCGTTGGCTGTGCGGGCGGAGCGCAAACAGAGGGCAGCCATGTTGAACGCTCCGTCTTCGTCTGGATCTTGGCCGATCTCCCATATCGACTCGACTGGCACGTTCCACATGTCGGCCCATGGCTCGAGATAGGGGATCACGGTCTCCGAGTCGAAGCGGTCGATGCCCGCGGGGACCGGGGTGTGCGTCGTGAACACCAGGCCTGATCGGATCTGGTTCCGTGCCGCCTCGAGCCCGATGTCGGTGCAGATGCGATCGATCAGCTCCAGGATGATGAACCCGGCGTGCCCCTCGTTGAGGTGATGCAGCTCGATCTCCCAGCCCATGGCGGCCAAGGCTCGGGCGCCTCCGACGCCGAGGACCATCTCCTGTTCCAGACGATGCTGTTGGTCACCCGAGTAGAGACGGTCGGTGATTTTGCGGTCCACCGGAGTGTTGGCCTCGAGGTCGGTGTCCAATAGCAGCAAAGGCACCCGCCCGACGTCCACACGCCACACCTTGGCCCGCACCTCCCGTCCGGGGAATGGGATCACGACGGAGATCCCGGTGTCGTTCGCACCCATCTGCTCCGGGTTGATGACGTCGTAGCGTTCCCGTTGCAGACCTTCGTCGAGTTCCTGGCGGAAAACGCCTTCGCTGTAGAAGAGACCAACCCCGGCGAGTGGGATCCGGAGGTCGCTCGACGTCTTCAGATGATCCCCTGCAAGGACACCGAGACCACCGGCATATTGGGGGAGTTGGGCACTGAGCCCGAATTCGGGTGAGCAGTATGCGATGCGAGGCTGGTCGGCCGTGGCGAGCAGCTGGTCGAGGGCTTCGGTTTCCGCTGCCACCAGTTTGGTGAAGTCGTCGTCTCCGACGAGACCGGCGATGTCGTCGTCATCGAGGTTGGCGACCATCAGCACCGGGTGGAGGTGGACGTTCTCGTCCCTGATCGTGTCGAAAATCTCCCGCGTCGACAGTGACCAGGTCCACCGATAGTTGGAGGCGAGACGCCCGAGCGAAGACCTCAATGTCTCGTGATTCACTCTCAAACTCCCTGTTTTGCAACACCCCGGTCACGAATAAAGCCACCGAGATCCAGCCCACTCGATGGCCACCCCCACGAGTCTAGGCAGCCCGACCGGTCCGCGTCCCATCGCGGTTGGCGGCGAGGGGTTGCTATAGCAAGGGGTCGTGGTTTCCGAGACCTGCTGCACTGTCGACAAGGGCCTTGAAACCGGGGCGGTGGAGCGGCATGTTCACGTTGTGGGAGACCTCCACAAGATCAATCGGCTCGCAGTCCGCCAACATGGAGTCTTCAGCGGTTCGCAGGCTCGCAGCGCAGGGTTTGACAAACATGCCGTCGCCCGGAAATTGGCATCAGGGGACTGGCGGCAACTCGACTATCGAGTCTTCGCCCTGGCATCGGCCGCGTCGACGTGGGAGCGTCAGTTGTGGGTGGCCCTGTTGAGTCGACCCCGCGCCGTTGTTGGAGGTCGGTCCGCAGGGTTTCTCCATGGGTTCAAAGGCTTCACTCAGACAAAGCCCACGATCGTCGTTCCGGGTAGCTCCAATGCGAGGTCACGGATTGCGAAGGTGATCCGTGCCGAGCACTTCGTCGATCTCGACGTGGTGCAAGTCAGGGGCTTCCCGGTGGCTTCGATCGTCGAGACCATGATGGTCCTCGTCGGGGACATGCCAGTGATCCGGTTTGAGCGGCTTTTCGACGATCTCCTTCTATCTCACAGACTTGAACTGGCCAAGCTCGAGAAGGTCATTGATAGGGAGCAGGGACGCCGTCGCCGAGGCATTGTCCTTCTTCGCGACTTGTTGGACGATCGTGAGCCCTCGGCTCCTGAACACGGTTCGAGTTATCTCGAGGGAATTCTCGACCGCCTGTTGGTGAAGGGAGGACTTCCAGAATGGACTCGCGAATACCCGTTGTCGCTCGGTGCCAAATCGTGTCGTGTCGACGTATATATCCCCCACTGGAGACTGGTGATCGAGGCTGACGGCCGCAACTGGCACGCCCGTGTCGAAGCCTTCGAGGAGGACCGACGACGCGACAACGAGCTCGCGATGAGAGGTATCCAGGTAATTCGACTCACCTACCGCATGCTCAAGTCGGATCCGGAAGGATGCCTCGAGACGATCCGAGCAGTTGGGCGGGTTCGGAGTGCATGAGGTCTCGGAATCCGAGACCCCATGCTATAGCAACCCAATATCCCCTCAGCCCAGCAACAGGGGGATCTTCACCTCTTCGGGGGTGAGACCGCCGTGGTAACAGCGGAGACGTTTGTCGAAGCCTTTGGGGATGACCGCGGTGCCGGTCGGGGCCAACAAGAGTCGCTCTCCCAGGTGGCCTAGGGCCGTCGCCGACGGATCGGGGCCAAGCCAGAGGGTGGGGTCCACCAACTCGCCTCCGACGGCTGCGGTGAGGTCGGCGATCAAGCCAGGATCGCCCCACGCGTGGATCCCGCGGGTGTCCCCGGCGAATCGGAGGACGTCGAAATGGGGATCGCGCACCAGGACCTTGTCCGTCTCGGACACCTCGATGAGGCCATGATCGGCTGTACCCACCAGGACCGCCCCGGCGGGAAGTCGGGAAGCGATGCCTTCCCAGACCGTCGCCGCGGCCTTCATCGCATCGGAGAATTCCTCCGAGCCCAGACCGAACACATGACCGGCCACGTCGACAAACGGAACATAGGTGAAGATGAGACGGTTGCCCTGCGCCGCCAGGGTCACCGTCGCCTCCACCAGGTCATCCGCATCCCAGGCTCCCTCGAACCTCGCTCCTCGATAGAGCACGCGAGTCAATGGCGACGTCTGAAAATCGCCGGGTTGTACGGTGATCGGCTCTACACCGGCCGATCGGAGACGTTCCCACAGATTGGGCCGGGGGAGGACCGAGTCGTAGTCGTATGCGACGTGTTCGCCGGTGATGGTGACCCACTTCAGCGTGTTGACGACGAGTTGCAGATCCGGGAACCAGGAGAGATGGGCTACTTGCCCATGGCGCGACTGCGGGAGACCGGTGGCCACGGTGGACAGCGAGACGGACGTTGTTGTGGGGAATGGCGCATCGAGGCTCCGGACAAGTGACGACCGGAACACTTCTGCGTGGCGATGTTCGAGCTGGGCGATGCCGAG
>Ga0299907_10000273_pt1 | contig 23813 bp, 25 predicted proteins | sample RVTome_16_FD_198680 | JGI IMG/M metagenome (GOLD analysis project Ga0299907, IMG submission 198680) | Soil microbial communities from uranium-contaminated site in the Upper Colorado River Basin, Wyoming, United States - RVT152D67 (version 2) ...
AGTGCGTCGACTGCGGGGCGTGCGAGCCGGTCTGCCCCGTGACCGCGATCTTCTACGAGGACGACGTGCCCGCGGAGTGGAAGCAGTTCACGCCCATCAACGCTGAGTTCTTCGCGGAGAACGTGAGTGCGATCGGTTCACCGGGCGGGGCCGCGCAGGTGGGACCCGTTGCGGTCGATCACCCGGTCGTCGCGGGCTGGCCGTCCGTCGGCTGACCGTTCGCAGGCCCATCGCCGTTCGTCGGCAGCTCGCCCGGCCCGGCGAACGCCGCGTCGTCCGGCCACCTCGCCCGTGACTTCGCCGCGAGCTTGGCAATGAGCGCGACCGCGGCGGGATCCTCCGACGATGGTCGCCACTCGACGACGTTCTCAGCGACCGCCCGCCGCCACAGGTCGGCGCCCTTCTCGGTCCTGATGACCGTCAGCGTCCAGCCGTCGCTCTGACCCAGCCCTCCGAACGAGATGTCCGCGTGCTCGGCCGCGAAGTCGGGGCACTTCATGCACCCGGGGCGCGTGAACTCGTGCGCCTTCTTCAGCGAGTACGTGATCTCCTCGCCGTCGCGCGTGTAGAACAGGAGCTTGCCCTTCACGTTCACGCGGGCCAGGTCGTCGAGCTCGAGTCCGAGCCGCCGCTGCGCGATCTCGACCATCAAACCGTCGTACGTGAACGACTTCGAGCACAGAAGTCCGAACGTCCACGCGATCTTTCGCGCCCACTTGTTGACGCGCCGCGCACTCAGCGAACCGGTGACGCTCGCCTGACACGACATCCCCACGAGCGCGAGCTTCGACAGTCCCATCTCGGCGGCCTTGGTCAGTGCCAGCGGGTTCGCCGAGTACGTATAGCGCGAGCCGGCCGTCTCGAGGACGCCGCGCTCGTCGGTGACGACCGTTGGCTCGGCGTCCCAAGGACGGTCCTCGGACAGCTTCGACGTGAGTGCCCCGTCGATCTCGCCGTTCTTCATTCCCCAGATCAGCAGGGCGGATACGACACCGCCGTCCTGGCCTTGCATCAACGCCTCGGCCGACGCGGCGCGGGCGAGGACGATCTCCCGGTGCTGGCCGATCACGTCCTCAGGGCCGCGGGTGCGGCCGAACAAGCGGAGGTCGATCTCGCCCTCCCATTCGCGGAACCGAGGGCACGCCCGCGTGCAGATGTCGCAGCCGCGATCGCCGTGAGTGCACGCGGCCGGGCCGTCTTCCTGCAACTGCACGGGTTCGTCGTTCGCGTAGCCGAGCACGTGGAACGGACAGGCGACGATGCACGCCGTACAGCCGGTGCACAGTCCGGTGAGGACGACCTCGTCGTACAGGTCGCGCCACTGCGTCTTGTCGGCGGTGGAGGCCATCCGCGAGGCAAGTATAGGCGGAGCGATCCGACGCCCCCAGTCCCTCGTAGTACCCCCATCCGTTACGCTCGACCGGCAGCGAGAAAAGGAGCGATCGATGCGTTCGACGACGTGGATCCGTCTGGTGGCTGTGGTGTTTTCGCTCTCACTGATCCTTGCTGCGTGCGGCGGCGACGACGAGGGGAACGGTGGAGCGACCGGAGCGACCAACGGCGGTGCGACAGGCGAGACCACAGGCGGTGGCGGCGAGAACGAGATCGTGATCCAGGGATTCACGTTCCAGCCGTCGACGATCACTGTGTCCGGCCCGACCGACGTCACCGTGACGAACGAGGACTCCACACCGCATACGTTCACCCTCGAAGACGAGAGCGTCGACCTGGAGCTCGCCGGCGGCGAGAGCGGGACGGCGACGATCGACGTCTCCGAGTCGACCGGGTTGTTCTGCAGGATCCACCCGAACATGACCGGAATGGTCGAGGTCGCCTAACCGCTGAAGGTGGCGGCCGGTCAGATCGAAAACGACTCGCCGCACGCGCACTCGTGCACCGCGCGCGGGTTCAGCATCTTCAGACCACCGCCGAGGAGCGCGTCGTTGAACTCGAGGGTTGAGCCCTCGATGATCGGCGCGCTCCTCTGATCGACGAGGACACGTACCCCGTCGGCGGCCGGCACGACGTGGTCGCTCTCGGCCGGCGTGTCGAACGCCAGCTCGTAGGAGAAGCCGGAGCAACCGCCGGCGACGACGCGAACGCGAAGCACGGGCTCGGCGCCCTGTTTCTCCGCGAGCTGGCGGATCTTCGTCGCCGCCTTGTCGGTGACCTCGATCACGGTGGCTGTGCGCTCCATGGATCCAGGATAGCGCCTGAGACGGGCGAAACCCGCGGCTGCTCTACCATGGCCGTGATGGCCTCCACGGCGCTGCTCGCCGGTCTTTCAACCGCGCTCGACCAGGATCCTCGGCACGAGCCGGCACCAGGCGATCGCCTGGCATCCGTCCTCGTCCCGATCGTGGACGTCGCGTCCATCGTGTTCACGCGACGAACCCAAGAGCTGCCACGGCACCCTGGCGAGATCTCGTTCCCTGGAGGAATCCGGCACGACGACGACGCGTCCGCGCTCGACACGGCGCTCCGTGAGGCCGAGGAAGAGCTGGGGATCGTGCCGTCGAGCGTCGACGTGCTCGGCGCGCTCCCGCCGGTGCCCACGTTCGTCTCGCGGATCTTGATCGTTCCGTTCGTTGGCGTCCTCCGGGCCGGCCGGGAGTTCCGCTCGAACCCGGGCGAGATCGCCGAGGTGCTCACCTACCGCGTCGACGAGCTCATGGCGGCAGAGACGGAGGTCGAGTGGCGCCGCGGCAAGGGGGTCTACGTGGGACAGGCCTACGAGATGGGGGACCACACGATCTGGGGAGCGACGGCGAGGATTCTCGGGAGTCTCCTCGAGATCGTCCGGCGGGTCGACGCATGAGCCAACCGAACCCGCCGCCGGATGGACCCTCGGACGAGGAGCTCCGCGAGATCCTGTCCGAGGCGAAGAGCATCGCCGTCGTCGGCCTGTCGTCCAAGCCGGATCGGCCGTCGTACGAGGTGTCCGAGTTCTTGCAGCAACGCGGGTACCGCATCGTCCCGATCAACCCGAACGAGACCGAGATCCTCGGCGAGCGCGCGTATCCGACGCTGCTCGACGTTCCGGACGACGTCGCGATCGATGTCGTTGACGTCTTCCGTCGCCCGGAGCACACGCCGCCGGTCGCCGAGCATGCCGTCGCCCGACGCGCGAAGATGCTCTGGTTGCAGGACGGCATCGCGAATGACGATGCCCGCCGAATCGCAGAGGACGCGGGACTGAGGGTCGTGATGGACGACTGCATCAAGCGTGAAGTGAGGCGGCTGCTGCCGCCTGCGTGAGGGTCCGGCCGTCGTTATCGAGGGGGACGCGAACCATGCAGAAGTGGGAGTACTTCGTGGCGCCGCTGCTCGAGCACAATCCCGGCGACATCCTGAACACGTTCGGCGACGACGGATGGGAGCTCGTGGGCGTCGCACAGATCAACAACCCGATGGGCGGCCAGTCGCTCGTTGCCTACCTGAAGCGCCCACGCGCGTAGGCGTTCGGCCCTGACGTACGCTCCGGCGTCGTGCTCCGGATCGACCACGTCGTCTTTGCCGTACCTGACCTCGACGCCGCCGCCGATCGGTTCCGTCGCGACCACGGCCTCGACTCGGCGCCCGGAGGGCGCCATCCAGGGTGGGGGACGGCAAACCGCATCGTTCCCCTGGGCCACGATTACATCGAGCTGATCGCGGTCGAAGACGAGGCCATCGCGACGGGAACGCGGTTCGGACGAGCGGTGCTCGAGCGAGCCCAAAGCGGCGGCGGATGGCTCGCCATCTCCGTATCGACGGACGACCTCGATGCTGTGGCCGGGAGACTCGGGCTCGACGTGACCGCAGGCGCGCGCGAACGTCCCGACGGGACCGAGATCAGATGGCGGAGCGCCGGTCTGGAGGATCCGCGCCGCGAGCCGTTCCTGCCGTTCTTCATCTCCTGGGAGGGAGCGGCTGAATCTCACCCAGGCCGCCTTCGCGCGGGTCATGGCATTCAGGCCACCGGGATCGCGCGGATCGACGTCCAAGGCGACGATCGTTCTTTGCGCTCCTGGCTCGGTGGCGATGATCTCCCCATCCGGGTGACGGATGCCGGCGCGCGGGTCATATCCGTCGCGCTCGCGACGCATGACGGTCAGCTCGTGATCAGCTGAGCGCCTGTTCCAGGTCGGCGACGAGGTCGTCCGGGTGCTCGATCCCCACCGAGACGCGCACGAGCGACTCGGGAACCTCGAGCGGCGAGCCCGCCACGCTGGCGTGGGTCATCGGCCCGGGAACCTCGATCAGCGACTCGACGCCGCCGAGCGACTCCGCGAGGAAGAAGATCCTCGTCCGTTCGGCGACGACGACCGCGTCGTCGCGCGAGCGCGTCTCGAAGCTCAGCATGCCTCCGAACCGTCGCATCTGCCGCGCGGCGACGCCGTGGCCGGGGTGATCCGGCAAGCCCGGGTAATGGACGCTGGCCACCTTGGGGTGGCCGGCGAGGAATTCGGCGATGCGCTCGGCGCCCGTGCAGTGCGCTTCCATCCGGATCGCCAGGGTCTTCACGCCCCGGAGCGCGAGGAAACAGTCCATCGGTCCCGGAACGGCGCCGGCCGCGTTCTGCAGGAACGTGAGCCGTTCGATCAGCTCGTCGTCGCTCGTGACGATCGCGCCGCCGATCAGATCGGAGTGGCCGCCGAGGTACTTCGTCACCGAATGGACGACGACGTCGGCGCCGAGCTCGAGAGGCCTCTGGAGGTACGGCGTGGCGAAGGTGTTGTCGACGACGCACATCGCGCCCGCCTCGCGCGAGATCGCGGCGACGCGCTCGACGTCGACGATCTTCATCAACGGGTTGGTCGGCGTCTCGAGCCACACGATCCGCGTTCGGTCACGGATCGTCGAGCGGAGCGATACCTCATCGGCCAGGTCGACCGTGTCGAACTCGACGCCCCACCCGTTCATCACTCTGGCGAGCAGCCGGTACGTCCCGCCGTAGACGTCATCGCCGAGCACGACGTGGTCGCCGGGGCGGAGCGTCAGCAGGAGTGTCGTCGTCGCCCCGAGACCGCTCGAGAACGACAGCGCGCGCGTTCCACCCTCGAGCGACGCGAGGACCTCCTGCAGCGCCTCTCTCGTGGGATTTCCCCCGCGGGCGTAGTCGTATGCCTTCGGCTTGCCGACCGCAGGTTGCGCGTACGTCGAGGTCTGATAGATCGGGACGCTGACCGCGCCGAACTCGGCATCAGGGTCCTGTCCGACGTGGATCGCCCGGGTCTCGAATCGCATGCCCGCCGGCTCGTCGCGCGGAGCTATTGGGAACCGTCCCGTTCCATCAGTCGCGGGGCCGGTGCGCGAGGTATTCCAGGAAGTCGCTCCGCGTCAGCACGCCGAGCGCTTGGCCGGCCTTGACGACGAGGACCGCCGGCCCGTGCTGGAGCCCCTCGAACGCCACATCGACCGGCTCGTCGAACTCGACCATCGTGATCGGAGGCCCCATGACCTCCGCCACGTCGGCCTGCAGCGCATCGGGATCGCGGAAGATCCGGTCGAGCAGCTCGCGCTCGCGTATCGAGCCGACGAACTGCGCGACGTCCATCGAATCCTCGCGCACCACCGGCGCCTGCGAGATCGAGTAGCGCTGAAGCACGTCGATGGCCTGCCGAACCTTGTCGCGCGCGTTCACCGTCACGAGCGGTGGCACCTCTCCGTGGCGGCCCCCCAGCACCTCCTCGACGCGGACCACCTCGGGCCGTTCGGTCAGCCCGTACTGGAGCAGCCACGTGTCCGAGTACAGCTTCGACAGGTAGTTCCGGCCGGTGTCGGGAAGGATCACGACGACGACGTCGTCCGGGCCCAGCTCGCGCGCGATCTCCACCGCCGCGACAACCGCCGTTCCGGACGAGCCACCGACGAGGATGCCTTCCTCGCGCGTGATCCGTCGTGCCATGCGGAACGCATCTCGGTCGGTGACCCGCACGTACCGATCGACCGTCGACGGGTCGAACGTCCGCGGCCAGAAGTCCTCCCCGATACCTTCGGTGAGGTAGGGGTGGACGTCGCCGGAGAAGATCGAGCCCTCGGGGTCGGCGCCGACGACCAGGATGTCCGGGTTCTGCTTCTTGAGGTATCTGGCGACGCCGGTGATCGTGCCACCGGTGCCGACACCGGCGACGAACGCCGTGATCCGCCCGTCGGTCTGCCGCCAGATCTCCGGCCCGGTCGTCGCCTCGTGCGCGGCCGGGTTGTCTTCGTTGAAGTACTGGTTCGGTTGGAACGCGCCTGGGATCTCCTCGGTGAGGCGGTCCGCGACGCGGTAGTAGGACTCGGGCGACTCGGGGGCGACGGCCGTCGGGGTGATCACGACCTCGGCGCCGTACGCGCGCAGGAGCGAGATCTTCTCCTGACTCATCTTGTCCGGCATCACGAAGATGCACTTGTAGCCGCGGATCGCCGCCGCGATGGCGAGCCCGTGGCCCGTGTTGCCGGACGTCGGCTCGACGATCGTGCCGCCGGGCTTCAGCAGGCCGGCCCGCTCGGCGGCCTCGATCATCCGGAGGCCGATCCGGTCCTTGACGCTCCCGCCGGGGTTCAGCATCTCGAGCTTCGCCAGGACCGTCGGGCGAAGGCCGCGGGAGATCTTGTTCAGGCGGACGAGAGGGGTCTCGCCCACTGCATCCAGGAACGAGTCGAGAACCTCCAATGCAACCCCTTCCTTCAGCGAGAAACTCGCAAAGCACTCGCTCGCTGTGCTATCCCTCCCGGCGGTCGGCGCTGCCTATCGTCCCACGAACCCGGCGCCACCAACGGCTCTCGGAAACGACGACGCCGACCGATTCATGGGGGACGCCGGTTGAGCGTGGTGACCAGGGAAGCGAGTCGAACGACGTGAGCGACGAGGCCGCCGTCGCGGGCGGTGGTTCGGTGCTCGTGGTCGACGACGACCCGTTCATCGGGCGGCTCCTCGAGATCGAGCTGAAGGCGTCCGGGTACGACGTCCGGGTGGCGAGCGACGGCGCTCGCGCGCTCGAGATGGCCCGGGAGAACTGCCCGGAGCTGGTCCTTGCCGACGTGATGATGCCGAACATGGACGGCTTCGAGCTCACCAGGCAGCTCCGGCGGGACAGCCGAACCGCTTCGGTCAGCGTGATCATGCTCACCACGCGAGGTCTCTCCGAGGACAAGATCCAAGGGTTTTCGGCTGGTGCGGACGACTACATCGTCAAGCCCTTCGACACGCCGGAGCTCCTCGCCCGGATCCGCGGCGTCCTCCGGCGAGCGAAGGAGATGCGCCAGCAGTCGCCGCTCACGGGCCTTCCGGGCAACGTCCGCATCGAGGAGGAGATCGAGCAGCGCGTCGAGAAGGGTGCCGAGTTCGCGATCCTGTACGCCGACCTCGACCACTTCAAGGCGTTCAACGACCACTACGGGTTCCTCCGCGGTGATCAGGCGATCCAGGTCACGGCCCGATTGATCCAGGCCACGGCGAGCGAGCGCGGCGGTCCCGACACGTTCGTCGGGCACATCGGCGGCGACGATTTCGTCGTCGTATGCGACGCCGATGAGGCCGAGGAGATCGCCGAGCTTCTCGTGCAGCGGTTCGACGCGGCGGTTCCCGTCCTGTACGACGACGATGATCGCGTGCGCGGCTGGATCGCGGTGACGAACCGCCGCGGTGAGATGCAGCAGTTCCCGTTCCTGTCGATCTCGATCGGCGTGGCGACCACGGCGCATCGGTCGTTCGAACACTTCGCCGAGGCCGTTGCGATCGCCACGGAGATGAAGATGTACACGAAGCACACGCCCGGCTCGTCGTGGGCCGCCGACCGTCGGACCACTTAGCTCGGTTTTCGCAGCGGCGCGGGCCGTCCCATGAAGTAGCCCTGCCCGAGGCGCACGCCGAGCTCGATCAGCGTGTCCTGTTCCTCCCGCCGTTCCACCCCCTCGGCGATAACGGACATGCCGAGCTCGTCGGCGAACGAGACCAGCGCCGCCGCGAGGGCACGCTGGGGGCGATGCGCGTGCACGTCTCTCGTCAGGCTGATGTCGAGCTTGATGATGTCGGGTTCGATCCGAAGGATGTGCCGGAGGCTGGCGAACCCCGCCCCGGCGTCATCGATGGCCACGCGGGTCCCACGATCGCGGACCCGGGCGACGGCGGCCATCAGCCGGTCGTAGTCCTCGACGGCTTCGTGTTCGGTGAGCTCGACGACGACCCGGTCCGCCTCAACCGCGTCGAGGAGCTCGAGCACCCCTTCCGACTCCGCCGCGCGATGGGAGAGGTTCACGGAGATGAACCGATCGAGCGGGATCATGTCCAGGTCGGACAGCGCCGTTCGTGCACACGCGAGCTCCAGCTCGGCGCCGAGTCCGATCTCCGCTGCCACCGCGAACCATCGATCGACGGTCCAATCGGACTCGGTGTCGTTGAATCGGGAGAGCGCCTCCATCCCGACGACGCTGTGATCCTCGAGCTCGACGATCGGCTGGTACACGATCGAACGCCCGTCGCCCTCCATCGCCGCGGTGATCAGGGCGGTTCGCGCCTGCAGCTCGATCGACTCGGTCTCCTCGCGCTGGAGCTGTTCGGCGAGGCCCTTCACCAGGCCGGTCATCACGTCTGGCGAGATGCTCGGCTGGCCGCGCGCGGCGCGCACGATCGACGTCACGATCTCCGTCGGCGCCGTTCCCTTCACCAGGTAGCCGACGGCTCCGCTCTCGAGCATGTGAACGACGGTCGTGCGATCGGCGGCCACGGTGAGCGCGAGCACCCGGGTCTTCGGCAGGCTCGAGTGGACGACCTCAGCCACACGCATCCCGCCGCCACCCGGCATCCGAACGTCGACGAGCGCAACGTCGGGGTGCGTCGCCTCAGCGACGGCGATGGCCTCGTCGGCGTTCCGAGCGGAGCCGACGAGCTCGAGCGCCGGATCGGAGGCGACCAGCTCGGCGAGCGTGTCTCGAATGACCGCCTCGTCGTCGGCGACCATCACGCGGATCGGTGCGTCGGCCACGGGCGCGACGGTATGGCAGGGTGCCCCGGCAAGCAACGACCCGGCACCCCACACCTGCAGAACCGCGGTTGGTGCCGCCGTCGCGGTTGGCCGTCGGCCGCGCCTGGAACGGCGACCTATCATCCCGATCGAGATGTCGTCCCGCGAGATCCGCGCTCCACGCGGCAACGAGCTGACGTGCAAGGCGTGGCCGCAAGAAGCGGTGCTCCGGATGTTGATGAACAACCTCGACCCGGACGTCGCCGAGCGGCCAGAAGACCTGGTCGTCTACGGCGGCACAGGACGGGCGGCGAGGTCCTGGGAGGCGTTCGACGCCATCGTCCGGACGCTCCGAGATCTGGAGAGCGACGAGACGCTGCTCGTGCAATCGGGAAAGCCGGTCGCCGTGTTTCGAACGCATCCGATGGCGCCGCGCGTGTTGATCTCGAACGCGATGGTCGTGCCGAAGTGGGCCGATTGGGACACCTTCCGGGAGTTGGAGGCGGCGGGGCTCACGATGTACGGCCAGATGACCGCGGGCTCGTGGATCTACATCGGCACGCAAGGCATCTTGCAAGGAACGTTCGAGACGTTCGCCGAAGCCGCGTCGCAGCGCTTCGACGGCTCGCTTCGCGGGACGATCACGCTGACCGGCGGGCTCGGCGGTATGGGCGGCGCGCAGCCGCTCGCGGTGACGATGAACGAGGGCGTGGCGCTGTGCGTCGAGGTCGATCCGGCGAGGATCGAACGTCGGATCAAGACCAGGTACCTGGACCGCGAGACGCCCGATCTGGACGAAGCCGTTCGATGGGCTTCCGAAGCGCGGGAAGCCGGCGAGGCGGTCTCGATCGGCGTCGTCGGCAACTGCGCGGAGGTGTTGCCGGAGCTCGTGCGGCGCGGGTTCGGGCCGGACCTCGTGACCGATCAGACGAGCGCGCACGATCCGCTCGGCGGGTACGTGCCCGCCGGCGTGTCGCCGGAGGAAGCCGCGTCGATCCGCTCGTCAGATCCGCAGGAGTACGAACGTCGCGCGTACGAGTCGATGGCTCGTCACGTCGAGGCGATGATCGCGTTCCAGGACGGCGGCGCGGTCGTGTTCGACTACGGGAACAACCTCCGAGCGGGTGCCGCCGCCGGGGGGCTCTCGCGCGAACGCGCCTACGCGTACCAGGGGTTCGTTCCCGCGTTCATCCGCCCGATGTTCTTCGAGGGCAAAGGGCCGTTCCGGTGGGTTGCGCTCTCCGGCGACCCCGAGGACATCCACAAGACGGACGTCGCGGTGGCCCAACTGTTCCCCGAGAACGAGCGGTTACGACGGTGGTTGGACATGGCCGAGGAGCGCGTCACGTTCCAGGGGTTGCCGGCGCGGATCTGCTGGCTCGGTTACGGCGAACGCGCCAAGGCCGGACTCCGGTTCAACGAGATGGTTCGGTCCGGCGAGCTGTCCGCACCGATCGTGATCGGACGTGACCACCTCGACTCGGGGAGCGTGGCGAGCCCGTATCGCGAGACCGAGGGGATGAAGGACGGCTCGGACGCCATCGCCGACTGGCCGATCCTGAACGCGTTGGTGAACACCGCCGCCGGCGCGCACTGGGTGAGCGTGCATCACGGCGGTGGCGTCGGCATCGGCTACTCGATCCACGCCGGCATGGTCGTGGTCGCCGACGGAACGGACGACGCTGCTGAGCGCCTCGAGCGCGTGCTCACGACGGACCCCGGGACGGGCGTCGTTCGTCACGCCGATGCCGGCTACGAAGAGGCGCTGGCCGTCGCGGCCGAGCGCGGTGTCCGCCTTCCCTGGCGCGAGTAGCGACTAGGCACGGCCGCCGTTGCCGCTCGCGCGGTCGGCCGCTTCCCGTGACGCGTACTCGGGGTCGGTTCGGTAGACGAGGTAGTCGACGGCCGCCCACATCGTCTTCGAGAACGGCCAGAACAACAGAGGGACGACGATGGCCACGCCGATCGACGCGAGGGTGAGCCACAGGACGTGGACGTCTGGCAGGTCGACGATCAACCAGACGATCAAGACGGTCAGCCACACGGCCGCCGTGATCGCGTAGTTGATCGTCATCGCGCCGAGGAACCCGCCCTCCTCGCGTTCCAGGCGGAGGCCGCAGCGAGGGCATCGGCGCCTGATCCTGAACCATGTCTCGAACAGGCGCCCACCGCCGCACCGCGGACAGCGCCGCATCGCTCCGCGAGCGAACGCCGTCACCGCGCCTGGCTCGTGCGCGGATCGGCGTCGTTGCGATGTCCGTGACTTCTCACGCGACGTCGTCGCCGGTGCGGAGGGCGCGGTCGACGGGACGATCTCCCCGCGGGGGTCCTCGGGATCGAGATCGTCGAAGGGTCCGCGCATCGTCTTTGCCAGCGTACGGCGGTTGCCCGGCCACGCGCCGCGACCGTAGCCTTGCCGCCGTGCCTGTCCGAGTCGGCGAGCGGCTTTCATTGCACGACGTCATCGCGGTCGCGCACGGCGAGACCGTGGAGCTTTCGGCCGCCGCGGTCGACCGGATCCGAGCCGCCCGCTCCGTGATCGAGGCTGCGATCGAGTCGAACGCGACCGTCTACGGCGTCACGACCGGCTTCGGCAGCCTGGCGAACGTTCGGATCGAACCCCAACGGGCGGACGTGCTCCAGCAGCACATCGTCCGCTCGCACGCGACCTCGGTGGGCCGGCCGCTCTCCCGGGAGGAGGCGCGCGCGATGTTGCTGCTCCGGGCACACGTTCTCGCGCTCGGGCACTCGGGCGTCCGCGTCGAGCTCGTCGAGCGGATGGTCGAGATGCTCAACCGGGACCTCGTCCCGGTCGTGCCGGAGCAGGGATCGCTCGGTGCGTCGGGCGACCTCGCGCCGCTGGCGAACCTGTCACTCACGTTGCTCGGCCGCGGCGAGATCGTTACCGACGGCACGCGCGTCCCCGCCCGCGATGCCCTATCCGCCGCGGGCCTCGAGCCGCTCGAGCTCAGCGCCAAGGAAGGGCTCGCGCTGGTAAACGGCACGCAGGGCATGCTCGCCGTTGGCATCCTCGCCGTCGATCGCGTCGGGCGGCTCGTGAAGACGAGTGACGTCGTCGCGGCGATGACGATCGAAGCCGCGCTCGGCTCGGATCGCGTCTTCGACGAACGACTGGCCGCGTTGCGGCCACATCCGGGCGTCGTGGCGTCCACGTCGAACCTGCGGCGACTGCTCGATGGCAGCGCGATCGTCGCCTCGCACCGAGACAGTCCGCACCTCGTTCAAGACGCGTACTCGATCCGGTGCGCACCACAGGTGAACGGGGCCACGCGGGAGGCGCTCCGGTTCACGACCTCGATCCTCGACGTCGAGGCGAACGCGGTCTCGGACAATCCGATCGTCCTGCCCGACCCCGGCGAGGTTCTCTCGGGCGGGAACTTTCACGGGCAACCCGTCGCCGTTGCGCTCGACACCCTGGCCACGGCGATCGTTCCGCTCGCGAGCGTCGCCGAACGGCGCCTGTACCGGCTGCTCGACCCGGCACGCAACAGCGGTCTCCCTGCGTTCCTGGTCGAGGACACCGGCCTGAACTCCGGGTTCATGCTCGTGCAGTACACAGCCGCCTCGCTCGTCTCCGAGTGCAAGACGCTGGCCCATCCCGCGTCCGTCGATTCCATCCCGTCCTCGGCCGGTCAGGAGGATCACGTGAGCATGGGTATGACGTCGGCGAGACATGCTCGGGAGGTAGTGACGAACGCCGAGATCGTCATCGCGCTCGAGGCGCTCGCCGCCGCGCAGGCGCTGGATCTTCGCGCCCCGCTCGAGCCTGCGGCTGGAACGCGTGCGGCGCGAGATGCGATCCGCGCTCGAGTCGCGTTCCTCGAGGCGGACCGCGAGCTCGGCGACGACATCGCTGCCGTTACTGAGCTCGTTCGATCGGGAGCCTTGCTCGACGCGGCCGAGGGTGCCGTCGGTCCGCTCGACTAGCGAAGCCCGCTCGTCGGAGCGGGGTTTCATCGCTGCGCAGTTCGGGGCACCATAGGCTCGTGGGTCGGATCAGCGACTACCGGTTCGGGCACGTCGTCGTGGACGGAGAGTCACACGACCGTGACGTGATCGTCCTCCCCGGGCGCGTCGTCGCAAACTGGTGGCGGCGAGACGGCCACGCCCTGGTGCTCGACGATCTGGCCGGTGTGATGGACGAGCTCCCCGAGCGCCTGGTCGTTGGCTGTGGCGCCGCTTCGCGGATGCGTCCGGACTCAGCAGCGCTCGCCGAGCTCCACCGGCGTGGGATCGATGTCGAGACGTACCCGACCGAGGAGGCCGTGCGACGGTTCGCGGCCTCCGACCCGGCGAAGACCGCGGCGGCCCTTCACCTCACCTGTTGAGCCGGCCTAGTGGTAGACGACGACGGGGGTCCCGTACTCCGCCTGGCGATACGTCCAGATCGCGTTCCAATAGGGGATCCGAACGCAGCCGTGACTCGCCGCGTACGTCGGCACCTCGGTCCATCCGTGGAGCGCACGCAGGCCATCGAAGTAGCTCGGATAGTACAGACGGTTCTCGCTGTAGCCGGCGAGCTTGCGGAACACCCGGAACGAGCCGTCGCGCGTCGCGCCGTTCGCGCCCGTCGAGACGTGCAGGATGTTCGTGACCTTGCCGTCGCGAACCGTGTACAGGACCTGACGCGTCTGATCGACCTCGATGTGGAACCCGGACCAGTCGCGTTCGGGTCGCGGACGGATCGGGTGGGCCAGTGCGCGCCACGTCGCCGAGCTCACCGAGAACACTCGGCTCATCCGCTGCACCTTGTGGAACGCGACGACCGCGTCGGCCGTTCGGAAGTCGTAGCGACCGTCCTCGGCGTCGGCGAGGCGGTAGTTCAGCTCGACCAGCCGCTCCTCGAGGAGCCGGACGAACACGCCGCGCGAGCCCGAGCTGAGCGACGGCAACGGCGTGGTGTCGGCGGCGGAGATTGCCGTTCCGCGAACCAGGTCGTCCGCGACGAACGACGCACGCGCGCGGACGGTTCCCGGCGTCATGACGCGAAGCCGCGTCTCGAACCCACCGGCTGACCCGATCTCAACGCGCCGGTCCTCCGACACGCGACCGCTCGCGATGAGCGCAACGTGGACACGGCTACCGGGTCGAGCGGGCTTGACGGTTCCGCGGACGACCACCTCGTCGAACAGGCGTGCCTCGGTCATCCGAACGGTGACGATCGCACCGACCCGGACCGTGACGCCCGCACTCGTCGCGGACCCCCACACCGCCCGATACGTTTGGGAGCCGTTGGGGCGAACCGTGAGCGAGAAGTTGCCCGCCGCCCCCGTCCTCACCGTGTCGACAACGGCGTCGGACGAGTCTCGGATCTCGATCGTCTCGCCTCCGGTGGCGGGCGAGGTCGAGCCGGAGAGCCGAACTTCGTGGCCGAACAGGATCTTCGTGGCCGACGCCTCGAGCGTGACGCTTTGGTTCGTGGCCTGAGCGCCGGCCGCGGCGGCGAAGACGAGGACGAGTAGGAACGAACCGGCAATCGCCGCGAGCGACCGAAGCCTCATCCCGTGCCTCCGACCCTGGTTCCACCGACGTACGTGTGCCGCACGGGATTGTGGCCCGGGCGGTACGGGACGTGACGGAACGCCTCCCCTTCGAGGATCACCAGGTCGGCCCGCCGTCCGGGCGTGAGCGTCCCCCGCGTCTCACTCAAGCCGAGCACCCACGAGGGAATCATCGTCGCGGCGGGGAGCGCCTTGAGCGGCGTCATCCGGTAGAGCGAACACGCGGTCGCGGTTGCCTCGGGCATCGAGACGACGGGTGAGGTTCCCGGGTTGCAGTCGGTGGCGATGGCGATGGCGGCGCCCGCCGCGTCGAGCGCGTGAACGTCGGGCGGGCGCGAGCCGAGCATCAACGTCGACGTGGGTAAGAGCACGGCCGCCGTCGCGGGGGCAGCCCCGAGTGCCTGGATGCCGGTCGGAGAGACGTGGTTCAGATGATCGGCGCTTCGTGCTCCAAGCGCGACGGATGCCTCGGCGGCGCCCGACGGTCCGAGCTGATCGGCGTGGACGCGCAGCGGCAACCGATACGCTCTGGCGACTTCCGCGACCGCTCGCAGGTCCTCGAGCGAGAACGCGATGTCTTCGACATAGACGTCCACTGCGTCGGCGACCCCCTCGCCCGCGGCGGTCGGGATGAGCTCCTCGCGCGCGATGCGAACCCATTCGGTTCGATCCATTCCGTCGGGTACGGCGTGGCATGCGAGCAGCGTGACGACGCACGTCTGCGGCGCGATCTCCCCGAGGCGGCGCGCCAACCGTGCCTGCCGAAGCTCGGCCTCGACCGAGAGGCCGTAACCCGTCTTCAGCTCGAGCGCTGTTGTGCCGTGGTCGGCCATCTCGCGCACGATCGACTCGCAGAACGCGAGCACCTCGTCGTCGGTCGCCTGGGCGAGCATGCGCGCGCTCCGGCGGATCCCGCCCTCGCCGTGCAGGTCGCGGTACGTGACGCCGGACAAACGCGCCTCGAACTCGTCCGCGCGCCAGCCGATGAACGGTAGGTGGGTGTGGCAGTCGACGAACCCGGGCGCGACGGTGCAACCCTCGAACCAATGGGGCTCGATCCCGGTGAGCTCATCCGCCGGTCCGACGAACGTGATGACGCCCCCGTCGTCCCATGCCACCGCCGTGGGGGCGCCGGTCTCGCGGGTGCCACCGACGTCGTGGCCGCGAACGACCGGCATCCGCTCTCCACTGCCTTGCGTCGCCGCGTCGCCCGTGGCCGTGACCAGGTTCGAGGCCGCGACGGCGCCACGCGAAGGCTCAGTCATCGCGTTATCGAACCGTCCGAACGCCTCCCGCGCAAGGCGGACGCATCATCATCTGCTGGACGTGAGCGTTCTCAGCTACGGCGGCGCGCGACTGCCTGCCGTGAGCACCGAGCCGTCCGCCCGACAGAACCGCGGTAGTCCATCCACGATCGCCACCGAGAACCGCTTGTGGTGGATCAGCCGGTGGTGTCGCCGACACAGCAGCACGAGGTTCGATAGCGCCGTCGGTCCGCCGTTGGTCCAGTGGACGACGTGGTGCGGGTCGCACCACGAAGGTGGTCTGCCGCAGTCGGGGAACGCGCAGCCGCCGTCTCTTACGAGGAGCGCCTTGCGGATCCACGGCGGGGTGATCCGGGTGGTCCGTCCGACGTCGAGCGGCCTGGACGCGGCATCGGTGATCACCCGCGTCACCTGGGCATCGCACGCCCACATCAGCGCGTCCGCCGCGGAGATCGGTCCGACGTCGGCTAGCCGCGCTCCGGCGGAGCGAGCGGTGCCCGCAGCGTTCTCGTCTCGGCTGCCCAGGCTCTCGACGTCGACGGTGACGATGACGTGGGGACGCTCGCCGGCCACCACCGGGCGGTCCTGAGCGTCCAGGTAGTGCCGGCACACCTGGAGGAGCGCGTCGGCCCGTCGTTGGGCGGGTGTCCGTGGATCCGGTCCGTTCAGGGAGCGCACCTCGGCATCCTCGGCCGCCCGGATGGCCGTGAGGTAGACCTGACCGTCGGAGGGAGAGAGCTTCACGGTCGACTCGACCATCCCCTCGAGCGTGACGACCGTGCTCACCGCTCGGCGCTCCTGCCGGGCCTCGTCGTCTTCGGCTGCGAGCTCGGCGTCGGCGTGCTCCCGCCACCGGGCCACCGTGTCCCGAAGCTTCATGACCGGGAGCGTCCGCGCCGCGTCGACGAGCGACTCCTCCACGCGAGCGAACTGCTCCGGTGCCGCGTCTCGAGCCGCGGCGAGCAACGACACCGCCGACGACGAGACGTCGCCGGTGGCGAGCGCCTCTGCGGCAACCGGCATCGCCTCAAACGCCCGAGCCATCCGCACGTGACCGGCTGCCGTCGACGGCGCGACCCGGTGACGTGATCCGAGCCACGCGGCCAACGACAGGTGTCCATCGCGGCTCCAGACCTCGCGCCGCTCGAGCTCGCTAAGCCGCCGCGCTCGAACGACCTCGAGCTGGCGCGTGGCATGCTCGACCTCGTCGAGATCTGCCACCAGTTGATCGTCGGTCAGCGCGGCGTCTTCAACGACCAGCAACCCGTCGAGAGCGGATCGCAGCTCGCTCACGTCGCAACACACCCGAACATGCGTGCGACGCTACACCGAGCCACTGACACTCGAACGAACCAACGAACGCCAACGAGTCCCTCGCAGTGAACGCGCCGACTTCGCGGACGGCGATCGGTACGCCATCTCTACACTGACTCGATGCCCGACGGCGATCCCGGGTTCCGCGACGTCCTCAAGATTCGCGAAGTCAGAGCCACGCTCGTCGGCACGTTCGTGATCATGCTCGGGTTCGGGATCCTGTTGCCGGTCCTCCCCACCTACGCCAGAACCTTCGACGTCGGCTACGACGCCGTTGGACTGCTGATCGCGGGATTCAGCCTGACGCGACTCGTCGCCGATCCGTTCGTCGGGCGGTTCATCGACCGGTACGGCGAGCGGGGGACGACCGCGGCGGGGGCAATCATCGTCGGCGTCAGCTCGATCGCGGCGGGTCTGGCTCCCACGTTCCCTCTGCTCGTCGTGTTCAGGTCGGTTGGCGGGATCGGCTCGTCGCTGTTCTTCGCCGCGTTGCTCTCCTTCCTCCTGCGAACGATCCCGTCGGAGCGTTCCGGACGTGTGATGAGCGTGTACTACGGCTCGTTCAACGTCGGATTCATCGCAGGGGGTCCGCTGGGCGGCGTCGTCGCGCGACTGTTCGGCCTGGCGAGTCCGCTCCATGTGTACGGGATCGCGTGCTTCGCGGCGGCGGCCTTGTTCTGGCGCACCATCCACAACCCCGCGAGGAACGCCGAGGAGACGCGCAAGGGCGCGCTCCGCCGGCTCCCGTGGACGCGCCCCTTCGTCGCCGTGCTCGTCTCGAACGGCGCCTACGCGTGGATGATCGGCGCGCTGTTCTCCACGCTGATCCCGCTGTTCGGGGTCGAGGAGGTCGGGCTGACGCTCGGTGGTGTCGGCGTCGCCTTGGCCATCGTCACCGCGACGGAGCTCGCTTCGCTGTTCCCGGCAGGCAAGGCAACGGACCGTCGAGGGCGTCGCGCCGTGCTCGTTCCGTCGCTCGCGGCGCTCGCGGCGATAACCGCGGTCTTGGGGCTCGCGTCCGCGCCGACGCCGTTCATGATCTCGATGGCCGTGCTCGGTGTTGCCAGCGGATACGCCGGTGTTCCGCCGGCGCCGATGCTGTCGGACGTCACACCGGACGAGCTGAAGGGAACGGCCGTCGCGGTGTTCCGCTTCGTGGGCGACCTGGGGTTCGTCCTCGGTCCGCTCGTCGCCGGGTGGGCTGCCGATGCGTTCGGGTTCGGGACGTCGTTCGTCGTCAACGCCGCGCCCACGCTCGTCGCATTGGCCCTTGTGCTCTCGATTCGTGAGACGATGCCGTCGATGCGGGTTCGACGCGAGGTCGGTTTGTAGGGAGGTGCGCGTCGAGACGTCCACGCATCTCCCCGTTCCGCCGGAGGACGCGTGGCGGACGCTGCTCCGGTGGGAGGAGCAGTCGGAGTGGATTCGCGACGCCGACTCCGTACGCGTGTTGACCGAACACCGCGAAGGGCTCGGCATCCGCATCGCGGTGAGGAACCGCGTGTTCAACGTCCCGACGTTCACGGAGGAGCTCGAGGTCACCGGCTGGGACCCGCCGCGACGTCTGCAGATGACGCACATGGGCTTCATCCACGGCACCGGCACGTGGAAGCTCGACCCAGAGGCAGGGGGGACACGCTTCCGGTGGGTCGAGGACGTCTCGCTGCCGATCCGTGTGCTCGGCGAGATCGCCTTGTGGCTGTACCGGCCGTTCCTGCTGCACCTCATGCGCGGCGCCATGCGCGACCTTCGCGCGTTCGTCGTCCCGACCTGAGAGCAGACAGATGGCGAGCGTGAGCGAGCGCATCGAACGCGTCCTCGAGCGCGAGGCGCCGGCGTGGGGGATTCGTCCGGTCCCCGCCGAACGCCGAATCCTGAACGGCCTCGACCTGGCGGTGCTGTGGGGCGACCTGTCGGTCGGTCTGCTGGTGATGGTGACCGGCGCGCTGCTCGTGCCGCTCCTCGGGTTTCGCCAAGCGCTCATGGCGATCCTTGTCGGCAGCCTGATCGGGTGCGTGCCCCTCGCGCTCGTCGCGCTCGCCGGCCAGCGCGAGGGCGTGCCCACGATGGTGCTGTTCCGGCCGGTCCTCGGAGAACGCGGCTCCCTCCTCCCCACCGCCCTGAACGTCCTGCAGCTCGTCGGATGGACGGCGGTCGAGTTCTGGGCGATCGGCGAGGTGGCGAACGTCGCTTCGGATCGTCTGTTCGGTTTCGACGCGCCCGAGTTCTGGGTCGCCGTCGTCGCGGTGGTCTGCACGGCGCTCGCGCTCGGCGGTCCGATCCTCGTCGTCCGCCGGTGGCTCGAGCGGTTCGGGATCTACGTGCTGATGGCGACGGCGGTGTGGATCACCGTGGGGGTGCTCGGCGAGACCGATCTCGGGCGGCTGTGGGATAGAGCAGGAGACGGTGGGCTGCCGTTCTGGCTCGCGGTCGACCTCGTGATCGTCATGCCGATCTCGTGGCTGCCCCTCGCCGCCGACTACACCAGGTTCGCCAAGCCCGGATCACGTGCCGTCGCCGGCACGTACGTCGGCTACCTGATCGGGAACGTCTGGTTCTACGCGCTCGGCGTTCTGATCGCGCTTGCGGCCGGCGAGACGCCCGACGTGGCCGGGATCGGAACGTCGATCGTCATTCTCGCCGGCGGCGGCGTCGTCCTGCTCGCGCTCCTCGTCGGCGAGAGCGACAACGCGTTCGCCGACATCTACTCCGCGGCCGTGTCGACGCAGAACGCCGCGCCGAACGTTCCGCAGCGCGCGCTCGTCGGGATCGTCGGCGCGATCTCCTTCATCCTCGCGCTCGCCTTCACGATGGAACGGTACGAGTTCTTCCTGTTCCTGATCGGCTCGGTGTTCGTGCCGTTGTTCGGCGTGTTCGCCGCCGACTACTTCGTTCGAGCGCGCGGTCGGTACGGCGAAGCGACGTTGTTCGAGCGCACCGGCGTCCGCGCCAGGGCGCTCGTCTCGTGGATCGCCGGGTTCGTCCTGTTCCACTGGTGCGTTCCCACCGGACCGCAAGCCTGGACGGACGCAGTGGAAACCGTCTTCGCCGAATGGCTCTCGTTGCCGTTCCCGCTGTTCGACTCTCGCCTCGGCGCGAGTCTCCCGAGCTTCGCCGTCGCGTTCGCCGTCGCGCTTGCACTCCCGAACCGCAAGGCGGCTACTCGATGACCGCTCGCCTCGGCGGGGGCGGAGCGGCGACCAGCAACACGACCGCCGGATCGTCGGTCGCGTTCGTGATCGAGAGCTCGGATCCGGCCGGCACGAGTGCGGCCTCCCACTGTTCGCGCCGCTTCCGTCCGCGGTCCACTTGAACGACGACCTTACCCGTCATTACGACGAGGATCGCGTCAGAGTCGCGGTCGGCGATCGGGCCGAGCGCCTGACTCCGCTCCAGGCAGACGACCTCGGACCATATCCGTTCGGTCTCGAACAACGTCTCGTGCCGCGGGCCGTTCTCGTCGAAATGAACCAGGTCTCGAAGGTCTCGCGCATCCATCGCGCCGAAGCGTACTCGGCGCGCCCGAGCAGGAACGCCTCGCTAGACTGACGCATCGTTTAGCGGGATGTCGAAGACCAAGGAGTGGCGGGTGCCGAACTTCACCTTCTCGACGAAGCCGCCGCAGTCCGTGCGTGCGGACGTCCTCGTTCTTCCGATCTTCGAAGGGCTCGAGCCTGGTCCGGGTGTTCGCCCGGTGCGGGGTGTCGATCTCGTTGCGCTGTACGAGGCGGCAGGCAACAAGGGCAAGCGCGGTGAGTACCTTCTCGTGCCGAACACTGGACTCGACGGCGTGGAGGCGTCGGCGATCCTCCTTCTCGGCGTCGGCAAGCGGGACGACGCCGGACCGGACGCGTGCCGCCGCGCGATCGGCAAGGTCGCGCGACAGCTCTCGAAGCGGGCGCGGGTCGCCACGACGTTACCGCAGATCGCCGGTCGAGCGTTCGACGAGGCGGTCCAGGCGACGGTCGAAGGGGTCCTCCTCGGGGCCTACCGTTTCGATCGCTACAAGTCGAACTCGAACGGCGACACGCCGAAGCTGCGCGAGGTTGCGATCCTCGGCGGTTCGCGCGCCGATGCACGTTCGGCGAGAGCGGCAATCAATCGGGGGCAGGTGATCGCCGAGTCGCAGATGTGGGCGCGCGACCTCGTGAACACGCCCGCGCTCGACCTTCCGCCGGCTGAGCTGGCCCGCGAGGCGCAGAAGATGGCGCGCCAGGTCGGCCTCAAGGCGAAGATCTGGAGCGAGGCGGAGCTCAAGCGCGGCGGCTTCGGCGGCATCTTGGGCGTCGGACAGGGGAGCGTTCGGCCGCCGCGGATGATCGAGCTCCGCTACGAGAACGGCTCGGGCGCTCCGATCGCGCTCACCGGCAAGGGGATCGCGTTCGATTCCGGCGGCCTGTCGATCAAGCCGGCCGACGGGATGGAGTGGATGAAGAGCGACATGGGCGGCGCCGCATCGATCCTCGGCGCGATGCGCGCGATTGCGTTGCTCGAACCTCGCGTGAACGTGATCGCGGCGATCCCGTCGAGCGAGAACATGCCGAGCGGCTCGGCGATCCGTCCCGGCGACGTGCTGACACATCGTGGCGGCAAGACCTCGGAGGTGCTGAACACCGACGCCGAGGGACGATTGGTGCTTGCGGACGCGCTCGCATACCTGGCGGAGCAAGGACCGCGCGCGATCATCGATACCGCGACGCTCACCGGCGCATGCATGGTCGCGCTCGGCGACGAGGTGTGGGGCGCGATGGGAAACGACCGTCAGCTGATCCGCGACGTACTGGCGGCCGGCGAGGCGGTCGGGGAGCCGGGCTGGGAGCTCCCGTTGTACGAGCCGTACCGCAAGCTGATCGACTCGGAGATCGCCGACATCAAGAACATCGGCAAGCGCTACGGCGGGGCGATCACCGCGGCCTTCTTCCTCCGCGAGTTCGTCGGCGACATCCCATGGGTTCACCTCGACATCGCAGGCCCGGCGTTCTCGGATCGCGTTGGTGACTACTGGCCGAAGGGCGCTACCGGCGTCCCGGTCAGGACGCTTGTGAGGTACGTGCTCTCGCAGGCGGGCACTCGGCGGCGCTAGACGCCGCTCGTCATCACGGCTTCACGCCGGTGACGAACACGACGTCGCGGAAGTCGTTCACCGGATCCGCGAAGCGCTCCCCATATGTCTTTCGAGCTCGATCGAGGAACGAGCCGAAGCCCACTGGCCCGAGCATCGAGCGGACGAGGCGGCCAGTGGCCCACGTGCTCATCCCCTCGACGTACTCGTGGAGCGCGTACTGGAACTGATAGGTCCGCAGCTCGGTTCGCACGCTCCGAAGGCCGGCGTCGGTGAGCGCCTCTTGGAGCGCGTCAGGCTCGCGGAAGCGCTCACGCCAGGGGAGCGCCTCGCCGAGCGATGACTGCAGCACCCGGCGCGGGACGACACCCTCCACGAGCTCGAGCCAGGTCCGCGTGAGATCGTCGTCGACGTCGGCCCACGCGCTGAGCGTCATCCGGCCTCCCGAGCGCAGGACCCTCGTCATGTCGAACAGCGCCGTCTGGTACTTCGTGAAGTGCGCGATGACGAAGTTCGCGATCACGGCGTCAAAGGCGCCGTCGCGGAACGGCAGGTCGATCGCCTCGGCCGCCGCGGTGTGCACGTTCGGCCTCGCCCTGCGGCCCACTCGAAGCATGCCGAGCGACTCGTCGATCCCCACGGCGTCGACCCCTCGCTCGATCGCCGCCTCCGCGGCGATGCCGGTTCCCGTGCCCACGTCGAGCACACGTGTCCCCATCGTCGCGCCGGCGATCTCGACCAGGTCGCGCGCCGGCTGCGCGAGGCGGGAAGCGTGGATCCGCTCGTACGTCTCCGCGATGTCGTCGTAGGTGCGCCAGTCGTTCACGGTTGCCCCAGCCTACCGGGCGCGTTCGGTTCCGAAGCTCCGTTGAACGAGCATCGCTCGCCGTAGGCTGGCGCGTGATGGGTGAGCGCGCATGAGCGGGCCCGCGGGGGTGACCGCGCTGGTGCTGGCCGAGACCGTCGCCGGCGGCCTCGCGCTGGTCTTCGTGACACCGCTGTGGAACGAGGTTCGCCGCGGGTTCTTCGTCCTCACGTGCTCGATCCTCGCTGTGTTCTCGGCCGCGGTGTGGGGATCGGTCTCTGCCGGACGCATTACCGGCCACGACGCCGGGACGTGGTCGCTCCGTCTGGCACTCGCCCTCACGTTCGTCCTCCTCGCCGTCGTCGTGCTGCTCCTCGTTCGACGCGGGACGTGGGCGCGGTTCGTCGGGTACGCCGCGGCGCCGCTCGCCGTGGGGATGCTCGGCGCGATGGCCGGAACCGCCGATGGTTCATGGCTCGTCGCGTTCTTCCAGCTCCTCGCCGGCGCCGCGTTCCTCGGCGCGGTCCTCGACGGGCTGCTGCTCGGCCATTGGTACCTGACCGATCGCGGGCTCACACGGACGCCGATCAACCGGTACACGAACCTGCTCCTGGTAGGCGTCGCGCTCGAGGCGGGCGCGCTCGTTCTGGGCGGGTTCGGGCCGACGGAGGCGACGCCGGAATTCAATCCACTGCTCACGTCCGCCGGTCTGGCGTCGTGGATCGCGCTGGGCATGGTCGCTGCGACCGCGCTGATCGGCGTGATGATCCGAATCACGCTGCGCGGCCCACGGGCGTCCGCCGTTCAGGCCGCGACGGGGTTCTTCTACCTGGCCGTGATCACGGCGACGACGGCGGAGTTCGCCGCGAAGGTCGGGTTCCTCGGCTGAACGATGGAGGAGACGGTCGTCGC
>Ga0299907_10000274_pt1 | contig 23807 bp, 25 predicted proteins | sample RVTome_16_FD_198680 | JGI IMG/M metagenome (GOLD analysis project Ga0299907, IMG submission 198680) | Soil microbial communities from uranium-contaminated site in the Upper Colorado River Basin, Wyoming, United States - RVT152D67 (version 2) ...
GGCGCCCACCGGTCGGGCGGTGGATCTCCTGTTGAACTGTTAGCCCAGTTCGGTCGGGATCCGGTCCGCCGTCCCGGTGGGCGACCACCCCTTGCCCGTGTTTGAGAGAAAGGGGCGGCGATGGGAATCGTAGAAGTGACAGGTGGTGTGGACACTCATGCCGACTTTCATGTGGCGGCGGCTGTGGATGCCAACGGTGGCCTGTTGGGAGTCGATTCGTTCCCGGTTGATCAGGCCGGTTTCGAGGGACTGTCTGGCTGGCTTGCTGACTTTGGAACGGTGGTCCAGGTGGGTGTTGAAGGAACCGGCTCGTATGGCGTCGGCCTGGCCCGGTTCCTCACCGACGCTGGAATCGGAGTGGTGGAGGTTGACCGCCAGAACCGTCAGGTCCGCCGCAAGAAGGGCAAGTCGGATCCGACTGATGCGGTGACCGCGGCTCGAGCTGCTCTGTCGGGTGCGGCGTCGGTGGTTCCGAAGCTGCGTAATGGTCCGGTGGAGCAGATGCGTGTCCTGTTGGTGGCACGCCGGTCGGCGAGGCATCAGCGGATCCAGAACATGAACCAGCTGCGGCATCTCGTGTATTGCGCACCAGAGCTGATCAGGGTCCGGTTCAAAGACCGACCCAAGATCGGACTGGTCAAAGAAGCAGCAGCCATGCGGCCAAAACCAGGGTCAGATCCGGTGGCGTATACGACCAACCTGGTGATCCGGAACCTGGCCCGCCGGGTTCTCGCGCTCAACATCGAAGTCAAAGAGATCGACCGGCTCCTCGTTGAACTGATCGACCAGACCGCACCAGAACTTCTAGAGCTCTACGGGGTCGGACCGGACGGTGCAGCCACCCTCCTGGTCACCGCAGGCGACAACCCCGAACGGATCCACTCAGAGAGATCATGGGCACACCTCTGCGGAGTCACCCCGATACCTGCCTCGTCCGGCAGGACAGTCAGATATCGGCTCAACCGAGGCGGCGACCGTCACGCCAATTCGGCATTGCATCGGATCGTCCTCACCCGGATGAGCAGCCACTCCCAAACCCAGGCGTATGTGGCCCGCCGTCGAGCCGAAGGGCTCAACAGCTTCGAGATCATGCGATGCCTGAAACGCTACGTGGCCAGACAAGTGTTCAAGCACCTACCTGCACCCCCATGAACCCTTGGTGGGGTCTGACCCGACAAACCGGCTGACGCGCCCTGCGGCGCTGTCCTGATAATGACCTGTCGACCCCACCACCCTTTGGCGGACCGTGTGACCTAATAAGAGCCTGCCCACCAGACGGTGTGGCCCATCCCAGTCCTGTCCACAAACCGCCGGCACCTTGACATAAGAGATTCATTAGGCGCTACCCGGTCGCCGGCCAGCCAGCCCGTGGCAATGCTTGTACTTGAGTCCCGATCCACACGGACACCGTTCGTTGCGCCCAACCTTCGTCCGAGCCTCTGAAGGGGGCGACGCCAACTTCGTTGCCAGCTCGGCTCGCTGCTCCAGAGCCTCGAGCTCACTCTCCCAAACCCGCAATCGCTCGGTCCACCGACTCAAACGCTGCTCCGTCGCCGCCACTTCACGTTCCCGGCTCGCGATCTTCTCTCCTCGTAGGGCCAATTCTTCCTCGGCCCGTTGCCTGAAAACCGGCGACTCAAAACCACTTGAGTCGCCGAATACGCTGATCAGCTCGCGGTCAATCAAAGCGACGACCGCTCTGCCCATCGAGATCCCTGCCGAGTCGCAATAGCGTTTCCACGTCGACCACTTCGCCTCCGTCACCGGGACCCTCACCATCCGGAACGTCTCGTCCTGGCCAAGTCCAGCGAGTAGCTTGCGGTCGAACCTCGCCAGGGTGCCGCGGTCGAGTTCCATCACGACCTCGCTTGTTTACACGTAGACATCACGCAACTTGTTGCAGGTGCGTGTGTAGTTGGAGGGTGGTCAACGCGAATCGCGCTCGCGCCTATCAGTGTCGAGTGCGGTCGGCGTGTTGGTTGACCTACTGGCTGGGAGAGGCTCATGCCTGGTTTCCTCTGGAGGGGTTCAGGGTGAGTCGAGGTATGCGGTAGGGCTGGCTAGATCGAGGCAGGCCGGCGGCTTCTGCCGTGATGTCGGAGGATTGCCGGACCATCGCACCGATCAGGTGGTGCCGCCGACCATCTCGAGCCCGAATGTCATGGTTTCGGAGAGTGAAGAGCGGGCGCATCGTCCGAATCGTCCTTTGCCACCCTGTCGTTTGGATGTCAGCAACCCTCCAACTTGGCGGTCAAAGCCAGGTTCAACCGGCCGAATCCCGGATTGGATGGTGGGATCCGGTTAGCTCTTTCTCGAGCGGCACCACACGGAGATGAGAGGGCTTATGGGACCGGGCTGACACTCCGCGGACAGGGCGTCGTGATCCGATGTGACCCATGTCCATCCAGGAGCGCCCGGGCAATGTTGGTTGAGAAGCTGCTGCTGAAGCCAGAAGAAGCGGCCGAGGCTTTGTCCATCGGCCGTTCGAAGGTCTATGAGCTGATAGGCACCGGTGAGCTTGCCTCGGTACGGATCGGGGCCAGCAGAAGAATCCCGGCCGATGCCCTCGTCGAGTTCGTGAGCCGGCTCCAAGGTTCGGTGGCCGACTCAAGGGCCGGCGGACGCAAATGAGCGTTCAGCTGCGTTGGACCAAGAACGGAGAACGACGCTACGACGTCCGCCTACGTGACCCGTCCGGTAAAACCTACACGAGGACCTTTCGGACGCGCCGCGAAGCAGAGGCGTTCGAATCCGACGAACGAGCCAGTCGGCGTCGGGGCAACTGGCTCGATCCACGTCGGTCGGAGGAGCCGCTCCGAGGGGTCGCCGGCAGATGGCTCGAATCGAACCCTGCCAAACGTCCATCGTCGCGCGCCCGCGACGACTCGGCGCTCCGGGTACATATTCTCCCCGCCCTTGGAGACAGATCGATCGGGTCACTCACCCCATCTGACATCCAGCAATGCGTAAACATCTGGTCCGAGCGCCTCGCATCACGGTCCGTCAGGCGCGTTTACCAGACCCTCTCGGCGGTCCTCAACGCCGCCGTGCTCGACGATCGGATCGCCCGGTCACCCTGTAGAGGGATCCGGCTGCCTGCCGTCCAGCCCACCGATCGACCTGTGCTCACCAGGGACCAGCTGGCGGATCTCGCCGAGGCCCAGGGATCTCAATACGGGGCGATGGTTTATCTCGGGGCAGTGCTCGGGCTCCGTTGGGGCGAATGCGCCGGTCTCCGTGTCGGTCGGATCGACTTCGACCGATCGACCATCGCTATCGCCGAACAGATCACACGAGGCGTCGGAGGGCGCTCTGTCGTCGGACCACCCAAGTCCGAGGCCGCACGCAGAACCCTGGCCGCGCCACCCGTCCTCATGGAACTGCTCGCAAACCATCTCGAGCAGCGTGGGCCAACCACCAGAGACACCGACGCCTTCCTCTTTGCCACCCCGGACGGGGAACACCTCGACTACTCGAATTGGCTCCACCGGATTTGGTATCCGGCCCGACAGAAGGCCCGGGTCGAGTGGGCTCAGTTCCACGACCTCCGCCGGGCCAACGCCACCGGGCTTGTCCTAGAAGGTATCGACCTCAAGACGGCCCAGACCCGGCTCGGGCACACCGATCCCAGGCTCACCCTCGGCATCTACGCCCAGGCCAGCACTGAAGCCGACCGGCAGGCCGCCGAGCGGCTCGGGGAACGTTTTCTACCCAGCCAGAACCGCGATCGCGGCCAAGCTCGTGGTCTGTGACGCGCGATGGACGCGCGATGCAAACCGGTATCAAACAAGCAGGCCGCTCCGGAGAACGGCCTGACCAGCACCTTTCTGAGTCGGGACGGCGGGATTTGAACCCACGACCTCAGCGTCCCGAACGCTGCGCGCTACCAAGCTGCGCCACGTCCCGATTGGCTGATTGTACGCAGTCGTCATCCGTAGGTCAGATCGAAATTCCTACTGGAGAAGCTCGGCGATCTGGACAGCGTTCAGCGCGGCGCCCTTTCGCAGGTTGTCCCCTACCACCCAGAGGTTGAGGCCACCGGGTTCGCCCAGGGTTGGCCTGATCCTTCCTGCCAACACATCATCGATCCCCGCCGAGTCGAGAGCGGTTGGCACCTTGTCGGTCCACACCTCGATACCGGGAGCGTTGTTGAGGATCTCGATCGCTGCTTCGGGCGTCGTCGGCGAGGCAAACCGCAAGGAAGCCGAGAGCCCGTGACCCACCGCGACTGGGACGCGGACACAGGTCGGCTCCACCAAAAGGTCGGGGATGGAGAGGATCTTCCTCGACTCATTCACCAACTTCCACTCCTCGTCGGTGTAGCCGGACTCGGCCTCGTTGCCTGCAAACGGCAGCGCGTTGAAAGCGATCGGCCGAGGATAGAGGACCGAGCCTGGATCCACCCACGACCCGTCCATCAGCCCATCGACATCGCTCCGCAGCGAATCGACCTGGGCGATCAACTCGTCGACCGCCGCCTTGCCCATGCCTGAAACCGATTGATAGGAGCTGACCACCATCGAGGTCAGTCCCAACGCAGCATGGAGCGGACCTGCGGCCATCATCAGGGTCATGGTCGTGCAATTGGGATTTGCGATGATCCCACTGTGGCCATTGGCATATTCGTCGTTGACACCAGCGACGACGAGAGGAACATCTGGTTCCATCCGGAAGGCCGAGGAGTTGTCGATAACCACGGCTCCGGCATCGACAAAGCGGGGGGCGAACTCTTTGGATCGGGCGCCACCGGCGCTGAACAGGGCGACGTCAACCCCGGTGGGGTCGGAAATTGCGAGGTCCTCGACCACCACATCACCCCAGCGGGTCTCCACCGTGCTCCCGGCCGAGCGCGAGGAGGCGAACATCCGCAGATTGGAGACGTCGAAGTTGCGCCCTTCAAGGATGGACAACATGGTCCTGCCTACCGCACCGGTAGCCCCAACGATTGCAACGTTCCTGCCTGTCACGCTCCTACCTCTTCTGTGATCTGCGGTGGGTCGAAGGCTGCATGTAGAGCCTGCACCGCCTTCTCGACCTGGTCAGCCCGGACAACACAAGAAATGCGGATGGTCGAAGTCGAGATCATCTCGATGTTGATTCCGGCCTCGGCAAGCGCGCGGAAGGCGTGTGCCGCCACACCGGGATGTGACCTCATGCCCGCACCGACGAGAGAGACCTTGCCGATCTCGAGGTCGACATCAACCGAGAGCGCTCCGACCTCAACGGCGACATCTTTGGCGATTCGCTCCGCCTCTTCCACCTGGGAGCGCGGGACGGTGAAGCTGATGTCGGTCGTGCCATCGTGGGCGATGTTCTGCACGATCATATCGACGTTCACGCCGGCGTCGGCAAGCGGGCCGAAGACAGTTGCGGCAACCCCGGGACGGTCGGGCAGGCGGATGACGGACACCTTTGCCTCGGAACGATCATGGGCTATCCCGCTGATAATTGCTTGTTCCATGGTTGTCTCCTTGACCCAGGTCCCGACCTGGCCACTCAAAGATGATCGCACGTGGATGGGGATATTGAATCGGCGCCCGAACTCCACCGATCTCGACATCAACACTCCCGCTCCTGCCCCGGAGAGTTCGAGCATCTCATCGAAGGAGACCTCATCCAGCTTCCTGGCGCCTGGGACGATTCGGGGGTCGGCCGTGAAAACCCCGTCGACGTCGGTGTAGATCTCGCAGGCGTCGGCTCCGAGTGCTGCGGCGAGCGCAACAGCCGTGGCGTCGGAGCCACCGCGCCCGAGAGTGGTGACTTCTTTTGAGTCGGGGTCGACTCCCTGGAAGCCGGCGACGATCACCACTTTCCCGTCGGCGAGTGACTGTTTCACCCGGTGCCCGGTTATCTCCTTGATCTTGGCCTCCCCGTGAGATGAGTCGGTGAGGATCCCCGCCTGGCTTCCGGTGTAGCTGACCGCCGGAATATTTCTCACGTCCAGCGCCATCGCCAGCAGGGCCATAGAGATCCGCTCCCCCGCCGAGAGCAGCATGTCCATTTCCCGCGGGGGCGGCTTGGGCGAGATGTCTGCGGCGAGAGCGATGAGCTCGTCGGTGGTTTGCCCCATCGCAGAGACCACCACAACGACATCGTTGCCCGACCGGCGCGAAGCCTCGACGAGATCCGCCACCGCGTTGATCCGGGTGGGATCGGCAACTGACGTGCCACCGTATTTCTGGACTACCACAGGCATTGTGGGACACAGTTTGGAGCTTTTCCGTCCGCTTTACGAACACCGCCCGACGATTGTTTTTTGCTCACGCCTAAAGTCCCGATTCGATGTCCGACCGACGCACCCGCCAGAAAGAGCTTCGCTCTGCCAAAAGAGAAGCGGAGAAGAAGAAAGACGCTCGAAAAGAGCTCAGAAGGCGCATCCTCACCGCCTTCGGTTTCGGCGCGGTGGTGGTTGGTTTCTTTGCACTCAGCGCCGTGTTCGACGGCGAGGGGCAACTGCCCACCGGGTATGAGGCCTTCCGTGCCCAAGAGACGGCATGCGGGGCTGATCAACCCCCAGAACAGGCGGTGCAGCAGTTCGACGCTCCCGACGTCCAGGACGACCTCGAGGGCGCCACGGCGGTTACCGCCACCCTGGAGACATCCTGTGGGCCGATTGTCATAGAACTCGATCTCGATTACCCCCAAACCGTCAACTCGTTCGTCTTCCTCGCCCGTGAAGGCTTCTACGACGGACAGGTCTTCTATCGCATCCTCGCCAACTACTCCGTCCAGGGAGGCGACCCCGAGGCCAACGGAACGGGCGGGCCGGGATATCGGGTTCCCGACGAGTTCCCTGCCGATGACTTCGTTTACGAAGAAGGGATCGTTGCCATGGACAACCGGGGACGGGGCACCACGGGAAGCGATCTATTCATAGTTGTCGGGGACGCCAGCGCCCTCAACCCCCAGTTCAACGTTCTGGGAACCGTGACCTCCCGCCAGGACACCCTTGACGCGATCCGGGTTGTCGAGACGGCCCGCCGTCCTGGATTTCGGGAGGACAGCCTCCCCTTAGAGACGGTCTACATCGAGAGCGTCACCATCGACGTAACCGGTTCCTGACCCACTCATCAGCGATGATTTGTGGGACATGGCAGTAGACCTCCACTCCCACAGCGCATATTCGGACGGTTCCGACACTCCCACCGAACTGGTTCGGCGAGCCATCGAATGTGGGCTCACTGCCGTTGCCTTGACCGACCACGACACGCTCGAGGGTGTAGAAGAGGCACAAGCGGCTGCCGATGGCATCGAGTTGATACCCGGCACGGAACTCTCGTTGCGGCGGGCCGAAGGTGGCATGCACCTCGTGGTCCTGTGGCTACCACCGAGTCAGGGACCGCTTCAGGATCGACTTGCTGAAATCCAGCATGCCCGGGGCGGGCGCAACCAGGCGATAGTCGACGAGTTGACCCGGCTCGGGATGCCGGTGACTCTCGACGAGGTTCTCGTCGAAGCCGGCGAAGGCTCGGTGGGACGCCCCCACATCGCTGCGGTGATGGTGGCGAAGGGATACGTGCCCGACATCAAGACCGCTTTCGACATGTGGTTGGCCACCGGCGCACCGGCATATGTCAAAAGACTGCTGCTCACCCCTGAAGAAGGAATCGGGCTCGCCATCGAGTCCGGGGCGGTCCCCATCCTCGCCCACCCCCACACGCTCGGGGTGAATCGGGCGGCCGAGATGGCAGACCTTCTCGACGAGCTCAAGGGATACGGCCTGATTGGCCTCGAGGCTCACTACTCGGGCTATCACCAGCATGAGCGTTACGGATATGACGACCTGGCGCGGCGTTTCGGGCTCATCCCCTCCGGCGGCAGCGACTATCACGGCACCTACAAGCATGGGATCGACCTGGGCACTGGCTACGGTGACCTCTACGTACCGGAGCGGATCATGGAGACCCTGAGGGAAGCTAGTCGCCCGTTGAACAATGCATGTCACCCATCTTGACGACCAGGCATCACCACTCGCTGCGTTCTCGGCCCCGCCATTCCGACCCGAGGAGTGGCGAAACCTCGGCCTTGCGATTGGCGCGCCTGGCCGCCAATCTGGGCAACGGCATCATCCAACGGACTCCTAGGCCGTGAAGAAACCCATCCGGATGGGGGCAGCAGCCGCCGTCGTATCCGGAGGGATCCTACTTTCCCGACTGCTCGGGCTGCTCCGGGAGAGCCTCCTCGCCGGTCTCATCGGGCTCAACACCGAGGCCGACCTCTACCGACATGCTTTCGCCATCCCCGACTTCCTCAGCTATCTGCTCGCCGGCGCCTACCTCACTATCACCCTGATCCCGATACTCAGCCGCCACATCGAGAACAACGACGCGGAAGCGACGAACCGAGCCTTCACATCGGTTTTCCGTTTTGTCGCCATCGCGATTGTCGGGCTGACCGCAGTGATGTGGATTTTCGCCCCTCAATTCGTCGAGTTGGTCTTTCAATCGCGACCCAGAGACCACCTCAGGCTCGTCTCGCTCACCCGAATTGTCCTCCCGGCGCAGATCTTCCTGGTGCTCGGCTCGGTCCTAATGGCGGCGCAGTACGCACACCGCAGGTTCGTGATCCCCGCCATCGCACCACTGGTCTACAACCTGGGGATCATCGGCGGCGGTCTTCTCGGGTATGCCGCTGGCGAGGCCAGCCCCGAAGCCTTTCTCTGGGGGGCCGTTGCCGGATCGGTGATCGGCAACTTCGGGATCCAGTGGTTCGGCGCACGAAGAGCCGGCATCCGCCTTGTTCCCGTTGCCGGGCAGTCGGCGGTTGGCGAATACATGATCCTTGCCCTCCCCTTGATGCTGGGTCAGTCGGTGGCAGTACTCGACGAACAGTTCATCAACTGGTTCGGACAGGTCGAAGAGGGTGCCGCGGCGGGTCTCTTCTACGCCCGGCGGCTCACGATGGTCCCGATCGGGGTGATCGCCCAGGCAGCAGGAGTTGCCGCCTATCCCTTCCTGGCCCGGTTGGCTGCGAGCGGGGCCGAGGGGGAGCTGAACGAGACCACGGAGAACGCTGCCAAGAACACGGTCTTCATCTCCGCGGTGGCCACCGCCCTGCTCGTTGTGCTCGCTGGTCCCTTTGTCTCGCTCATCTACGGCTACGGCGAGTTCTCCTCCGTCGGCAACAACGCCAGCCTTGTCGCCGGATTGCTTGTCATCTACGCCTTCGCCATCCCGGCTTGGGGTCTCCACCAGATCATCGCCAGGCACTTCTATGCAAAACGCAGGATGTGGGTGCCGGTTGGAGTCGGAACCGCGTTGACTCTGATCGCGATACCGACCTGGCTGCTCCTGTACCAGGCGATGGGCGTCGAGGGGTTCGCCCTGGCGTCAACTCTCACCATGACCGGCTACGCCTTGGCCCTACTGGTCGCGTGGGGTCGCGACGCCGGATGGGACGGTGTCCGTCGCATCGTCCCGTCATTTGCCCGTGGCCTCCTCGCCGCGGCGATCGCGGCCGTTGCGACTGTTCCGCTGGTCAACGCGCTCGGCGGTTCGGAACCGGGGGGTCCCGCGGCTGCACTGGGGATAGCCGCCATCGGCACGGTGACGACACTCGCGGTGTTTCTCCTGGTCGCCAGGATCTTGAAGGCACCCGAGTTGGATGCGCTTCAGGCACGTGTCCGCTCCCGAAGGTCCCCTCAGGTGGGTCGCGGCTGATCGAACCGCGATGGGTAGATGTCGGGGCTGAGGGCGCGAACCCAGGCGGGAACCCGGTTGTTGTTTCCATCGCGCCCCGCCGCCCTGGCTTTCTCCTCGGCCGCGACGTGGTCGAGAACCACTGCGATCACCGCGGCCTCGAATTCCGAAGCGCCACCTCTGATATCAATCGGGCCGATCATGGCTGCATCTCCACAAGTTCTATCAGTGTCCCGCCCAGGTCAGCAGGGTGGACGAAAGCAATTCTTGTACCTCTGCCGCCCTTTCTCGGACTCTCGTCGATAAGGCGGGCGCCGGACTCTTTCAGGTGAGACAACGCAGCCTCGATATTGGTTACCGCATACGCCACATGGTGCAGCCCCTCGCCGTTCCTCTCGAGGAAACGCCCCACCGGGGTGTCTGGCCCGAGAGGTTGCAGAAGCTGGACGAAAGACCCTCCGACCGGGATCATTGCCTCCTCGACGCCCTGATCCTCGATCACCTCTCTGGACAGAGGCTCGACCCGGTAACGAACGTTGTATCCGGCAACGGCGGAGTCGAGGTCTCGCACGGCTATGGCGACATGATCGAGGTTGAGGAGCTTCACACCGCAACGTTACAGACGTCGCGGTGCAGTGACGAAGGAAGAACTGCCCCTCTGAGACCGTTACCATCGGGGTGAGGAGCACACATGACTAATAGCGTTATCACAGGGATCGCCAGGACACCCATCGGCAAATACGGAGGCGCGCTTTCCCCGCTCCGTGCGGTTGAACTCGGCGGCATCGCCATCGAGGCTGCGGTCACCAGATCTGGAGTGGGGGCCGAGGTATTCGACGAAATCCTCTTCGGCCATGTCCTCCAGGCCGGCGAAGGACAGATCACGGCGCGGCAAGCTGCCGTTTCCGGAGGCCTTCCCATGACCATCCCCTCCACCACCATCAACAAGGTGTGCCTCTCCGGGATGTCGGCGGTGGGATTGGCCGACCGAGCCATCCGCGTCGGAGACTCCAAATTCGTGCTCGCCGGAGGCATGGAGAGCATGAGCAACGCCCCTCACGTGGTTCGCGAAGTGCGGTGGGGAGCTCGAATCGGGGACGTGTCCATGGTCGATGTGATGCAACACGACGGCCTCTTCTGCGCCTTTGACCATTGCACCATGGGCGAGTCCTCGGACCACAAGAACAAGAGATTGGGAATCAGCCGCGAGGAGCAAGACGAGTGGGCGGCGCGCAGCCATCAACGGGCAGCGGAAGCCACCGCCAGCGGAGCCTTCGGCGCCGAGATCGCGCCCACTCCAGTCCCCCAGCGGAAAAGGGATCCTGTCGTCATTTCGACCGACGAGGGAATCAGAGAGGGCTCGACCGTGGAAAGCCTCGGCAAACTCAGCCCGGCCTTCATGGCAGGCGGGACCATAACGGCAGGAAACGCCTCCCAGGTCTCGGATGGAGCCGCCGCCGTTGTAGTGGCCGATCCGGCAGCCGCGGACGCGGCAGGTGCTCCCGTGATCGCAGAAATTCTTGCGTACGGACAGATCGGGGGCATAGACGCCACCCTGCACGAACGTCCAGCAGAAGCGTTGGGTGTGGCACTGAAGAAGGCCGGACTGACACCTGCCGATCTCGATGTCGTCGAAATCAACGAGGCCTTCGCCGCGGTCTCGCTGTGGTCGGCACGAATGCTCGACCTCCCCGAGGAAAAAGTGAATGTACATGGAGGGGCGGTGGCGCTTGGCCATCCGCTTGGCGCAACCGGAGCAAGGCTGATCGTCAGTCTCATCGGAGCCCTCACCGCACGCGGTGGTGGAATCGGCGCCGCGACCCTCTGCGGCGGCGGGGGCCAGGGCGACGCCATCATCCTCCGGGTTGGAGACTGATGGTCGAACCCGTCGAGAGAAACCTTGGTCTCGACCTCGTCCGGGTCACCGAAACCGCTGCCATGGGCGCGGGGCGCTGGTTGGGGCGCGGTGACAAGGAAGCCGCCGACCAGGCTGCCGTCGACGGCATGCGATTTCATCTCGCCACCCTCGACATCGACGGGCTGGTGATCATCGGAGAAGGAGAGAAAGACCGGGCACCGATGCTGTTCAACGGGGAGCGGGTCGGCACCGGCAATGGCCTGGTGGTAGACGTGGCCGTCGACCCGGTCGATGGCACGACCCTGACCGCGGCGGGAATCCCCGGAGCCATCGCCGTCATCGCCCTTTCGGAAGGGCGGGGCTCGATGTACGCGCCAGGTTCTCTTGTCTACATGGACAAGATCGCCGTCGGCCCCGAAGCTGCGGGAAAGGTCGACTTGGAGGCACCCGTTGCGCACAATCTGAAACAGGTGGCGTTGGCGAAACGAAAAGACATCAACGACCTCCGCGTCCTGATCCTCGACCGACCCCGGAATCAGAAGTACATCGATGAGGTCCGCAAGGCTGGTGCCCGGATCAGCCTGATTCGAGACGGCGACGTCGCCGGGGCCATCGCCACGGCTCAGGACGAAACAGCCGCGGACATCCTTCTCGGGATCGGCGGTTCGCCGGAGGCGGTCCTGGCCGCGGGCGCCCTGTTATGCATGGAGGGTGACCAGCAGTGTCGCCTCTGGCCGCGAGACGAGGCGGAGAGGCAGTATGCCCTCGACGAAGGCCTCGACCTCGACCAGGTGATGACCGCCGGCGATCTCATCTCCTCGGACAACGTGTTCTTTGCCGCCACCGGGGTGACCGGGGGGGAATACCTCCGACCGGTCGAGTTCCGCGGCGAGACAGTTGTCACCCACTCGGTCATCATGCGATCGAAGACGGGTTCGATCCGATACATGGACGCCTACCACGACCTCGATCGACTCCGCCGCATCTCGGCGCAGACCCTCGATTAAGAGCGAGCCCGGAACAACACGTTGGCGATCTTCCAGCCATCAGGCGTCTTCACCAGGTGGAGATAATCGACGTAGTCTGGGGATACGACCCGTACGCTGGCGATTCCGTCCGACACGTCGTCGACAACCACCCGGCTCTCGGCGTCTGGGGCATTACCACCACCACCCTCGGTGAGTTCGACCATCCTCGCCCTGGTGACGGGTCTCAGCCCGTCGGATTCGTCGTCGGCCGAACGCTTGACGAGCTCGGCGTGAAGTGAACGATCCATCCGCTCCGCATCGCCGGAATACCAGCCGTCGATGTAGTCACGGGCGATTGCTTCTACGGTGTCGGTGTCCGGCGCAGGCTTTTCCGTGGGACCTGGTGTCTCGCTGATCAAGTTGAATCCTTTCCTGCGAACTGCAACATTCGCTTGGAGCCTACCGATAACGCTTCATGCCAGGCCCGAGCGCCTCCAGGTGTTGATCACCCATCCGGCTGCGACGACCAGTGCGGCAACGCCTGCGACGCGCACAAGGACGCCGGTGGCGGTCGCCCCGGCGACGACGATTCCCATTACTCCGACTATGCCGGCGACGACAATGGAGGTCCCGAAACCACGGACCATCTCGGTTAGCGGGTCCACCGGGCGAACGCGGAGGGTGAACGAAATCGAGGCCGTTTCGATCGACAGCGTGAGCAACAGTGCCTGAACCCAGATATCGGGATCCAGCGGCAGGTCAAATGCAACCACAAGGCCGATACGGACAATGAACCCCACCGCGAGTGCGGTAACACCACCGCGATGGCCCATCACGAGACCGGCGGTGAGCAGACCCACCGTCATCCAACCCAGCAACGTTATAAACCCATTGCCGCCGGGATCGGTGATCGCCACCAATGCAGCTGCAACCGAAACCGAGAGCAGGGCTGTCAGCCGAGCTGCCGTCGCCATGACGTCCTCCTTGCGTCGAGTTGGTTGAGGGGCACCTCAGCCGGGTCCTCCCTCTGCCACACCGCAACCGGTATCCCCGCCCCCGAGAGCCGACTTCGGATCCGATCTCGCTCCATCGCCCAGACCCGCCGCCCCAACTCGCGGTCCCCACGCTCGGGTTCTCTCAGTTGATCGGAAACGTCGATCTCGATCACAGCCACATCGATCCCGGACCGCCTCAGAACATTGAGCATGCCCGCCATGTTGGGATCCATCAGCGGAGTGAGGGCGATCACCATCGCCGGTCGCTTCGCAGCCCGGACAACGGCCCTCTCCACCGCTTCCCAGAGAACCTGGCCCGGGAAGACTCCCAACAGTTGCTCGAGGAGGCGACGGCGGTGGAACTCCCCTGACCCGGGCCCAATCCATCGGCACATTCCGTCCAGAGTCACCAAACCCAGTCGATGCCGTCGCCGGGCATGGGCCTTGAGCAGCGCCGCTCCCAGGCGCACTGAACGATCGACCACTTCGGCGAGTCCAGTGTTCGACTCCACCTGCGCATCGACGAGTAGGACGACATCACCATTCCTCTCCGGGTGACGTTCGTTGACCCACAGTCCGTCCGATCGCGACGAGACCCTCCAGTTGATGTTCCGCGGGTCGTCTCCGGGAAGGTATGCCCTGAGGTCGGCAAACTCCGAACCCGAACCACGAAGACTCGAAACCAGGTCGCCTGCATGCAAATTGGTTTCCAGCGGCAAGAGCAGCCGTCGGAGGGCGACCTCCTCGGGTACCACCACCCAGGTCTGGCGGTCCTGAGACATCTGACCGACATCGAACATGCCGAGCGGTGCTTCGGTGTAAGTGTTGATCGGCCCCACTCGATGGCGCCCCCAGATCGTCGCCTCGACCGTGATGAGGACATCGACACGCCGACCCACACTGGGAATCATCAATCTGTCGCCGCCAACGACTCTTGCCCCATCGGCATCTACCACCTTCAGACCGGGGCTCAGATTCAACGTGGCATAGGTTCGCCCGGCGTCACCTTCTGATTCGAAGCGGAGGCGGATCCGTCGCTTCTCGCCTTCGATCATCGATTGCGGCCATTCGATAATCGAGACGCGCAAAGGGACCGTTCGGCCGCCGAGGATGCCCACTATCGCGAGAACCAGAAACGCCGTTCCGACGAGGACGGGTTCAGGGCTGCCGACAGCCAGCCCGGCCGCAAGGCCGACGAGACCGGCCGACACGTATGCGCGCAGCCGAGGGCTCGATCGGACGTTCAAGGCATCAGTTCGTTGGGTAAGGCCGGCGGAGTTTCGATTTGCTCCAGGATCTCATTGACCACACGCTCTTCGGTGAACTCCTGAGCCCAGAACTCGGGGCGCATGATGATCCGATGGGCGAGCCCGGCGACAGCTACGTCCTGGACGTCATCGGGGATGACGTAGTCGCGGCCCGCAAAAGCTGCCGAGGCGCGGGCCAGTTTCATCACTGCCAGGGAACCCCGAGGACTGGCGCCGACGCGGACCCGGCCTGATGCTCGGGTCGCCGCCACGAGATCGACGATGTACTTGCCCACAGCCTCCGCAACATGAACGGACTCGACCGCCTTCTGCATGTCCAGGATCGTCGAACGGTCGACCAGTTTCCGCAGCTCGATGTCGTCCGTACCCCGCTGGGCGCGGCTTTCGAGAATGGTCCATTCCGCCTCCCGGTCGGGATACCCCAAGCGGACTCTGGCCAGAAAACGGTCGACCTGTGCTTCGGGTAGTGGGTATGTGCCCTCGTATTCGATCGGGTTCTGGGTTGCGATCACCAGAAATGGAGGACCGAGCAGGTGGGTGGTGCCATCGACCGTTACCTGCCTTTCCTGCATTGCCTCCAGCAAAGATGCCTGGGTTTTGGCAGGTGCGCGGTTGATCTCGTCGGCGAGCAGGAGATTGGTGAACACAGGCCCGCGACGGAACTCAGGAGTGTTGGTGGCGGGGTCGAGAATCATCGAGCCGGTGATGTCCATCGGCATGAGATCGGGGGTGAACTGGACCCGGGAGAATCCCATGTCGGCCACCTGTGCGAAGGATCTGGCAAGGAGGGTCTTAGCGAGCCCAGGGAGATCCTCGATCAACACATGGCCGTTTGCCAGCAGCGCCATCAGGATCAGCCTCAGAGCGTCGCGCTTGCCGACCACCGCCTTCTCGACCTCATCGAGTATTGAATTGGCTGCTTCGGCAACCTTCCCGACAGCCAGCGCCGAGGTGGTCATAACGTCTCCAATCTCGTTACCAACAAGTCGAGCTCCTCCGCTTTCACTGCTTCGTCACCACTCGCCATCAGGGTATCCCACGGATGCTGTCCCAGCAGTTCGGCGGCCTCCGGTGAGTCCAATCGAATACCGCGAAGGTCCAGCCGGTGTTCGGCGATTCTGCGCAAGGCTGGCCGGAGACGCCGTTCCGGGCTCAGATGGCCACTGGTCGCATCCATCACCATCAGCTCGGTGCTGGCGATCGCCCTCGGGAGTCTTTGCAGGTCAGGTGTTGGAAAGGCAAAAAGGGGAACCTCGAGTGGATCGCCTCGATTGGGTATCCCCCGGTACTGGAGAGCGACCAGGAACAAGATGAGGCCCTCCCAGAGAGCAAGTTCAGGCGCACCCCGTAACTGGATCAGGATCATGGCGGCCGCTCCCGCAGCCACCAGCGCCCACAGGACAAGGCGAATCACGTCCTCATCTCCAGGCACAACTCCGACGAAAGTGACTCGGAGGCGTCGGCTTCGGCTTCTGTAGGAGGTCTGAACCCGAACCTGGCCCGGGAGTAGCAGACCATCAGGTCATTCAGGCTCTCCTCGTTCAGCTTTGACTCCCGGGCCACTCGCCTCGCGTGTCGTGTGGCCGTTTCGGTTGCTCGCCGGGCCAACCCGCGTTCCGCTGCACTGTCCTCAAATCGCTGGTAGGCGGTGAGAACCCGCGATCGCGGATCGGTGCCGAGAACGAGCGCGTTGGGGCGAGAAGCGGCCAAAGGAGCGGACTCTCTCCGGACCGGCGTCGGTACCGGGCGATCAAATGACGTGTCGGCCTGCCGAACAGCCAGCCCGACTCTCGTCAACGCGGCCGCCACAACTGCAGCCACCAGCAGCGAGAAGAGCCAAACTGCCGGCCCGCCGCTGGACGTGCCCACCTCGCCGGGTGCCTCGACCTCATTGGGAGAACCTTGTTCACCGACGAGGGTTTCCGCCAATGGTTGGATCAGCCTGTAGATCAGGAGGAAGACGATTACAGCGAGCACCACACCCAAGTAGCTGCGGCCCCGGTGGACTGGGCGGGGTCTCACTTCCTTGATCGCGAAAACCAGGATGATTGCACCGAGGACGGTGAGAACCACCAGGATCCACGCGAAGAGCTGACTCAGGTTGATGTCGTAGCGGGTGTCGAGCTCGAAGACGGGATCGTCCCCTGGACCCCCGGGCCGTGACCGGGAAGCCACGGCCACAACAAAACCGAGCGTGAACAGGGTCACTAGTCCCAGTCCGACCGAGACATAGCGGCGCTGACGGCTCATGTAGTTGCAGATCCTTCAATCAGCTCAAGTGCTGCAGCCAGGGAATTAACCACAGGGGCCCCCTGATTCTCGAGGACGAACCGGTGATGCGAACCGCCGTCATAGAGAATGGCGCGAGCCCCGACTGATACGGCCGCCACATGGTCGTCCGGAGTATCGCCGACCACGACGACGGTTCGCGGGTCAACAGCCTGGTCGAGGAGGTGTCGTTTCAGATACGCCGCCTTGACCTCACCTGTCGGTTGCTTCAGCCCGGTTATGAGACTGAAGTAGCCATCAATACCGTGAGCACGAACGGTAGGGACCAGGTGCTCGTGGGTGCTCATCGAAAGCAACGACTGGCCAAGACCCAGGGTCGAAGCGCGGTTGAGGGTTGAGATGGCGTCATCTGCAAGAGCAGCGCTGTCGACCCCGGTGTAATAGACCTCATGGAAGGTTTTGTTCAATTCCTCCCATTCCATGTCACCCACGGTCCGGCCGAACAAGGAGTCATAGAAGGCCCGGACCGGTCGTGTGTAGTGGTCCCTGTACATATGGGCGTCGATCGGGTCGTGCCCATACCTGGCGATCGAAGCACTGACAGACCGAACCACCAGGTCGAGGTCGTTGAGAAGTGTCCCGTTCCAGTCCCAAACAATGTGAGGATGCGTCATCACCAGAAAGGTTAGAAACTCTCATCCCTTGAGTCTCCCACCGCCACACGCGTCTCTCCCCCCGCCCGCAGTTTGGGGGAGTCCCGGCGACGGAGGAGCCGGGGAGGGGGGCTCGCACCCACCAACGTTGCTCAAGACGCGTCCGCCCTAATCCTGCTGGCTCTCACGCCCTTACCTCCCCGCCCTCGGAGGGCGGGGAGGAACCTTTTCCCCATTCGGCTCCGCCTCTGGGGGAACAGCTGCCTATAGCTCCATTCGGCCTGATAGGGCTCGCCCTAGGGTCACTTCGTCGGCGTAGTCGAGGTCGCCTCCGACCGGGAGACCTGATGCGAGACGGCTGACCCGAACGCCGAGGGGTTTGAACTCGCGTGCGATGTACATCGCCGTGGCGTCACCTTCGATTGTCGGGTTGGTTGCGATGATGAGTTCCTTGACGTCTTCATCGCCCACCCGATTCTTCAAGTCGGCCATGGTGAGCTGGTCGGGACCGACACCGTTTATCGGCGAAAGAGACCCGCCCAAAACGTGATAGAGGCCTCTGAATTCCTGGGTGCGCTCGACGACGACGATGTCCTGGGGTCGCTCGACAACACAGACGATTCCAGGCTCCCGTTTGGTATCCCGGCAGATAGAGCATTCGTCGGCGGCGGCAACGTTGAAACATCGGCGACACTGACCTACCTGATCCCGCATGTCGGCGATCGCGGCGGACAGCCTTAGAGCGTCGGCCTTTTCGACAGAGAGGATGTGGAAGGCAAGCCTTTGTGCCGTCTTTCGGCCGATGCCGGGAAGACGGGCTAACTCGTCGATCAGACGTTGTACAGGGCCCTCGAACATCAGCCGAGGAGACCGCCTACGTCCAGCCCTCCAGCCAGACCTCCCAGCGACTCGCCGGCGGCCGCGGCAGAAGCTTCCATTGCGCTGCGGACGGCGGCGACCACAAGATCCTCGAGCATCTCCACATCTTCAGGATCAACGACGTCGGGCGAGATTTTGATCTCCACCAACTCCTGGGCACCGGTCACCGTTGCCTTGACCATCCCACCTCCGGCAGTGCCCTCGAAGCTCTGCTCGGCAAGTTTCGCCTGAGCCTCCGCCATCTCCTGCTGCATTTTCTGTGCCTGCTTCATCAGCTGGCGCATGTCGGGTTGTCTGTTCATACGTCTCTCAAGGGTACTCCCCGGCCGGGACCAACCCGGGGAGTCGGGTTCGGCAATCGGCGCAGCGGAATCAGTCTTCGACGACTTCGGCGCCGAGTTCGGATGCGAGCAGCTCCGTCGGGTCGGAGCTTGCGTTTGGTCGCTCCTCGAGGTCGTCGAGATCGATTTGCGATGCCTCGTCATCGCCGCCTGAGGGAGTGGTTCCGGCCTTGAGCCGGAAGCGAACCTTCACCTGGCTGCCGAGTAGGTCGCTTGCCCGCGTGGCCACAATCGACGTGACCGCATCGTCGGCGCTGAGCGATTGATAATGAAAGTCGTGGGCAACTTCGAGAATGATCGTGTTCCCCTGAACGCCGGCAGGCACTGCTTCCCGGAAATAGGCCCATCGCCGGGCGCCAAGAACATCGCGCAGGCTTCCGAAAAGCCCGGCCCACACGTTGTTGAGTTGCTCCAATGAAACGTCCAACTCGGGAAGCTCTTCGCTGCTCGCGGCCGGCTTCTCAGCCTCCGGCTCTTCGGTTGTCGCTGGGGATTCGAAATTGTCGGTTGGGTCGGAGTCGGCGTCGGCCGGATCTGGTTCGGCCTGCGTCTTCGGACTGGCCGGGGTTGTCGTAGGCTGGGCTCGCGGCGCGACCGCTTGAGCATCGAGCTTCCGCTCCATACGCTCGATACGTGCCAGGAGGGCACCCTCGTCGTTGCCCGTTTCGGGTCGGGTCAGTTTGATCAATGCCAGCTCCGTCATCAGCCGCTCCTCACGCCCTTCTCGAAGACGGACCAGGGCTTCTCCGAGCAGGTCAACAGCACGCAGAACCTCTGAGGACCTGACCAGCGAGGCTGCCTTCTTCCAGCTCTCGTAAACCTCTTCCGGCTCGTCTGCGATCTCCGCGAGGTTTGGTGCGTAGTGGGCCAGGAAAGCTCCGCGGAAGAAGCTGATCGACTCGGAGACGAACCGGCGCAAGTCAACACCCTGGGCGGCGAGTTCGGCGACTAACTCGAGCGCCGACCTGGCATCTTCGGAGGCAACCGCTTCTGCCAGTCGCATGAAGGCTTCCGAGTCGGCAAGGCCCAACGCTCTCCGCACACCGTCGTTGTCGACAGTCCCTGCTCCGAGGGCTGCAACCTGTTCCAGAAGCGAGAGCGCATCCCGCACCGAGCCGCTGGCGTGGCGGCCTATCGAGATCAGAGCCGGCGGATCTGCCTTGTAACCCTCGCGGTCGCTGATACCACTGAGATGCCCGGCGAGCTCCTCGATCGGAACCGGGTGGAAGTCGAAGCGTTGGCTTCGGGAGCGGATCGTGTCGAGCAGCTTGTATGGCTCTGTTGTCGCCAGAACGAAATGAACATTCGCAGGAGGTTCCTCGAGCGTTTTGAGAAGGGCGTTACCTGCTGCCTTCGACAGCATGTGGGCCTCGTCGAGCACGAACACCCTTTTCGAGGTGGCCGTCGACGCCACAGTCGAAACACTCACCTTGATGTCCCGGATGTCGTCGACTGAGTTGTGGGAGGCCGCGTCCAATTCCATCACGTCGAAGGAGTTACCTGTTGTGATCGCCTCACAACTGGGGCAGTCGTTGCATGGAGATCCGTGAGAGTCTCGGTTCGGGCAATTGAGTGCCTTGGCGAGGATGCGCGCCGTGGTTGTCTTTCCCGTGCCCCGGGGACCGGTGAACAGGTAGGCGTGAGCGACATGGCCCTCGGCAACCTCTCTGGCCAGGGTGGTCATCACATGGGACTGACCGATGACATCCTCAAAGGTCTGCGGGCGGTATTTCCGGTATAGAGCTTGGTATTCCACTGAACCCAACAGTACCTGGTTGGGGGGACATCGTCCCCGAGGCCGAAACCCGCCCGCGCCGGTGCCGAAACCCTACGGATATCAACCGAAAGTGTCGATACTGGTCGGGTGACAAAGCCGCTCATCGTTCCCGAAGCTCTGGACACCTTCACCAACCCCGCAGTTTGGGCTCGAGGTCTGACCAGAAAATTCGGCAAAAAGACCGCCGTCAACAGCCTTGACCTCTCCATCGAGCCAGGGGAGTTCTATGGCCTTCTCGGGCAGAACGGTGCAGGCAAGACGACCACGATCAAGAGCATCGTCGGGCTGCTGCGACCGACCGCGGGTGCGGTCGGAATTGGCGATTTCAACACTTGGGAGTCACCCACTGAGGTGAAGTCGCGTATCGGCGTGCTTCCCGAAGAGTTCAACCTCTACGAACGTCTGACCGGTGCTGAATTGCTCGACTTCACCGGAGCCATGCACGGGCTGGAGCGCAACGAGGCTCGCACCCGACGCGATGAGCTGTTGGCCCTACTCGACCTGGAGCCTGACCGGTCCACCCTCATTGGCGACTATTCGCGGGGAATGCGGAAGAAGGTCGCCCTCGGCGCAGCAATCATCCATCGCCCTCCGGTCCTCTTCCTCGACGAGCCGTTTGAAGGTGTTGACGCGGTCTCGGCCCGGCTCATCCGAAATCTCCTCCAACAGGCAGCGCGCGGCGGGACCACAATTGTGTTCTCCTCCCACGAAATGCATTTGGTCGAGAAACTGTGCACCCGTATCGGCATCATGGTTGCCGGGGAGCTGGTGATCGAAGAAACGCCGCTCGGGCTGATGGAGAAGATGGCCGCCGAGACGGTGGAAGACGCCTTCATCGCGGCCGTGGGCGGAAATCCGGCAGAAACGTCGTCGTGGTACGTAACTTCATAGAACTCAAGGCCCGCCTGACATGGAATGGGTTCCGGGCCGACAAACAGCGACGAATCGGCCTGCCCGTGGCGGTCATCCTGCTCATCGCTGCTGGGCTGTGGCTGGCCAACAAGCACAGCGACGTCTACTCGCTGATCAGCGCTTCCTCCGGCGCGGCCGCCAACGAATACCTCGGCTGGGCCGCACTGATCGCCTTCCTGGTCTGGGCCACCCTGCCGGTAGTCATCTTTCCTCTCGATGAGAACCTCGATCCCCAGCAGATGGCCTCGCTGCCCATCTCGCCCAACCAGCTCATCTCAGGGCTGACCGCGGCGTCATTCGTCGCACCATCGGTCTTTGTGCTGCTGATCCTTGGCGTCGGCAACGGGATGCTTCTCACCGCAGGCTGGTGGATGATTCTCCCTGCCTCGTTCGTGATGGCATTGGCGTTGGTAGTCGGAGCTCAGCTGGTGTCGGCAGCGGTGTCAGCAGTGCTTCGCAGACGGAGGGGACGGGACCTGGCGACTCTGATCGTTTTCTCATTGGCAGGCTCCATTTTCCTGCTCTATCGGTCGGTCGAGGGCCTCATCGGCGACATTGGCCACGTACGCGCGGTCCTGGCTAACCCCATCCTGGACAAAGCATGGCTAATCCCCCCTGTCGGCGCGCAGAGAGCGATCATCGAGGCAGCGGAGGGCAATCCTCTCGGGGCTGTCGGATTCCTATTCGCATCTCTCGCCGGACTATCGCTAATCGCCTTCGTCTGGCGCTCGCTGATCATGTGGATGATCACTACCCCCAGAGAGGGGAGCCGACCGGCGGCGCGGTCGAGGCGCAACGGCATGGCGACGCGTCCATGGGGACAAATCTTCACACTGGCGCGCAAGGAGCTCCGCTTCTATGTCCGCGACCCCCGGCAACGCCTGGTCTGGACCGGCACTGTGATATTCGTCGGTCTCGGGGTCGCAGGGGCGATCATGGGCACAACGGGTCTTTTCGACATCCGGGGGCGGGAGTGGGGCCCGTTGGCCGCTCCGATCCTCGTACTGTTTGTCGGCCTGCCAATTGCCCTGAACCTCTTCGGTTGGGAGCGTGATGCGGCCAGCTACCTCTTCGTACTGCCCGTGAAGCCCTCGCAATTGCTCATCGGGAAGAACCTTGCGGTTGCCACCGCATTGGCTATTGAGACTGGAATCCTGACCATCATCCTCGCTGTGGTTGTAGGCCATTGGCAGTGGGTGTGGTTGGTGCCCCCACTCATGGTGTCAGCAATCGGCTGTCAGCTTGCCGTGGGGAACTTCGTCTCGGTGATGACACCGCTCCGTCTCCCCCGCGAAGGAACCGACGTCTTCGCCCAGTCGACCGAGCAGGGCTGTCTTGCCATTACCAGCCAGACTCTGTCGTTCTTTGCCATCGGGCTGCTCTTGACTCCACCGGTGTCGGCGGTCGTGTTGGTGGTCGCCTTCGGTCAGAACCTATCGCCCCTTTTGGGTGCCGCGATATCCGTCGGCTGGGGCTTGCTGCTGTACGGGATATCCCTCTGGATATCAAGTTCACTGCTGAGAAGGCGGATGCCAGAGGTCCTCGGCTGGGTGCACGTCACCTGACTTCGTCTGATACATTTGCCGGGATCCAAGGAGAACCATGGCAAAACTCTCGCAGAAACAGGAAGAGCTCTGTGAGCAGGACCAGTGGGATTTCAGCCATCTGAAAGCCCTCTTTATCAACACAACACTCAAGCTGTCTCCTGAGGTCTCCAATACGCAAGGGCTGATCGACATCTCCGCGGAGATAATGCGCCGCCAGGGTGTAGCCATTGACGAGTTCCGTGCCGTCGACCATGACATCCCGTCCGGTGTCTGGCCGGACATGACCGAACATGGGCACGACACGGACGAGTGGCCCGAACTGTTCGAGCGGGTAATCGACGCAGACATTCTCGTCCTCGGTACCCCGATCTGGCTCGGAGAGAAGTCGTCGGTTTGCACGCGGGTCATCGAACGGCTCTATGGCAACTCTTCTCAACTGAACGATTCGGGCCAGTACGCCTACTACGGCAGGGTGGGTGGGTGCCTGGTTACGGGAAATGAGGATGGGATCAAGCACTGCTCGATGAACATCCTCTACTCGCTGCAGCACCTCGGTTATGTCATACCTCCTCAGGCCGATGCCGGCTGGATCGGCGAGGCCGGTCCCGGCCCCTCATATCTCGATGAAGGATCCGGTGGTCCGGAGAACGACTTCACGAACCGGAACACGACCTTCATGACATGGAATCTCCTCCACCTGGCACGGCTTCTCAAGGAAGCGGGTGGCATCCCGGCGCACGGC
>Ga0299907_10000276_pt1 | contig 23799 bp, 21 predicted proteins | sample RVTome_16_FD_198680 | JGI IMG/M metagenome (GOLD analysis project Ga0299907, IMG submission 198680) | Soil microbial communities from uranium-contaminated site in the Upper Colorado River Basin, Wyoming, United States - RVT152D67 (version 2) ...
CTTGGGCACCGCATGCTCCCACGTGCGCTGACAGCTCCCTCCCATCACGACCAAGTCACCGTGACCCAGGGAGAACCCGAGGGAATCGCCGCCACCCTTGGGACGAATCAGGAAGCGGCGGGCGTCGCCCAGCGACACAGTGGCCACAATCGCCTCGGCGCGCTCCCGAGCCACCCGATCGCCATGGAAGGCAACCGAGTCGTCGCCATCGCGGTACCAGCCCGCACTCACCTGATCGAGCCCGACTCCATAGCGGCCGGAGAGGCTCTCGACGAGGTCGGGGATGACGGGGTGCACACCTGGATCGATCCGTGCCACCAGACGTGGGGTCAAGACTTCCCGGTCATACATCTTCACCACCGGCTGGGCCCAGGTCACGCCGCCCGTGAGCGTCGTGAGGAGACTCTCGTCGCCGGTGAGCCACATCGGGCAGTAGTCGAGCCAGGCGGTCTCGTCCAAATGGATCCGCCGAAGCTCGCCGAAATCCGGGTCGAAGCCGACCGCCCCAAAGCCGAAGAGACTCTGTTGAGCGCCTTCCAAGGGTTGAGCACCTTCCAAGGCGAACATGTGTTCGAGGTTATCACGCCGTCTCGGCGTCGTCATCCCCGAGCAGTTGGCGCAGTGTCTTGGTCAGGACCCCCTGGCGGAGGTCGAATTTGTCCAGGTAGGCGTCGACCCCGGCCTGCCAGGCAGCGTCTTTCTCCTGTTGGTTGGCCACTCCGGACACCATCACGATTGGGATGCGGATGTCAGCCGCCCGCATGGCCCGGACGAGCTCGACCCCATTGGAGCGGGGCATCGAGTAGTCCACCACCATGGCGCCGAAGCCATCGCCCACCACAGAGAGCATCGCCTCCCGTGCCCCACTCGCCACCTCGACCTCGAAGCCGGCCCCGGCCAGGGTTGCCGACAGCAGCTGACGGACCCCGGCGGAGTCGTCGACGACGAGGATCTTGGGCTTGTCACTGACCAGATGGAGCCGCTGACGTGACATGCGTCCCAGGAAGTCGGGGTCGAGCACGATCAAGATCTGGCCACCACCGAGGAGTGCGGCGCCATTGATGGCGCCACTCCCTTCGAGGATCGGGCCCAGGTTCTTCACCGCTACCCGCCGGCGATCGATGATCTCCGAGACGGTGACCGCGATCGGGCCCGACCGGGTATTGACCACCAGCAGCTCCGAGGCCTCCTCCGCGGTCTCAGACCCAACTGCATGCGACAGGGCGAGACAGGGGATGGCCGCACTCTCGAAGGTGACCTCGGTGCCACCGTTGCGAGTTGTGAATTCGACATTGGCGAGGGGCATCGACGCCTCGACCGACGCTTCTGGGATACCCCAGAACCGGTCGCCCTCGGCCACGACGACCACATTCTGCAAGACCATCGAGAGTGGGAGCGTCAGGGTGACCGCGGTGCCTTCACCGGGATGTGACTCGAGGGAGATCGCCCCGTGCACCTGCCCCACCGCCTCTGCCGCCGCCGGCAGGCCCTCACCTGCCCCGGAGAACTCCGTGGGCTCGGTCAGGGTCGTGAATCCGGGCTCGAAGAGGATCGAAGAGAGGTCCTGGGGGCTCATGGGGAGGCCATCACGGCGAGCCTGATCGGCGACCAGGTCCCAGTCCACCCCGGCCCCGTCGTCGCTCACCGTGATCTTCACCTGCTCGTCCGCAATTCGGGCCGAGACCCGGATCACCCCGGTGCTGGTCTTTCCGACGGCCACTCGCTGCTCTGGGGTCTCGATGCCGTGATCCACCGCGTTGACCAGGAGATGGCGGATCGGCTCCCGGATCAGGTCGACGATCTGACGGTCGAGCTGGACATCGTGACCGGTCAGCTCGAAGCGCACGTCCTTTCCCGAGCGCCGGCCGAGGTACCTGACGAACTGGGGGAACGTCGAGGCCGCCTCGAAGAAGGACACGTTGGCCAAGGACACGGCCTGGGTCTGTATGTCATTGATCGAGTCGCTCAGCTTCTCCAGCTGAGTCCGCCACGATCGCCGGAACACTTCGGGATCGGCGCCTTCGATCGATACCAGTGAGAGGTCGGCGATCGCCTCCGCATCCAGAGCGACCTCGACGATCCGGTTGATCAAGCGGTAGAGATCGGCGGTGTCGACTCTGGTCGCACCCGAGAGCAGCGAGTCCGACACCGAGGTGAGCAGGCCTCCGAGGGTGGCGGAATCCGAAGGACGCAGTGCCACCACCTCGTTGCCGACGCCGGACCGCACAAGCCCGTGATCGTCCAGGACGTCGTCGAGATGAGCCTCGTCGGGGTCGTCGATCGAAGCCAGCAGGCGGCCGGCCAGAGCCTCCATGCGAACCGCGGTCTCCGGGTCCACGGTGGCCGCCTCCGCCACCATCCGCCACATGTCCTCGAGGCGGGTGGCACCCTCCCGGATCACCTCGTAGCCCAGCATCCCCGCAGAGCCCTTGATGGTGTGGGCATCACGTATCAGATCGGGCACCAGGGCCGCCCTGAGGGTCCCCTCGCCGAGGGCTCGCGCGCCCGCGACGAGACGGCTCGACCTCTCTTCGAGCTCATTACGGAAAATGCGAATCAGTTCAGGGGTTCTCGGGTTCAATTCGGGTCTGGTTTTCCCTGGACAACTATGTCTCTATCGGCACCAGAGGAGGTGCCCTCAATAGGTCAACCGAGCCCGGTTCACTCCCATTCGATCGTCGCCGGTGGCTTCGACGAGATGTCGTAGGCGACACGGTTGATCCCGGGGACCTCGTTGATGATGCGTGAGGAGATCCTCTCCAAAGTCTCGTATGGGATCCTGGCCCAATCGGCGGTCATCGCGTCCTCCGAAGTCACCGCACGCACGATGAGAGGATGGGCGTAGGTCCTGCCGTCACCCTGGACCCCAACCGTCTTGATGGCCGGGAGCACACCAAAGGCCTGCCAGATCTCGCGGTAGAGACCGGCCCGCCTGATCTCCTCGATGACGATGGCATCGGCGGAGCGAAGTATCTGCAATCTCTCGAGGGTGACCTCTCCGATGATCCGCACCGCCAAACCCGGACCCGGAAACGGCTGACGCCAGACGATCTCCTCGGGAAGGCCCAGCTCCTCCCCGATGGCGCGTACCTCGTCCTTGAACAGGTCGCGCAGCGGCTCGATGAGCTCCAAGGTCATGTCCTCGGGCAGACCGCCCACGTTGTGATGGGTCTTGATGGTGGCTGCCGAATCCGAGCCGGACTCGATCACGTCGGGATAGAGGGTCCCTTGCACGAGGAATCTGGCGTCGCCGACCGACCGAGCCGCATCTTCGAACACACGGATGAACATCTCACCGATGACCGACCTCTTCTGCTCGGGGTCGATGATCCCGGCCAGTGCCTCGAGGAAGCGATCTGCCGCCTTGACATGGATCAGCTCGATGTCGAAGTGAGACCGGAAGGTCTCCTCGACCTGGATGGCCTCGTCCGCCCTGAGCAGCCCATGATCGACGAATATGCAAGTGAGCCTGTGCCCGATGGCCTCGGCGACGACTGCCGCCGCCACGGCCGAGTCGACTCCCCCGCTCAGCCCACAGATGACCCGACCCTCGCCGACCTGGGCTCTTATGACTGCCACCTGAGACTCGATGATGGAGTGTGAGGTCCATGTCGGCGTTGCCTCACACACCTCGTACAGGAAGCGCTTGAGCATGTCGGGGCCCCGTGGGGTGTGGGCGACCTCGGGGTGGAACTGAACCCCGTACAGCCGGCGCTCTCGGTCCTCCATCGCTGCCACGGAGGCACCATCCGTGGTGGCGACCGAGGTGAAGCCGGGTGGCACCTCGGTGACCTGGTCTCGATGGGACATCCAGACCTGTTGGGCCTTGGGCAGCTCCCTGAGCAGGACCGAGTCGGCGGTCACCTCGAGGCTGGTGTTGCCGTACTCGGCATCGCCGTTGTGGGCGACGTTGCCGCCGGCGAGATCGGCCAACAGCTGATGCCCGTAACAGATGCCGAGGATCGGGACCCCGAGGTGGAGGATTTCTGGATCCATCCGATAGGCGTCTTCGGCGTAGACCGAGGCCGGACCACCGCTCAGGATCAGGCCGAGCGGTCGCCGCCGCTTGATCTCGTCCGGGGTGACAGTGCGGGGGACGATCTCGGACCGGACGTGCGCCTCCCGGACCCGTCTCGCGATGAGCTGCGCGTACTGGGCGCCGAAGTCGACGACCAGGACGGTGGGCTCGGTCCTCATCCCATGCCGACTCTTTGTGACCTCTGCAGCGACTTGCCCTCGGTCTGCAGCGATGGGGCGATCATGACCTCGGCCTTCTGGAACTCCTTGACGTCCGAGTAGCCCGTGGTGGCCATCGACACCCGGAGGGCCCCGAATAGATTGCGTCGCCCGTCGTTCTCGTGGGCCGGGCCCACGAGGATCTCACGAAGGGTGCCGCGCTCACCCACCTTGACCCGGGCGCCGCGAGGCAGTGACGGGTGAAAAGTCGCCATCCCCCAGTGGTAACCCTTGCCCGGGGCTTCCGTGGCCGAGGCTAGCGGGGAACCGATCATCACCGCGTCGGCCCCGCATGCGATCGCCTTGGAGACGTCACCCCCGGTCCGCATGCCCCCGTCGGCGATGACATGCACATACCTCCCAGTCTCGTCGAGATAGCGGATGCGCGCCCCGGCTGCATCGGCGATTGCGGTGGCCTGGGGGACGCCCACCCCCAGGACCCCCCGGGTGGTGCAGGCCGCACCAGGGCCCACCCCGACCAACACTCCGACGGCACCGGTGCGCATGAGATGGAGGGCCGTCGAGTAGGAGGCGCACCCGCCGACGATCACCGGGATCGGGCATGCAGCTATGTACTCCTTGAGGTTGAGCGGCTCCTCGCGGCTCGAGACATGCTCTGCGGAGACCACCGTGCCCTGGATGACGAGGACGTCGAGACCACTCGCCAGGGCCATTGGCGCCCAGTCACGCACCCGCTGGGGGGTGAGGCTGGCCGCGGTGATCACGCCGGCGCCCTTGACCTGCTCGACCCGGTGCCCGATGAGCTCGGGTTTCACCGGCTCCAGGTAGATCTCCTGCATCCGGCGCGTCGCCTTCTCGTCCTCGAGCTCGGCGATCTCGTCGAAGTAGGGCTTGGGGTCCTCGTAGCGGGTCCACAATCCCTCGAGGTTGAGGACTGCCAGCCCACCCAGCTCTCCGATGGTCACCGCCGTCTCCGGGCCGATCGCGGAGTCCATCGCCGAGCCCATCATCGGGAGATCGAACTTGAATGCGTCGAGCTGCCAGGAGATGTCGACGTCGTCGGGGTCTCTGGTACGGCGAGACGGGACGATGGCTATGTCATCGAATCCGAAGGCCTGCCGGGCCGATTTACCGATACCGATGTCGACTTCCATGCTCAGGTCCTTCTGCAGCGCTCCTCCGCAGCGTAACAGTGGCGTGCTGCCCTCCGGATGTAGTCTCCCCGGCGGTGGTCAGGCCCTGGTCCTTCCTCGATTTCGTCTGGATCTGGCTCGGGGGTCAGGTGTGCTCGACTGCTCTCGCCGCGGTGGGTCTGATCGGGGGGGACCAGGACCTGGCGATCCTCCTCGCCTTCGCCGGCCTGTACGTGGGCAACCTGGGTGTGCTGTGGCTGGTCTCACGAAGGAAGAGTCACCCAGAGCTCGGTTTCACGATCGAGGCTTCCGACGTCTGGTACGTCGGGTTGGGGTTGGTGCTTCAGATCGGTCTGTTGCTCGCCTTCCTCCCGCTGAGCAACCTGTTGTTCCCTGAGGGCAGGCCACCACAAGAGATCAGCGACATCATCTCCGAGGCCGACACACTCCCCCTGCAGATCGGTCTGGTGGCCGCCGCCGTCGTCCTCGGCCCGGTCACCGAGGAGCTCATGTACCGCGGGGTCCTGCTCAGGGCGCTACAGCCTCGGGGCAGGGTGCCGGCCATGGTCATCAGCGCCATGATCTTCTCACTGGTCCATCTGAGCGGGCTCGGCACCGAGCAGATCTTGCCACTAGCCGCCGTCGTCCTCCCCCCCATCTTCATCCTGGGCTTGGTGCTGGCCTGGCTCACCCAACGGTCGGGTCGGCTGGGGCCGGCCATCTTCCTCCACTCGGGGTGGAACCTCCTGGCCGCATTGGTTTTGCTCCTCCCAACCGAGATGCTGGAGCAGGTCGGCTAGCTGTGATGTCCAGAAGGTTGGTAACACAACCAACCGACCTCAACCGAGACCCACCACCCCCCTCACCACCGACATCGTCGCCTCGGCCGACTCCCGAGCCTTCTCTGCGCTCTTCACCATGACCTTGGTCACCTCGGCGTCCGACATCCCCTCGTAGGCCTCCCTGATCGGCTTGATCCCGTCGGCGACGGCCTCGGCCACCGCCATTTTGAACGTGCCATACCCGGCAGTGGCGAACTCGTTGACGATGTCGTCGACCGTCCGACCGCCGAAGAAGGAGAAGATCTCGATCAGGTTGGATATGCCCGGTTTTGCCACCGGGTCGAAGCCCACCTCCGAGCCGGTGTCGGTCACCGCCGATTTGATCTTCCTGACGATCTCGTCGTGGCTGTCGGTGAGCAGGATCCGGGATCGCGGGCTCGGGTCTGACTTCGACATCTTGTCGAGAGGATCCTGCAGTGACATGACCCGCGCCCCGATCACAGGTGTTATCCGCTCGGGGACCGGGAACACCTCACCGAACCTGCTGTTGAACCGCTCGGCGACATCCCTCGTCAGTTCGAGATGCTGGGTCTGGTCGTTGCCCACAGGCACGGCATGGGCTCGGTGGACGAGGATATCCGCCGCCATCAGTACCGGATAGGACAGGAGTCCCAGGTTCTGCCCGGACCGATCTGCCTTTTCCTTGAACTGGGTCATCCTCTCGAGCTGACCGATCCCGGTGAGGACCGACAGGATCCAGGCGAGCTCGACGTGCTGAGCGACGTCGGATTGGTAGTAGAGCAGCGATTGCTCCGGGTCGACACCGATGGCGAGGACCATCTTGGCCAGGGCCAGCCGATCCCGCCGGAACTCGACGGGGTCGAAGGGAACGGTCATCGCATGGAGGTCGACGACGTTGTAGATCGTGTCGTACTTCTCCTGCATGGCCACCCAGTTGCTCAGGGCGCCCATGAGATTCCCTATGTGGATGTCCCCGGTGGGCTGCATACCCGAGAACACTCGTTTTCGCTCGGTCATTGCGGTCCTCGTCAAAGAAAAGCCGCCGGCGACCCGGCGGCGACATCATGGCAGGTGAAAGTCGTCCGCTAGCGGTGCGACCACCAGGTGCCAATCGAGCTCTTCACGTCCTCCAGGGTATCGGCGCGCTCGCGCCTGATCAACTGTCGATCCCGAACATCGGGCTGCCGCTGGCGCGCGCAGTGGCCGAGAGGAAGTCGGCCACGATCTCCTCCACCGGCGTTGAGGGGAGCAGCACGGATGCTCCCCGCTCGGTGGTGAAGTCGTAGACCGGGACGTCGAGCTCGACGATCTCATCAGACCCGAGCCCGCGCAACGTCATTGCCAGGTTCACGGCATCGACCAATGTCAGCTCGGAGTCGACCGTGACGAACGGGGCCACCGACTGCGCAATGGCAGCCATCCGCTGCGGGCTGGAGATGTCGCCGAGACGTGACATCATGTCGATGAGGAAAGCCCGCTGACGCGCATTCCTGACCAGGTCGTTCACCCCTGGCATGATCCGCCATCCGTCTTCGGTCAGCTCCTGGGTGTGCCGTGAGCGCAGCCAGGCCAGAGTCTGCTCCCCGGAAGCATGGGTGCACCCGGCCTCCAGCTCGAGCAGGGCGCGCTCGTCGCGAACGTCACGCTCGACGCAGATCTCATATCCGCCAACCGCATCCACGGCCTCCTGGAAGCCGGACAGGTCGACCATCGCGAAATGGTCGACCTGCTGGCCGATGATCGCCTCCACCGTGACCGTGAGCAGCGACGGACCGTTCATGCGGCCACAGCCTTGCAAGGCCTCACTGAGACGCTCCTGGCCGCCGGTACACGGGTTGTCGACATAAAGGTCGCGGGGCAGAGAAAGCAAGGCGGTCTCAGGGCCATCCTTGAGCAAGACCATCACCACATCGGCCCGGTTGCCGTCGAACTCGCCAAAGCCCTGCCCCTCGAGGTCCTCACGTGAATCGGATCCGAGCAGCAGGAAGACCTGGAGACCCTGATCGAACGACTCTGAGCCGTCGGGCTCGTCTTCCTCGCCCTCAGCGTCGGGCTGGGCGACCACCCCACCGGGGCTGTCAGCGGTCTCCCGCTCGATGCTGACCCGGTTGACTGCCCCCCAGGTGGACATGGCGACATAGACACCCGCCGCGACGATCAGAAGCGCAGCCGCGATGCCGCCGATCAGAAGTCTTTTTCTCAGCTTGGAAGAGCCCATTAACCCCAAAGGCGGGAGTCTATGTCATCCCCGGGGTGTTGCGTATTCCTGAGGGGCCACCTCACCGAGCCGGTCTCCGGACGTTCCGGTCGGGAGAGCCAGCTCGAAGCGTGGCCTGTGCCCACCGCCGATGTAGATGAGCGAACCGTCCATCATCTCGGCCAACTGTCGGGAGACCGCCAGCCCGATACCCACGGAGCCGGGCTGGGTCGGCATGTCGACACTCCGGTAGTAACGCTCGAAGATCAGCTTCGCCTCGTCTTCGGGCACGCCGGCACCATTGTCGATCACGATCACCTTCGCCGTGCCCACGTCCTCGGCGAGGACGATCTCCACCTGGTCACCGCCGTACCTGATGGCGTTGGTGACCAGGTTCCTGATGATCTGCCGCACCCGGAGTGGGTCGGCCCAGGCTTCCAGGTTCGCTCCCGAGAAGCGCAGTGTCTTGCCGGCCGGGTTGGACTCCCGAACGCCTTCCAGGACCAGGCTGACCTGCTCTCCCAGATCGATCGACTCACATCGGATTGAGAGGTTGCCGAAATCTGCTCTCGATGCGATGAGCAGGTCCTCGACCAGCTCCGCCAGCTCGCGGCTCTGGACCGCGATGATCCCATGCAGCTCTTCCAGCTCCTCGGGGCACAGGCTGGCGCCATTGGACACGATCTCCTCGGACAGGCCGACGATGGCGGTCAGCGGTGTCCGGATCTCATGGGAGACCGACAAGAGCAGCCTGTCCTTCGAGTCGTTCGAAGCCCGAAGCGCATCAGCGTCGTCCTGTCGGCGCCAGTAGGCGCCGACCATGTCGGCTGCCCGCCACAACGTCTGGATCTCGGCATCCGACCAGTCGCGCTCCCGTGTGTACTCGACGAACCCGATGGAGCCTCGGAACGCGCCTGCGACGAAGATGGGGACACACACCTCCGAGAAGATGTTGTCGCGCTCATAGATCTCCCGTTCCTCTCCTTCGAGATCACGGGTCTGCACCACCGACTCCTTGCCGGAGGTGAGCTTCTCGTAGGTGAGGGGCATGTTGGAGTACCGACCGACCTTCCACGCGCTTCCGAGCACGTCTGCGCCCTTGAAGGCGTCGGCCACGATCCGCCAGCCCGGCTCCCCGTCGAGGACGATGGTCTCGTCCACATAGGCGTAGTCGGCGTCGGTCGCCTCGAGGACGGCGCGGACCGCCTCGTTGAGGGCAAAGGCGCCCTGATGGACGAGTAGGGCCTCCGAGCATCGCGCCACGGCCTCCTGGAGCCGGGTGGCCTGTTCGTGGGCGGTGATCACCGCCGCCAGCTGGTTGTAGAGCTCCGACACCAGAGCAGTCGTGAAGACCACCCCCGCCACCGCCACCACCGACCTGGTGCCCACGGCGTCCAGAGGGGCGGCCTCGATGATGCCCACCACGATGACCCAGGTGGCGACACCAGCGGCGAGACCTCCCGCCCAGATCAGGCTGTTCTGAGTGGTCAAGTTACCGGCCAGCACCGCGAACAGCATCATGAGCCCGAAGGCAGTAGCCGAGTCGAACGAGGTCACATCGGCCGCGAAGATTGCCTCGATGACGATCAGCGACCCGAGGTAGCCCATGGCTGACAAGACGAGGGCCAGGGCATTCGGCTTGCGGGACCGGGCCACCACGATCGCCCAGACGGTCAGGGTCAGCGGGCCGAGGAGTCGGTTGAAACCCGGAGAGCTGCCTTCCAAGGCCCGGGAGACCTCCACGAACGCGGCCACCGGCACCGTGACTGCGAGCAGGACGGCGACGCATCTGTGGAATCGGTATCGCGCCGCCAATGGCGCGCGGGTGGTCACCTCACGATTGTCGGCATCACAACAGTGATGTTTTAGAGCCTATTTGCCTATTCCTCGAGCCCGACCAGCTGCCTCACCATCCTCGCCGTTGCCCCCCACAGCATGTCTCCGCCCAGGTCGTAATACCAGACCTGCCACCCATTCCAGGGCACGTGCCACCAGTTGCCGGCGTCGGCCAGATCCGCCACCAGAGGGGTGTAGATCTTGGAGACCTCTCGCTCCGAGGGCACCAGCCCCAAAGGAGTGGCGATTCTGGCGACCACCGGCACCACGAGGAGGGTGAACTCCACGGTGTCGATCGGCGGCAGGAAACCCAGCACTTCGACCTGGCTCTCCTCGATCCCGACCTCCTCATGAGCTTCTCGGATCGCGGTGGCGATCGGGCCCTCGTCGCCGGGGTCGGGGCGACCTCCCGGAAAGGAGATGTGGCCGGCGTGAGTGGGCATGGTGTCGGGCCGTTTGGTGAGTATCAGACGGAGTTCCCCGTCCTCGTCCTCGTACAACGGAGCCAAGACGGCCGCCAACGGCCGGTCGTCGGTCTCGGGGTAGTCGGGGACGAGGTGGAGCTGATCCCACATATGGACCTGAGGTTAAGCCCGCCGGTACTCTGAGCGGGTGCCCCGCCCCCGGCTCGAAAGCGATCGTCTCGTCCTGCAGAGGTTCGCGCGTCGTGACTCGACGACCCTGGATGACGCGATCAAGGCATCATTGGCGGACCTGAACCAGTGGTTGCCCTGGGCTCGGATGGATTACACCCCTTCGGACACCGCCGCCTTCATCCGCGAGTCGGTCCAGGCCTGGAAGGAGGAGCGTGCTTGGGATTACTCGATCCGTCTCAAGGACGATATGAAGCGGCACATCGGGAACATCTCCTTCTGGACGGTGTCGAAACTGGGGAAGATCGCCGAGATCGGCTATTGGGTCAGGTCTGATGCCACCAACCAAGGGGTGTGCACGGAGGCAGTGGAGCTCTTGCTCGACGAGGCCTTCCGATCCCTCGGCTACCACAAAGTCGTCCTGCGCATCGCGATCGGGAACGACGCCTCGGACCGGGTCGCCGATAAGCTCGGCTTCACCAGGGAGGGCATCTTGAGGGAAGAATTGCTGATCAGGGGAAACTGGGTCGACCATTCCCTCTGGTCGCTGCTGGATCGTGAGTATCGGGCCACCCGTCGGAGCGGGCTGGCCCGGAGCTGAGCCTCAGCCCCCGGTGGCGAGGACGTGCGCCGCGTCCTGGACGAAGGTGGCCAGGGGCGGGTAGACGCCGATGGCGAGGGTGAGAGCCACTGCGACTCCCAGAGCCACCCGCAGAGAAGGCGCCGGTGACGCCTCGGCTCCGGCTTCGAGCTCCCGCACCGGGTCGCTCAGCCAGACGCTGCTGACCACCCGTGCGTAGTAGTAGAGGGCGATCACCGCATTGATGGCGGCGATGACCGCCAGGGCGATAGTCGCCGGGTCGGCGATCATCACCGAGCGGAACATCTCGAACTTGGCGAACCAGCCGGCGAGGGGCGGGATCCCGGCGAGGCTGAAGAAGAAGACCGCGGTCAAGACACCCAACGTTGGATCGACCTTGGCCAGCCCCGCCCAGTCGGCGATCTCACCCGAGCGGGTGCGACGGGCACCGGCGATGACAACCCCGAATGCACCGAGGTTCATCACCGCATAGATGACCAGGTAGATCAGGGTCGCCCCGAACGCCGCCTCGAGGTCCGCGCCGGCCACCGCGGCGGCGGCGAACGGGACCAGCATGAACCCGGCCTGCGCTATTGACGAGTATGCGAGCAGCCGGACGATGTTGGTCTGGCGCAGTGCCGAGAGATTGCCGATTGTCATCGACAGCGCTGCCAACAGCCACAGCGCCGGCGCCCACACACTCGAGACATCGGGGAGGGCCTGGTACATCACGATCAAGACCGCGACGAAGCCCGCCGCCTTGGAGTTGACGGAGAGATACGCCGTGATCGGGGTCGGGGCTCCCTCGTAGGTGTCGGGCGCCCAGAAGTGGAAGGGAACCGCCGAGATCTTGAACCCGAACCCGGCCATCATGAACAGGATCGCCAGGATCAGAGCCGGCTCCTCGGCCATACCGGCGGTGGCCGCTGCGATGCCGGCAAACGACACCTCGCCAGTCAGCCCGAAGACGAGTGACATCCCGTAGAGGAGGAGGGCCGTGGAGAGGACCCCGAGGATGAAGTACTTCATCGATGCCTCGTTGGACTTCACATCGCCCTTGCGCCAGCCGGCAAGCAAGTAGAGCGGGCCGGTGACCAGCTCGAGACCGATGAACAGGGTGATCAGATCGCGTGACGACGCCATGACCAAGGAGCCGAGCAAGGATGCCAACAGGAGGAAGTAGTACTCCCCCTGGTAGTAGCGCTCGGACTCGATGTAGTGGTGGGACATCAAGAAGATGATGTACCCGGCCACCAGGAACAACCCCTTGAGGACGAGGGCGAACTCATCGACGACGTATGAGCCGTCGAACATGGAGATCACCTCCCCCTGGATCGCCAAGACTCCCAACGGGATCAGGGCTGCGGCCGCTCCGGCCACCGACACGGTCGCGGTCCAATACTTGAGGGACCGGGGCAGGACGAGATCGAGACCCAGCACCACCAGCAACGTGGCGACGATGATCAGCTCCGGAGCCAGGGCCAGGTAGTCGATCTCGAAGGGCATCGTTGACCGCTACCCCCCCGACACGTTGCCGATGGACGCGGTCGTGTCGGCGCCAAATGCCATCTCGACGAGTGCGCTGACACTCTCGGTGGTCGAATCGAGGACGACACGGGGGTAGAAGCCGATGACGACGATCAGGATGATCAGCGGAACCCACGACGTCAGCTCGAAACGGTCTGCGTCCTGGAACTCCTGCCCCGACCACTCGTCACCAGGCTCACCCAGGTTGACCCGTTGCAGCATCCAGAGCATGTATCCGGCGGTGAGCACCGTTCCGACAGCCCCCAGGACCATCGCGGTCCTGAAGACCCCGAGGGACAGCCCATCCAAAGGGTTGTAGGCGGAGACCAGTGACATGAACTCGCCCCAGAACCCGGCCAGCCCGGGCAGGCCCAGCGAGGCCATCGCCGTGAAGGCGAAGATGCCGCCCATGACCGGCATCAGCTTGATGTTGCCTCCGAGACGGTCCATCTCCCTGGTGTGGTAGCGATGTGACATCGATCCGGCTAGGAAGAAGAGGAGCCCCGTGATCAGGCCGTGGGCCACCATCCCGATGATCGAGGCATTGATGCCCACGTCGGTCATGGTGGCGATCCCCAGCATCACGAAGCCCATGTGGCCGACCGAGGAGAAGGCGATGAGCCGTTTCATGTCGGTTTGGGCGAGGCAGGCCAGCGATCCGTAGATGATCCCGATCACGGCGAGGATGGCGATGAAGACGGCCCAGTTGCGCGCCTCGTCAGGGAGGATCGGCAACGAGATCCTGATGAACCCGTAGGAGCCCAGCTTCAGGAGGATCGCCGCCAGTAGGACCGAGCCCACCGTGGGAGCCGCGGTGTGGGCATCGGGCAGCCAGGTGTGGAGCGGCCACATCGGCACTTTGACCGCGAACCCGAGGAACATCGCCCCGAAGACGAAGAAGGCGAATTCGCCGGTGAACGCACCCGACGCACCGAGTTCGGTCAGCTGGGGGATGTCGAAGGTGCGGCCGAATCGTGAGCTCCCCGACTCGAAGTAGAGCGCCAGAAAGCCGAGGAGCATGAATGCCGATCCGAACAACGTGAACAGGAAGAACTTGATGGCCGCATAGAGCCGAGTCTCGAACACCCGGGAGAACCCGGGGATCTTCCGCGGCGTCTTGTCACCCCAGATCCCGATCATGAAGTACATGGGGAGCAGGACGATCTCGAAGAAGATGAAGAAGAGCACGAGGTCGAGGGCAACGAACGTCCCATTCATCCCGGTGGCCAGGATCAGCATGAGGATGAGGAAAGCCTTTGGGTTCCTTGGCTCTTCCCAGTGGTTCCAGGAGTAAACGACGGACAGCATCACGATGAACGTCGAGAGGACCAGGAGAGGCAGGCTGATCCCGTCGACGCCGACGTGGTAGTTGGCGTTGATGGCCCCGATCCAGGTCTCGTTGACCTCGTACTGGTAGGCGTTGTACCCCCCCGCCCCGAAGTCGAAGCCGACCACCACCATGATCGACGCGATGAAGGCGAGGCCCACCACCAGGAGCGCCGTGCGCTTGAGGGCGTCCTCGTTGTCCCGCTTGATGAACCCGAGGAGTAGGGCGCCCACCACCGGCAGGAAGACGGTGATCGTCAGCCCCCAGGTCTCGAACCATTCCATTGCTAGTTGCCTCTCACTCGCTCACTCCAACACTTAGATCACGAACACGAACAGGACGACCAGGATCAACGCCCCGGCCACGAAACCGGAGGCATACTGCTGGACCCTCCCCGATTGCAGCTTGCGGAGGGCAGACCCGGCGCTGTCGGCCGCGGCGGAGAGCCCGTTGAACACACCATCGACACCGAGTTGGTCCAATCCGTTGTAGACCAGGTTCCCGAGCAGCTTGGTGACCCCTCCCACCGCGTTGACGATGCCGTCGATGACGTAGGTGTTGGTCCAGTCTACGAAACGGGCCACCGGGCCCGTTGTGGCGCCCACCAGACCCAGCGCCACGTCGTCGACGTAGTACTTGCGTCGCAGCAGCGGGTAGAGCACCGGGATCTCGAATCGGTCACGTTCCTCTTGCCGGGGGCGGTCCTTGGAGTAGATGAGCCATCCGATGACGATCCCGGCGATGGCGGCGGCGAGCCCGATGCCGGCGAGTGCGAAGTCGATCGCCTCGGCATGGTGATCCCCCATCGCCACCTCCCGCACCGCCAGCCACTCGGTGAAATTCCCGATCCCGGGCCAATCCACACCGGGGATGTTGAACAGCCCGAACAAGATCGACGGGATGGCGAGACCGATCATCGGCCAGGTCATCACCCTGGGGGACTCATGAGGTGCTCCGTGACCCTTGAACCTCCCGTGGAAGGTGAGCGCGACACAGCGCGCCATGTAGAAGGCGGTGACGAACGCACCGGCGATGGCGATCCACATGAAGGTGGTGTAGCCCTCGAACTGGAGGGTGGCCAGAATCTCGTCCTTCGACCAGAAGCCGGCGAGGGGAAGGATCCCCGCCAGGGCGAGCGAGCCGGCGACGAATGTCCAATAGGTGGTGGGCATGTGCTTGCGCAAGCCGCCCATGTCGCTCATGTCGTTCGAGTGGACGGCGTGGATGACCGAGCCGGCGCCGAGAAAGAGCAGCGCCTTGAAGAACGCGTGCGTGAAGAGATGGAACAGGCCTGCGGTATAACCACCGGCGGCGACTGCCGTCATCATGTAGCCGAGCTGGGAGACGGTGGAGTAGGCGAGGACCTTCTTGATGTCGTTGGCCACCAGGGCGAGGAGCCCGATGGCTAACAGGGTCAGAGCCCCGATCGCCACCAGCCAAGGTCGGATCCCATCGGCCAGATACTCGAACAGGGGAAATACCCGAGCCATCAGGTAGATACCTGCAGTCACCATCGTCGCCGCATGCATCAGCGCCGAGACCGGGGTGGGGCCCGCCATCGCATCGGGCAGCCAGATGTGGAACGGGAATTGGGCGCTCTTCCCCATCGCACCCAAGAAGAGGAGCAGCCCGGCAGCCACCGCGACCGCGCCCAACGCATCGGAGTCGGCGGCAGCCGCCTCGGACAAGGTGGAGAAGTCGAAGGAACCCAGCGTCACGCCCAGGATCACCGCACCGAGGATGAGCCCGACGTCAGCGACCTTGTTGGTCATGAAGGCCTTGTTGCCGGCCCTCACGTTCTCCAAGTCGTCCCAGTAGAACCCGATCAGGAAGTAGGACGCGAGACCCACGCCCTCCCACCCGATGATCAGCTGCACCAGGTTGGGGGCACCGACCAGGATGAGCATCGCACCGGCAAACAGTGAGAAGGCGGCGAAGAACCACGGGACCCGGACGTCTCCACGCATGTAGCCAAGGGCGTAGACGAAGATCAACAGCCCGACCAGGTTGACCAGGAAGTACATCATGATCGACAGGCCGTCGACCACCCATCCCAGCTCGAACACCAGGCTGCTGCCGATTCGGGCGATCTCGAAGGTCGTCTGATCGAGGACCCCGCCGGTCATGTTGGCGACGAACAGGACCGTTGCCCACACCAGGTTGATCGCCAGCGCAGCCACGGCTATCTCCCCACCCTGGTTCTTCAGTCGCTTCCCGAAGGCGAGGATGGCGAGAAAGGCGATCAACGGCGTGACCAACATGATCCCCGCGGTGTCGGCCCACCAGCCACCGTCGCCGACGCTGCGAGCGACCTCCCCGCCTTCCTCGACCGCGAGAAGAAGCCAGCTACTCAAGACAGAATCCTCGGACGGGGGACGGGCGCCGATCCCGTGAGGCACTCGGGCAAAGTCGGTCGACCATCAGAGCAGCCCTCACCATCTCATCAGACTCAACTCGTCGACATTGGCGGAGCGCCGGTTGCGGAAGATCATCAGGACGATGGCGAGCCCGATCCCGACCTCGGCGGCGGCGACAGTGATCACGAAGATGGCAAACACCTGACCCACTGCCTCCGGAGTCGAGAGCATCGACTCGAAGGCGATCAGGTTGATGTTGACCGCGTTCAGCATCAGCTCTATCGAGAGCAGGATCAACACGAAGTTGCGACGGACCAGCAGGCCGTAGACACCCATCGCGAACAGCGCTGCGGCCAGGACCAGGAACTGGTTGACGATCACTGGCCCATCTCCGCGCCCGTGATCCTGAGAGGGCTCATACCGTCAGCCTCTCTTCCCCCTCGAGGGGAGTCGGATCACGACGAGCGATGGTGATGCCCCCGATCAAGGCGGCGAGGAGAACGAACGAAACCACCTCGAAGGGGATCACGAAACGTCCGAGCAAGGACTCGCCGATCAGCTCGGTGGAGGTCGGATCGCCCGTCGAGAGGATCTCGTTGGCGCCGAACGCGTCGATCGACGCCCAGGCCAGGGTGACGAACAAAGCCAGCGAAAGCAAGGCCGGCCACAGCTTGTTGTCGGTGTCGAGGCCCTCGTCGAAACCTGTCGGCGCCCGGGTGATCATTATCCCGAACAGGAACAGCACGATCACCGCGCCGATGTAGACGAGGACCAGGACCCATGCGACGAACTCGGCGGACAGGAGGAGGAAGAGCGCGGCGCTACCGCCGAGGGCAGCGACCAGAAAGAGTGCCGCGCGCACCACGTTCTTCGTCGTCACGACCCGATAACCGGCGAGGAGCACCGCCAGCCCTACTAGGGCGAACACCCAATTGACGGGCTCGGCGACCCAGTCGGTGACCGTCATTTCTCCAACGCCGGCTGCTCCGGGACCGTCGCCATCCAGTCTTGGAGACGGTCCATGTCGTGCATCATCTCTCCCATGTGAGCCTCGGAGTACTCGTACTCCGGGCTCCAGAACAACGCATCGAACGGGCAAACCTCCACACAGATGCCGCAATACATGCAGAGGGCGTAGTCGATGTCGAAACGGTCGAGCTTGGCTCGGACCTTCACCCTGCCTCCTGGCTCGCCGGGCGGTATCTCCTCTTTGTGACCCTCGATGTAGATGCACCAGTCGGGGCAGTTCCTGGCGCACAGCATGCACACGGTGCAGGCCTCCTGATCGAGGGCGATCACACCGCGCGCCCGGGGCACCGGCACCTCTTTCACCTTCGGGTAGTTGACGGTGGCCAGATACTTGCCGGGGAGGAAGAGCGTCTTGAACATGGCCGACAAGGTCACCCCGAGCCCCTTCACCATCCCCAGGCCGGGGAGCGTGCGACTCCCGTTGTCAGTCATCAGAGGACCACCTTCAAGGTCGCCGTCACCGCGATGTTGACCAGCGCCAGGGGCACCAGCCACTTCCAGGCGAGAGTCTGGAGCTGGTCCTCCCGGAAGCGCGGGAACGTCCAGCGAAACCAGATCATGGCGAAGACCAGCAGGAACACCTTGCCGAGGAGGATCACGGGCCCGGCGAACTCGAGCACGTCCTGGGGGATGCCGGGGAGCCAGTAACCGCCGAGAAAGAGGGTGGCGGCGATCGCAGACATCGTGAACATGTTGGCGAACTCGGCGAGGAAGAAGAACAGGAAGCGAAAGCCCGAGTACTCGGTGAGGTAGCCCATCACCAGCTCCGACTCTGCGATCGGCATGTCGAAGGGGATGCGGGTCAACTCGGCGAGGGTGGCGATCATGAAGATGGCGAATCCGACCGCTTGGAAGATGAGGTAGGGATATCCGGCTTCGATCTGGGCCTCGACGATCCCCTGCAAGCTCATGGTGCCCGCCAAGATCACGGACCCGACCACCGCGAGGACGAGAGGCAACTCATATGCGATGAGCTGGCCGGCAGCTCGCAACCCACCGATCAGGGAGTATTTGTTGGCCGACGACCATCCGGCCATGAGGATGCCGATCGTGCTCAGGGAGGAGATCGCCAGGGCGTAGAAGACCCCGACGTCGAGATCGCGGAAGATCAGGCTCGGCCCGAACGGGATCACCACGAGCAGAGCCACCGTGCCGACCAGGACCAGGATGGGGGCCGCCTTGAACACGGGTCGATCGGCTTCCTCGGGGATGATGTCCTCCTTTTGGAAGAACTTGACCCCGTCTGCGATCAGCTGCGCCCAACCCCAACGGCCCCCGGCGAAATAGGGGCCGATCCGATACTGCATCTTGGCTGAGAGCTTCATCTCGGCGAATCCGATCGCCATGCCGACCAGGGGGATCATCAGGGCGACGAGGAGCAGCTTCCCGCCCAGTGAGACCCAGAAGTTCGAGAAGAGATCGACGATCCACTGAGGCACTAGGAAGCTTCTCCCATCACCTGTCGACGTCTCCGAGGACGAAGTCGAGTGATCCCATGATGGCGATGATGTCTGGGACCAGGACGCCCTCGAGGATCCAGGGCAGGATCGAGAGGTTGGAGAAGCTCGCCGAGCGGATCTTGAGTCGGTACGGGCCTTGGCCACCGTCTGACACCAGGTAGTAGCCCATCTCCCCCTTCGGGTTCTCGGCGCGGACATAGGTCTCACCCGCAGGGACCTTGATCACCTTGGGTACCTTGGCCTGCAGGTCGCCGGAGGGAATCGAGTCGATCGCCTGCTGGATGATGCGGGCCGACTCCCTGATCTCCTGGAGACGGACCCACCACCTGTCGAAGCAGTCGCCGTTCGAGGCAGTGATCACCTTGAAGTCGAAACGATCGTATGGCAGATAGTCCTGTGTCTTGCGCAGGTCGAATGGCACCCCGGATGCGCGCAGGTTGGGCCCAGACACCCCATAGGCGGCGGCCATGTCCCGGGGCAGGACGCCGATGCCCTGGGTCCGGGCCAGGATGATCTCGTTACCCGCCACCAGGTCTTCCAGCTGGTCCGCTGCCTCCTGGACCTTGTCCATCGCAGTCCGGGTCTCGGCCAGGAAGCCCGCCGGGAGGTCCTGGGGCTGCTTGCGGGTGGTGGAACCCGACCCGTAGGCCGGCTTGACGCCACCGATCCTGTTGAAATTGGGATGGAAACGCCCGCCCGTGACACTCTCGAGGAGATCCAGCACCCTCTCCCGCTCACGCAGGGCGAAGAAGAGTGGCGTGGCCGCACCCAGCTCGAGCGGGTACGAGGCGTTGAACACCAGGTGTGAGGAGATGCGGGCCATCTCGGTGAGGATGAGCCGGATGTACTGCGCCCGCTCGGGCACCTCCACCTCCATCAACCTCTCCGCCGCCACTATGAAGGGAACCTCGTTGGCGTATCCCGACACCCAGTCGATCCGGTTGATGATCGTTGTGATCTGGGGGTAGGTGCGCACCTCGGAGAGCTTCTCGTACCCCCGATGCATGTAGCCGATGACCGGCTGAACGTCGTAGCAGCGCTCACCGTCGACTCTCGCCACCAGTCTGAGGACCCCGTGTGTCGAAGGGTGCTGAGGCCCGATGTTGAGCGTCATGTCCTCGGTCTCGAGCTCAACCGAGACCTGAGCGTCGCTCAGATGACGGATGGCATTGGTGTCGATGGTCATCGGGTCACGCCTCCGGGTTCTCCGTCGACGGCTCGTCCCCACCCTGACCGGGCATCGCTTCCACATCGACGGTCCCTGGCCAGGGCTTCACCTCGCGGCTGAGGAGCGGGAAGGCCTTCCGCAGCGGGTTGCCGACGAAGGAGTCGGGCAGGTAGAGATGAATGAGGTTGGGATGACCGTCGAACTCGATACCGAACATCTCGTGCGCCTCGCGCTCGTGCCAGTTGGCGCCGGCGTATACGCCCACCAGGCTCGTGGCGCGGGGACTCGCCTTGTCCAGGTCGGTGGAGAACAGGACCATGTCGCCGTCGGTCAGATCCGACAGCGCGCTGATCAACTCGACCCGCTCCTCGATCTCCTCTCTCAGTGGGTCGCCGGCTGCCACATCGTTGGCCCAGTCGATCGCCGACAGCCAGGAGAAGAAGACCAGGCCGAGCTCGTCCCGGGCAGTGATGTGGGCATCGACCCAGCTCTCGGCTCTCACCCTCACCTTGATGGTGCCGAATGCGACGTCGGCGGTGCCACCGACAGCCTCGGCTACCCGATCGGCGTACGTCTTGAGGGGTGAGGTCTCGGTGTCAGACGGGCTCGAGGTCACGCTGGTTCCACTTCTCCTTCAGGTTCTCGTTCTTGATGAGCTGCTGGAGCAGGACGATCCCGTCCATCAGTGCCTCCGGGCGAGGGGGGCACCCCGGGACGTACACATCGACCGGGATGACCTGGTCGACGCCCTTGGTGACCGAGTATGAGTCCCAGTAAGGCCCTCCGCAGTTGGCGCACGAGCCCATCGAGATGACGTACTTCGGCTCCGGCATCTGCTCGTAGAGACGACGGATCGACGGCGCCATCTTGTCGGTGACGGTCCCGGCCACGACCATGAGATCGGCCTGACGCGGTGAGGCGGGAAGGGGGATGATCCCGAATCGCATGAAGTCGTATCGAGGGCCAGACGCAGCCATCATCTCGATGGCGCAGCAAGCCAGCCCGAACTGGAACAGCCACAACGAGTAGCGACGGGACCAGTTGAGCAGCCAGGTCACCGGTTTGGGGGCACCGAACTTCTGGATCAGTCCCATCTGAGCACGCCCTTGCGGATCGCGTAGACGAGGCCGAGGAACAGGATTGCTATGAACACCAGCATCTCGACCAGACCGAACCCGCCGAGCTCTTCGAGCTTGATCGCCCACGGGAAGATGAATACGGCCTCGACGTCGAAGATCACGAAGAGGAGCCCGAACACGTAATAGCGGATATAGGTCTGGCTCCATCCACTGCCCACCGGGTCGACGCCGCACTCATAGGTCATCTGCTTCGCCTTGTTCGGCTTTACCGGTCTCAAGACGGAGGCCACACCGAGCATGATGAGCACCAGAGCCGCTCCGAGGGCAGCGAAGGCGCCGACAGTCAGATAGCTCTCAAAGTATGGGCTCATGCCTCAATCGGGTCGGGGACTGACCGGGGGCGAGTATACGCAGGCCCTTAATCTCGTCGAAGTTTGGCTTCTAGCCTGACGGCAATGGAGAAATCGCCGTCCTACGAAGGGTTGGGCTTGGTCAACCTGGTCGCGGAGATCGAGCGGAGGCTCACCGGGTCCTCGGTTTTCAGCCCTCTCAGCGACTCCTCGGCCGTTCCCGATGCTCATACGATCGTCCTGGTCCTCTTCGATGGGCTGGGGGTGGCGCAACTGGAGCACCCGTCGGCGCAACCCTTCCGGGACTCCATGGCCGGCACCCTCCAAGCCGGCTTCCCCTCGACCACCTCGGTCTCATTGGCGACCATCGCCACTGGCCTGCCCCCGTCACAGCACGGCCAGGTCGCCCATCTCACCTGGTACCCGGACCTGCAGGAGGTGGTCAACACCCTCAAGTGGGTGACGATCAACGGCGAGCACGTGCCATACGACTATGCCTCCCTGCTCCCGGCGCCGAACCTGTGGGAGCGGCTGCGGGACTCGGGTGTTGAGCCGGTCACCGTGCAACCCGGCGACTTCTCGGGATCCGCGTTGACCAGGGCCCTCTATCGCGGAGCGCGCTTCGAAGGCGTATGGGACCCATTCGAGCTGGCCGATGCCACCATCGCCCTCGCCGCCGAGCCCCGTCGACTCGTCTTCACCTACGTGCCGTTCGTCGATGTAGCCGGTCATGTCACCGGTCAGGGCTCCGATGAGTTCGATGTCGCGATCAGGACCGCAGCGATCATCTGGGAGCGTCTCCTCTCCGCCCTGCCCACGGGCGTCGCGCTGCTGGGTACCGCCGACCACGGTTTGATCGACATCGCCGAGGGCTCGAAGCTGCTGGTCAGGGAGCCTGAGTACCGATCAGTGCGATTCGCCGGTGACCCGCGCGGAGTGCATCTGTGGGGGGATGCCGAGTTGATCGCGAGCTTGACCCGGCAGACGGGAGGCACTCTGATCGACCCGATCCCGATGATCGGGCCCGACCCGACGACGGTGTCGCTGTCGCACCTCGGCGATCGGTTGCTGCTGGCACCGCGGGGAAAGGCGATCATCCCCAGGGGATTCGACAAGAGACTCCACTGCTATCACGGCGGCCTCACCCCCGAGGAGATCGACATTCCCCTGCTGGTCGGCTGAAAGCGGTGAGACGAGTGTGCATCGCGTTGCGTTATCCGACGCGGTCTACACGTTGGTGGCTGCCGGCCTTCAGGATCGTATTGAGACATCCCTCGGGATCGCCCTTGAGCATCCGGTAGGTCAGCCTCACGACCTTCAAACCAGCTGCAACGAGAGCGTTGTCCCGGGCTCGGTCGGCTTCGAAATCGTTGCTACGGGAGTGCCAACGTCGGCTATCGGCTTCGATCACGAGACCCCACTCCGGCACGTAGGCGTCCACTCTCGCCCGAGCACCGTTGATCGTCATCCCGAACTCACGGGTCGCCTGCGGGATCCGAGGGTCGGCGAGGACTCTCTCCAAGAGACGCTCCAGATAGGTTGACTCCACATCGAAGTCGCCGGGGTGGCGTTGCTCGACCAGGGCCCGCAACCGGCCCGCACCACGCGCCCGACTCCCTGCAACCCTTTCGAGGATCGATGTGAGCTCGTCCAGAGTGGCCATGCCCGTCAGCAGAGCGTCCTCGAGAATGGAATCGAGTCTGCCAGTGTCCCGACTCCCGGCCAGGGCGAAGACGGTCTCGGCGGGAGTCGTCACCTCGAACCCCTTCACCCGAGAAGTTGCGATCTCTTCGAAGAACGTGGATCGCATCACCTTGGCGATGGAAGATCGTGAACCTGCCCCAGCTGGCACAAGAATCACCGGGCGGCCTTGGCGCGCCCCGGCCAGCCCATGGAGATACGCCGCCGAGGCCCCAGCGACCTTGGCTCGCGGCTCGCTCAGGACGGCTGCCGCCAACTGCCGCTCCCAAACAGGTGGCGCCGACGTCACGGCGTAGACGCCGGGGGCGAGGCGCGCCCATGAGCCGTTGGCGATCCGTCGGCCTACCGCATTCCTGTCGAATCCGGCCTCGCGTGCCTGCGCGACGCTGAAGCATCCGTACTGCCGGGCCGCAAACGTGTTGATGAGGAGGATGTCCCCCATGCCCCGACCCAACGCGAATC